>WNFA01003323.1_pt1 | contig 25553 bp, 23 predicted proteins | sample 5400481 | NCBI WGS metagenome assembly WNFA01 (sample SAMN13153340, study PRJNA577476) | soil metagenome | isolation source: 120 cm saprolite under Douglas fir tree site 2 hole 1 replicate 2 | place: USA:California | collected 2015-04-18 | reverse complement strand
CCATTTGCCGGGTCAAGGGCAATTTGACCAGAGACATAGACGAACTCACCGGTGCGGATAGCTTGACTATATGGACCTATGGCTGCCGGAGCATGACTTGTTGAAATTCTTGTTAGCTGCATAAGTATTTTCCTCGATCGATCATAAGATGTGTAGCGTAAAAGGGTTGACCACAGGCCAGGGTCACCTCCACCATACGCGGATACGTCCTACCGTACCTAAGAAACCTGCAATAAGCTATACGTTTTTACGCGTAGCCAGAAATACGAATATTCAGAGAGATGCATTGTAACAGTTACGGTCAGTGCTGTCCATACCCTGGTGAATGGAACTGCCCCTGCCCACTCGCGCCAGGTTGGAAATTGTGGGGAACCAGCTGGGGCGATGGCACAGTCTGATGTGCACGCGCTTGTAGCTGTAGTTCTTTCGCGCATTGACGCAAAGCCTGCTGCATCTCGGCGGCGGAGAGGAAGCGGTCCTCTGGCTCTTTCTCCAGCGCCTTCATCACAATCTGCTCCAGGGCAGGAGGGACGTTTGCATTGAACTGGTGTAAGGGTGGCGGATAGGTTGATGCATGCTGCATAGCGATAGAGACAGCGGTGGGGCCGATAAAAGGAGGCCGACCGGCAAGCATTTCAAACATCACCACGCCAAGAGAGTAGAGGTCCGAAGAGGCAGTGAGTTTTTCGCCTCGTGCCTGCTCAGGAGAAAGGTAGTCGGCAGTGCCCAGCACAATACCGCTATTGGTTAAACCTGCATCTTCTGCCACCCGTACGATACCAAAATCCGTAAGTTTGACCAGAAGGCTTCCTGCGCTTGTGACCGTTGCACCACTGGAAGCCAGCATAATATTCTGTGGTTTGATATCGCGGTGAATGAAGCCCCGTGTATGCGCGACCTGTAGCACGGCACATACCTGCGCCGCAATCTCGAGTGTCTCGAGTGCATGCAAGTGCCGGCGGTCTAGGATCTCTTTTTTCAGGGTGGGACCATGAATATACTCCATGACGAGGAAATACTGACCGAACTCCTCAACAAAGTCATAGATGGTAACAGCGTTGGGATGAGCAAGTGCGGCAGCAGCACGAGCCTCGCGACGAAAGCGTTCAACGGCTCGCAAGTCATTTTTGTCCAGGGATCGTAGTACCTTCATTGCGACGAGGCGTTCGACGCGATGATCCCAAGTTTTAAATACACTGGCCATGCCACCAGTAGCAATATGTTCACGGATTTCGTAGCGTCCGGCAATTAGAGTACCTTCAAACTGAGTCAATGTCTTACCTCAATGAGCATCCACAGAGCTAGCCCTTTAGACTATTCTGTTAAAAACTCAAATCTAAAAATATGGCTCTGCTCAACATTAGGGGCAAAGGGCGAACCCCCATCAACTGCCCTACCTTGCTCCATACCTCTGCCGCCCCTACGCGGTCGGCTATCACCGCTGGCCCCCGATATTTGGTAGAACTTAAACTGTAAACGCCAGTTTTGGCATTGTAGTTGATATTTGCCAGCCAGAGATCGAACTCACTGTTGTTATAGGAAAGGTAGGCTATCTGCTTGCCATCCGGAGACCAGACGGGCTGGCTCACGTACAGTCCGCTCAGGATGCGAGAAGATTTCTTATAAGGCAGCAGAGCTTGCTGTTCGACCTTGGGATCGTTGGGATTAGCGGTTACCCCCTCTGGTACAGACATCACATAAAGTCCCATCTGATTAGGGGATTCTCGCTTGACGTAGACAATGGCATTGCCATCTGGTGAAAAGGCTGGCTGCAGGTCTTGATCCTTTGGGGCGGTGATGGCTATGCCGGGATCGTAGCCTGGAAGTCCCGGGTGAAATAATCCTGGATGATTGACAATGGCGTTGGCATCCTCCAGGAAGACCTGAATGACTTGCTGGATACGTGTCGCGGCATCATATGCATAATGGGTGTAAGCGATTTCGGTAGGATGCCCTGGGCGATAGGTTGGGTCGCGATCTCCACCATCCCCAAAGCTAGCATAAGCCACATCTTGTGGTGGTTGCGCTGAAGGATTATTGAAAGGTATTGAAAATACTTGTAGATCCAATAGAGGAGCATTTATTCCCGTAGCAGCGTACCAATTCTCTTTTTCGAGGTCACTCAGGAAGAGTATATGCGTACTATCCGCCGACCACGCGGGCTGCGAAAACCAGTGATAGGTGTTTTTGATAAATCCGCTATCAGGGTAAAAATGACCATTGCCGGTAAGCAGTTTATGTCCGGGGCCACCGCTGACCGGCATGTAAGCCAGATCGGAATAGTCCTTATAGCGCACGATAAACGCTAACCACTTACCATTCGGAGAGATGGCAGGATCATAGATGTCATTTCCGGGGATTATCTCGCGAGAGTTGCCATTTGGGTCAGTTACCCATAAGTTGTGATCGACGGTGAAATAGATCTTGCCTTTGAAGAGATTTTGGACAACGTTTACTTTGTTGCCATTTGAGTTGGTCGTGATGGTGTTGCCGCTCTGGTTATTTTCACCTATACCGAGACATCCTTGCACGCTTAATGACAGCAGGAGGAACAATAAAAACGAGCCCCAGGATGTATGTCTCTTCATAAAAATTTTCCTATTGGTCCAAAAGTGTTAGTCCAAACTGATTCCGCATATTATGTTTGTATCGCCTGTGGTGATTCAAACACAACCATCAGCATCAGATCGAGCAGACTATGAAAACCAAATAAATTATCGCTGCCTCCGGCCAGGCTTAGATTCATTGCACTTACGCTGGCCAGCTGGCTTACTGATTGCCAGCTGGCATTGGCACTGGCAGTGGATAGAGATGATGGCGGTGATGCGGGTGATGCGGAAGCAACCGAACTATTACTACTGTTTGCCTGGATGTTGCAAGCTGCATTGTTGCCTAAAGCAAACATCTGCGCAATTACGGGCACAATTAAAGCGCAATCCGGGAAAACCACAGACTTCCCACTCCCATCCGTCGCGGTGCCTGAGTGCGAGTATGGCGGGCCCAGGATAACGCGCTGAATAGAATTTGGGTCGAGGCCGCGAGCAAAATTTACCAGTTTGAGAACGTCGGTCAACTGCATATCTGTTCTGACATATCCATCAAGATCGTGTGCGATAGCTGGCAGTTTGCCAACCATATCCGGATTATTCAGTTTTGTTTTGAGCGCACCCAATATCTGCTGTTGGCGAACGGAGCGACCAAAGTCGCCTACAAGGTCCGCGTGTCGAGAACGCACGTATTCAAGCGCTGCCGGCCCGGAGAGGTGCTGCGGACCGGGTTGGATATAGAGGCGTTTATAGGCATAGATATCACCAGTTTTGTTGCCGACATCATCAGGGTAATTGTCATCGGTAATGGGATGCAGCACATCGACATCAACGCCACCGACCGTATCGATCACTTTGATGAAGCCATCCAGCCCGACCCATGCATAGTAGTTAATAGGGATGCCGAAATCCTGGAAAATTGCGAGGCGACTGAGCGCGACACCACCAAGGCCATAGGCTTCATCGAGTTTATGCATACCACTGCCAGGTACATTGATCCAGAAATCACGCGGTATCGACAGCATACCTACTTTCCTGGTAGCAGGGTCAATCGTGATCACGATATCTGTCTGTGCCAGGTATTGACCATTAGAGAACTTTACGTCTGTATCGCTGCCGAGCAGGAGTATATTAATACGAGGGCCACTTAAGATACCGGCCCCATTGCGATTCATGTTGGGATCCTCGTCTCCTTTTAGACGGGTCACTTGCTGGCCCACAATATGACTAACGGGGGCGGCAAAGAAATAGTTATAGTATCCAGCAGCGCCTCCGACCACAATAAGCAGGAGCAGGAATAGAGATACAACGATACGTGCCCAGATGGGGAAGCGTCTCTGTTTGCGTTCTTTACCCCAGTTGTCTACGTCTACCAGTTGTGGCCTTTCCCAAAATGGCGGAGGACCTCCGGGTCCCGGGTAGTCCATTGGCATGGGTGACAAGGGCGTCGGCGAATATCCAGGCATGGACATGGGCGGCGTGTATTGCTGAGATGGGGTATTTGGCCCGAACGGTGGTGAGAAGGGCTGTATGCCAGGATTCTGAATTGGTGGAGTGTAAGGTGGCTGTGGCGTTTGAGCATTACTGTTCATCGCAGCAGAGAGTGTAATGCCAGACTGAGATGGAGACGGTGGCACCTGACCATAGGCGAGCATTTGTGCCTGCACTGCGTTGTCGTTGCCTGCTGGTCCTTTTACTGGCATTTTGATGGTCTGTTGTTCCACAGTATCCTGGTCGCTCAAGGATAGCGCGTTTGGGATTCCACCAGAATAAGGAGGCTGCAAACTACCGGGATTCCAGTTCGATGGAAATCCAGGAGTAGGATATTGCGGTCTATAGCTGGCTGAAGATTGCCCTCCCTGTGATTGATCAAATGGGAAAGGTGAGGGCGTTTCAGCCGGCGACCGTCCATTAGGTGAAGGTGATTGTTCTGGCTGATTGCCTTTACCCCGTAGAATATTGATCTTTTTAAATTGGGATTTCAATCCATTTTACCTTTTTCCAGATAGTATCCTCGTCAGTAACAGGAACAGAGAAAAATGTTGGGAACCCTCTTTAGGTATAACGAGTTGCTGGACAAAAAAATCACTTTCTGGAGACAAATATACCAATTATAAGTAACTTGTACCAGTATGGCATGCAAGTTAATGCTTTTTTATCTAACGCTTTACGCTCCGCTAAACAATACTTAACTTCCTGCTAAATACTGTATGTTACCTTTCTTGTAGAGAGGATAGCAGATAGAGTGGTAAAAAACAAAATGCGAGTTGCGATTATTACGGAGAATTTTCTGCCCAAACTTGATGGTGTTACACGTACGCTGGCTCGCTTATTAGAATACTTGCAAGATAATGGGCACCAGGCGCTGCTACTCGGGCCTGAGAATGGCATTGAGCAATATGCTGGAGCTGAGGTCGTTGGTACTGCAGGATTCCCCTTGCCTTTCTACCCCGAACTCAAATTTAACTTCTTTCGTCCCCTCTTCATACGTCGCCTGAACGAGTTTCAACCCGATATTATTCACCTGGTTGATCCTGTGGTACTTGGGGCGGCTGGATTGGCAGCCGCCCGTTTCCTCAATAAGCCGGTTGTCTCCTCTTATCATACAAACCTGGCTGCTTACTGTGACCATTTCGGCTTCCCTTTTTTTACCAGGCCAATGTGGTCATACAATCGCTTTATTCATAACCAGTGTTCACTAACCTTTTGCCCTTCGCCTTCTACGGCTACTATGCTGCATAAGCAGGGATTTCAACATCTGCGTATATGGCCGCGCGGCGTTGATACTGGGCTCTTTCAGCCTGAGCGCAGGAGCGCCGAACTACGCGCAACCTGGCTGGAAAACGAACGACCGGATGCAAAAGTGGTGCTGCTGTATGCTGGTCGCATCTCGTGGGAAAAGAACCTGCATTTGCTCACACAGGCCTATAGAGGTATGGATCACGAGCGCTGTCATCTCGTGATTGTTGGTGAAGGCCCTGCTTTAAGCGAAGTGCAGCAGGAACTGGCAGACCTGCCGGTGACTTTTACCGGCTATTTACGAGGTGAGGCCCTGGCTGCTGCTTACGCTTCGGCCGATATTTTTGCCTTTCCATCACGTACAGAGACCTTTGGGCAGGTGGTGTTGGAAGCAATGGCCTCTTGCCTGCCCCTTGTTGGAGTGCTCTCTGAAGGTGTGTGCGACCTGGTGCGAGATGGATATACAGGCTACCTGCTTGATACTGCCGGGCTCGATGATGAAGGACAGGTGATGGAGTATCGAGCGAGGTTGGAGCATTTGATATACGACGGTGAGGTGCGAAATATAATGAGGCAGGCTGGACTATGGGACGCTCGCCAACGTTCATGGTCCGCAGCGATGAGGAGGCTTTTAGATGGATATGAGGAGGTGATTGTGGGTGCGCAGCCGCTTGCAGTGGCATGAGTTGAAACCCCTATGTCATCCACCAACAAAGTCTACAATGACTACACCTATAACGCCGTCTTGTTTATTTCTGGTTTTCCTCGCGCCAGGCCTGCAAGAAGGATAGGATCAATGAGCCAGTCAATACTACCAGCAGCACGATCTCCATTGTGCTAAAGGTCTTTTTTTTCTGCATGTATGTTTTCATCTCCTTTCATGATAGATGGAGGAAATCGATTTTCTTCATTATACCTCACCGCACCCATAGCTCTCTACCTGCTCCATAGTCGTGCAGCAGACGGAAGTTTTGGGCAACCCAGGCATGAAAAGCTGCAACGCCTGGCAGGTGAAAGCGTCCAGTAAAAAAGAGCACTGCATGCACCTGCGATTGGGAAGTGGCCTTTTCAAGTTGTGAAAGTGTTAGATATCCAGCATTAATATGCACTGCTGAGGTATCCACAAGCGCGGGAGGAGTATCGCGCTCGGCCAGGCCCGCTACAAATTGTGCATCTGTGACAACCAGTTGGTCTGGAGATATGGCCTGCCGCAGATCAGCTGCCACCCGGGCTTCGAGTTGAGTCAATCCGGCGATGCTATTGGCCTCGGCCGTGCGGTAGTACAGCCGATCCTGGCGCACATCGAATAGTGCTGTAACCAGAATAAGCGCTATGGCGACCCAGGTAATGATCGTTGTTGCTTTTGGCATAGAACCGGTGAAGATCAATTTGGCAGGCGTAGAGGGGACGTTAATGCCCATCACTGCCAGCGTAATCAGAGGAGGTGTGAGAGCTACAAGGTGGTGTTGAAAGAGGGGGACCTGGTGCCAGAGCAGGTAGATTGTTGCGACCAGCCAGGCGATTATTGGGATAATGCGCCAATCCTGGCGTAAAAGTGCTGCCACTATACCATAGAGCGCGGCAAGCGCAAGGAATGAAGTGAGGGCGTTCTCAATTGTGGAAGCATTACCTTGCTGGGTATTGCTGAACACGCTGGCGGCATCGTTATGAAAGGTGAACACGCTTTGCACCATTACCTGGTACGAATTGATGAAAGGCAACAAAAAGGCTACCATCGTCAGTATACAGGCTATGATGCCAACGATGATGGGAAGCAAGCCGGCAAAGCGCGTTCCGGATTGCTTGCGCCAAATTTGCCAGAGGCGAGCCAGCATTAATAGAGCGATGGGCACGAGAGTGGTGAGGCCGAGCAACTTACATAAGATGCTTAAAGTGAGCGTGATACCTGCGAGCGCGGCATAGCAAAGGCCGCTGGTTCCTTCTGGATGTTCCCACCAGAGGTAAGCCAGGCCCACTGCTAATAGTGAGAAAGCAGCAGATGATGCCTCTGCCTGGATGGTTTGCGATTGCGCGAGGTAAAATGGATTGACGACAAGCAAGAGCAAGGCTGCAACTGCCCCCAGGCGGCCACTCAGCGCCTTGCCGAGCAGCAATGCCCCCAGGAGGCCGAATAGGGAGACCAGGGCTATGGCTAGCCGTGCTGACCAGAGCGAACTGCCGAAGAGTGTGTAGCCAGGGAAGGTGGAAAGTATAAACAAAGGTGGCTGTGAGTAGAAGATATCCTGGTAGAGCGCGTGCCCCACGCTCATAGCGCGTAAGGTTTGCCAGTAGACGCCCTCATCGTAACTGTCTCGGTCAAAAGGGAGGCCAAGTTGATAGAGACGCATGCCGATGGCAACGATGACCAGGGCCAGTATCGCTCCCCAGAACAGGATGGTTTTCCAGCTAGAGTAACGTGCGGCCTGCTTTGTCCTACCGATCGAAATGTCGTTCTTCGTTGTGCTGATTGACATAAGGCGATCCGGGTGCCACGAACATAGGGTAATGAACGACTATATACCATTGATACGATTGCGCTCCCTCTATGTAACATAGAGGGAGCGTGTGTTGTGGTTATCCTGGATGGGGCCAGGAGCCTTATGTATTATCCTCCCATGAAGAAGAATGGGTCTTCGTCTTTGGGGATAATTTCACCAGTGCTGGTAGTCCCCGTTTCGAGCCCCGGGGAGAATTTCTCCGCAGAGTCCGCTTTGGGCGCATCTCCCGGTTGGTCGCCGCCATAGCTGTGATCACCGACCAGCGTATAATCATTTCCATTCGTCTTACCGTTCGTATGGCCGTTGCCATTGCTTGCAACGATCTCAAAGTCGGCAAAGACTGTTTTAATGACTCGCTTGGCATCGGCCTCATCGATCAATTGCTTGATCTCTTCCGCAACCAGTTCATCACGCTCTATCAGGGACTCAGCAACGGCCATAACAGCCTCGCGGTGTTCCTGGAAAAGATGTTTTACCGCCTTGAACTGGGATTGAAGCACAGCCTCAATGCGTTCAGCCAGCTTTGGTAATGCTGTTACTCCTGCACCCACACCTAAGAAAGGTAGGTACGAGGTCAGCGTTCCATCCATGCCATATAAACCAACATACCTGCTAGCAAGTTCTGTCGCGCTAGCGAAGTCGCCAGTGACTCCATTCAAGTTAACATCAAGGAACAATTCTTCAGCAGCGCGGGAGGCTAGAGACACCTGAATGCGGGCAAGGACATCTTCTTGATTCGAGGTTACAATCGTCTCCTTTTGACGCCAGGCAGCAAATGCTGCTGCCCCTTCCAGGTCGCCATGTTGATGTATTGTGACAAAGGCTGGAAAGTACCGGTCCATCAGGTAGTAGCAGGCTACGGCATGCCCTGCCTCATGATAAGCAAGACGCCTGCGTTCAATCGGAGTCAACTCAGCGAGTTGCCGTAGGCCGAATTCATGTACATCTTGTGCCTCAACGAGATCCTTATAGGTCACCATATCGCGATTATCGAAGTGAGCGATGATGACTGCTTCATTAATGACATGTTTGATCGCAACAGGAGTATACTCAACCATGCGTGCCACCAGAGTAGGTATAGAGATGTTCGGATCGTGTTTGACCTTATCGAGGTAATACTCAATCACTTCGCTGCGATACTTGTCGGTTGGCGGCGCAACATGAATTTTGCGGTCAAAGCGACCTGGACGTAGGAGTGCGGGGTCGAGCGACTGAGGGATATTTGTTGCGCCAACAGTGAGTACCGGTTGGTTCTGGACGCGGCTATGATAGAGACCAAGCACACGCAGAATTTTCTTAAACCAGCCAGTCTCGATATTCGGTGGATCCATCTGCATCAGCAGTTCATTGAGTCCGCCCATGCCACCACCACCCATCGCTCCAAAGATGCCACCGCCCATGCCCATTGTTCTGCCCGCACCCGCTGAACGCGACATGCCGATGGCATCAATTTCGTCCATAAAGACTACACAGGCACCATACTCACGCGCTAATCGACGCGCTTTGGTATAGAGCCTTTTGATCATAAGCACATTCATGCCAATGAACATGGCCTGGAAACTGGCAGCGCTGGCATAGGCAAAGGGAACGCCCGCTTCAGTACTCATACACTGCGCGAGATAACTTTTGCCTGTTCCTGGATCGCCTGTGAGCAAGAGGCCACGCACAGCCTGGCCCCCCATCTCCTTGAACTCTTCGGTGCCTCGCAGCAGCAATACAATGCGCCTGGCTGACTCTAACACCTCTGGATTCCCTTTATAGTCATCAAAGCTGACGCCGGTCTCACCTGGCATTACCCAGTACAGTCGCGGTCGGCCCAGGAACCAGAAAAGAGCTCCGAATTGTATGACGATAAACATGACGGCAAAGCCGATCTGAAAGACATACGTAAGGACTGTTCCTGGCGATGGCGCACTAAGCGTTGGTACCATGTTGACAAAGAAGTACCAGAGTATCACACTTAAGAGAATAAGCCATATCCAGCGCCTTTTCGCAAAGCGCCCGAATTGATCCATACCGGTATCGATGGATCTATCCAGGTCACTGCGTTTTGTACTGCTTTTTTCTGACACAGCAGTCTATCCCTTCTGCTCTTGAGCCGAACTTTCTAAAGTTACTGTAAAGGTGGACGGAAATCTACAAGGGTTGCATTTAAAAGTACCCCTCCTTGCTGGGAAACGGTTTCGAAATGCCAGATCATGTAGCCGCTGACATTTCCACCTGGCCCTGTAGCTGAGAGATCCACTTCTACAAAGCTGTCTATTGAGGTATCCGCTTCTTGAAACGCATTTATAACGTTGATAGTTTTCCAGCTCAGGTGCCCTTGTGGTTGACTGAACTGGCTAACGAGTTGTTGGACATTTGGCGGCTGCGACATATCTTTATCAAGCAGAGACAGGGCAACAACGTTGCCATCACGTAGGGCGAAGAGCCAGTTTTTCACCTGGTCGCCGCCGCCATTGCTGCCACGTATGTGGAAGTTGAATGGATCGTTACCAATGCCAAAGGGGAATTCTCTTGTCACGGCATAATTTGCTGCCGTGGCGCTGCCCAGGATTAGCAAAATCATGATAAAGGTAACCAGTTTGTGGTTCCCCATGCCATGAAAGAGGTAGTAAATACCCTTGAAGATTGGGCGAAAGATCCTTTTGATGAACAGGGCAGAGGAAGTTTCACCTGTTCTTTGCCTGGTAGGTGTACGAACAACCTTTTTCGGTTCTGGCTGTGTTTGTTCTGGTGGCTGTTGAGGAGGTGATGGGCTTAGCATGCGTCTCGCGTCTCAACTTTCTTAGGCTGCACATGGAGCATTGCTCTTTAGATATGTAGCACGTTTATACTATGCGTTTATTACGAATCAGTCAAGTATAGGGGAAGCCCGAGCGTATGAATTAGTTGTTGGCAAGTAACCAACCGTAGGGGCCGGTTTACCGCGCCCACCGCCGATGTATCGGCCAGTAGCTTGTTTGCCAACAACTAATTCATACATCCGGGAAGCCCTATCCTGCATGTTACGTTGGCCTACCATGATTACAGTGTAGTATATCATGTTACCATCCTTATCATGTACCATACACTACAATGGACCAATTTTGCAAGATGCTAAAGAAACTGCGAACGTATACCATGTTTGATATAATAATGTGTACGGTATATGCGTTACAGAGCGATCGTTATGTAGGGGTCCAATATCAAAGGCAGGTGGAGAAGTTTATGGATACTAGTAGGGATAAACCAACAGGAACAGACGGCAGTCCGTATATCTGGTTGCGCTACACGACACAGTTTAGTACTGGCGGGCGCACGCATACAATTGAGATGGGTATTCCTGTACCTGTAGGGGCAAATGCAGAGCTGCGCGAACAGTTGATTCGCGAAGCCGAGATGGGGATGGACCAGCTTTCACGGCGCGTTGAAAGCCGTGTATCGCAGATGCTCCAGCGCAGCTCTCGTCCACCTGAGACAGCACGAGCACAAGAAACTTCTACCATAAGACCCGCCCAGGCTCCTTTACAAGATTCGAGTAATAGGAATATGACGGGAACTCCTGCTGCCAGTGGTACAAGTTCAACTACACCTGCCCCTAGATCTACTCGCGAAGGGCCACAGCCGCTCCCATTACATGAGAAGCAGCCTGCGCCGACACCGATACGTCAGAGCGGTGTAGTAAATATGCCCGTCACTCCCGGCGTACAGGGCGATGCGAATAGTAATATGAAGCTCTCGCAATTTATGCAGGCCATTCGGGAGACCTGGGGATTGACACCGAAACAGGCTATGGACTTGTTAAATGTGAAGACCCTGAATGGTATGAATTATCGCGAGGCGTTGAGACAATTACAACCACTCGTGGAGGGGAGCGCCAGGAATGCATCCAATACATCGACGCCCGGTCAGGGTAAAAATTCGCCTGTGGGGGGTCAGCCGAAGCCTGCAGAGGAACGCGGGCGACCACAAGGATCCCCACCTGGCTCTACACCACCCTCACCCTTACGGGATGAGAGGAGGGACGGAGTGCATTCAGCACAGGCGACACCGGTAGTACAAGAGCCCGCGGCATCTTCAAAGCCAGCATCTCAAGCGACGCCGGTTCGTTCTGCGCGTGGCCCTTTAGCTGGTCCTCCGAATATCCCGGTTATTCCTATAAGGGATGGGATGGTACACGATACGCCAAGGGTATATAAATTTGACGAAGAGGACGAAGAGCTTGAGGAAGAGGAAGAAGAGGAGGGTCAGGAGCAGCGAGTAATCGCAAGGATCAAGCTGGATGAACTGAGAGAGGTGCGTGGAACGTCGCTTGCCAGCCCAGGGCGCTTAACGGTATTGCAAAACGTATTAAACTCGCAAATCAGCGAGGAGCAATTGCAGCACCTGATACAAAGCGCGTGGGGCGTATCAAACATCAAAAAATTGAAAGTTGACCAGGTAGAGGCACTGATTTCCTGGGCGAAGGAAGATTTTTTTGTGGAAGAGGTGGAAGCCGTACTGGCGCTCATCGATGAGGAGGGGTCTAATGCGCGTAGTGACTGGTGAGGCCAAGGGGCGCAAACTCAAAGGTCCCAGGACGCCTGGCACCCGTCCCATTATTGATCGGGTGAAGACAGCCCTCTTCGATATCCTCTCGGTGCGCGTTGAAGATGCTCGTTTCCTGGACCTTTTTGCGGGTACAGGCAGCGTCGGCATAGAGGCGTTGAGCAGGGGAGCTGCCAGCGCGACGTTCATTGAAATGAATTACAGCGTGTTGAAATTAGCGCGCGAAAATCTGAAAATTACCGGCCTGGCGGATCGTGCTGAGGCATTACATACTGATGCATTCAAGTTTTTGCAATCGTATGCTCCTGAAAACCAATCCCCATCAAGAATTCAAAAACGCCGGTATGATATCATCTATGTGGCCCCACCCCAATACCATGAGATGGCAGCACGTGCTTTACAACTGCTTGATAACTCGCTACTTGTGTCAGATACGGGGTTGGTAATCATCCAGATTCATCCCAAGGAACGGCCGGTGGTGGCGGCAGTGCCGTTGAAACGTTTAATGCTGACCGGCGAAAGACGTTATGGCAGTACATTACTGATGTTTTATGAAGTAAATGAGGAGAAATCTACAGATGTCGATACAGTTTCAGAAACCTGATTACATCATCGTGTTCGTTAGTGATATGCAGCGATCGGTAGCCTTTTACCGCGATGTGCTGGGGCTGCCGTTAAAATTTACTTCGCCTGGCTGGACAGAATGCAATACTGGTGCGACCACTATTGCATTGCATACGACCGGTGGAGATGGATTGCCGCGGCAGTCGCTGCCACCGGCGGGGAATGCGCATATTGGCTTTATGGTTGATGATATCCAGTCTGCCTATGAAGCGCTGAAGGCTCAGGGTGCTTCTTTCTCGCTGCCGCCACAAAAGCAAAATTCCGGCGCAGTTTTAGCAGTGCTGCAAGACCCAGATGGATTTGGCATTACAATTCAACAACGTTAGAATCGAACATTGAGCATAGGAGTAGAGGCCAATGGTAAGTAGACCAGGAGGGCGTTTTGCTTTCATAGATGCTGGCGAAGCTGCACGCATGTTGGGGATTGACAGGGTAACGCTCGATCAATGGGTGCGTGAAGGTCGTATAAAACCACACCGGGGCGTAGGACGCGAAGCGTTCTTTCGCACTTCAGAAGTCGAGGCATTGTATAACGAACTGCACCCGTCTGCGCAACTGGCGGAGGCTGTTGCAGCAGACGAGCGTGAGAGTGCAGGTGAGGAAGAAAAGGGTCCTGTACGCAAGAAACAGGACCCGCAAATGCGTGTCTACTTGCGATTACAGGCTGATGCAAAGTGGTTCGACGTCTCGGAGGAGGATATTCGCACCTGGTTTAACCAGCTTGCACCCGATGGGTACGAGCGCAATAAGCGTAATGCTGAACACGCCATTAAGAAGCTACAATACCTGGTGAGCCTGATCGAGGAAGCACAACAGCGCGAAAAGGAATAGAAATATTAGACGAATGAGTCCAGGAAATATTTCTTTGTCAAAAATTTCAGTCATTCTAAATTTTGGTGGTTGGTAAGATAAACAGAATCTGGCAAGCAACGGATCACATCCACAACCGAACCAACAATGAAGTCCGCGCCGCGTTCCTGGTAGATCGCTACTTCATGTTTATGAACTAGCATTGCCGCGAGCATATCTGGCTCACTGGCTTTTTTGATGGCCTGGTAGTTTAGCACGAGGTCGAGATCATCGCCTGTATCGCCTATATACAAGCCGCCACCTACTTCTCCCTTTATGCGTGCAATAGCCAGCTGTAAGGCACGCGGATCTGGCTTGGGACAAATATCGGCGGAGATGACTACGTCCCACCAGCGTGTGCCTGTATGTGCCTCCATCATTTCCAGGGCAATATCAACCTCTGGCCCGACTCGCCCGGTAATCATTCCCATATGACGGATGCCTGCTTCGCGAAGATTAGCAAAGAAATCGGGTGGAAAATTCAACTTTTCGTTATGAACAAAACCAGGAAAATCAGGCAGGTAGCGCGATGAGTAACCGTAGCGTTTCTTGATTTCATCCGCACCCCAGTAAAATTCGTGGTAGATATCACCGATCACAGCATAATCGAGTTGTGCGCTGGCGGGCATGACCTCTCTAACCCATTCAATACCACCATGTCCCTCCAGGTTGGCTGCTCGTGAGAGCGCGGCCCATTCTTCTGTGCTGCGCTCAGCAAGCGGCGTTCCTTTCCATTCACGCAGCCGCGCTGTTCCAAGTGTCGCCAGCAGGTAGCACGCGTCCCAATCATTATTGTAGCCGCCAGCCTGCTTGAAAGCGATTACGTCTTCGTGCTGCTGTTGCTATGTCCGTGGCGTGAAACGAGTCGATGGTTTTGATGAGTACGCCATCAACGTCGAAGAGAATGGTATCAAAGGGAGTGGGAAATTGCAGGTCCGGTCGTTTCCAGATAACCGGGGTCTCCATAGGAAGGCCCTTTCGTTAATACTAAATATAGATATAGGGCGCACTTCAGAGCGCCCACATATATAGTATCTCCAAAATCGGTAAATTGGAAGAGATACATTTGGAGCGTCGAGGAGTTGCTTGTTTATAAGATTGCTCCTCCGCAGTTTGTGGTTCCAAAATGGCGGGGACGACCACCCAAAGTCGCTCGAACTGCAACCACCAGTCAATGGAGTCCTACCAGACTGGAAACACCGATGACTAATACGATAGGAGTACGGAGTATAGTATTGTAGTCATACGTGTGGTATTGTAGTGATATGGGATTAAGCGATCGGAAGGAATGATATAATGACAAAGAGGTACAATAACCCTCCACTCGTAGAAGCATTATGCGAGTTTCAGTTTGATGCAGATGTTCCATGGGACCTTACATTAATAGGTCTAATTTATGATAAATTACAAGGTCTTTTCCCAAAAAAGCAGCAGCTTCCACTCAATTTTGCCGTTGCGGTAACTTCACAAACAAATGAGCAAATCTGAAACTCAACTTCAATTGCTTGAGTGGCACTACGTTTTTAGAAATGATGCCGAGGTTAAGCACTTTCTCAGAGAATATCCATTTTTGGCTCAGTTGTTGCTAGATACTTATAGTAAGATCGAAGCGCATTTTCCAGATTCACAAATTTTTCTCGAAGTGGCTACCGACTACGAGGCTTTTGACCACATTTCAGGTGCAATGAATAGTGATAAAGAACTAGTTGCCTCCATTTCCACACACTTACTTCCGGAAGAAGCTATAGAAGCTCTAAATGAGTTCTACGATGATTGGTGGTTAAAAGCTTTAGAAGAAGCAAAAGGAAAGATTTCTTTTGGCTTGGAGTTTCTATGAGTTTTGACTGGTCAGAGTATTGGCACAGGCTAAACAAATAATTTCTTTACTAAGAACGATTTAAGGAGATTTTAGCGAACTCAGACCCTATATTTAAAAGTCCAGGGGTCCAGGGAGGCTCCGCCCCCTGCATCCCCGGACTTTTAAACTGCCCTGTTGCAACGCCCCTTTCTGCTTAGCACTTATTGTTGCGTCTGCTCTGCGTATTGTCGCTCTACCAGCACGCGTTGCTGCTCTACCAACTCGTGCCGTTGTTCCAACAGCATCAGTTGTTGCTTCACCAGGACAAGCCGTTGCATCACCAGTTCAAGCCGATCGTCCAGCTCTGCATGTTGGTGCTCTAATTCGACCCGTTGCCGCTCTAACTCCGTGCAGTGGTGCTCCAATGCTGCACGTTTGTGCTCCTGCTCTGCATGCTGCTGCTCTAAAACCGCACGTTTGTACAGTAATGATCGTGTATCGCGCTCTAAGGAGACGTTTCCCTTACTGGATAACGGTTGTGCCTGGGTGCCCTCTTCTTCAGGAATACGCATTTGCTCACCAGGTTGCATGGTCTCCTCGCTTTCTCACCGAATGTGGATGCACTCGGTGACTTCGTGTTATCCTTTGGTTCTCAAGACATCTATGCATACTTTCGGTTCGCTAGAGTGTTAGAACTAGTCTCTCAGAATGTTGAAAAATGTTGTTATCCATTGTCATCTGTTCCCTTTCTGCTTTGTAGCAGGTGTGATAGAATAAGATTAGACACCTCGTGAATGCACTGTTCTCGCAAGTGCTCACAGACCGTGTGAATTCTGGTGCAAAGCCGGACAGGTTAAGAGAGGTCACTGTATATCAAACCTCTGCCTTGCAAGTTGTCAAGCAGGTAGTTCACACGCGAGAGCAAACACAACCAGCGTCGTACCAGAAAGCATCTCACGTATTCCTGACAGCGCATAGCGCCTAGGGATAGAAGCCACCGCAGTTTGGCTCGTACGGCGTGCCGTGCAAACAATGGGTGATGTCATTATTTGTCATCACTTTCTGATACTGTACACGTTCATTATATCCAGAATGAGGACATTATACGAACACAGCAAGGCTATCTCAATCGTGCGGTTTTTCTTGCTCACAGGCACGTCCTTATTTTTAAAAGAAGGTAACTATGCAGGTCTCCCCTCTGCTTGACTCCTCACTGCCTGCGGCGAGAAGTCCTGAATAGTTACAAAAGAAGGAGGAAATGAAAGAACGTATCGAGGCCACTGTGCGGGCCTCGATACGTTCTTTCATTCCCTCCTTGTTACCATGCCACCAGGATCTTCAAATTCAACAATGGTGTCCGTGTCCTGTTCGCCCAGGATGTGGATTTGCTCCCAGCCTTCGAGAGGCGCGTCAAGGAGTGTGCGTTGAAGCAAGTCGGCATGATAGGTTATGACCTGTTCATCGACCAGGCGGTGCCTGTTTTTATTTCGTTCCAGGCAGATTTCAGGCGGGATATTAAAGATGAGCAAGCAACCCAGGTAGCCGAAGCGGCGCGATAAGGCGCGTAGTTTGTGACGGGCATCCGGTTGGAGCGCTGTGCTGTCTGCAACAGTGAAGCGCCCCAGGAAGAGACGCTTCTGGATGATAAAGTGGAAGAGTTCAAAGGTATCACGGTTCACATGTTGATTGTTCTCGTAGTCACAGATCATTGCACGGCAGTGATCAGATGAGACGATAGAGGTTGGGATAAAGCGTTGGGCTGAGAAGGTGCTTTTACCGCAACCGGCAGGCCCGCATAAGACAAGCAGGGTTCTGGGCGGAACTTTGATGATTTTGGGCATGGTCATTGGGTCTGCTTCCTTGCCATTGCTATGAATTCGCTCCTTTGATATAATGGCCCTGCAACATATAATACGTCATGTATCGCATTCATCATACAATGCTAATGCCGCATTCTGTTTCTTAAGATTACCCGAATAGACGTAACGCATATATATACCTAGGAAAGAAAAGCTATATTTCTCGGCTTATAGATAGAGGTGGAAAAGATGTCTATCGAAATGAAATTTACAAGTACCGAAGTTCGACAACTTTTTCTGGATTTCTTTGTCAGCAAAGGCCATTTGAGAGTTCCAAGCTCGTCATTGATTCCGGATGATCCAACGGTGCTGCTGACCACGGCGGGTATGCAGCAGATGATTCCGTACTTTTTGGGGGTTGAGACTCCTCCCTCGCGCCGGCTTACATCCGCACAAAAATGCTTCCGCACGACTGACATCGATAAAGTTGGCAACGAACGTACATTGACCTTTTTTGAGATGCTAGGCAACTTCTCGGTAGGTGATTATTTTAAGCGCGGGGCAATCGAATTTGCCTGGGAATTTCTGACCCAGGTGGTCAAACTGCCTGCTGATCGTTTGCATCCGACCGTGCATCCAGAGGATAAGGAGGCTCCCAAATTGTGGAGCGAGATTGCCGGCATTCCTGATGAGGATATCGTACGACTGGAAGATAACTGGTGGGGACCGCCGGGAGATTCTGGCCCATGTGGACCTGATTCCGAAATTTACTATGATCGAGGAGTCGAGCATGGCTGCGGTAGAGCTGATTGCAAACCTGGGTGCGAATGCGAACGTTTCTTGGAGATCTGGAACCTGGTCTTTATGGAGTTCTACCAGGATCTTGAGGGCGCGCGTACGCCGTTGCCCAGGAAGAATATTGACACCGGCCTCGGCCTGGAGCGGCTCACGATGGTCCTGCAAGGCAAAGAGTCCATCTTCGATACCGACGCGTTTCGTGTCATCATCGACCGCTTCGCGGCTCTCGCTAACACCGCTTATGGGAAGGATGAGAAAACTGATATCTCGCTGCGAGTGATTGCTGACCACGCGCGTGCGCTGGTCTTCCTGGCTGCCGATGGGGTTCTGCCAAGTAATGAGGGACGTGGCTACATTTTCCGGCGCATTCTGCGCCGTGCCGTGAGACATGGTAGACTTCTAGGGCTGGATAAGCCTTTCCTGGCAGAGGCAGCCGATACGGTGATAAATCTGATGAGCGGACATTATGTCGAATTGGATCAGCGACGCGACCGCATTGTGGAGATTCTGAGCCTTGAAGAGAAGAAGTTTGGACTGACACTCAATGCCGGCCTATCCTTGCTCAACAACATGCTCGAGGATTTGAAACAACGGGGCCGTACCGTTCTTTCTGGCGAAGATGCTTTTAAGCTGTACGATACACATGGCTTTCCACTCGAACTGACGCAAGAGGTGGCAGCAGAGCATGGTTTCACTATCGATGTTTCTGGCTTTGAGCAATCAATGCAGCAGCAGCAGGAGCGCAGCCGAGCGGCAAGCGCATTCACGCGCGGACGGGATGACGAGGCCCTCGCTGAAGTGCTCAAGCGTGTTGGGCCGACTGCGTTTACAGGGTACGAGGGGGTCACTGGGAGCGGGAAGGTCGTTGGCCTGGTCGTAGATGGTGAGGAAGTTGAGAGTATTAGCGCTCCGCAGGAGGCTTTGGTGGTGCTCGATTCAACGCCGTTCTACGCAGAAAGCGGTGGTCAAATTGGTGATCATGGTGATATTAGCGAGTCGATGGGTGTCTTCCAGGTAGAGGATACACGCCGTCCTCTGAAAGGCCTGATCGTCCATTATGGACAAATCAGCGAAGGATATATACGTGTGGGCGACGAAGTTCAGGCCAATGTGAATGCGCAGAGGCGAGAAGATACCATGCGAAACCATAGTGCTACACATTTGCTGCATAAGGCACTGCGCGACATTATAGGCCCACAGGTTGAGCAACGTGGTTCGCTGGTTGAACCGGAGCGTTTGCGCTTTGACTTTGCCAGTCCTCGTGCGCTGACCGCTGCAGAGGTGGCAAAGGTTGATGACCAGGTTAACCGCTGGATTCGACAGGACCTTCCCGTTATAACGAAAATCATGCCGCTGAAAGATGCGCTAGAGACGGGAGCGATGGCGCTCTTTGGTGAAAAGTACGAGGGCGAGGTCCGCGTCGTCACAATGGGGAAGAGCGTGGAATTATGTGGAGGTACACACTGCTCAGCTACGGGCCAGATTGGGCTGTATATTACTACCCAGGAGACAAGCATTGCTGCTGGTGTTCGTCGCATTGAAGCGTTGACGGGACGTGGCGCGGAGACTTACCTGCGTAAGCGTAGCGCCCTCGTAGAGGCGATCAGCGCAAAATTGCAGACGCAACCCGATATGCTTGAGTCACGGGTCGACCAGCTTACGCAAGAACTGGCAATCGAGCGGCGCCAGGTCGCGCAATTCCAACGTGAAGCGGCGCTTCGGCAGGCCGAAGCGCTTGCTCAAAAGGCCCAGGAGGTATCCGGGATTCCAGTCGTCGCCACGACTGTAGATGTCCCTGATGACAAGGTATTGCGCGAGATGGGTGATATGGTACTTAAAAGGCTTGGCCGACCAGGGGTTGTGGTGCTGGCTGGTAACTTCGGGGATCGCGTAGGTATACAAGTGAGTGTCTCACCAGAGCTAACCAAACGAGGCCTGCATGCCGGTAAAATTGCGGGAGCAGTGGGCCAACGACTGGGTGGTAGAGGCGGTGGCAGGCCAGAGTCAGCCCAGGGTGGAGGTAAAAACAAAGCTAAGCTTGGAGCTGCGCTCGATATGGTAGCGAAATTGGTAAGCGAAGCTCTATAAAGGTGGCATCTGGCATGAAGGAGCACCCTTGCGGTCGCTTGTTGAACGTGCTATAACGTACTCAGGAAGCAAGAGATTAAAAAGGAATCGAGGAGTTGAGCAAACAGTACGTTCACTACTTTAGTAGGGTTATAATTTTCACACAGTCCAGGAAGACATGCATGCATGAATAATCCCTTTCAGCGTCTACGCGATTTTTTAATAGGGCGGCAAGAGAATGGTAGATATGCAGGTCGTGAGGGGCCTTATGGTGCTGATTTACGCTCTTCTGTGGGAGAGGATTCGCGTCCAGTTTTTACAGCACTTGATATTGGCACAGCCTATGCCAAGGCAATGATTATCGAAGTGCAAGACGATGTTGGGGTTGTACTGGGAGTCGGACGTCATCAGCAGAGCTATAGCCACATGTCAGATGGCATTGTGACAGATATTCCGGGCGTGATTACCAACTGTAACGAAGCGCTGATCAAAGCGGAACAGTCGGCAGGTGGTATCATTGCCCCTGCAACTGTGATCGGAATTGCGGGAGAGCTTGTCAAGGGTAGCTCGATCACGATGACAAAGCAACGCCAACAGCCAACCAAACCAATTACGCCGGAGGAACTGGAAAGCGTGATTTCCGGTGCGCAGCAGAAATTACTAAAAATGGCCAGGGAGCGAATAGCAGCAGAGACTGGTTATCAGAATATTGAGGTGCGCTTAACCAACGCGGCAGTGATTTCTGTGCGTATCGATGGGCAGGTGGTTTCCAATCCAATAGGCTTTCGCGGGCGTCACTTCACCCTGACTCTGTTCAGCGCTTTTGCACCGCTCATGCAGTTGGGGGCGCTGGAGACAGTTGCACAAGGATTGGATCTGACACTAATGACGATCGTCGCCGAGCCATACGCGCTGGCGCGCTGCCTGAGTACAAACGCAAGCACAGATAGTGGCGCTATCTTTATTGATATTGGTGGTGGTACGACCGATATTGCCCTGGTGCGCCAGGGTGGAATCGAGGAGACGCGCATGTTTGCGTTGGGCGGGCGTACTTTTACACGCCGCCTCGCGGCCAGTAAAGGTCTATCGGTCAAAGAAGCCGAGAAACTCAAGCTGAGCTACAGCAGCGGTGGGATTAAAGGGAGTCAACGGGACGAGATCCAAAGCATTTTTACCTCAGAAGTTCAGACATGGATGGACAGTGTAGAACTGCTGATTGATGAACTGGCAAAGGGAGATCTTCTCCCACCCGCAATCTATACAGTGGGTGGCGGTTGTGCTCTGCCCGATCTACGTCAGAGGCTTGAGGATTTCCCCTGGACGGAACGACTGCCATTTTCTCGCAAACCAATCATCGAAACAATTCAGCCGGGAATGGTAACGAGCATTGCTGATCCCAACAATCTACTGAAAAATGCCCAGGACATTACGCCAATGGCGCTGGCATACCAGGCTATCGAGCTGCAAAACGAGGATAACGCTTTAGAGAGGACACTCTACCGGGTGATTCACAACATGCATATCTAGTATCACTTGTTCAGAGATCACTCAGTATCTGTCTATACTGCAAAGCAGCTAGTAGGGGGAGAAAGGCGTATGACCAATGAACAAATCATTTACCTCGGCCCCGAAGAGGAATTGACGAGTGTGCGCGAGCGCCTGGAAAATACCCAAGCGGGGCGTATTGTGCTTGTCATTCCTCCGCAGACGCAATTACGCAGTCATGTGGGGTGGCGACTTCTTCACTCTCGTATGCGGGAACTGGGCAAGGATGTTCTGGTCATCAGTTCTGATCGCCAAATTCGAGCAGTCGCCAAAGCGGTAGGGTTTAGAGTCGCAGATTCACAAGAAACTTCCCCTTCAAACAGGCCACACCTGGGTAGTCGTCCAACTCGTACAGATACGGGTGGTAGAACAAACCTACGTTCGCGTACCCTGCCAGGCAAAAGCATGCCGGATAATCGTACTATCAGGCCAGGGCAGCAGCCGAATCAACAACGCCGTGCAATCAATGAGGATGAACGGCAGCACGTGCCGCAATCACGAAGCGTGGCAAGTCGTAAACAATCTCGCGCTGGAAAAGCGATTGCAGCGGAAGGGGTGGATGCTGTTTCTGCTGCTTCATCCACATTTAATATGCAGGACATAAAGCTCGAGACCCCCTATGAATTACACATTGAAACAACCCCTTCCGCTCGCCCCCTGTTACCAGAGGAACAAGATGAAGAACCCGATACTTTGACCGAGGATTACCATGTTGCGCGGAGCATTCGTGAAGCGGCACAGGGAAGAGATGCTGGTACTGCGGTCCCCCCCTCCGACAGACGAGAGCCGTCGAGTGGTAGACCGGGACAATCTGACATGACGTCTCATCCGGCTGAGATGGATGATGATCTATTTTCATACATGGAGGACAATCAGCCGGTCCCTTTGCCAGAGCAGCGAGCTTCGACTTACATACAAGATATCGAACCGGAGATGCTAAATATCTCGGATATCCCGACCGAAGTGCAGGAACCCGAAATCGAGGATCTGGGTGATGAAGGGGATATCAGGATTCGGCAGGATTCCTCACCGGATTCATTGGGGGAACCAATAGAAGAAGAAGCAGATATAGAGGAGACGCAGCAAGTTTATGGTACGCCTCCACGCGACAGCCGCACGGGGGAAAATGCGCGGCCAAAGTTTGAGGATTTTGGCGACGGAGATGAGTTGCTGCCAATTCCGGATCGGCCTATACGTGTAGCCCCATCTACAGCGCGTACATCGGGTGCGATAGCTGCATCCTCTGCAGGAAGGCAACGCGGCGAGCCGCGACCTATCATCCAGTCTCAACCACAAGCTCGCCATGTCTCGACTACGCCTCCCACGCAACAGACGAGGAAACCCATATCGACAAAGGGGAGTCGTAGTGTCACTAATCCGCCTGTTAGCAAGCCTGTAAACAAGGGGCCGAGTTTGATATCCAATCACAGGGCCAGCCGAATTACTGCCATTGTTTTTATCAGTTTTGTAGTACTGGTGCTGGCTGTGCTGGCATTTCTCTTCTTTGGCGCGAACGCTACTGTCACCATCACCGTTCCCTCGCAACTCCTGAACTCGTCTGCACCTTATGAGGCCAGCATCAACCGAAATGATACCCAACATAATACTATTCCTTCTCAGGTGCTTACGTATACAGCCAGCGTCACAGATCAAGGGACGGCTACTGGTACAACCAGGCAAGGGAATTCGATAGCAGCCGGTACGGTCATCTTTACGAACCGGGGATCACAGCCCCTTGACATTCCAACTGGCACCGTTCTCTCAACCAGCATTGGTACCGGAGCAGTGCAGTTTCTCACAACTGCTGATGTCCTTGTGCAGCCAGCAAATAGCAACAATTATCCAGCGGTTGTGCCAGTGCAGGCAAAGTATCCGGGCGATAATGGAAATGTAGCATTCAACAGCATCAGCATCATTCCTCCTGATAGCCTCACGAAGATAGCATCGAACAATCAGATTCCTAAGACATCGGTAAACTTGAGTGTCACCAATCCAAATCCCACAAATGGAGGTGGAGCAGCAAATGTGCAGGCTGTATCCACTAATGACGTCAATACGCTGGAGAAATCATTACACCAGCAGCTACAAAGCCAGGTCACTAAATGGCTGGCAACAGCCGTCCATAAAGGTGATGTTCAGGGAACACCGATACCAAACGTATTAGGAAGTTCCACCCCTCTACCTGGCGAGAAATTGGTTACAATACCTGCTGTGGGGCAGCCTACAGCCAATGGGAAATTCACGGGGATACTCAGCATCAACATATCAGTGCTGGTTATACGGAGCGCTGCTATTCAAGCCATGGGCAGAACACAACTGATGGCAGTCGCCCTGAAAGAGAAACCCGTTTCTGTGCTGGCTACCCAACTACCTATCAACGCTACTGTTGCGAAGAGTATACCATCCAAAGATGGGACGACACTTACCATCGATGTGACCGCGGCAGGGCATGTTGTGCAACGGGTCTCGGCACAAGATATCAGTAACCTGGTAGCTGGAAAGGGTGTGGACCAGGCGAAAAGTGACATCATGAATGGAGCAGGGGGAATCAATTCAGTGATCAATACCAGGATTGACATATTTCCTCCTTTCCTGGGTATCATACCATTCCGACCAGAGCAGATTCATGTCATTGTGCAGCCTGGACCTATAAGTTAGAGGTGCGCGAAACAGTCAGAAATTTTTCAAAAACATCCCCCAATTGTTTTGATGCTAGACAAACAAGGTGCCCCTCCGTTAGAATTATGTAACAAATAAGGTGCTTCTTCGTTAGAATGATGTAGGAGTCGGCTTTTTCTTGCCCGGAGAGAGCAACATGGCACAATTGATAGCGCTGGATGTGGGGGAGGCCAGAATCGGCGTAGCAATTAGCGATGCCAGCGGATTCCTGGCCTCCCCCTATACAACATTGCATATCACTCGTGATGAAGCTCAGACCTGGAAAGCCATTCAACGCTTGGTCGACGAAACAGGGGCAGAGGGTCTTGTGATCGGCCTTCCGATCAGCCTGGATGGAGAGATTCACTCGCAAGGAAAACGCGTGCAGGCCTTCGCTGAGCGACTGAAGGAGCATATTACTATCCCGCTTACGTTCTGGGATGAGCGCCTTTCCACTGTCGAGGCAGAACGCCTGCTGGCCGAACGCGAACAGGAACAGGGAAAACGTTATAGGGTCGGCGGTGGAAGACAACGCAGTCAAACAAAGCGAAGACGCAGGCAACAGGAGATTGATGCTCTGGCGGCGACTGTTATTTTACAAGAGTACCTGGATCATCAAATAAGCAAAACAAGGGACAATGACGTATGAAAAAACGAGGGCAGGGAGGCACTATCATTGCAGTGCTTCTGATCGGTCTCTTGATTTTTGGAGCAGTCTATTTTGCATGGACAACAGTTACCGACATCTTCCAACCAGTAAACACACATCAGGGTCAGCCCATCGCTGTTGTAATTCAGAATGGTGAATCTACACTCCAGATTGCTGATGACTTGCAAGTTAAGGGTTTAGTCCGTAATGCGGTTGCATTTCGCATCTGGGCCAGGATTAAGGGTTTAGATACCCATTTACAGGCAGGAGCCTACAAACTGAACCCGGGCATGACCATTGATGCGATTATCAACCAGTTACTCAATGGCCAGCCTGATTACCTCGTTATTACGATCCCCGAAGGATGGCGTCTCGAGCAGATTGCTCAGCGGTTCGGGAACTCTGGGCTGACCAAATTCAGTGTACAAGATTTCTTGAAGTATACAAAAAATC
>WNFA01000781.1_pt1 | contig 25581 bp, 18 predicted proteins | sample 5400481 | NCBI WGS metagenome assembly WNFA01 (sample SAMN13153340, study PRJNA577476) | soil metagenome | isolation source: 120 cm saprolite under Douglas fir tree site 2 hole 1 replicate 2 | place: USA:California | collected 2015-04-18 | reverse complement strand
GGTCATAATATGCAGAATTTCGATGCCAGGGAACTGGACGGAATGGGAGTTCCCATTTCCGATGAGCGCATCGTCGATACATTGACCTTTGCGCGGTTGCTCTATCCAGACAACATGCGCCATAACCTCTCACTCCTCTGCTGCATGCATGGTATCAAGGTGGGCGAAGGTGAATGGCATACGGCTTTAACAGATGCGCGTGCCTGTGGTCAGCTCTTGTTCGTGTTGGGGAACGAACTCATGCAGCGTAGAGGTGTATTTCTCAATGGCATACGGGCGCTTGTCCGACCAGGAAGCGCGTTCGACCAAGCTGTACTGCAACCGCGCAGGGTACCGGCCAACCCAGCGCTACCCTGGGCGCTGGATCCTCGTCCGTCTACACCGCATGCCCTTGTCTCCTTACGAGGTATCTCTGCCAGTCCGAACATGCAAAAAGCGCTACGGAGCGCAGGGGATGTGCTGGTAGAACTGTACGATCCTGAGGCAGCATATATCAAAGATCTTCCTCCAGACCGGCGCTCTTTAGTCACTACGGGCACACGCACACGACTTGAATATATGCTTGCAGCTCTGCAGCCTGGAAACGGAGTATATGTGTTACCCAACCCCTCAACCTTGCTCTGTCCGCACCGGCTACGCGCACTTATCGAACATACGACAAATAATGACTATCGCCTGCTACTCTTCTGCCTCTACCAGGCCTCGCACAATCACGATGCCAGCACACTTTATCCTATGCGCTTGCCTGTAAAAGACGAGCCAGAACTCCTTCAGCTACGCAAAGATCTCATATGGGCGTGCTGTTCGACCGATACAGACCATACCACTTCCTGTTCGGCAAAACAAGCATACTTTGCCGCTATAAACGGCCATCAGATCCTGCTGGCTACGCATGAAGCTTTAGCTCATCAAGAGGATGCTCCCCGAGCTGATCTCATCGTGATTGACGATGTCGCTGAGCTACAGATGCACCTGGCCGAATATAGCGCCAGGCAATGCAGCAGCGATTATATCGAGGCATTGAGGCTGGAACCGGCAGAACAGGAAGCGCTGAGCCTGCTTCACGCGCAGATCATGGCTTGTGTGCAGGCATATGCACCGCAGCCGGGATTTCACGAGCGCATATCCCTACGTAGCGTCAAGCGTTACCTGGTGCAGCCAGGGCGGAGGCAAGCTCACGCCCCTACGCGGGGTGAGTCAGTGCTGGCATTACTTAAACGGGCGGGTAGCACGACCAGTCAGTTGGCGGAAATCATTGAGAAACTTTGTACAGAGTCTTCACAAGACCCGATCTCTCAGAGCCGCCCTACCGATGGTGCTCAAGGAGAGAAGCTCCTAAAAAGGATATTGCATGCTTATTGGCTTGATGTCTGGTTTTCTGACAAGGGCGCTATCGAGCGTTGGGCGATCAATGGAATCAGTGAAGACCTCGGGAAGGCCTTTACACATAAGTTCTGGCGGCCCTATCAGCAGCACATTCTCTGCGGAACGGCTCTCACCATAGATAAACGCGGAGCTGTCTTTCTCGAGCGCAGTCTAAACCTACCACAGGGTTTACCTTTACTCAAAGACGCGCGACCAACGACTAAGGTCTACATTCCATCTCGAGAAGTGCTCGCACCTGCAGGGTTCCTGCGCCGCTATTCCTGGGCCATGCAGATTGGAGCATTGCTCTACACACTCCAGGCACAGGCGCAGGAGCGAACCCTTGTCATTACACTGAACCACACGTCAATAGCGCAGGCACTGGCCCAGGCATTTGCTCATTGCAGTATCCTCAAACGGATCGAAAAAAAAGAAGAGTTGGAGGCCTCCCCTCCGCCAGCCGTGCAGCAGGGTTCAGTGTATCAGGGAAAACCTGAGAAGTCAAGTGATTTTGCACTAGGAAGACAAGTGCTCGCGCCCTATTTCGGCTGGACGACTGCCAAGATTGGCGAAAGGCTATCCGATCCTAAACGATCTGTGCTTGCGCTGGTTTCTCCTCGGATGCGGCGCACACATCTTGATATTCCGGTGGACATCGAGGTTACCGGACCGCTGCACTTCCTCAACCAGGAAGATCCTCTTGTTGCAGCGCATATGCGAATCTTTGCCGATCTCTATCCGCACGAGGGGCCTTTTAGCGCTTATCTTCTGCCGCAGGCACTGCTTGAGTTAAAGGCGCGGCTCTTCTCAGATGCAGGAATGCATATCGTACTTGATAGCCGCCTGCACTCAAAGGCCTACCGGGATGAAACCTTCGAAATGCTCAAAGATATTGCAAAGGTGGAGTATGAACTCTACCCACCGCTGGTTTCGAGCGAGATGCAGCCAGCCGAAGAAGCCTTTCTCGCGCTACTAACGCAGGCTCTAGAACAGCGCGGTTTTAGTTCACGCGAGGACATCTCTGATGAAGAACTACGCCTGGTGTTACGGAAGTTCTGGGATGTCGATAACTTCAAACCATTCAAGATGGAAGATACCTCTAAAGCTCAGGTTTCCCAGCAGGATATCGTGCGAGGGGTGCTCCAAGGGAAGGATCAACTGCTCGTCGCAGCAACAGGGGGAGGCAAATCGCTTTGTTTCCAGCTTCCTGCCCTGGTGTTCGCCGAAAGTGAACCGCCAAAGGTAACCCTGATATTTTCCCCGCTCATCTCACTAATGAGCGACCAGGTGGAAGCACTACGACGAAAGGGTGTGTTTTCAACGATCATGCTCAACTCCAATATCTCGACAATCCAGCGGCGGGAGTATCTGCAAGGGCTGGTACGCGGAGATTACTCCATTGTCTATATCGCGCCTGAGCAGATCCGCTCTTCTGCCCTGCGGCGTGCCCTCGAACAGCGTGAGATCGGCCTTATAGTTGTTGATGAGGCTCATTGCTTGAGCCAGTGGGGACACGACTTCCGCACTGATTATTTGGCTATGAAGGACTGGATCGACCGCGTATGTGGTAAGACGAAGCGATCTTTCCCCATCCTAGCGTTAACGGCTACGGCTCGTAAGGGTTATGAAGATCAGAAACATGAGCGTTCAGATCAAGCGAGCACAGTTCAGGACATCATTGAAAAGCTGGGACTGAAAATACCAAAAGAAGAGATAATCATAGCATCACCTGAGCGCAAAGAACTGGAATTCCGGGTTGAACAAATCGTTCTGCATCCTCTCAAATGTAAGTGTGGTGGTACGTTTGAGTTGGGGACAGGCGTAGCACCCCGATTTATCGCGGGTGTCTGTCAGGCGTGTCATGCAACAAAACGAGTCATGGATACCGGATTAGAGGAGGTCGTTGAAGAGGCTAAACTCGAACGCCTGATATATCTGCTTAACGAACATGGGCCGTCAGGATTACATCAACGTTGGAATCGACAGCCAGGCGAGCGACAACGAGGCATAGTGTACTGCGCCTATAAAAAAACCACCAGTAAGGTTGCTGAGAGATTGTCCAGGAGTGTTCAGGGGCTTCGCGTCCGCATATATCATGCTGAGCTGCCAGCAGAAGAAAAGGACGAGGTTCTACAACGCTTTAAGAGCGATGGCGAGGATGGTCTTGATGTTGTCGTCGCTACCAACGCCTTCGGTATGGGCATAGATGTGCGCCGACTGGGTTTCGTTATCCACTTTGATGTTCCTGGAACGCCAGAGGCTTATTACCAGGAGGCAGGGCGAGCCGGACGTGATGAACTGTTCGGCGAAGAGCAGGAACGGGCAGTTTGTATTCTCCTCTACCATCCAATAGACCTGAACAAGCAACGAAACTTGAATCGAAAGAACACGATCACGAGCTATCAACTCGTGGACGTGTACGATGTACTCTGCGAGCTTCGACACAATGTGGTAGACCGTTTAGAGATACAGCCGACTATGAACACAGAGCAAGAGGTGATCTTCACTGCCCAGGATATTGCAGTGCGCGCGGGTGTGAATGAAGAGCAGATTGGGATGATCCTGTACTACCTGGAATACCATACCTTGTTCCGGGGTCAACCAGTCCTGGCACGCGGAGAAACAGCTCATCACGTCCTGCAGCTCAAGTTTGAGAAGGAGTATCGAGACCGATGCAACCTGCTTCCTGAGCATTCACCATCACGTCCTCTGCTGCATTGTTTCCAGCATATTGATATATTTGGACTGAATGACGAGACGACAACGACTATTTCCCTGAAGGAACTTGCTGCACATCTGAGATGGTCCATAGCCGCACTTGAGCGAGAATTGCTAAACCTGGTACAGAGACGAATTATTACCTATGCTTGCCAGGGGCGTATCAAGTGGACCAGCGATGCTGCCCATGCTAGAGAGGCCGTGACCCGTCTCGAGAAAGAGGTAAGGGCACTCATACAGGAGATAGATAAGAAACAATCAGGGTCCTTCCTGAAAGGCGAGACGGCATTTGAAGATATGGCAGCATGGTGTGTGAAACGGCGACTAAACGCTGTCCTGCAACTAAACCTTCTTCATTTTCTCTCAGCCCTTTCATACAGGGACGCTGCTGAGTCACGCTTATTTAAACGCTTTACTCGCGTAGTTCGTCGGTCTCAGCCTGGACGTTATGAGATGCGCCTCTTGATCGAGGAGAGTTCTTCCATCTTCGCGAAGATTGACCACATTTTTACTGAGTTAAAACATGCTCTTGCCTTAGTAGAACAACAGCAGGTCACTGACCAATGGCAGGAATTCGATCTGTTGAAGATTGTGCCAGATTACCGCCATCGACAGCGTCTTCACCGCCAACTGCTCCTACTGGATACTCTTGGCCTACTCAAATATAAGAGCGACCCCTCCATAGGATTGGCCATGCGAGTAATCTTTAAGCAGCCGTATGCCCCAGGAGATAAGCTCAAGATCAATTTAAAGTCGCTGCGCCTGAAAGGAACTTACGATAAAAACAAGCTCAAGTTTATGGAGCGCTATGCGACGGAAATACAGGAAGATTCACGCGCTGATGAGTTCAGTAATTATTTCTTCGGTAAGCAACCCCTCGTAAAGCACGTTGATCAGGCATTACGGGCAGATATGACAGCGCAACAGCAAGACCTCATAAAATTGGAGGGCGGTTTTCATCTCATCGAAGGCCCTGCTGGCTGTGGGAAGACAACAGCACTTATCGAGTACATCAAACACCTGGTCTATCACAAGCAGGTGCCACTAGAGCGCATTATGGTAACGACGCACTACCATAGCGCAAAAAACCGCATTGCTAAAGCGCTCGAGGTGCTTCAAGAAGATGGTAGCGTGGTGCTGGCAATTACCATTAACAGTTTTGGTGAAATGATTTTCAGAAAATATCGCTCCCTGCTCCTACGCGGCGATAGAACCCTATACTACCAGCAGGAACCCCAGGTGTTGCAAGGCTCTCAGGAAGAGATCAAAAGGAAAGAGCAGCATCTGGTAAGTAAAGCTTTGAAGAACATCCATGCTGGGACATGGCTACGTGATCCCTGGCCTGAAGACCTGGAGTTGCCTTCGGTATCGGGCGCATACCAACCAAACGACGAACTGGAAAGACAATGCCTGGATGCCATTAGACTGCTGCGCGAACATGGCATCTTTCCTATTCGGGCTACTACGAAAGATCAAATTACGGATGCCCTGGGCAAAGTAAAAGATATGAGGTACCCCCTATCCCTGCGCTACGCTGTATACCTAGAGTTTTTACGGCTCATGGGTCAAGAACATTGCTACACATTCGATGACCAGATACTCTTCGCTCTTGCGATTCTCCAAAGCAATCCGACTATTGCACAGGAATACCGGCACTTCTACGAATACATCATCATTGATGAACTGCAAGACTTCACACCTGCACAGGCTAAACTCTTCCTCCAAGTATGTACAGCACAGTGGAATGTACTGGCCTTTGGAGACCGAGATCAAGAGATTCGCGTGAAGGAAACCAGCGCTGCCTCGGTATTTAATCGGTTCGCTCACATGGAAAGTTGCGGAGAGGGCAGAGTGCATCACCTGACAATCAATTTCCGCTCTACCCAGCGCATCCTCGATCTCATCAGTTACGTGCGCGACTATCAAGAGGCCTACAAGCGTCCGCGGCTCAAGTCTGCACAGGGAGAAGGTGGAGAACTCCCCGTACTTCTTCGTATTCGAACAAGTGAGGAACAACGAGATAGCAACGATATGGCTACTGGAGTACAACGTATACTGGCAGGAATGACTTCGCTGGAGTGCGTGGTACAGGCAGCCCTCGAGCAAATGTTGCAGATCCCAGAACCGGATCGCGGCAGTGTAGCGTTGATGGTCATGAAAAGCAACTGGAGTCTGGACGTGGAGCATTATCTCAAATCGCGAGGGGTGGATTTCACTGTACTTGATAATCGGCCCCTCTATCAGCAGCATCATGTGAATCGTGTCCTGGCTTATTTACGTCTCATTGCTGATCCCAGGCGTGATCAAGATGTGGAACAACTCCTCCGATACTGTATAGTGCCTTACTTTGACGCCGAGCAAGTGAAAACCTTGAAGGATAGCGCGCAGGCAGCAGGCGATCCATTGATCAAGGTACTAAGGAGTGATAGAGCACTTAGAAAGGCAAACGTGACCCCAGAGCAGGAGGCGGCACTCCAGAGGCACCTGACAGTGGTAGCTCGTTTCCAGCCGCTCAGCCTCGTGAGCCAGGTCGTAGAAGACCTTCGCGCCATGGATGATGGGCCTATTGCAGTACTTGCCGAGCAGGAACAGAAAAAAGAGGATGTGGAGAAGGTGCTGAACTATCTTCAACAGAAAACAGTGACAGCAGCAGTTACCGAAATAAAACAGCACCTTTCCTTCCTGGAGGAGGGGCAAAAGCATACAGGACTGATCGTAACCACGATTGATCACGCAAAGAGCGAAGAATTCGATACCGTCTTCCTGCTTGGCGCTGACTATTTAGGCAGCCATCCCAATTCTCGCATACTTCTAAGTTATAAACGCAGACTCTATGTCAGTATCTCCAGGGCCAGGCGCAGACTTTACCTGGTGGTAAGCGACGCGTCTCAAATCGTCAATCCACTCTTTTCATCGCTACCAAAACATCTTTACAAAGAGATTGTCTGTGCCTCTGGGGCAAGCGAAAGCTATGTTCCTTCTTAAGACCATGCCATTTCTGCTGTGTGAAAAGGCCTGGGACATTACGACGGTTGTCCGATATCAAAGGCGACGCGACAATCCATAAAGTTGCAATTCTACCCACCGTAGCGTATAGTTAGCTATGTCTTTGGCTCTATAGTTTACTTTTCGGTTCGTTCCTTACAAAGAGGAGGTAGCGGGTGAATGACCGCGTGGAAAAGCGCCTCGTGTTTGCCTCGCAACACCCCGCCGAAAATGGACATATGACAAGCCAATTGAGAGTTCGATCTCCCAACCTGCCTGCACCTCTCACGCCCCTGGTTGGGCGTGAGCAAGAGCTAGCCGCAGCTTCTACCCTCCTGCGACGCCCAGAGGTGCGTCTCCTGACCCTCACCGGCACCGGCGGTGTTGGCAAAACACGCCTGGGGTTGCAAGTGGCCAGCCACCTGCTGCATGACTTTGCCGATGGGGTCTGCTTCGTCCCACTGGCCTCCATCAGCGACCCCGAACTGGTCATTCCATATTCTGTCCAGGCGCTCGGACTCAAAGAAGCCCCAGATCACCTACTGCTCGACCTCCTGAAAGCATACTTACAAAACAGGCACCTGCTGCTACTGCTCGACAACTTTGAGCAAGTGGTAGCAGCAGCGCCGAAGCTTTCGGACCTCCTGGTCGCCTGCCCTCACCTCAAAATCCTTGTGACCAGCCGTGCTGTGCTACACGTCCTTGGTGAATACGAGTTCCCGGTTCCTCCCCTGGCATTACCAGACCTCCATCAACTTCCACAGGATGACGCCCTCTCGCAGTATGCAGCGGTCGCCCTCTTTCTGCAGCGTGCATTGGCAATCAAATCTGACTTTGCCATCACCAAAGCAAATGCACGTGCCGTCGCTGAGATCTGTGTACATCTGGACGGGCTGCCCCTAGCAATTGAACTGGCAGCAGCCCGCATTAAACTGCTTCCGCCACAGATGCTGCTTGCACGACTGGGGCATCGCTTGCAGGTACTGACGAGCGGGACACAGGATGCACCCGCACGGCAGCAGACTCTGCGCAATACCATCGCATGGAGTTATAATCTTTTAGATGAAACAGAGCAGCGACTCTTCCGGCACCTCTCCGTCTTCGTCGGTGGCTGTACATTAGAAGCAGTAGAATCCATCTGTGACACTCTTGACGGTGCAGCGTGTAGGGACCCGATTTATCGCGTCCGCGGGGTGGAGCGTAGGGACCCGATTTATCGCGTCCTACTCCTTGATAGCATAACCTCGCTCATCGACAAGAGCCTGCTGCAACAAACAGAGCAGGAGGAGCAAGAACCACGCCTCGTAATGCTCGAGACGCTCCGCGAGTATGGGCTAGAGTGCCTAACTGCCAGCGGAGAGGAAGAGGCTACTCGTCATGCTCATGCTGCCTACTACCTGGCGCTGGCAGAAGTGGCCGAGCCAGAACTGGCGGGTCCACAACAAAGCGTCTGGTTGGAGCGGTTAGAGCGAGAACATGACAACCTGCGAACTGCACTACACTGGTTGCTTGAGCAATGTAGTGGCGACCCTTGCGGTCGCCAGGCTGAGTACAATAACACCGGGAGTAGCATGGAGATGGCCTTGCGGTTGGGTGGAGCATTATCTCAGTTCTGGCAGGTTCGCGGTCATTGGAGCGAGGGACGCAACTATCTGGAGCGGTCGCTGGCTTTAGAGGCATCCCTAGGTGGTAACCGGGTCGCGGCATTTGTGCGAGCGAAGGCGCTCATCTCTGCCGCGCATCTGTCCTTCTTCCAGAGCGACTATCATCGGGCTGGGGCGCTATGTAAGGAGAGCCTTGCTCTGTACCGCGAACTCGGAAACCAAACGGGCATTGCGTTCTCCCTCTATTTTATGGGCAATGTCGCCTGGGCGCAGGATAACGCGGCAGCAGCGCGCCCTCTACTAGAGGAAGCCTTGACCATTTTCAGACAGGTAGGTTTCAAGGGCTTCATCGCCTGGCCGCTCTTCACCTTAGCATTGTTGCACTACAGCCAGGGTGATTACTCCCAGGCCTGTACCCTGTACGAGGAATGTCTTGCTCTACACAGAGAAGTGGGCAACAAGAGGGGTATTGCTCACACCCTCTCCCAATTGGCACAGGTACTGCTTGTCTCTCAAAGTGATCAGGCGAGAGTCCATTCGCTGCTTGAGGAGTGCCTTGCGCTCTCTAAGGAAATCGGCTTCAAGGAAGGTATTGCCGCCTCGTTGTGCCTCTCAGGGCAGCTGGCCTTGATTCAAGGTGATATCGTCACTGCACACTCCCTGGTACAAGAGAGTGTGGCGCTCTACAAGGAAATGGGGCACCGGCATGACACCGGCTGGTCACTCTCCATTTTAGCACGGGTAGTTGCCGCCCAGGGGTCCCACGATAAATCGGGATACCTGCCCCCCAGGCAGGGTTCCTACTACGTAACAGCACGCGCACTCTACGAGGAAAGCCTGGCCATCACCAGAGAGGTGAGCAATAAACTGCACATCGCCTCCGGCCTGGAAGGATTGGCCGCTGTCGTCGCGGCTCAAGGTTACCTGCCCACCGAGCAGGGCACCCAGTGGGCGGCACAGCTCTGGGGAGCGGCGGAGTCCCTGCGCGAAGCCATCGGCGTACCCATTCCACCTATCGAGCGAGCTGACTATGAGCGTTCGGTCGCAACAGCCCGCACCCAGCTGGCCGAACAGGGCGGAGGCACGGACGGAGGCAAGCTCACGTCCCTACCGCCCCTACCAACCCGGGTTAGTAGGGGCGCGAGCTTGCCTCCGCCCTCTTTTGAGACAGCCTGGGCCGAGGGACGAACCATGACGCCGGAGCAGGCCCTCGCCGCTCAGGGGCGCCGAACGGCTCCACAAGTTCCACCTCCGACCACAACACCAACAACCTCGCCGATAACCTATCCCGCCGGACTGTCTGCACGCGAGGTGGAGGTACTGTGCCTGGTAGCTAAAGGCCTGACCAATGCCGAGATTGCTCAGCAGCTGGTCCTCAGCACGAAAACCGTCGCCGCTCACCTCTCCCACATCTTCAATAAGACGAAAAGTGATAATCGCACTGCCGCTACCGTCTTTGCCATGCGCCACGGCCTGATCTAACTTCTGTTCACCAACAACCCCAACAAAATCAAACCGGCCAAACCGAAGTTTTCTTTTAATGCGGGATGTGCAGACGCAGTCTGCACATCCCGCATTAAAAAACCCTCTTGCGAACCACCGCAGGTGGTGAGGAGTCCTGAAGAGTTACACGTGGTTTCCATCCGTTTCCCTGTCGGTACGTGGAGAATGAGCAGCCTTGGCCATCTCATCGAGACCATCTGCCAGCTGATGAACGAGTTTAGCCAACCCGTGGGCGAATTCACGACCAGCCACCTTGAAATGCTCCTGTGGCTCTGGTGGCAGCACACTTATTGGCAGCAGTGCCAGGCCTACCCCAGCTCGAAACAGACTCCGGCTGAAGTGTTGACCAGCTCTCCAGCCTTCCTCACGCTCCTCATCCATAGTTTGTACCTTCTCTTCTCTCTTATCATTCTGATTTATCACAGAATCGGTCCTTTCTATTTTCCGGTCTTATCACATAGGAACGCTTCAAGTTCCTGATCGCCTGCCTGCCACAAACGGCTCCCAAGGGCGGAGGCTGTAGAGTGCCGATTTATCGAGCACGTCTCGCGCCCCTACGGCCAGCACATCATCGAAAGTCTTCATGCACCTATGGAATTGTAATCGCTCAGCGCTTTCTATGTCATCGGAAAAACTTCGTAATTGGAAGAGACCTGGCACTTCTCTTCCAAACCTTCCCAGAAACACTGTAAGTAATTCTACCTATCAGGGCTAATCCCCACTGTTCCAAATAGACCAGCAAAATTACGACATTTTCCCGATGCTCTCACGATCCTGAAAGACTACACTTACCTCAAGGAGATTACCTATGAGAACCATGATTTCTGTACGTGCTCTCAGTCGCACCACCAATAACCGCCTTCAGGCCTACATGTTGCTCTTGCTGGGAGTCATCTTCCTCGCAGTTGCAAAGTTGGGCATACTCAATTCCTATTCGCTGGGAGAGTTGCTCTTTGGGCTTGGCATGCTAACAGCCGCGCTATTCAAACCTAATCGCCTCATGTTAGCGGGTTTATTGACGACATTGCTAGGAGTAGGCACCATTCTCAACTTTCAGCATTTCATTCCTGGCAACCAGTTCCTTGCCGCTCATCTTCTCGCCATTGGGCTGGCGCTACTAGGCATTGCATGGATGAGTCATCGTGGCTACATCAGTTCAGACATAGTAACGCCAGGCCTCCTGATACTAGGGGTAGGGGTCGTTGAGTACCTGCAAGCAGCACATCTCACTCCCCCCACCTTTCTACCTTTCGCGCTCTCCCTCTGGCTCCCTGGATCCGGCCTCCTAGTGCTTGGACTGATCCATCTGGCAACGAGCGCTAGAAAATAGAGGATTACCATGAGTATTCAAACACAGCCTCTCTCACAGATCACACCACAGCAAACACCGTCTCTCACGCCACAGCAATATGAAGTTTTGCATGGCGGAGGAGCCGAAGCCGCAGAAATCGCCAAACAGCGAGTATCTCGTCGTCGTTTCCTTCGTCGCTCAATGTTCGCCGTCTGGGGGCTGTCTGCAACTGCCGGCGTGGCCGGCGCGCTTCGCATGCTCTACCCTAACCTGTCCGGTCAGTTTGGCTCTGTCCTGACAGTTGGTTTAAAAGCGGATTTCCCCGCTGCCAAGCCTGCTAAGTTCTCGGTCGATCAAGCGGGCGTGTTCTATCGCCAGGTAGCTAAAACCTACGTCATACATCTGGCTAAAGATACCGAGTTTTCACTACAGGGCACCACGCTCGCGGATCAGTTCTCCGCAGAGACCATCGTCAAAGATGCCGATGGCTCGTACTGGATTGGCTTATATCAACGCTGCGTCCACCTGGGCTGCACCGTCCCCTTCCGCGATGACTGCCTCAGTTTCAAATGCCCCTGTCATGGTTCGCACTATAACGTCACTGGAGAATTCCTCGACGGCCCAGCCCCAAGGAGCCTGGATCGCTTTGCCCTCTCCTTCGATGGAGAAAATGTATTGATTGACACAGGAAAACTCAATAATCTGGTGCCGCACCCTGACCAGACCACTCGTTTAATCCCAGTACCAACCGTACTATGCAGTGCTACTTAACAAAGTGGAATTATGGCTATTGTCGATCCTTTGACTGACCTCTCGAATCCGACTCGCTGGAGGACCATTCTGCATCCTCACAACCTACCCGCGTTGGTTCTGAGGATGCTTTCCAAAACTACCTGCGTGACATTCGCGGCCTGAGTCTCCTCGCATCCGCCGAAGAAATTGAGTTGGCCCGACGAGCCGCCGCAGGTGATGAACCAGAGCTTCTCTTTTTACCTCGTTAACCCAAATAGGCTTTTAGTACCACTCGTGCTTTTAGAACAGATAGAGCTAGAGCCGCACAGGGCAGTCTTGCAGCCAAGTTCTGCTAAAAAGAGACAACACACTGCATATGCTATTATTGGGTCTAATGCATAGTTTGATGATCCCGACCCCAGATGCCTGGGGGGCATCTGTCAAGGAGTCGGGCTAATCAAAGTTCTAAAGTTTGATGATCCCGACCTCCGCGGAGTCGGGCTAATCAAAGCAGAGAGCAGATAGACCTTTAGTTTGCTGATCCCGACCCCAGATGCCTGGGGGCATCTGTCAAGGAGTCGGGCTAATCAAAGCACGGAGGGCTGGGAAACGAGCAATGCACACAAACATGTCTCACCACACATCACCACATCGACAGCTTTGGCTGCTGTATGTCACATCAGCACTAGCAATCGCCTTTTTCTCCATGATCGGATTCATCAGGATCACCTCGGGTGCACACGCAAGTGGGAATCCTGGCGGCGCCGTCAGTGATCCTGTGGTGCGTGCAGTCGACATGGCCAGGCCTGCCGTCGTACGCATCTTCACGGACATCAACAGCCAATTGACCGTCAAATTTTCACCAAAGCAGAGCATTACATTCCCTCTAGGTGGCGGTTACTACAGGTCGACCTTCACCGGCACCGGCACATTCATCAGTGCTCATGGCGATATTTTGACTGCTGATCACGTGATCAACCCGCCACACGATGATCAATTAAACCAGGATCTTTATATGCAGGCGGCACCGGATATAGCCGACTATATCAACAAGCACGTACCATCCGACTCGCCAGTGACACAGGACGAGGTTACGCAGGAACTCAGCAGCGGACAACTTGCTTCCCATCTGAGGTACGGGAAAACCCAGAGTCTGGTCTATCTCAGCACCGACTACAGCGGTCCGCTCACCGCTACTAAACTGCATAAAGTACCTGCGCAATTGCAAGCACCGGTGGATCGCATCGAAGCGCAAAGTTCGGCCGATGCGCAAGATGTCGCCATTGTGCATGCCAACTTCAACGACACGGCAAGTGTGCAACTCGGCGATTCTTCGAGTGTGCATGAACAGGATATGCTCACGATTATTGGTTTTCCTGGCAATGGCGATGTCAGTGATCTGCCCACCAACCTGCTGACCTCCTCGGTCAATCAGATCATGGTGAGTTCGTTGAAGACGACCGATCAAGGGGCACAGGTGATCCAGGTCAGCGGCAATGTGGAGGACGGTGATAGTGGCGGGCCAGCGTTAGATAGTAACGGCAACGTGGTAGGCATTGTCAGCTTCGGCTTATCTGGCCAGGGCAGCACCAATTTCTTACAGGCTAGCGACAGCGCAAGAGCGTTGGTGCAAAGCCTCCACCTGGATACAACGCCAGGGCCATTTGAGAAAGCCTGGCTCCAGGCTTTCAACGACTTTGCAGCCAGCACGCCTGGCCAATGGTACAAAGCACAACAGGAACTAGCAACCTTACATAGCCACTATCCTGCCTTCCAGGCGCTGATACCTTACCTGCAATATGCCCAGACTCAGGCGAAATGTAGTGGTGGGGCTTGCCCCCACCAGGCGTCACCGCCAACATCATCAACCCACTCACAGAGCAAGACCATCTCACCGCTAGCGTGGACCATACTGGCTGCAATGGTTATCATTGTCCTCACCCTGGCCTTGTTTGCACAGAACTTGAGGCGACGAAAAAAGAATGTACTGGTGCCCCTTGCGGGTACCAGGCCTGCAACACTACCTCCCGTGTTCTTACCACAAACGCATGGAAATGTACTGGTGCCCCTTGCGGGTACCAGGCCTGCAACACTACCTTCCGTATCCCCAGCACAAACGCAGCAGGCACCTTGGGATGCAGATGAGATGGTGGCATTTGATGCACCAATGACGAGGCAACGAAAAAAGAAGGGACCATTGACCCCTGTCATACTACACCCCTTGTTCCCAACACAAACACAACTTGCCCTGCAGGATACAGATGAGATGGTGATATTTGGTGCACCGTCGACGACATTGCGACAAGAGCAAGTCTCTATGCAGTCGCAGCCATCTGGGCCATTAGCAGGTATGCCGACAACAAACGTTGGGGCATATGGTGAACTTCGTCCAGAGCTGAATTCCAAGAATGCACGCTTTTATAGCATGTGGGGTGGACCTGTTCCGCAGGAATACATTGCCGAAAATGAGCTTGAAGCAACGCCAACCCTGGATTGAGAAGACCTGACACCTGGTACCCGCAAGGGGCACCACTACATCTCATGAGTATATTGGGATGCCCCTTGCGGGTACCAGGAGCGATGTGACTATTTCCGCTTCGTACCGCTCGCTCCACGCGGATGTAGTGGTGCCCCTTGCGGGTACCAGGGGGTGGGGCCAGGCGCACGATTGTCTCCTTTCCTCTGAACCAGGGCAGCATATCCTCCCCCTGCAAACATTGATTAGCCCGACTCGCGCCGTGGTCGGGATCATCAAACATGTCTTAACCTGGAGCCAGTCGTTGTTGACCAACCGAGACGATCTGGTGTAGCGTCTTGAGTTGTTCGCGCAGCGCAACCTCCCCGGCAGCCGTAATGCGGTACGGACGACGCCGATCCTCGGCTTCTAAGGCTTCAATCCAGCCGCGTCGCTCCAGTCGCGCCAGGGCGGCATAGAGCGTGCCCGGTTCGAGCTTGGTTCCGCAAAACTCGAAAATATCTTCCATCATGGCATAACCATGCTTGGGGCCACCGGCCAGACTGGCCAGAATCAACAACGACGGGTCAGAAAAGCGCCCCAGGTCGGACTGTTTTTTATGCATGGGAGATGTTCCCCTTCGCTTTGATTAGCCCGACTCCTTGACAGATGCCCCCCAGGCATCTGGGGTCGGGATCAGCAAACTATGCATTGTCATACTATACAGTATCACTTACTATGTGAAGAATATCATGGATGAAGGAGCATGTCAAGGGTCTATCACCTATTGCATAATCAGCAAGTGTTGTTTATAATACTCTTGTATGCTTAGTAGCACCCCGATTTATCGTGGGTGTCAATGAAACGCGAACCAGTCAGAGGAGGAACCTATGATTACAGATGTGAAAGGCGTTGACCCCCGCGTCAGGCGCACCCGCCAGCTCTTGCAACAGGCCTTGATGGAACTCTCCCATGAAAAGAATTTTGCTTCCATTACTGTCCAGGATATCGCGGAACGGGCGACGGTGAATCGGGCCACCTTCTATGCCCACTTTGAAGACAAATATGAGCTACTGGATTCCATCATCCGCGAGAAGTTTCAGAAGCAGGTGGCCAGCAAACTCCCCACGGCGTCCAGAGAGGGAGTGAATGACCTGCGTGAGCTCATTGGGGCAGTATTTGACTTCATCGGCGTGGTGCATAGCCGGTGTAAGCCTACAGACACACGGTTTGAACCCCTATTTGAACGGCCTGTGCAACAGGAACTCTCTGAGCTTTTGGTGAGTTGGCTCAAGCAGGTTCCAGCCTCGGGGGTGGGACGGCGGGTCCCTATAGAAACGATTGCTTTGGTTATGAGTTGGGCGATGTTCGGGGCGGCAGTCCAGTGGAACCGCGGAGCGAGAACCCCCACGAAAGAAGAGATAGTCGACCAGGTCCTGATCGTGCTCACCGAGGGGGTAGCACATCTCATTCCTGGTCTCTCGCTGGAGTGACGAGAGCCATAGGGATGTCGAACAGGTTATTTGTTCAGAGGAAATGGTACCAACTCTTTACACGATCAGGCTTTGATTAGCCCGACTCGCGCCGTGGTCGGGATCATCAAACTATAACGAGCGTAGTGCCTCGATTGGATCGAGCCGGGCTGCTCGCACCGCTGGATAGAGACCGAAGACTATCCCGATGCTTGCCGAGATGGCAAACGGCAACAGCAGCGAGGTCAGAGTAATGACGAAGGGCAGCCCGGTCAGACTGGTGATCCCAAACCCAATCAGCAAGCCGATCAGCAAGCCGATCAGCCCCCCCAGTAGACTCAAGATCAGCGCCTCGATCAGAAACTGGTTGCGAATATCTTGTCGTTGTGCTCCAATAGAGATGCGAATGCCAATTTCACGGGTACGCTCGGTCACCGAGACAATCATGATATTCATGATCCCAATGCCCCCGACCGTCAACGAGATGGCCGCGACTCCCACCAATAGAATGGTCAGGATCGAGGTGAATTGATTGGCCGTCTGCAACAATTGCTGGGAACTGGTGAGATTAAAGTCATCCGGGTTGCCTTTTTGGATCCTGTGCCGTTGCTCCAGCAGCGTGGTGATCGCTTGCTGCACTGTGTTTGTATTACTGGCGTCGTCTATTTGCACCACGATTTGATCAATATAAGTCGAGTTCTTGAGTCGATCCTGGGCGGTCGTAAAGGGCACAAAGATGACATCATCCTGGCTCCCTCCGAAGCCTCCTGCCCCCTTGGATTGTAAGACGCCGACTACGTGGTAGAGCTGACTGTTCATGCGGATGGTCTGGCCAACCGGGTCCACGCCCAAAGGATCGAAGAGTTTCTGTTTCACAGTCTGACCAATTACGGCTACCGACCGGGCGCTCTGCTCATCAGTGGCGCTATACCAGGCTCCTTCTGCGATCGTCCAGTTCTGAATCGTCTGCAAGCTGGGACTCGCCCCTTCAACCCGCGTATTCCAGTTCTGGTTGCTAAAGATGACTTGCTGATTGACGGAAATGATGGGACTGACCGCCGTGACATCGGCGAGCTTGCTCACCGCCGCCGCATCGGCTGCTGTCAGCGACTGCGTTGTCCCGGCGGGCGCGATCGCACCGCGTGTGGTGGCTGCTCCGGGGGCAATCGTGATCACATTGGTTCCCAGACTGGTGATGGAGTTCGTGATGTTCGCACTCACACCCTGGGTCAAGATCAACGCAGCGACGACCGCAGCAACGCCAATGAAAATCCCCAGAGTCGTGAGCATTGAGCGCAGCCGATTGGCCCAGATGCCCTCTAAGGCGATACTGAGATTGGACCCCAGCTTTCCCACCCGGTCGAAATCCCGTGCGGTGAGTGGCGGGAGCATCCCTCGTTTCTTGCGGGATGGGCTATGTGCTGGCCTGGCAACTCCAGATGAGACGCCTTCCAGGAGATCAGTTGCGTACATGTGATGTATTCCCTTCTTTGCGCGCTTGTGAGGTCTTCTCAGGGTCGGCAGGGGCGAGTGCTGCCCACTCGGCTTGCGCATCACGTGGACTCTGCACGGGTTCATCTCGGAGCAGACGTCCATCGCGAAAGGTAACCCGGCGTGAGGTATATTCGGCGATATCAGGCTCATGGGTGACCAGCACAATCGTCAAGCCCTGTTGGTTCAAGGCCTGGAGGATGGCCATGACTTCAATACTCGTGCGGCTGTCCAGGTTGCCTGTCGGCTCGTCGGCTAGCAGCAGCGAAGGCGAATTGACCAGCGAGCGCGCGATGGCGACGCGTTGTTGTTGCCCTCCCGAAAGCTGAGAAGGCAGATGATCCATGCGTGTTCCCAGTCCTACGAGTTGGAGCGCTTGCCTGGCCCGATGCTCACGCAACTCTTTGGTCAAACCGCCATAGACCATGGGCAATTCGACATTGTGCAAGGCACTGGCCCGACTCAGCAGATTGAAGCCTTGAAAGACGAAGCCGATCAGGCGATTGCGCACTGTGGCCAGTTCCTGATTGGACATGTGACTGACCAGTTTGCCTGCCAGCCAGTACTCGCCTTGGGTAGGACGATCCAAACAGCCAATCAGGTTCATGAAGGTGGATTTGCCCGAGCCGGATGGACCCATGACGGCGACAAATTCGCCGCGGGACACTTCTAAGGAGACGCCCCGCAGCGCATGCACGGGCGTCTGTCCCAACCAATACGTTTTATGCAAATTGTGGACGACGATGACCGGTTTTCCCTGGTTGTCAGCATTGACGATACGAGGAGAAGTCACTTCGGCCGCGGCAGTTGGTTCGACTGTTTCAGTAGATGCGAAGGAAGAAGTATTTTTTGACATTTCCATTTAATGATTCGTTTTCTAGTTTTTACTGTTTATTGGTAATCCCCTGAAAGTAGAGGCGTCCGATCTGCTCGACGAGTTGCTCGGGCGATAGTTGTTCCTTGACCTTCAGGAGCTCATGCGTCTTTGGAGCGAGAAAACTCAGGAAGGTGGCGACCATTATCGTGGTTGAAATCGTTGGATCGAACTCGCCCTCAGCTTTACCCGCTTCGAGCACAGTCCTGATCAGTGCAGCGAGATGTTCTATATACTTGTGCATCTGCTCGTGTATCTGCACTGCTTTCTCCATGAAGCGTTTGCGTTCGTGCACATCCATATTGGTGGCACGGGACAGAAACACCTGACTGCGTTGACCAAGCGGTCCCTGATAGGCGCAGAGAAGAATGCTCTCCAACTTAGCACGAGCAGTCATGGTAGTTGCAATAATCTGCTCAACCTCGTGCAGGAACATTGCAGCCTCCCGCTCGAAAAGGGCAAATACCAGCTCTTCTTTACTCGGAAAGTGCTGGTAGACTGTTCCCTTTGCAATGCCCGCCCGAGCAGCAATCTCATCCATTGACGCATCCTGATAGCCTCGCTCCGCTAACACGGCTTCCGCTACTTGCAGGATCAGTTCAGCCCGCTCCTGGCGTTGTCTCTCTTTGAGCAAACGGTGAGGATTTTTGGTTTGCATCTGATCTCCTCCAACACTATCGAATATGACCCAGTAGTCATTTTTATGACTTATTAGCATATTTTTATGACCGAGCTAATATTATCTGTGACTTTATAGTCATCATTATAACCATAAAGTCACAAAATGTCAAGGCAATGAAAAAGGATCAATGAAGGGATTCCCTTTACTGATCCTTTGTTTCGTCAGGCATTTGGGCCTGGCCGCCGCGGTTTCATCGATGCTGCGATGGACCTGAGAGCCTATGACGTGCCCAACATAGGCTTAACGTTCTCTTGATGTAGAACTTCTCTATCGTCTAGTCTGAGCCAGTTCGGCCCGGCGCAGGAAGTAGTAAGCAGCGCCTGCAAAGACCACGCCCAGCTCAAAGCCAATGTCCATTCCAAAGGGAGGATTGAACAAACGGGCGATGGGACCAACGTAGTAGACCTGTGCAGCTCCAAGCAGAACTCCTACCAGGCCGATGGCAGAAGAAACGAGAGCAGCCCACCCAATGGGAAGCTTACTGGGGGTATTCCAATCATCGATATTGTAGCGTCCACGACGGAAGACGAAGTGTTCCAGGATCAGGATAAACTGGAACTGGGTCCCGTTAATGCTAAGGCCCGATGCTACAAAGACATACACCCAGCCAACCAGCGCGATGATGCTGAAGAGTGGGTAGAGCCACATGCGATAGGGCCGTTTCAGGTTGGGCTGCCTGCGGCGTAAGACCGTCAGTGCAGCTACCTGCCCGAGGGCTTGCACGATCACAATAACCGCGGTGAGCATGGAAATGACAATCGAGAGATTGAAGAAGGAACCAATAGCGGTGATCACACACATGACGATCAAAGCGATGTGAGGGAAGTGATAGCGTGGGTGCAATTGGCCGCACAGAGAAGATATCGCTACCCAATAGTGCAAAACTTAACCATTTCTTAACCAAACCTCAACCCACTCTCCCTTCCTTAGCCGATGCATTTCTTCCATAATCACAGTATAAAGCCTTATTCTGCCTTGCGGCTCAAGGCAAAGTAAATCCACGCGCTTTGGATAGACGTATCTCAATCTATTTGAAAGTGAGGCCAAGTTATGACTCTATCTTCGCGCTCAAGGATGAGCGTTGTACTCTTGCTGGTCACCATTGTGGGCACATTTCTGGTGAATGCAGCGTTTCAGCATCCTGCGGCCCACGCCGACACCCCTGATGTCCTCGTCAGCAACGGCAGTCACCCCACGCCGTTTCCACAGAACAAGCAAAACGAACCGGCGCTCGCCGTTGATGCCAATAACCCGAGCATCTTAGCAGCTGGCTCGAACGATGAGCTCGACCTGGCACCGTGTAAAGGCAGTAGCTGTCCGTTCACACAGGGCGTGGGCGTTTCAGGCATCTATTTCTCGTTCAATAGTGGCACAAGCTGGACGCAGCCGACCTACACAGGCTGGTCGGCCCGTAGCGGCACGCCGGGTGTTGGCCAAATTGGCACCCTGCCCAAGTACTTTGAGAATGGGCTGGTCTCTGACGGTGACCCGGGGCTCGCTTTTGGTCCTCGCCCTGGGCCAGGTGGCACGTTCTCCTGGTCCAATGGTGAGCGCCTCTACTACTCCAACCTGACCAGCAACTTTAGCACGGTCCGCTCCGAGGGGGCCTTCAAGGGCTTCGAGGCCATCGCGGTCTCGCGCATTGATGGCCAGCCTGCACTCACTCCGGCGATCGTCGCAGACCAAAATAACTGGATGGCCCCCGTGGTCATCTCCAAGCAGTCGTCGACGACGTTCAGCGACAAGGAGCAGATCTGGGCCGACAACGCGTCCAGCAGCCCGTTCTTCGGTAATGTGTACGTGTGCTGGGCTTCGTTCCGGGGCCAGGAGAAGGGACACGGCACCCCCGCCCCGCTGATCGTCGCCACTTCCACTGATGGCGGCAACACGTGGACGCAGAAGCAGGTCACGGCGGCCGCCAACAACGGACAGATCCAGCCGCTCGACGGTTGCACGATCCGCACCGATAGCCAGGGCAATGTGTCCGTCTTCGGCATCGGGACAGACCCAAGCACGAAGGAGCATTTCGAGTACCTGGTCCGCTCCACCGATGGCGGCCAGAGCTGGAGTCGACCCATCCAGATCCCTGGCGCCGTCACCCATCCCGGTGAGTTCGACCCGGTCCAAGGGCGACTCGTCGAGGACGGCATCGCAGGCGCTCGCAACGACCTGACGTGGGCTCCCTCGGTCGACATCGCCAACGGCGCCCCCACTGGCTCGGATGCAACCAACCGCCTTGTGCTCACGTACGTGAGCGGTACGACCGCTGCCCCGCACGTGGTGTTCCGTGAGTCCACGGATGGTGGCAACACCTGGTCGGCTCCGAGGAATATCGAGACGGGCCCGAGCGACTTCGGATACTATACGGCCCCGGCCATCTCGCCGAATGGTTCGGACGTGTACGTAGTGTATAACGCGTTCACGACGCCGTTCCAGACCACCACGAGCACTCCGCGTAGCCTGGTAGGTGTCGTCCTCCATGCGGACGTGGTAGCGGGAGGGACGGGTGCCTTCACGGAGATCCACCGCGGCCTGCCGGGCGATCCGCGAGGCTCGAGTGCGAACAGTTTGATCTCAGAATTCCTGGGGGACTACGTCTATGCCGTTGCCACGCGAACGTATGGGGCGGCTGTCTGGAACGATGTGCGCAACGCGGCAGATTGTCCTAAAATTGATGCCTATCGCATGTCGCTGCAAACTGGTGGGTCGGTGACAAAGCCTGCACCGAACGTCGTTTGCCCGACTGGGTTCGGCAACTCGGACATCTTTGGAGGGTCCTATCTCGATCCAACGCCGTGAGCAGATCAGGTAGGTGTACATAACCATTTTCCAGGGGTGCCTTTCGGAGGCAGTATCCTGAATTGTGTGTAAAATCGAGTTTGGTAGCCTGAACAGGCACTCATTTACACAACTTTTGACATACTGCCCTTTCGGACACCCCCTGGTGTGTGAATCTCATCGTAGAACAGGAAATGCCTCCTGTTCTACATATTTTATAATTACCCAAATCTCTCAAACTATCCTATAACCCTCAATTCTTGCAGTTGTACGCCCATCCCGTAGTCTAGCAGCTTCTCACCCACATGCTCGAGCATACCGACACTGACAATGTTACCATCAGAGGTTGCGAAATATGCACAACTTGGTTAAGATAGTTTACAATGGTGATGAAAAACAGAACAGGTGTTGCCATAAAGGAGTCATGGTATGTCAACGACTGATAGCCAGCTGCGCCACGAGTATCAGCCGGGAACTCCATCGTTGTTGCGAGCTATCAACGAGCGAACGCTGTTGGAGTACTTACGCAGTCATCAACTGACGTCGCGCGCCCAGCTTGCGCGTGCAACCGGGCTTTCCAAGCCAACCGTATCGCAAGCGCTCGCCAGTCTTGAGGATGCGGGTCTTGTTCGGGCTGTCGGGCAGTCGATAGCGAGCAAGGGAGGGCGTATAGCTATACTGTATGAGCCAAATCCAAATGCTGGTTATGTGGTTGGCGTCGATGTCGGTCGTGGCTGGGTACGTGCCGCTGTAGCGAACCTGGCCGGTCACATTCTTGCGCGCATGGATAAACCAAACGATGCCCAGAGCGCATCCGAGCTTGTCGCATTGCTCAGCCGCCTGGCTCGTGATGTTGTCGCGGAGGCAGGCTTGTCCTGGTCACAGGTAGTACACGCGGTCATCGGCACACCTGGGGTCTTCGATGAGCAGAGTAAGCGCGTGCTGTTCGCATCGAATCTGCCTGAGTGGGGGCGACACGGCATGGTGACAGAGTTGCAGGTCGCGTTTGACCTGAGTCTTTCAGTAGAAAATGATGCGAACCTTGCGGCGCTGGGTGAGCGCTCATTCGGTTGGGGTTCCAGTGCCAGTACATTTGTGTACATCTGGATAGGGACAGGCGTAGGCATGGGTATTGTCATCAACGGCTCGCTCTACCGGGGAGCACGCGGCGCGGCAGGTGAGATTGGGTTCTTACCGTTCGGTTTGGGTCAAGAACCTCCGGATAAACCCGGAGGCCTGAGAAACGGCTAGCTCAGCGTAAGTTCTTGACTAGTCGGCTTTCTTCGGAAAGCAGCAGCGGTACGGGCTACCTACAAGAACGTCCGAATGCCACCCTAGTTCGGACCACTTCTAGCCACGCCGAAGCTGATGGCAGCTTGACTGCCTAAGCCTGTACTGCAACGACGAAGGGTAATTTTACCCTGGCTCTGACCAGGGGGCCCGCAATCGGGCTAGGTTTAGCCGTTCCGACAAAACGGCTCCCCGTACGGGGTTTGCGCCTGCGGGCGCGTTCTTTCCTCCCAGTGATAGCTTTTTAGGTATGTTTGAGGAGGCGACTTCTGCGGCAGCCATAGTTCGCCAGGCGCAGAAGCTGGGCTTGCCTGCGTCTCTGTCTCCCAGGCAGATCTTTGACGCGGCGCAGCAGGGTGATAGTAAAGCCCTTGCCGTGGTCGAACAGGAGGGATATCGCCTGGCGTTGGCAATCGCAGCCATCACTGCCGTTTTAGATCCAGAACTGGTTGTGCTTGGTGGAGGTATCGGCCAACGTAGTGAATTGTTGCTCCCGTCACTAGAGCGTAGACTCCAGCAACTCACCCCATTGAGACCACGCATTGTTGCCTCAAAGCTAGGGGCGATAGCGTACTTCTCGGCTCAATTGCAGGGTGTCAGGCCAAAGGGAATGGCACAGATCTAGAATGAGATAGCCACGTTTCCCGAACGCCCGAGTGGAGCACTATGTCCTTGCGGGGTTCCCTCCCGAGCCATATAATGAGAGCAACATCCAGAGAGGAGGGAAACACGATGGCAGATCAGCAGCACCTCGCTCTTCTCCAGCAAGGAGCCGCCAGGTGGAATGAGTGGAGAAGACAGCATCCTGAGATCCACCCCGATTTGAGTGAGGCTGATCTCAGTGAGGCCGATCTGAGCGGGGCCGACTTGAGAGATGCCAACCTCATGCAGGCCAACTTGAGCTGGGCCTATCTGAGCGAAGCGGCTCTGAACGAGGCCAATCTCCGAGAGGCCGACCTGACTGGGGCCAATCTCCGAGAGGTCCTCCTGTTGGGAGCCGACCTCAGACAGGCAAGCCTTAAGCATGCCAATTTGATCGGAGCGCAACTCAATGGAGCCCAACTGGGCGGCGCAGATTTTCGTGGGGCCGACCTCAGTGGAGGGAGCCTCAGTCGGACCGGCCTCCGGGAGACGGACTTCAGCGAGGCGAATCTCAGCAAGGTGGTCATCACCAGAAAGTGGTAATCGCCGCCACAAGTGTTCCCATCAGAAAGCAGACGAGGGCCGTTTCATGAAGTCAGCATGAGCGAGGAGAGAACGATGGAAGCGGAGCAGCGACGCGCGGCCAAAGAGCAGATGTTTGCCCTCATGCAAGCCGGTCATCGGTGGCAAGAGGCTGCTGCCCAAGCCGGGATCCAGGTCAGTCGTTCGACAGCTTATCGACTGATGCACCAGGTGCGCACCCGCGGGAAAGCTGCATTCCAGGATGGAAGACATGGACACCCCGCCAAACTGCGCACGGCCGAGCGGACATGGCTGGAAAGCTACTGTCACACGTCGCCCGGCACCCCAAGCCGTGTGGTGCAGGCGGCCTTCCAGGAACGGTTTGACCTCCAGATCAGTATCGGCTATCTCAACCAGGTCCGTGCCAGTCTCGGCCTGGGAAGCCGCACTCCTCCCTCGGGGAAAAAAACTGGATGCGGCTTCGTCCTCACCAGCTGAACCCCAGTGGCAAGAGGGCGCAGGGGGGCTGCTTCTGGTCGCGGCTGCTCAAGAGACCGGCCTGCTCTCCGCCATGGAGACCGCCGTTGCCAGGTGTACTCCCTGTGCAGATTCGCGTCTGGCACATCTTTCAGCGTGGTCTCTTCATATGCTGGTGCGAACGCTGCTCTTTCTCGGGGTGGTCGGACTGGATCGCACATGGGATCTGCGCAGCTACACAGGCGATGCGCTGGGCGTGCTCACTGGCAGACCTCGGGCCTATGGATATTTCCACACCGAACGCTTCCTCTCACAGATCGCACAAGCGAACGGAGCGGACACCTTCACGGATGGGCTCGTACAGTGGACAGCGTGCCTGTGGAACCCACCAGCCGCTTCCACACAAGAGGTGGAGCCTCTCTACTACATCGATGGGCACCGCAAGGCTGTCTACGCTGACGCGTTGATCCCGCGCGGGCTGATTGGGAACTCAGGGAAGATCCTGGGCTGTCGTGCCCTGGTGCTTCTGCACGATGAGCAGGGTCATCCCCGGCTCGCCACCACCCATCGAGGTGACCAGCACTTGACGGTGGGGTTGCCTGCGATCCTGACCCGCTATGAGCAGGCGCGGATCATCGTGGATCGTGATCAGATGGCAGCTCAGTTCCTGGCGGACCTCGTCGCCGCGGGCCGAACGGTG
>WNFA01000828.1_pt1 | contig 25587 bp, 27 predicted proteins | sample 5400481 | NCBI WGS metagenome assembly WNFA01 (sample SAMN13153340, study PRJNA577476) | soil metagenome | isolation source: 120 cm saprolite under Douglas fir tree site 2 hole 1 replicate 2 | place: USA:California | collected 2015-04-18 | reverse complement strand
GCGCCACCCCTTCCTTGGCACCGGCCGCCAGTGCCGCGAATATGCGGCGGACCTCCGGCGCAGGACTCTTAGTCAAGCTTCAGCACCGCCATGAACGCCTCCTGCGGGATCTCGATCGACCCCACCCGCTTCATCCTCCGCTTCCCTTCCTTCTGCTTCTCGAGCAACTTGCGTTTTCGGGTCACATCGCCGCCATAACACTTTGCCAGGACGTCCTTCCGCATTGCCGGGATCGTTTCGCGAGCGATCACCTTACCGCCGATGGCGGCCTGGATGGGGACCTCGTAGAGCTGGCGGGGGATGATCGCCTTCAGCTTCTCGACCAGCCGCCGGCCCTGTACCTGGGCCTTGCTGCGGTGGGTGATCAGGGAAAGAGCGTCCACGGGCTCGCCCGCGACGAGCACGTCCAACTTGACGAGGTCGCCCTCGCGGAATCCGATCATCTCGTAGTCCATCGACGCGTAGCCCTTGGATCGGGATTTCAGCTGGTCGTAGAAGTCGTGGATGATCTCGCCCAGCGGTATCTCGTATTCGAGCACCACACGATCGCCTGGCCGGTGCTCCAGCTTCTTGTACACGCCGCGGCGGTCACTCGACGGTGGGCGCGGTCGTGATGAGGTCGAGCTCGAACTCGCGCTCGAGGCGCTCCTGGACGATCTCGAGGTGGAGCAGGCCGAGGAACCCGCAGCGAAATCCGAACCCGAGCGCGGCCGAGTTCTCCGGCTCGAATGACAGCGCGCCATCGTTGAGCTGCAGCTTCTCGAGCGCTTCCTTGAGGTCGGCGAACTGGTCGGAGTCGGTCGGAAAGAGCCCGGCGAACACCATCGGCTTGACCTGCCGGTATCCCGGCAGAGCGCTCGACGCGCCGCCCTCGGAGGTGGTGATGGTGTCGCCGACGCGGGCGTCGATCACGTTCTTGATCGCCGCGGTCACGTAGCCGACCTCGCCGGCAGTCAGCTTCTCGGCCGGGCGCGGCCGTGGCGCAAACCACCCCACCTCGTCGACCTCGTGCACCTTACCCGTGTTCATCATCCGGATCTTCGTGCGCGACTTGATCTCGCCATCCACCACGCGGACGTAGGTGATGACGCCCCGATACGTGTCGTAGTGGGAGTCGAAAATGAGCGCGCGAAGCGGCGCGGAGGGATCCCCACGTGGCGGCGGCACCCTCGCGACGACGGCCTCGAGGATGTCCTGCGTCCCGATCCCCTGCTTGGCGGAGGCGAAGATCACGTCCTCGCGGGGGATGCCCGTGACGTCGGAGATCTCCTCGGCGACCATCTCCGGCTGCGCAGCGTCGAGGTCGATCTTGTTGACCACCGGGACGATGGTCAGGCCGGCCTCGACCGCCTGGTACAGGTTGGCCAGTGTTTGCGCCTCGATGCCCTGCGCCGCGTCGACCACGAGGATCGCGCCCTCGCACGCGGCCAGCGAGCGTGACACCTCGTAGGCGAAGTCGACATGGCCCGGCGTGTCGATCAGGTTGAGCTCGTAGCTCTCACCGTCGCGCGCCGGGTAGGTCATGCGGACCGCCTGCAGCTTGATCGTGATCCCGCGCTCACGCTCGAGGTCCATGCTGTCGAGGACCTGGTCCTGCATGTCGCGCTGGCTGATCGAGCCGGTGAACTCGAGCAGGCGGTCGGCCAGCGTTGATTTGCCGTGATCGATGTGGGCGATGATGCAGAAATTGCGCACGCGCGCCTGTGTGACTGTTGGCACGCTCACATGCTAGTGGGGTTCAGTTAGATGATCCGACGTGGGAACATTCGACACAAGCCATGGTGCTTGCACTCGGTTTGCTGCTATGTGCGGCGGGCCTCGTCCTTCTTCTGAACCTGGGCGGAGCTGGGGATGCGGTGATCCGCCGCGTCACGTCTCAGAGTCTGGGTGACCTGGCGCCGGGCTTCGCCGCCACCCGCCGCGGCTTCAACACCTACGTCACGTTGGTCCTGGCAATCGGCATGTTCGCGGTCGGCCTGGGTGTCGTCGCCTGGTTCGTGCCCGCCGGTACCAGCCTGATCGTGCTCGGCGGGATCACCTTCGCGGGCGCGTCGGTGATCGCGATCGCGGGCGAGATCGAGACCTACCGTGCTCTGAAGCGCTGAGATGAACCGCAGCCTCGCGGGTCTCGTCCTTCTTATGCTTGCCTGCTCAGAACCGCCTGCCTCGAAGTCTCCGTCCTGGCCGCCCACGCTGGCCACGACCAGGGTCGACTTCACATGCCGCTTGCCCGTGCTCGACTTCAGCTCGCCGGGCATCAACGATGCATTTATCGACTTTCCGGCGGGAAGCCTTGTGCCCGCAGGCACGGGTGGTTTTTATTACGACGAGGTCGTTTCGCGATGGCTGCCGGTGACGCGCTACTCCGTCTCGCCTGACGGACGCAGATATGCCATCGCCAAGAATCCGGCCTCCGGTCCGCCGTCGCCGTCGCGTGTCTATGTGGTCGACGCCGCCACAGGAGCCGACCTGGTGATGGCCGTCATGCCCGACCAACGAGAGTACGGAGTGGTCGACTTCACACCTGCGGGCGTGATCGTGGTCCCATTTGGAGACCCCCCGGAAGCCGGAGTCTGGGGGCTCGACCCCGACACCGGTGTGTTGACCAAGACCTCCGATGGTTTCTACCAACGTCCGGCCGGCGAATGGATCGGGGTCGTCGACCCGCGCGATCCCAACCACCAGTTCAGCCACGCCACAGGCTCACCCGTCGCCATGCCGGACCGGATCGATCGGCGCGACGCTTCCGGGAACGTCACAACGTGGTTCTACAAACCAGGCTACTGGCTCTACCCGTTTGCGTTCACGGGGTCACCGCGTCTTCTCGTGCAGGCGACGCACGTGAACACCGCCACGGGCACCGAGGACTACTTGTTCCTGTTGGTGACCGGCCCTAGCCGTGTGACCAGGCTGGGCGGCTATTCCGGCCACGAGCTGTCGCTTTATCGCGACCTTGTCTTCACCACGGGACTTGCCGACGACCACGGCATCTGGATGAGCGGCGCTGCGGCGCTGTTTCTCATCGGTAGGGACGGCTCCATCCGGCGGGTGTCCGACCACGGGGGCGTGCCGGTCAACAGCTGCAGCTAGAGCGCATCGCGGCCGGCCAGGGCGATTGCGAGCCCGACGAGCGCGGCCGTGTCCGCGCGCAGGTTGCGCGGCCCGAGGCCGGCCTTGGTGTCGACGAGCGCGAGCTCGCGCCCTGACCACCCGCCCTCCGGGCCGACCAGGAGGGTCAGGTCACGCGGCTCCAGCAGGTCGGCCAGGTCGACCGGTGCGCCGCGCAAGAGCAAGACGGGATGCGCAGACGCCGATAGGACGTCGTCGAGCGTTGGGGTCCAATCGACCGGCGGGACCCGCAGCCGGCCGGCGAGCATGGCGGCCTCGCGGCTGATCGTGTTCCAGCGCTCGAGCTTCGCGCCGCGTCCGACGCTGCGGTCCGCTTGAAAAACGTGGAAACCAAACGCGCCGATCTCGGTGCACCGCGAGAGGACGAGCTCCAATGCAGGTGCCGGCAGCTGCGCGATGGCGATCGTGATCCGAGCCACAGGCTCGGGCCGGTGTTCACGCTCGGCCACGATCACACCTTCGACTCGCTCCGAAGACACGTGGTCGAGGCGCACCGTCAGCAGGGATCCGCTCGGATCCACCACCTCGATCTCCTCCCCCACCCTCGCCCGCAGCGAGCGGGTGAGGTGGCGGGCGTCGCCACCGAGGATGATCGCCCGCCCGCCCTCACGAATGGCAAAGAACGACGGCAAGCTACCCCGGCTGCATGCTGAACGTTTCGTAGACCGCGATCTGCCCGCCGCTCTTCAGGATCGGACAGCCCTTGGCCATCTTGCTCGCCTTGTCCAACGTAGCCGCCTCGACGATGGTGTAGCCGCTCGCCCGCTGCCCGATCGGGCCCTTGGCCACCGTCCCGTCAGCCTTGACCTTGTTGACCGCTCCAGAGAACGGGTTGCCCATGTCGACGACCGCCGGGCCGAGCTTCGTGTACCAGTTGCCCCACTGCTTCAACACCCTGGCCTGCGCGGCCGGTGTCTCGGGCATGCCGCCGCCGTAGAAGACGAGCAGATACTTCGCCACCGTTCCCTCGCTTACTTGTTGCCGACGCTGTCGATGTCAGCCTAGCGCCTGTGCGCGCAGTAGGGACAGTTGCGCGAGGGCTCGGCCCAGGCGCATGCGATTAGCCGGTTCATTGAGCCAGCGGCTCTGCCCCGATGGATGAGGGAGTGGAACCACGATCGGCTTTTTGCCGAAGGTCCGACCCACTCTTTCCTCCAACGAACCCGGGCCGAGAAAACGCGTGATCGCCATCTGCCCGACCGGGATGAGAACGCGAGGCCGCAGCAGCTCAAGCTCGGAGTCGAGCCAGTGCGCGCAGTTGGCCACGGCGGCCGGCGGCGGCCGGAGATCGCCGGTACCGGTCCGATTGCGGCCGGGGAAGCAGCGCATCAACGCTGCGATGTATGTCAGCCGGCGAAACTCGTCGGCGCTCGAGAAACCCGCGCGGAGCATCCAGCGGTCGAGCTCTTTGCCGGCGCGCCCTGAGAACGGCCGGCGCGACTCTCGTTCGGCCGGCCCAGGCGCCTGGCCGACCAGGAAGAACGGCGCGCCCCACTCGCCGGAGAAGGTGGGGTTGGCCTCGGGGATGATGCCGGCATCGACGCACACGCGGCAGTCGCGACAGGCAGCCTGGTGCTTGCGCAGTGCGGCGGGGCCTCGGACTGGCATGTACCTGACGCTACATGGTCCGATCCCAGAGCCCGTAACATCCCCCAATATGGGCCCCACCCCCCAGCAGGTCCTCGAAGTGCTCGCCCACATCCAGGACCCCGACCTGGGCCGCGACGTCGTCAGCCTCGGCATGATCAAGGAGCTGGAGGTCAGCGCCGCCGGCAAGGTCAGCTTCACATTCGAGCTGACCACGCCCGCCTGTCCGGTCCGCGACCGCTTCAAGACCCAGGCGCAGGACCTCGTCGGCGACATCCCCGGGGTTTCCGAAGTCGAGGTCCGCATGACCGCCAACGTCCGGCCGGCTTTCATGCGGCCGAAGCCGTCGGAGATCCTACCCGGCGTCAAGCAGACGATCGCGATCGCATCCGGCAAGGGCGGGGTGGGCAAGTCGACGGTGGCGGTCAACGTCGCCGCCGCGCTCCGCAAGGCCGGCGCCGACGTCGGCCTGCTCGACGCCGACATCTACGGACCGTCCGTCCCCGCGATGACCGGTTCCCGCAGCGTGCCCGAGCAGGTCAACGGCCTCCTGCAACCGATCGACGCACATGGGTTGAAGGTGATGTCCATCGGCCACATCTACCCCGGCGACCAGCCCACGATTTATCGCGGGCCGATGGTCGGCAAGATGATCGAAGCCATGATGGTGCAGGTCGATTGGGGCCGTCTCGACTACCTGGTCATCGACCTCCCGCCCGGCACCGGCGACGCGTCGCTCACCCTCGCGCAGGCGATTCCGCTCACGGGGGTGGCGATCGTATGCACCCCGCAGGACGTCGCCACCGACATCGCGATCAAGGCGCTGCAGATGTTTCGCAAGCTCAATGTCACGCCGCTCGGCCTCATCGAGAACATGAGCTGGTACATCTGCCCGAGCTGCGGGCATCGACACGAGATCTTCAGCCACGGCGGCGCCGAGGCCGCCGCGCAGCGATTGGGCGTGCCCTTTCTCGGCGCGGTGCCGCTGGAAGAATCCATCCGCGAGGATGCGGATGCAGGAACGCCGGTGGTCGTCTCGCGTCCCGAGTCGGCCGGAGCGCGAGCGTTCATGGAGATCGCCTCTCAGATCGCGGCGCGGACGTCGATCCAATCGTTCCGGCAGCTACCAGTCATCAACGTCCGGTAACGCCAACCTGAAAGATCCCGATCCCTTCCCGCTGAACGTCGACGTCGACCGCGAACGCCAGGTCATGGTGATCGCGTGGGAAGACGGGCATCGCAGCACGTATTCGGGTGAGCGGTTGCGCTGGGCCTGTCCGTGCGCGGAATGTCGAGGCGAGGCCGGCTCCCCCGGACGGCTTGCTCGCGTCAAAAGCCTCGATGCCAAGGAGCTGCGCGTGGAGAATGTCGCGCTCGTGGGCCAGTACGCGCTGCAGATCGCGTTCGAGAGCGGCCATGCGACAGGCCTGTACACGTTTTCGCTCCTTCGGGCCTTATGCGACTGCCCAGAGTGCCGGGCCAAAATGGGATAATCCCGGCGCTCCGTTGTCGCTTCCTACGTCCTTGCAAGAAACCGAGCCCTGGGCCGTCGCGGCCCCCGCCCGAAGGCGCCCGAGACGCAAACGCCGGAGGGCACGCGGTTGGATCGCTCTCGGCGCCCTGGTCGCCGTGGCCCTGACGGCCGGCGGCGGCATCCTCGCTTTCGAGAATGCGCTGCCGACGTCGGTCGGCCTCAACCTCAAGAGCGGGGCGACGGACGTCCCCACTTACTCCCGGCTCGTGTTCACGTTCAGCCGGCCGGTGGCCCTGAGCGCGCTCGACGCCGCGCTGTCGATCATGCCCGCCACCGACGGCGCGCTCACCTCAGTTTCGGGTCAGACGCAGTACGCCTGGTCGCCGGCCACTGCTCTCGCCGATCTGACCGTCTACACCGTCACTCTGAGCCCGATCACGGACCTGAGCCACCATCGCATCCCGGGCGGACGCTGGAACTTCACCACCAACATCATTCCGCGGATATCGTCGGTGACCGGCGGGGGTGTCGCCCTCAGCGACGGCTCGGAGATCGATCCGGGCACGATGCTGACGGTCAACTTCAACGACGTCATGGAACCGATCACCATCAGGGTGAATATCGGCACACAGCAAGCAGATCTGAAATGGGCGACTGACTTCCGCAGCGCCACGATCTCCACGCAGGGAATGCCTTCGGGACCGCTCGTCCTGCAGATGGGCCCAGGCGGGAGGGATCAAACCGGCCACCACGTGCCGGGCACATTCACGTTGAAGGCCGGCCTCTACTACCACGACCGCGAACACACGACGCCGCTGAAGTACCCCGCGCTGATACAGGTGCCGAACGACTATTACGCTCGCGACCAGAACGGCCTTCAGGCGGCAGACGTCGTCTTCGAATATCTCGCCGAAGGTGGGATCACGCGCTGCACCGCCATCTTCGAGAACGCGCCCGATCTCATCGGCCCGATGCGCTCCAGCCGGTTCATCTCATTGAAGATCGCGCGGCACTACAAAGGCCTGCTGTTCCAGTCGGGCGAGTCGCAGGCGACACGCGACGCCGCTGCCGCGGACCCGGTGCCCCAGTTCTTCGACACCATCGGATACACCTACCGCACCAACGCGCGGTACGCGCCGGACAACCTGATGATCAACGGCAACTCGGTCAGCGCCGCGGAGCAGAACTACTTCTCCGGCATCCCCGCATTCACGGTGCCGAAGGCGCGACCCAGCCTCACCGGCGGCGCGCCCAATAACACCGTCATCCCCGTGGACGAGCATTACTCGGTCTACACGTACGACCCGATCATGGGCACGTACCAGAAGTCCGAGGAAGGGCATGCCTACCAGGACGCCAGCCTCCACCAGCCGCTCCGGATCGAGATGCTGGTCGTCTTCCACACTGCCGAGCGGCTCGTCAACGTCGGCGATGGACATGGCGCGCACATCCACGACTTCGACCTCGATTCCGGCGGCCGGGTCCAGGTCTACTACAAGGGCTCGGGATACAACGGGTCCTGGAGCAGCCCGGACGGCCATGGGCCGCTGACCTTCACGCTCGATGGCGGCCAGGTGGTGACGCTGCCACCCGGCCTGGTCTGGATCGACGTCGTCGCCTAGACCCTGGCGGCGTCCTTGAGCGAGGAGACGTACGCGGCCGCCGCGACCGCCGCGGTGGTGCCGTCGCCGACCGCAGTCGAGATCTGCTTCGTCAACTGCGCCCGTACGTCGCCCACGGCCCAGATCCCCGGCTCCGACGTCTGCAGGCTGCGGTCGGTGAGGATGTAGCCGGCTTCGTCATGGTCGACGTGAAACTTGAACAGCCCAGAGTTGGGCACGAACCCGATGAAGATGAATACGCCGCCGACAGGAAGCTCCTTGGTCGACCCGAACTGCTCGTACTTGACCCCTTGCACCTTGCCGTTGCCCACGATCTCCTTCACCCCCGCCTCGAGGATGAACTCGATCTTCGGGTTGGCGCGCGCGCGGTCGATGAGGATCGGCTGGGCGCGCAGGTGGTCCCGGCGGTGGAGGATGTACACCTTCCTGGCATAGCGCGTGAGGAACTCGCCTTCCTCGACCGCGGCGTCGCCTCCGCCGACGACCGCCAGGTCTTCATCCTTGAAGAAGGCGCCGTCGCACACTGCGCAGTAGCTGACCCCGCGGCCCTGGAATTCCTTCTCGCCGGTGACGCCGAGGTAGCGCGGCAGGCCGCCCGCGGCCATGATCAGGGCCTGGGTCCGGATCTCCTCGCCTGACTCCAGCCGGATGACCTTGGCGCTCCCATCCTTGTCGATCTCCTTGACCGGCTCGAACTCCCGCACCTCGAGGCCGAACTTGCGCGCGTGGTCGCCCATCTTGGTGGCCAGCTCGCTGCCGAGGACGGACTCGAAGCCCGGGTAGTCCTCGACCAGCTCGGTGTTCAGCAGCTGGCCGCCGAGGGGGCCGCGGTCGAGCAGGAGGGTTTTGAGGTTCATCCGGGCGGTGTACAGGCCGGCCGCCAGCCCGGCTGGGCCGCCACCCACGATGACCACGTCGTGATCGTTCATATCCATCAAGTCCAATTGCCCCAGATGAGGTCCGTATTCCGAGTTGGGGCGTTAGCCAAACTTGAACTGGGCGCCATAGCCCCCCCGGGGGCTGTGGCAGGCGATGTTGTCGAACGGGCAGCCGATCGAGCAGGCGCCGCATTCGATGCAGTTCCCCGAGCTGACGAGCGTCTTCTTCTGCTCCTCGTTCCACTCATAGACGCCGGCCGGGCAGAAGTGGGTGCAGTACTTGCCCTTGCAGTCGTTGGCGCAGACGGCCTGGTCGACGATCTCGATGTGCGGGCGGCCGGTGTCCTCTTTGTACTTGACCGTGAAGAGCTTCTCGGTGAGCTTCTGCATGCCCGCCCAGTTTAAGTGGCCAGTTCCGGAAGTTCCTTGCATCTTCGCGTCCTAGGCGGCCGGGCGCCTACGCCGCTGAAGCCGGCGTCGAGGGGCCCGGCGCCACGTCGTCACGCATCTAGCGATGCGCTCCTAGCCGCGCCACCCTCTCCTTGGCTCCGGCCGCCGATGCCGCGAATGTGCGGCGGACCTCCGAAACAGGCCACTTTATCCGGCCCCGAACCGTTCCCAGACCCGGCACATCAGCCGGATGGTGTTGATGTAGTCGGCGGCATGGATGTTCTCGTTGGGGGCGTGGATGCGGTTGTCCGGCCGGCCGACGCCGACGGGCAGCACGGTCGGCACGCCCAGGTCGGACACCACCGGGTGCATCGGCCCGGTGGCCTGCATGAACGGCCACAGGACGGGCTCGCCGTGGAGGTCCTTCACGCACTCGATGACGGTGCGGGCGACATCGGAGTCGGGGTCTGAGCGCGCGGGCTTCTCGCCGTCATGCCAGACGATCTCTACCTTCTCGAATCCGTTGGAGTCGAAATGTTTCCGCAGGCGCGCAAGCACCTCGTCGGGGTCCTGGTCTGGGATGAGCCGGAAATCGAGCTTGGCGGTCGCCTCAGCGGGAAGGACCGTCTTCGACCCCGTCCCCTGGTAGCCGGCGGTGATCCCGGCGATGTTGCACGTGGGCGTGAACAGAAGCTGCTCGATGACGCGCTCGGGCGTGGGTTCGCGAATCAGGCGGTCGAAGCCGACCAGCTTCTTCCGCTGCTCGATCTCGGGATCGATCTTCGCCATCATCCGCCGGTCGGAATCGGTCGGCTCGACGACGCGGTCGTAGAAGCCGTCGATGCGGACGTTCATGTCCTGGTCGCGCAGGCTGGCGAGCGCCTCAGCCAGGTACATGGGGGCTGAGGGATAGATGGACGCGAAGCCCGAATGCTGGTCGAACCCGAGCATCCTCACGCGCAGCTGCACATAGAGGAGGCCACGGCAGCCGAACTGCAGGGTCGGCCGCCCGGCGTCATCGAAGGACGCGCCCGACTCCCACAGGCAGCCGTCCGCGCGCAGCTTGTCGGCGTGCTTGTGGGCGATCGTCTCGAAGGTCTTGGAGCCGATCTCCTCCTCCCCTTCGACCAGGAACCGCAGCGTGACCGGAACCTCGCCCAGGCCCTTCAGCGTCTCCAACGCGTGGATCCGAGCCATGACGTCCGCTTTGTCGTCGGCGACCCCGCGGGCGATGATCCGGCCGTCCTTCTCGACCGGCTTGAACGGGTCGGAATCCCAGAGCTCGATCGGGTCCACGGGTTGGACGTCGTAGTGCTGGTAGAGAAGGAGCTTGCGCCGTCCGGCTCCCGCGACCTCGGCGTAGAGGGCGGGCATACCGCCCTCGTCGAGGGTCTCCACCCGGTCGGTGAATCGGCCCAGGCTTTCGGCGATCCAGTCGCGAGCCGGCCTCACCGCGTCCAGCCCGTGGTTCGAGATGCTCGGAAAGGCGCAGAGCTCTTCGAGCTCCTCGATGAAGCGTCCGGAATTCTTTTCGATGTACGCGTCGACGGCGCTGGTTGAGATCACGACTCCAATTGTTTCACTACGCTAACGGTGTGAGTCAGGGCGAATTCCACTTCTCCCCGCGGCCCAACCGCGCCGCCGAGATCGGCTGGCACACCTGGTCCGAGGAGGCTTTCGCCGAGGCGGGCAAGCTCGATCGGCCCATCCTGCTTTCGATTTCGGCCGTGTGGTGCCACTGGTGCCACGTGATGGACGAGACGACCTACTCGAACCCCGGCGTCATCGACCTCATCAACCGCGAGTACCTCCCCATCCGTGTCGACAACGACGTCAGGCCAGACATCAACCAGCGGTACAACATGGGCGGCTGGCCGACCACGGCGTTTCTCACGCCGTCGGGCGAGATCCTCACCGGCGCAACCTACCTGCCCCCTGACCAGATGGCCGATGCGCTTTCCCGCATCGCGAGCTACTACCGCACACAGCGGCCGGAGATCGCCAACCGCGTGCTTGAAGGAAGAAAGCGCTCGGGCTCAAGCGTTGCGCGCAGCGCGGGTACGCTCGACGACTCGATCGTCGACTCCGTCCTTGGTGCCGTCAAGAATGCTTACGACCCGGAATACGGTGGCTTCGGATCCGCGCCCAAGTTTCCGCAGACCGATGCCGTCCTCCTTCTGCTCGAGCAGGCGCAGCTGCGCGGGGACGAGGAGCTGCGCACCATGGCGAAGCACACGCTCGACAGAATGGCCGCAGGCGGCACCTACGACCACGTCGAGGGCGGGTTCTTCCGCTACTCGACCACGCAGGACTGGAGCGTTCCGCATTTCGAGAAGATGCTCGAGGACCACGCCGGCCTGGTGAATGGGCTCGCCCTCGCCGGGCTGCGCGACACGCTCGATCTGACCACTGGTTACCTCGACAGGGTCCTTCGCGATCCCGCAACCGGCCTGTACGCCGGCAGCCAGGACGCCGACGAGCACTACTACTCGCTCGATGCGGGCGGTCGTGCGCAGGCGAGCGCTCCGTACGTGGACCGCCGCATTTACACGTCGTGGAACGCTGCCCTCGCGGTCGCGTACCTCGATGCGGCCGTCCGCTGTGAGCGGCCCGCCCTGCGCGAGCACGCGACCGCGCTGCTGAACAGCCTCTTCGAAGACCGCTACCGTCCCGGCGCCGGGCTGACGCACGCCGAGGGCGCTGCCGGGCAGCTGCCGGACCAGGTCTGGGGATTGTGGGCGGCAGTCCGCGCGCACCAGTCGCGCCTGGATGGTGACTGGCTTTCGAAGGGTCGGGACATCGCCGAACATCTCGAGACTCGCTACGCGGATCCGGAGCTGGGCGGCTACTTCGACCACGCCGGGACCGACCAGCTCGGCCGCCTGAGCGATCGCATCAAGCCTCTGGTCGAGCACTCGATCGCGGCGATCGCGTTGATAGAGCTCGACGTCTTGCTGGGCGATCCCGACCAGCCCTATGCGGCCCGGGCGACGCGAGCCCTCGAATCGGTGGCAGCGCTGCCGCAGCAGTACGGCCTGATGGCTGCGATCTTCGCGCGCGCGCTCGATCGGTTGCGACACGCGATCAAGGTGAGCACCGGCAATCCCGAGCTGATCCGCGCGGCGGTGCTCGCGCATCCGTACGCGGTGATAGACCCCAGTGGCGACGCTCGCGCAGTGGTGTGCGTCGGGACCATATGCTTGGCCCCGGTGTCGACACCGGCCGCGGTCGGCGAGGCGATCCAGGAAGCACTTCAAGCGCGTGCCTGAGTCCAGGCGCCATTTCGGCCGGCGCGTCAACAACGCTCTCGACGACCCCAAGCTGCAGGGCGCGTTGATCCACGCGATGACAGGCCTGCGGAGCCGGCGCAACGCGGCTTTTGAGACCTTTGACTTCGCCGCCGGCCAGGCCGACCTGAAGCGGCGGCGCCGCGCCAACCTCGAAAAGCTGCCGGAGCTGGTCGAGCGTTTCACGGAGCGACTCGAGTCGGTGGGCGGCAAGGTGCACTTTGCCAAAGACGCGGCCGAGGCACGAGCGATCGTCGGTCAGATCTGCTGGAACGCCTCGGGCGGGCAGCACCGGCCCGTGGTGACGAAGGTGAAGTCGATGGCGGGCGAAGAGATCGAGCTGAATCCGTACCTCGAGTCCCTGGGCATGGAGGTCGTCGAGACCGACCTGGGTGAGCGGATGGTGCAGCTGACGCATACGCATCCGTCACATCTCATCGCGCCCGCGATCCACCTCACCAAAGAGGACGCTGCACGCGTATTCGGGACGGAGCCGACGGTGGAGGCGATCCAGGCCCACGCCCGCGAATCATTGCGACAGAAATTCATCACCGCCGCGGTTGGGATCAGCGGCGCCAACCTGGCGATCGCCGAGACCGGCACCATCGTGCTCGTCACCAACGAGGGCAACGCGGATCTCACCACGACACTGCCACCGGTGCACATCGCGATCTTCGGCATCGACAAGGTCGTGGCATCGCTCGACGATGCGGTCGCGGTGCTGCGCATGCTGCCGCGCAGCGGCACGGGTCAGATCATGACCAGCTACGTCAACTGGATCACGGGCCCTTCCCGCTCGGCCGACATCGAGCAGTCGCTGACCATCGGCGTCCACGGCCCGCGCGAGATGCACTGTGTGATCCTGGACAACGGGCGCGAGAAGATGCGCGCGGATCCCGTCTTTCGCGACGCCCTCACATGCATCCGGTGCGGCGCATGCTCGAACGCGTGCCCGCCTTTCATGGCCGTGAGCGGGCATCAGTTCGGGCACATCTACAACGGTCCGATCGGGCTTGTGCTCACTCCTTTTCACCACGGCCTCGACGAGGCCGATTTGCCAAACACCCTGTGCACCCAGTGCAACGCATGCCAGGAGATCTGTCCCGTGGACATCCCGCTGCCGCGCCAGATCCTCGAGCACCGCCGCAAGGGCCGGAAGTCGCTGCGCAAGCGCGCGCTGCTTGGAGTCTGGGAGCGGCCGGAGCTGGCCGACCGCCTGCTGCGCGCGGGCGCGCCGTTCAGCGGGCTGCTGCCGGGAACGCCGCGGCTGGCGCGTGTGCCCTACCGGGACCGGGCGCCCGAAGGCGGGCGCACGGAGTCGGACAGCGAGCCGCTCACGATCTTTGCCTCGTGCATGGTCGATCGGATCCAGCCCGAGTCGGCCGTGGCGCTCCAGCGCATCGCGGAGGCGGCGGGCTACAGGGTTGAGTTTCCCAAGGGTCAGTGGTGCTGCGGTCTCATCGCCGCCAACGCCGGCGACTTCGCCGGCGCCGACAAATTGAATACAGGGCTGGCCGCGAGCCTTCGAGATTCCAAGGGTCTGATCGTCACCCCGTCCGCGTCGTGCTTTGGCGCATTCACGATCGACGCCCCCGATTGGGGCGCGCCGGCGGACGAACCGCTGCGGGCACGGTTCCGCGATTCGACGCGTTTCGTCCTCGAGCTTCTGGCCAAACGTCCGGAGCTGGTTCGCGCCGACCAGATGAGCCTCAAGATCGCCTACCACGACTCGTGCCAGACGCTGCGCCAGCTCGGCCTGAAGAGCGAGCCCCGACAGCTCCTCGACATCGCCGGCTACGAGGTGGTGGACATTCCCGACATCGCCAACTGCTGCGGTTTCGGTGGCACGTTCAGCCTCGAATGGCCGCGGGTGGCCTACCGGCTGGCGGAATGGAAGCTCGATGCGATCGCCAGGACGGGCTGCACGGTCGTCGCATCAGACAACCCGGGCTGCCTCATGCATATCGAGGCCGCCGCGCGCAAACGCGGAATGGGGCTGCGCGTGGCGCACGTGATGGAGCTGGTCGCCGAACACCTGGCCTGATCAGGCAGGGAGTGTGGTTCGCTGTCCTACGCTATGCAGGAACTCTTGACCGGGACAGCGCGTTAGGAACGAGAATGGCCATCCTCGAGACGATCAACTCACCTGCAGACCTGCGGCGCCTCGATCCCAAGCAGCTGGCGCAGCTTGCAGAAGAGGTGCGCGCCTTCCTCGTCGAACAGACGTCCAGGACTGGCGGCCACCTCTCCCCCAACCTCGGCGTGGTCGAGCTGACCTTCGCCCTGCACCGGGTGTTCGACAGCCCGAAGGACGCGATCGTTTGGGACACCGGCCACCAGGCATACGTGCACAAGATCGTCACCGGCCGGGCTCGCGATTTCGCCCGGCTGCGCCAGGCGGGCGGTCTGTCCGGCTACCCGTCGCGAAAAGAATCGGAGCATGACGTCGTCGAGAACAGCCATGCGTCGACCTCGCTGAGCTATGCCCTCGGCATCGCCGAGGCACGGCTGCGCAAGAAGGTCGACGGCTACGTGGTCGCTGTCATCGGCGACGGGGCGCTCACGGGCGGGATGGCCTACGAGGCGCTCAACCAGATCGCGCACCTGCAGCCGCCGAACCTGATCATCGTCATCAACGACAACGGCCGCTCGTACGCGCCCACCGTGGGCGGTCTCGCGAGGCACCTCTCGCAGCTGCGCATCGACCCTCGCTACGAGCGCATCAAGGTCGAGATCTCGCGCCTTCTGCGCGACCTGCCCCTCGTCGGCTCGACCGCAGACCAGGCCGCGTATCGCGTGAAGGAGAGCTTGAAGCAGCTCCTGCAGCCATCGACGGTCTTCGAGAGCCTGGGTATCAAGTACGCCGGCGTGGTCGACGGTCATGACGAAGCAGAGCTCGAGGCGATCTTCTCGCGCGCGAAGAAACTCCAATCGCCGGTGGTCGTGCACGTGGTCACCGAGAAGGGACACGGCTACGGCCCGGCCGTCGAGGACGAGATCGACAAGCTCCACGGCGTCGGCGCCTTCGACCCGCTGACAGGACGGCCGCGCTCAACCGACCTCACTTACACGGACGTTTTCGGCGAGGCGCTGATGGCGGCGGCGATGCGGCGGCCCGAGGTTTGCGCGATCACGGCCGCGATGGCGTCCTCGACTGGGCTGCTCAATTTCGCGAAGGAGTTTCCCGACCGCTTCTTCGACGTCGGCATCTGCGAGCAGCACGCGGTCACGTTCGCGGCCGGCCTCGCGATGGCGGGCATGCGCCCGGTCGTGTGCATCTACTCAACGTTCCTCGCGCGCGCCTTCGACCAGACGATCATGGACGTGGCCCTGCACAAGCTCCCAGTCGTGTTCGTGATCGATCGCGCCGGGGTCACGGGGCCTGATGGCTCCTCTCATCACGGCGCGTTCGACCTCTCGTACTTGCGAATGATCCCGAACATGAAAGTGGCCGCACCGGCGGACGCGACCGAGCTGTGCGCGCTGCTCGAGACAGCGCTGCTTTCCGATGGCCCGATCGCGATCCGCTACCCGAAAGGCCCGGTTCCGTCCACCCCGGACCTGCCGGTGGAGGCGCTGCCCATCGGCCGCTGGGAGGAGCTGCGGAAGGGCTCCGACGCGGCCATCTTCGCCGTCGGTCGCATGGTCGAGATCGCGAAGGAAGCGGCCGAGCGCCTGGCCCTGCAGGGCATCGAGTGCACGGTCGTCAATGCACGCTGGGTGAAGCCGGTCGATCCGCGCATCATCGATTGGGCCAGGCGCCATCCAATCGTGATGACGGTCGAAGACAACGTGGGCAGTGGTGGATTCGGCGGCGCCGTGCTCGAGGCCCTGGCCCCGCATGGGTTGGCGGGCCGGGTGCGCACGTTGGCGCTACCCGATCAGTTCCTCCCCCAGGGCAAGGCCGCCGACATCCTCAAGGAAAACGGCCTCGACGCCGCCGGCGTCGCGCGCGCGACCTACAGCGCCGTCAGGGGCACGGTCCCCAGCGAAACCGCGACCGACGCCTAAGCGCCCTGCGCCCGGAGGTCCGCCGCATATTCGCGGCACTGGCGGTCGGTGCCAAGGAAGGGGTGGCGCGACGAGGAGCGCATTTTTGATGCGTGACGAGGAAGCGACAGGCCCCCTGACGCAGGCATCAGCTCCGCCCGGCCGCCCGGGCCGTCGAAGATGCAAGGAACTTCCGGCGCAGGACGCTAGAGCCGGACGCTAAAGCTTCTTGCGACCTGCGAAGCCCTCGCCGACGTGGTGCCAGTGCTCGACCCGGTCCTCACCGAGCTTCCAGCAGAGCTCGACGAGCTCGCCATCCCGGTAGGAGGGAAAGTCAATCAGTCCCTCTAGCGGGCCTTTGAGCTGGATGCCCATCCCATTCAGGCTCGCCACCGCCTTGAGGAGCTCGAGCTCGGCGCCTCCGGCCGCGTCGCGCGCCTGTTGATGCTTGTCGCGATCCTCGGCGCCGGCGCCGGCACGCTTCGACTCGTACTCGGCTATCCGGGCCTGGTCCTCGAGCTCGGGCAGCAACGCCGAGAGCTCGGCGATCTGGGCGACGATCCTCCGTACGCGGGGCAGCTCGCTGTTCGCCTCCTCGACGGTGTACGTGCGGAGCCTCTGCACGGCTCAACGATATAGCAGCAGACTTGCCGCATGAATGCGAACGACGCGACGGGCGCGATGGGCGCCGAGGACATGCGCCGCCGGATCAAAAGTGCGAGGGTGGCCCAACTGGGCACGGTCGGCCGTGGCGGAAAGCCGCACGTCGTGCCCATCACCTTCGCGATGAGCGACGCGGCGCTCTACTTCGCCGTTGATCACAAGCCGAAGAAGACGGCCGACCTCCAGCGCCTCCGCAACATTGCGGCCAATCCAGCCGTCTCGGTGTTGGTCGACCACTATGAGGACGACTGGACCCGGCTCTGGTGGGTGCGCATCGACGGGAGCGCGCGCATCCTGGGTGACGGCGCTGAGTTCGACCAGGCAATCGCGCTGCTGACGGAGCGGTACGCGCAGTACCGGTCGGCACGCCCGGGCGGGCCGGTGGTGGCGATCGACGTCGCACGGATAACCGGCTGGTCGGCATCGTGACGTCCGGCTCAGATGCGTAACAGCTCCGGCTGGGCTTGCTCGACCGAGTATCGAAGTGGGATCGCCGCCTGCGTGAACGTGCCCATCGGGTAAGGCCCCACGCGCTGCCCCGCGATCGACGCGGTCCACGTGACTGAGTAACGCACCGAAGCACGCACCGCGTATCCATCGCGGTTGTGCGCCTCGAACACGTGAGTGACTGCCGACTGCTGCGGGTACGGCCGGCCGAAACCTGGCGGACCGGCAAGGTCGATGCGAGTGCCGTCGCCGAATTCCCACGCGGCCGACTCTGGTGTCGCAGTGATCGAATAATCGGTTTCGCCGTCGGTCTCGTGAATCGTCACCGCTGTAGGCGCGGGATCCAGCCAGAACCAGGTGTCGAGCCCGACCAACCCGATCCTCGCCGGGTTGGCCGCCACGCTCGACGCAAGCCCCGTCCACCGCGGCATCGGGGGCGTGGCCGAGGCTCGCGAGCACGCTACCTGCTCCGGGCTCGCGTTCTGCAGCCGGTCAAACGCCTGGACGTGCAGGCACGCAACGTCCAGCGGCGACATGCCGACCTTTGTCACGGTCCGCGGCTCGGCGGTCGAGAGCAGCTGAAGGCGCTGCAAACCTCCGTCCAGGGTCAGCCATGATGAGTAGTGGTCCATCCCGGAGGCGAAGTAGTCGGCCCCCGCGCCATCGCCGGCGTCGACGACCGGGTCCCAGGTGAAGGTGACCGAGTCGGCTGACACGCGCGACACTCGCGCCCGCGGCGCCGGAGGCGGCACCGAGTCGACGTAGATGTCGACGATGGGATAGCCGTATTGGTCCGCCATGTATGGCGGCGGCGACCCGCTCCGATAGCGTCCGAGCCCGCACTCGCCGCCGAAGGTCCAGTTGTAGTACGCGATGTACTGCCGGGCGTGGCCGTGGACGGCCCAACCGTTGCTTGCGAAGTTCCAGCTGTAGTGGCCTGGGTAGTCCTCGTGGACGAGCCTGACCCAACCCGACGCATCACCGGCCTTGCCCCTGAAATCCCCGTAGAAATATCCGTACCAATCGTCGTAGCCCGGGTTTGGGTGGAAGCCGTAAAACGTGTCGCGCTCGGGGTTGGTGCCGACCAGGGGATCGTTCGTGACGACAGTGGCGGTCCACATGTCGGAGTGGTTGGTGCACCACCCGGGCGGGTCGCCGTAGCTCGAGCCCGCCACCGCCTGCGAGGGGAACAGCCCCACCGTGATGCCGATCGCCATCGCCGCCACGCGCCACGTTTGAGCCAACTCAGTACGGCGCCCCGGCGCCGAGAACCCAGGTGGTCAAGGGCGGTCTCCACTGGTCTGGCGGCAGGTCTTTCTGGTCGGCGACTCGCCAGGCGCCCTCGACGAACATCAGGCGCGACCACCACTGGCGCAAGGCGCGGGTCCACGGGGGATCGGGCCGGCCGGCGGCCAGCAGCCGGCGCTCGGCCAGGACCTCGATGACGACCTCGAGACTTCCGGCATCCCAGGACACCATGCTGCGGCTGGGGTTTCGCTCCTGGATCCGCAGCTCGCGCTGCCGCATCCACCCCAGCCGGCTGCGGAGCGCCTCGAGGGCTCGACCCGTGAACGCGGCCAGCAATCCGCGTGGGTCCAGGTCTGCCATCGAGCTCCGCATGGCGTCGTCAGCGTTCATCGCCACCTGCTCGGCCGCGGCCCGGTCGGGCGTGGGCGCTCCGGGCCGGCCAAGGGCATGCGCGCCCGGCGCAGAGCAAGACGCCAGCAGGACGAAGGCGGCCACTGCCAGAGTCCGCATCACGGCGCCCATTGGCGGTCACCCTAGCCACGCCCGCCCGAAATTCCAGTCCAGCTCGTTAAGAAATGGCACTTGATGAGACGGGCAGTCTCGTCTAGTATCGTTCCGCATGGCGCGGCGGACCCGAGAGCGCATCCTCAGCGGGGCGCGGGGGCTGCTAGTCGAAGGAGAGGTCCCGACAGTGGGGCAGGTGGCGGCGGCGGCCGGCATATCCAGGGCCAGCTTCTATCGGGCTTTCGAGTCGCGTCGAGCCCTCCTGGAAGCGCTCGAGGTGGAGCCTGAGCCTAGGGCAAGGGAACGCATCCTCGACGCCGGCATGGACATGGTCGGCGCGAGCGGGCTGGCAGCGGTGTCCATGGACGAGCTGGCGGTTCGGGCCGGCGTCTCGCGAGCCACCCTGTACCGCCTCTTTCCCGGCAAGTCAGCCCTGTTCACGGGCCTGCTGAGAACTTTCTCGCCGCTCGAACCAGTGAGCATCCTCGTGAACTCGATGCGCGATCAGCCTCCCGACGTGGTGATGCCGGAGATCGCGCGCACGGTTTTCCGCACGGTCTACGGTTCGGGGACACCTCGAATCGGCCTGCTCAGGGCGGTCGTCCTCGAGCTCAGCTCGCTGAGCCCCGACTCCGAAGATGCTGCCCGCGACCTGGTCGCGGCGATCATCGGCTCGGTGGGCGCCTACGTGATGGCGCAGATGGCGGCAGGCCGGCTACGCCCGATGCACCCCCTGCTGGCGCTGCAGTCGTTGGTCGGTCCGATCTTCTTTCACCTTCTGACCCGCCCGTTCGCGGAGCGGGTGCTCGGACTGGAAATCGAGGGTGAGCAGGCGGTTGTCGACCTGGCGGGGAATTGGCTGCGCGCGATGAAACCGGATGAGGAGGGAGCTGCTGATGGCTGAGGCCTTCGCCGTCGACGTGGAGAGTTTGCGCAAGAGCTTCGGCGGGTTGCGTGCACTGGACGGGGTCACCCTGCGCATCAAGACCGGCGAGATTTACGGACTTTTGGGCCCGAACGGCGCCGGCAAGACGACCCTCATCCGCGCGATGGTCGGACTGGTGGCGCCCGATGCCGGGACGGTGACCGTGCTCGGACGCCGGGTGCCCGACGTCGACAATTTGCGAAACGTCGGCTACATGACCCAGGCGGCGGCGCTTTACCCTGGACTCTCCATCGCCGAGAACGTCGAGTTCTTCGCCGCGATCAACGGGGCCGAGCAGGGTGTCGATGAGGTGCTGAAGCTGGTCGAGCTCTACCAGCGGCGCAACTCGGTGGTGGCGACGATCAGCGGCGGCATGCGCCAGCGCTGCTCACTGGCTTGCGCCCTCGTGCACAAGCCCTCGCTGCTCCTGCTCGACGAGCCCACGGTCGGCGTCGATCCTCAGCTTCGCGTGCAGTTCTGGGAGGAGTTTCGCAAGATGGCGGCGGGCGGCACGACCATCGTCGTTTCCAGCCACGTGATGGACGAGGCAGAGCGCTGCCAGCGTCTTGGCCTGATCCAGTACGGAAGGGTGTTGGCCGAGGGGACGCCAAACGAGGTCCGGTCGCTCGCCGGCACCAACAACCTCGAGGATGCGTTCTTGCGGCTCGCGGGTGAGGGGGCGGCATGAGCGCGCACCGAGTCGCCGCCATCACGCGAAGGCTCATGCAGCAGTTCCGCCGCGACCGCCGGACACTGGCGCTGTTGTTCGTCGCGCCGATCGTCATCCTCTCCCTGCTCGGTTACATGATCAGAGGCTCGTCTTCGGCTCCGGCCGTGGGCATCGCCAACGAAGACCAGGGTCCGCTCGGAGCCATGTTTGCCTCGGCCCTCGACCGCTCGACGTTGATCAGGGCCGGCGGCATCCAGACCTCGGACGCCGACAGCAAGCTCAAAGACGGCTCGCTGGTCGCATACATCGTGTTCCCGAGCGATTTCAGCCAGCGCGCGCAGGCGGGCACCATCGCGCCTGAGGTGCACCTCGAAGGCTCGCAACCGGGCACGTCCGCGCCGGTGCTCCAGGCGCTTCAACAGGCGCTCGCGTCAGTGGCGTCGAGCGGGCCCGGCGCGGGACTTCGTTTCGTGCCGCAGGTGCACTACCTGTACGGCGGGCCGGACCTGGACACGCTGGACTATTTCGGCGCCGCGTTCATTGGCCTCATCGTCTTCTTTCTGGTGTTCGTGATCACGATCGTCGCGTTCCTCAATGAGCGCTCGCTTGGCACTCTCGAGCGGTTGATGGCGAGCCCCCTGCGTCGCGGCGAGATCGTGCTCGGCTACATGCTCGGCTTCACGATCCTGGCGCTGGTCCAGTCGGCAGAGGTGCTCACTTTCTCGCTCGCCGTGCTCAAGGTGCACAACCAGGGCAACGTGCTCTTGATCTTCGGGATGGAGGCCCTCATGGCTCTCGCGGCCGTGAATCTCGGCATCTTCTTGAGCATGTTCGCGCGCACCGAGTTCCAGGCCGTGCAGTTCATCCCGCTGGTCGTAGTGCCGCAGTTCCTGCTCTCAGGGATCATCTTCCCCGTCTCGACGGAGCCCAAGCCGCTGCAGGTGGTGTCGGATGTGCTCCCGCTGACATATGCAGTCAACGGGCTGCGAGACCTGATGATCAAGGGCGCCGATCTGACGTCGCCTTCGCTGCAGCTCGACATCGGGGTCGTCGCGGGCTTCTGCGTGCTGCTGGTCGCGGCCGGGGTCGCGACTCTGAGGCGGCGCATCGCCTGATCCGGCGCACCTCGTACAGTGCGGGCATGATGCTCGTGTGCTCGCGCCGCTGCGGCGGCAAGCTTTTTCGCGCCCTGTTCGCGGAAGTCGAGCTCGACGCGGGCGGCGAATTCCAGGAGTACCGGATCGCGCAGCCGGGCTACATCTGCCTCAACTGCGGCTCGCCGGCCGTCGACCTCGGCAAGGTGCCGGCGGAGATGGAGGCCGAGGCGCAGGCCGACGAGGCGAGGCCGGCCGCGGTGGACATCCTGTGCCCGGTGTGCGAGACGCTGGTCCAGGTCGATGAGGGCATGGAGTGCCCGAACTGCGGGTCGCCGCTGGAGGTAGCCTGAGGCCGGCGAGCTAGCCGAGCGAGGCGGTGCCGGCCAGGATCCCCAGCATCCAGCGAGCCGCATCCGCGTCGCGCTCCCTGACAGCCTCTCGCAGTAAGCGGATCGCGAGCGGGGTGTCGAGATTGTCCGCGAGGGCGTCGTTGAACCGGGCGACGAGCCGGCGGCCGGTGGCGGACATACGTTTATTGGGTCCCACCCCTCCCGATTTTGCAGGCTGAGCTTTTCCCACCCCCGCCAACTCGCCTGCCAACTCACCTGCCAACAAAACGCGCACGCGCGCAGCCAGCCGCGCGGCCTGCGCCAGCCCCGACCAGCTGAACTCCCAATCACGCCCATACCGATGCGAGGCCAGATAGAGCCGCACCGCGGCCGCGGGCGCGCGCTCCAGCGCCTGGCTCACGAACACCAGGTTGCCGCGCGACTTGCTCATCTTCCGGCCCTCGTACCGGACGAGGCCAGTGTGCATCCAGGCGCGGGCGAAGGGAACCTTGCCTGTCAAGCACTCGGACTGCGCGCGCTCCGACTCGTGATGGCTGAACGCAAGATCGCGCCCGCCGCCATGGATGTCGATCTGCTCGCCCAGGTATCGCATCGCCATCGACGAGCACTCGATGTGCCAGCCAGGCCGACCCGGCCCAAACCGCGACGGCCACGCCGGCTCTCCGGGCGCGGACGGGCGCCACAACGGAAAGTCCAGCGCGTCTTGCTTGGCACCCGGTCCGACGGTGCCCAGCAGGTCCTCATGACGCAGCTTGCGGATCATCGATCGTCTCGTGAGATGCGACAGCCGGCCGTAGCCCCGGTAGCAGCTGACGTCGAAGTAGAGCGCGTCCGTCTTATAGGCGTACCCGCCGGCATGCAATCGGGTCGCGGCGCGGAGGATCGGCGCGATCTCTCCGGACACGCGCGGCATGACGTCCGGCAGTCGCCACCCAAGGGCGTTCATGTCGCGAATGTGAACGGCAGTCTCGCGCTCGGCGAGATCCCTCCAGTCGATGCCGTCGCGCCGCGCACGCTCGAACAGCGGATCGTCGACGTCCGTGACGTTCTGCACGTACCGGACCCGAAGCCCGGAGGCCTCCGCGAATCGGACCAGGATGTCGTAGGTGCAGAACGTGAAGGCGTGGCCCATGTGCCCCGAGTCGTAGGGAGTCACACCGCATACATAAAGACGCAACAGCTTGCGGCCGCGCTCAAGTCCCGGTTCGATGCGCACCTTGCGCCGGCTCAGCGTGTCGTACACGCGTAGCCGAACGTTGATGTCAGGCACCCGAACCGAGCTCCGTGGCCGCCGGGCTAGTCGACCGCGTGCGAAAGAGCCGACGCGTCCGCGCGCAGCGCCTCGACCTTGTTGGTGCTCTCCCACGGCACGCCGAGGTCGTCGCGACCGAAATGGCCGTACGCCGCCGTCTGCCGGTAGATCGGCCGCATCAGGTCCATGTTCGCGATGATCGCAGCCGGCCTCAGGTCGAAATGACGGTGCACGAGCTCGAGCAGCTCCCGCTCCGGCACCGAGCCCGTGCCGAACGACTCCACCGCGATGGAGGTCGGGTGCGCGCGGCCGATCGCGTACGACACCTGCACCTCGCAGCGCTCGACGAGACCCGCGGCGACCAGGTTCTTGGCCACGTGCCTGGCCGCATACGCGGCCGAGCGGTCCACCTTGCTGGGGTCCTTCCCGCTGAACGCCCCGCCCCCGTGCCGGGCGACCCCGCCGTAGGTGTCGACGATGATCTTGCGACCCGTCAGGCCTGCGTCGGCGGCAGGACCGCCGGTGATGAACTGGCCGCTCGGGTTGACCATGATCTTGGTGTTGGCGTCGATCAACATTCCTTCGAGGACCGGGTTGATGACGAGCTCGCGAACGCCGGCATGGACGTCCTTCTGGCTCACGCCCTGAGCGTGATGGGTGGAGACGACCACGGCCTCGATTCGCTTCGGCTTCCCGTACTCGTACTCGACCGTGACCTGCGTCTTGCCGTCCGGTCGCAGGAATAGGAGCGAGCCGTCCTTGCGCGTTTGCGCGAGGCGCCGCGCGAGCCGGTGAGCGAGCGAGATCGTCAACGGCATCAGCTCGGGCGTCTCGCGACACGCGAAGCCGATCATCATCCCCTGGTCGCCGGCGCCCTGAAGCTCGAAGGGATCGTCGGCAAGCGTCCCTTCGCGCTCCTCCAGCGAGTGGTTCACGCTGGCCGCGATATCGGGTGACTGCTCCTTGAGGTAAACCTGGATCAGCGCGTGGTCCGCGTCGAACCCGATGTCCTCCTGGTTGTAGCCGATGCCGCGGATGGTGTCGCGAATCGTGCGCTGGATGTCGAGCTCCGCATGAGTGGTGACCTCGCCGATCACGACGCACAGGCCCTTGGTGATCGCCGTCTCGCAGGCGACTCGCGCGTGTGCGTCTTGAGAGAGCATTCCGTCCAGGACTGCGTCCGATACCTGGTCGCACACCTTGTCCGGATGGCCCTCAGTGACCGATTCAGAGGTCAGGAGGAAGGATCGCGAAGAGCTGAAGGAGGTTGCCACAACAGTCGAAGATCATATCCGCCCACCGCGAGCGAGCCCGAGGGCGGCCTGTTACCCGGTTCACAACGGGCGCGTTTGGTCTTTCGATGAAGTGGTTGGTCGTCGTCATGGCGCTCACGATGGCCCAGGCGTGCGATCTTCCTGGGGCGGGGCCGGCTCTGCCCGCCGGCGGCCGTTGGGTCAGCTTCGACACCGTTTCGTCTGAGGGCCCGCTCGTCTACAGAGCCGCCATCCTCGGGGCGACGTCGATTGCCGAAGTCGAGCAGGCGGTGGTCACGTTCGAGACCAGCGAGCACCCCGGCTACAGGTTTGATCAGGCGTGCCCCGCGCCATGCTGGCGGCTCGTCCGCGCAGAAGAGCCTGATCGCCTGTATCTCGCGGTTGCAACTTTCATAGTCGGGTGCGACACCACGGTCAAAGAAGGCGTCGCGATCTCGGGACGCACGCTGGATCTCATCCACTGGGTCAGCGCTTCCAGCGGATCCAGATGCGACGCCGCTCCTACGCAGCGGTGGAGGCTCCTCTCGGTCTCGAGACGAGACCTTCCACGCGCCGGGACTCTGACTCTTCGCCTGCAGCTGCAGTCGAGCAACTCCGACTCGACTGCCGCCGAAAGCCGGGTCGAGCTGACCTAGAGACCCATCAGCTGCCGTTGCGCTGGCGGCGATCCTCCGGGGCCTGTCCCAGCAGCTGCGCCTGCAGCGCGAAGATGTCATCGAGGACGCGATCGATGCGCCTACCTTCGAGGCGATGGTCGGCGATGACGCCCGCGCGCTCGAGGTGTCGCCGCAGCAGGGTGC
>WNFA01001353.1_pt1 | contig 25633 bp, 20 predicted proteins | sample 5400481 | NCBI WGS metagenome assembly WNFA01 (sample SAMN13153340, study PRJNA577476) | soil metagenome | isolation source: 120 cm saprolite under Douglas fir tree site 2 hole 1 replicate 2 | place: USA:California | collected 2015-04-18 | reverse complement strand
GGGATGTTTATCTACATCAGAAAAAAGCCAGGGATGACTAGTTGGGAAGGGGCGGCCGGTCGACACCGCCCCCCAGGCTAGAACGATTGTGAGAACTGGGCTTCCAGAAATTCGCCCAGCTTGGCTGTCGCCTTGAACTGTGGGATCGGGTCGAGTTCCTTGAATGCCGACGTGAACGCATTGGAAAGACTCCTGATGGTTCGCGGCCGGAACTTCTCGTACTTCGGCTCGAAGTAGAGTTCATGCACGCTGCGGGCGAGGTGCTTGGGAGCTTCGAGTTCACCCTCCACGAATGCCTCGTAGATGACCACCTTGGCGGTGACGTCCGTCAATTCACTTCTCTGCCACGCTTCCACCTGCTTTCGCATTGGCTCAAAGTTTCGCTGCATTCGGTCAACACCAATCGCAAGGGAGTCGACGAGCGAGAACGACTTCGAGTGTTTCGCGAGCACAGGCGTAAACACGCCTGGGACAATGCTTCCGAATTGACGTGGTCCTGCACCATGCGGGTTCCAGTTCTCCAACGTCCTAAAGCGTGTGCTGAAAAGCCCTGTCAGGCGGAGCTGCTTAAGCCAAAGGTACGGGGGAGTCTTTGGGCAACTGGATTGAGCCGGAACCACATGTTTTTCGCGCACTGGGGGTTCTTGACAGAAGCGCGCTCAAGCGGCTGTTGAAACCCGGTTGAAAAAAGTACCGTCAGAGTAGCAATGGAACACTGGAAGGAATCGCGATTGTGATGCGTGGTACACGGCACAGTCACGGAGATTTGCCTTTGTCGGAATGGCACGAGGACACCAAAGTCGCGGGGGGCCATCTTTGAATCTGGAACGGCACAAATTTCTTGGGCGCACAAGCTGAAACGTAGAGACATTCTGTCAAGCCGCTATACCTGATCTCGGGAATTGTTTTTCCGACACGGGCCGCCTAGCGCGAACCAACCGAAAACCGATATACCGTTGTGGAATGGTAGAGTTGCCCCGCCTTAAGCACGGTGGAGGGGAAACTGGGATGGTTCGGCGAATCGGGGAAATGCTGAGGCTCCAGACAAAAGCCATAGCGACGGGTGTAAATCTGACCACTCTTGCCTCCGATACTCCCGCCTAAGAAGTTTCCGGTGTAGAACTGAATGCCCGGCTCCGTGGTCAAAACCTCCAGACGCCGTCCGCTCTTTGGGTCGTAGGCTTGCGCCGCTGGATGCAGCCCGCCTTTCGTTCGCTCCTGCAAAACCCAGGTGTGGTCGTAACCATTGCCAAACTTCAATTGCCGGTCATCCTGGTTGATGCGCGCTCCGATGGCGGTCGCCTCGGTGAAATCGAAGGGGGTGCCTTTGACGCTGCGGAGTGTGCCCGTCGGAATCAAGGTTGCGTCGACCGGAACGAATCGGTCCCCGCGGATTATGAGCTGGTGATTAAGAATGTCGCCGCCGCTCTGGCCGGCAAGATTGAAATACGAATGGTTAGTCAGATTGATGACGGTGTCTTTGTCGGTGGTTGCCGCGTAATCAATCTTCAATTCATTCTTGTTGTTAAGCGTATAAATCAGCGTGACCGCAAGATTCCCGGGATACCCTTCTTCTCCATCCTTACTCAGATATGTCAATTCCAGCGCCTGCTCTTCGCGGTTGGAAACGTCTTTGGCCACCCAGACGCGCTTGTTAAAGCTCCTGACCCCACCATGTAAATGGTTCCCACCGTTATTTTTTGCCAGGACGTAAGCGATCCCGTTGAGAGTGAAGTTGCCACGAGCGATACGGTTCGCGTAGCGACCGACAATTGCGCCAAGATAGTCTTTGTCCTTTAGATAGCTCACAAGAGTGTCATAGCCCAGCACCACGTCGCCAAGCTTACCCTTTCTGTCGGGAACGTCGAGAGACACAACGACTCCTCCAAAGTTTGCGATTCTTGCGACTACGCCGTTCTTGTTTGCAAGCGTGTACAGATCGACCGGCAGCCCATCGGCCGTCCCAAATGGTTGCTTTTGCATGGTTGAATTCGCCCCTGAGTTTCCACTTCAGCCCGTCACCGTAAACGAAAAACAACCCTGAAAACGATCATCTTTTCACGCGGCCTCATCTTCATGATCGACGCTGTGGAAGCGGACCCCAAACTGCTTGCGGAACTGACGCTCCGAGAAATCCCGACGGTGCTGCTGGATACCGGCAAAACCGGCCCCAGAAGTGCGAACATCAGCATCAATTACGCGCGGGGGATTCATGAGGCTCTGCAACACCTAGTTTCTCTGAATCATCGCCGCATCGCATTCATCGCCGGTCTTTTGGATCTGCAGTCTGCTCGAATATGTCAGCAGGCCTTTCTTTCACTCACCCTTCTCTACTCGGTTCAACTCCAAGTATTCGGCGCCATCCAACACCCGCTGATTCTCTTGTAAGACGTGAAGACAGCGGTTATAGATGACGATGGGAAAGCCATCGCGATGTCGTCTCGAGCTGTGCGGCAGAGACGTCACGAAGCGCACGGACTCCTGGGTACGACTTTGCAAAGTGTTTGAGGCCCTGCTCGCATTCTTCGCGGCGGCGATTGTATTCGCCCCCTCAAAGCCGTGACCTTGAGTTAAAGCTTGCCCAGGACCGGTGCGGCTTCTTCGCCTCACCGGGATGCTTGAATCATATTGACGGGATGTCACCGCCGCAGTTATTGTGACGCCCTCGGAATCGACTACGCGGCCTGGACCCTCTCCGTCTGAATGGTCGTGTTTGCCGACTGCAGCCCTGGCGAACTTGCCGTAACCTTTACGTCGCCTGCCTCTGTGCCGCTCTGCAGGATGGCGAGGCAACTTCCGCTGAACAGCCTGCGGCGATCGGCTTTGTCAGCCTCATGGCTGCTCGGATCACCATTGCCCACGCCGATAAGCCTGCCGCCGCCTTCCGTTTCAAGGCGGACGTGGTTGACCGCAGTGGGCACTCTCAGTCCAGCACTGTCCAGCGCTTGGATATGTAGCAGAGAAACATCGCGCCCATTCGCCTGGATGCTGCGCCGGTCGGCGGTGATCATCAGCCTTGCCGCAAGTCCGGTAGTCTGATGTTCGTTGCTGATTACCGGCTTCCCGCCTTTGTAACCGCGTGCCTCCACACGTCCCGCAACGTACGGCACCTTCCACTCGACATGCCCATAGCGCGGGACGGATTTGCGGCCGAGAGTCTTCCCATTGACCAAGAGCTCCACCTGCTCCATGTTGGAGTGGCACCATACGTCGATGTCACGACCTTCGCTCCCATGCCAGTTCCAGTGCGGGAACAGATGTAGCACCGGGCGTTCGAGCCATTGAGCCTGGTAATAAAAGTAGTTGTCTTTGGGAAACCCGCACATATCCATGATGCCGAAATGCGAATTGATGCACGGCCAGCTGTAGGGTGTGGGTTCACCGCGGTAATCAAAGCCGGTCCACGCAAAACCGCCGGCAACGTATTCCCGTTCTGCATAAACTTTCCACCAATACTCCGCTAATTGCGCCCACTCCGGTACATTCACGTCATAAGCGCTGACATAGCCTGACCGCTTGTCATTGGCGTAAATGCCGCGCGTTGATACCGTGCTGCCCGTCTCAGTGCCAATCGTGGGCTGCTCGGGAAATTGGGAATGGAACGCATCCATGTTCTCGCCGGTGTGATAGTTGAACCCTTGGACGTCCACCACTGCTGAAAGCCCCTTCCCCCAGCTATCATTCATGGCTTCAGTCACGGTCCGTGTGGGGTCGAGCTTCCGGATCAAGGTGCGCATTGATGTTGCGATCCTTCGCCCTGTGGCATTGCCCTGAACCTCGCTCTCCTCATTGCCGATGGACCACATAAATACGCTGGGATGGTTGCGGTCCCGTCGAACGATGGTTTCCATCTGCCTGAGCCCTTCCGCGCTCGAAGACATCATCCGAGTCTCGTCCAGCACCAACATCCCCAGCCGGTCGCAGACGTCAAGCAGCGCCGGGGCAGGCGGATTGTGCGACATACGGTAGGCATTCGAGCCCATTTCCTTGAGCTTCTGCACCCGGTATTCATGAATGCGATCCGGCAGCGCCGTGCCTACTCCGGCGAAGTCCTGATGGTTGCAGGTGCCTTTGATCTTGACCGGCTGCCCATTCAGAAAGAATCCACGTTTGGCATCGAACTCAATCGTGCGGATCCCGAATGTTGTTGCATAGTGATCTACTTCAGCCTCGTCCGCTTCTATCACGGCGGTTGCTCTGTAAAGGTTGGGATGCTCGATCGACCATAGAGCGGGGTTTTTGACGCTGAGGGTCTGCTCCACCAACGCCCGGGAGCGGCCGGCGATCTCTACCGAGTTGGATTCGTGCTGTGTCACTCCCGTGCCATTCGGGTCTGAGATCACAACTCTCAACCTAAAACTGCGCGCGCGGTCGCTGTCGTTTTCAACCTCAGTGCTAATGTGTACATCCGCTGCGCCGCTTTGCACGTTCGATCTGACGAACAACCCCTCCGGTGCAACATGCAGGTCATCCGTTGCATTCAACCAGACGTGGCGATAAATGCCTGCTCCCTCGTACCACCAGCCTTCCCCCAGAGTGGCGTCAGCACGCACTACGATCACATTCTCGCCGCCATAGTTAACAAAATCGGAAATGTCATAAGAAAATGGCACGTAACCACTTTCATGTCGGCCGAGGTATATCCCGTTCAGCACCACCACAGAGTCACGAAACACGCCATCAAACTGGAGTGACAACCGTTTCTTCCCGTCTGTAGAAGCTAGTTGGAACGAGCGGCGATACCATCCGATGCTGGTCTCAGGAAACTCTCTACCTAATGGTTTGTAGCCGTGGCTCTGCAGCGCCGGATCGTTCACGAACGGAAGCTCGACAGCCCAGTCGTGCGGCAGGTCAACGGCTTGCCAGTTCGCCAGGTTGAACTCCGGCTCGGAAGGTTCAAACATGCCGCCGGTCTTCGAAAACAGCGACTGCCCGGAGTAGCCGAAATCTTTTGTTGCATCCACCGCGTGGCCGAAGTGGAACCGCCAATCGGAATCCAGCAAAGAGCGCCAGCGCGTGCTGTTACGGAACTCTCCAGAATCCGGCTGCGCGGAGGAGCTTTCCGATTGATCTGCGATGAGCGGCAGTTGCGCTGCATGAAGAGTTGCCAGCCCTGCGGAAGCGCGGGCGGTCGCCTTCATGAATTCACGCCTCGTCCAGTTCTCCATAAATCAAGCCTTCGTGTGAGGTCTTGGCTGTCATACAGACCTAGCTTCCGAACTGGGCCGCCGTTCCGCGATATGAATGAGTTTTGGAAGCAGGTCGCCGAACGTAGTCCGCCCGTTGTTGGTTCCCAAGTCGAAGTAGAGCCTGCGGAAAGCGTCGTAGAGGTCTTGGTAAACAGGCTGCTCGCTTGTGTCAGGCGTGAAAGTCTTGTGAGGAGGACATACCGCTTCCTGGGCTTCTTCGACACTTTTGAATGTTCCTGCTGCAAGAAAGGCAAAGATCGCGGAACCCAGACTCACCACACTCTTTGACGGCACAAGCACAGGCCGGCCCAACACGTTCGCATACACCTGATTGAGAACGTCATTCTTCTGGGGGATCCCTCCGGCATTGATGATTCGCTTGATATGCACACCGTTTTCCGCCATGCGGTCCAGGATCACTCGAGTGTGCAGAGCCGTGCCCTCAATCGCGGCAAAGAGTTCGTCCTGCGCCGTGCTTTGTAGATTCCAACCCAGCGTGACTCCCCGCAGCTCAGGATTCACGATCACCGTTCGATCACCGTTGTCCCATGTCAGCCGGAGGAGGCCCGTCTGTCCGGCGCGGTAGTGCTCCAATCCTTTGCTCAACGCCGCCACATCAGTCCCGGCACGGGCAGCGATGGCATTGAAAATATCCCCAACCGCGGAGAGGCCGGCTTCAATCCCGGTCTTCCGTGGATGCACACTGCCCTGCACGATCCCGCACACCCCTGGCACGAGCCGCGTCTCGGGAGTGATCCCTATGATGCACGTGGAGGTGCCGATCACGTTCACTATGTCATCGGTCCGGCATCCTGCGCCGATTGCGTCCCAGTGAGCATCAAACGCTCCCACCGGGATCGGTATACCAGGAGTTAAGCCCAGTTCGCCAGCCCAATGCGACGAGAGGTGGCCAGCAATCTTGTCTGACGTTGCATACTCGCCGCGCAGCTTGTCCCGGACGCCAGCCAGCAGGGGATCTACTTTCACTAGGAAGTTTTCCGGCGGCAGTCCCCCGAGCTCTGGATTCCAAAGCCATTTATGGCCCATGGCGCAAACACTGCGCTTCACTTTTTTAGGGTCGGTGATGCCACATAGTGTGGCGGCTACCATGTCACAGTGCTCAAACGCCGAAGCAAACCGTGACCGCTTCTCAGGATTGTGGCGCAACCAGTGAAGCAGCTTTGAGAATCCCCACTCCGATGAGTACACACCGCCACACCATTGAATCGCCTCCAGGCCGTCACCGTTGGCAGCATCTGTGATTTCAGCCGCTTCTTTCTTCGCCCGGTGATCGCACCAGAGGTAGTACTCGTTCAGCGGTTGCATCGCTCCATCCACCGGGATGACAGATGAGCCGGTGGTATCGAGCGCTATGGCCGCGATTTGATCTCCTGCGATGCGCGCCTGCACCAAGGCCGCACGCATGGCCGAGACCAGAGCTTGCATGTGGTCCTGGTGGGATTGAGTGGCGTACTCGGGATCATCGCGCCTTCTGTGAAGCGGATATTCACTTACGGCGGACGAAAGCACGCCGCGCTCACTGTCCACAATGGAGACGCGAACGCTCAACGTGCCAAAATCAACACCTGCCACCACGGACATAACGTGACCTTTGGCTCAGATCCCTTTTGCAAAGTGATAGTAGAGGTCGTTCCAACGCAGTTCTTTCTTAAAGTCCCGCACCGTCGTGGTGCGATTGATCAACAAAAATTCCAAACCGGCCATCTCTGCAAAATCTTCCAGGTGCTCGACCGTTACCGATTGGCTGAAGCCGGTGTGGTGCGCGCCCCCCGCATGGATCCATGCGGCAGCAGCGATCTTCAGGTCGGGTTCCGGGACCCAGAGCGCCCGGGCGACTGGCAGCTTTGGTAACGGTTCGTCAGGAGGCACTACCTTCACCGAGTTTACGACCATCCGGAAGCGATCACCCATGTCTACCACGGAAGCATTTACGGCAGGTCCGCTGCGCGCGGTGAATACCAGGCGTGCCGGATCCGCTTTGCCGCCGATAGACAGCGGGTGCACCTCCAGGGAAGGCTTGGAGTCGGCAATGGACGGGCAGACCTCAAGCATATGAGCTCCCAGCACCTTGCCGCCGTTTTTCAGATGGTAGGTGTAGTCCTCCATGAAGGAGGTGCCCCCATCCAGACCGGCACCCATTACTTTCATGGAGCGCACCAGCGCGGCGGTTTTCCAGTCGCCCTCCGCGCCGAACCCATAGCCCTTGCTCATCAAGCGCTGCACCGCGATCCCCGGTAACTGATCCATGCCGTGAAGGTCCTCGAACGTATCAGTGAATGCTTTGAAGCCTCCGGCCTGGAGAAAGTTCTGCAACCCGAGTTCGATACGCGCCGCCTTGCGCACAGCATCTTGCTGCGGCCCACCCTGTCGGATGCGATCGCCGAGAATGTATGCCTGCTCATATTCAGAGACCAGTTTGTCTACTTCCGCGTCGCTCACCTCATTCACGGATGCCGCGAGTTCCCCGACGCCAAAACCATTGACCGAATATCCCAACTTGATCTGCGCTTCCACCTTGTCGCCTTCTGTGACCGCGACCTGGCGCATGTTGTCCCCGAAGCGCGCGATCCTCAAGTCCTGCGCATCGTGCCATGCACATGCGGAGCGCACCCACGTCCCAAGTTCCCCGGTTACCTCCTGGTCCTCCCAGAATCCCACCACCACCTTGCGGCTCCTGCGCATGCGGGAGACTCCGAAACCGAACTCGCGGTCGCCATGGGCTGATTGATTCAAGTTCATGAAGTCCATATCGATCGTGGACCATGGCAATTCACGGTTGAATTGAGTGTGCAGGTGCACAAAGGGTTTATGCAGTCGTTTCAGCCCTCCGATCCACATCTTCGCGGGAGAGAAGGTGTGCATCCAGGTGATCAGCCCGGCACAGTTCTTTGCGCTGTTCGCCTCCAGGCAAAGAGCGCTCACAGCCTCCGGGGTGGTCAACACCGGCTTGAACACCACCTTTAGAGGAATCTGGCGAGACTCAGAGAGGAAGCGCGATATGGTCCGAGAGTGCTCGGCCACTTCATCAAGAGTTTTTTGACCGTATAGGTGCTGGCTGCCAGTAACGAACCAGACTTCGAGATGGTCCAAGGAGATCATGCGTTTACGCCCCCGTCTCCCGCTTGGGCGCAAAACGCAGTATGTAAACGAACCCAAGGACCGAGAGCAGGGCCCCCCACCAGATGCCTGCATGCAGGCGGAACAATACAACCGTCTCTGCGGGTGGATGGATGAGTTCCCATATCCCCGCACCGCAGATGAGTATCCCGTTCACCAGCAGCGAGAGACCGATAAAAAACCAGATGGAGATGCCGCCTTGGTGCATTTTGACCCCTACCAGAACAAGATATTCAAGATGATGAAGACCACGAAAACCGCCGCCGCCCAAAAGATGGGACGAAGATAGAACGCAACTCCCTCTTCACGCGGGAGCGGCGTTACGCCGTAAACCAAACCCTGCAATTCGCTCTCCGGTTTGGGAGTTGTCATATAGCTGACCACCACCGTGACCGCCACACAAACCAGCCAGGACCAGAGCGCGCGGAACATGTTCTCCGCCATCGGCCTCGCAGCATTGGACAATGCGATATAGCCCAACGCGCTGGGGACGCTCTTCACCCAGGCCCACATTCCAATGGAGGACGCTGTCCCCGCCATCAGTCCCCAGAATCCACCAGCCGGCGTGGCGCGCTTCCACAGCATTCCCAGCACAACGGTCCCAAACAGAGGTGCGATGAAGAAACTGAACAGCGCCTGGACGTAGTCCATGATACTTGCGAACTGCATGACCAGATAAGCCGTGCCCACGCTTATCAGCACGCCAATGATGGTGCACCACCGGCCCATGCTCACGTAGTGAGCGTCAGTGGCCCGCTTGTTGATCAGGGCTCCGTAAATGTCATAGGTCCAAACAGTGGTGAACGCGCTAACATTTCCCGCCATCCCGGACATGAATCCTGCGATCAGCGCGGTAACGCCCAAGCCCAGCAAGCCAGGGCCGCAATAACGTGCCAGCATCAGTGGCAGCGCCTCGTTGTAGCTGTGCCCGCCAATTGCGATAGCCGTCGTCTCGCCCGTCAGGTGAACGGGTAGCACCGCCAGTCCCAGCAATCCGGGAAGGATGACGATGAATGGCACCAGCATTTTGAATCCGGCGCCGATGATGGGCGCCATCTTGGCGGAACGAAGGTCCTTTGCGGCGAGCACGCGCTGCACGACCAGAAAGTCGGTGGTCCAATATCCGAAAGAGATGACGAACCCCAAGCCGAAGACGATCCCGACCCAGTTAATCCCCATCGGATTGTTCTTAAACGAACCGAGTGTAGACCACAGGTGTGTGTACTCTGCAGAGGCGTTGTGGGCGATTTGCGCTTTCAAGTTCGCCCATCCGCCGGTCTCCACCAGTCCAAGGATGGGCACCAGGAGAGCGCCAGCCCAGATCAGTACAAATTGCAGCACCTCATTAAAGATGGCGGACCGTAATCCTCCCAAGGTGACGTAGATCGCCACGGTGAGCGAAGACACCCAGATGCTGAAGTGAATGTCCCATCCCAGCACGACCTTCATCACCAGTGCCATGGAATACATGTTGATTCCGCTCATCATTACGGTCATGAAGGCGAAAGACACAGCCGATAAAGCTCGGCTTGGTTCGCCGAAGCGCAGTTTCAGGTATCCGGGCACCGAGTGGGTCTTGGAAATGTAGTAGAAGGGCATCATTACCAAGCCCAGGAACAGCATGGCTGGTATTGCGCCGATCCAGTACCAATGCGTCGCCAATATCCCGTACTGGTAAGCGGCAGCCGCCCACCCCATTAGCTCGAGTGATCCGAGATTCGCGGATAGGAAGCTGAGGCCGGCGATCCAAGCACTCATCTCCCGCCCAGCCATGAAGAAATCTTCACCGGTATTGGAGCGGCGCTGCAGGTAGAAGCCGATCGCCAGGACCAGCGCAAAATAAAAGACGATGATCGCGACATCGACTGGCGCGAGATGCACCAGGCGTGTGGGAACAGCTATGGCTTCCAACTGAATCATTTATCCTTCCTTGACTGCCCGTAGTAAGCCGCTTTGCCGTGCTTGCGGAGGAAGTGTTTGTCGTGAAGCTCGCGACTGAGCGCCGGCGCATCCGGCTCAATGCTCCGGGTAAAGTAAGCCATACGCGCAACCGCTTCCAGAACCACAGCGTTACGCGCAGCATCTGCGGGGTCTTTGCCCCAGGTAAATGGGCCGTGGTTGGCGACCAGCACAGCCGGCACGCTGTCCGGATCCATCTGCTGGAATGTACGGACGATGATCTCGCCAGTCTTCTTCTCGTAATCGCTGGCGATCTCTTCCGCCGTCATACTCTCCGTGACCGGCACCGGACCGTGGAAATAATCAGCGTGCGTGGTACCGAAGACAGGGATAGAAGATCGCGCTTGCGCCCAAGCTGTAGCGTACTCAGAGTGGGTATGCACAACCCCACCTATGTTTGGGAATGCCCGGTACAACACCAGATGTGTTGCCAAGTCGGAGGATGGCTTCAGATTTCCTTCGACGAGCTTGCCTTGCAGGTCGGTTATCACCAGATGTTCCGGTTTGATGCTTTCGTAGGGCACGCCACTCGGCTTTATCACCACCAGCCCGTCTTCGCGGGAGATGCCGCTTGCGTTGCCAAAGGTATAGAGAACCAGGCCACGCCTCACTATCTCCAGATTGGCTTCGAGCACCCGCGCTCGCAGTTCTTTCATCAACATGATGCTTGCCTCTGAATCACCAGGAAACCCTCACTGCCTGGGGAGTGACTAGTTCCACATCCAGGCTTTTACTGCTCTCGTTGACCCCATACGCGGGTTCGCTGGATTTCACCCACCGACCCGCAGTCCAATAACCACTCTCCACTTTCACTGAGCGCATCGGCGGCCACTGAAATGCAGGATCGTCGAAAGTGACGCTGGTCCGATATCCGAGCAGCAGAAACTCATGAGCTGACTTATGGATCACCATGGCTTGGCCGTCATGCTCGCCCTGCACAGTAACAGAAAAACCGTTCACATCCGCGGTTTCACTGAACCTTTGCCCTGGCAAACGTGACATAAACACCTTCAAGGAATTCGTCGCCGCGAAATACGAGATCTGCGGTAGAGCCTGCGTGAGTGAGATATACGCATCCCGCAGAGCGGGCGCGCCGTTGGCAAGGGTGCCATCGGCCAAGACATAGGGTTCATAAGCCTCAGGGTATGAATCGGTCAATGCCCATGGCGCGAAGATCGGCGCACCAAACTCTCCGACGGCAACGTAGGCGAAGCGCGAAGTAAGCGGCGTCTTACTGCTGTTCGTCTCAGTCACCGCGGGAATGTTGCGGGAGATCTTGTACGCCATCAGTGGCGCCCGAAGCTCTTCAAGAGTGCCGCTCGCGGGCCGATTGCAACTGTTATCCGGCAGCCACTCCGCACACAGATACGAATTCACGCCAACAAAAGAGATGTTCGGGCATTCTTTCAGATATGTCTCGACGTCCTCGCCCGGTGAACCGCCAACGATGCTCTCCGCCAGCTTACCTCCCACAAAGTTGTGAAAGAACGGCAGTGCATACTCCCGGGCGCCTGCATCCGTGATGCGGCGGATCCAGTTGTGACTCAAGTCCCATGCGCTGTACTTCAGCTCATCTTTGATGCCGCTCTCGGCAAAGCGCTTGTTGCTGGCGGGAGAGTGATCACGCCAGAGCTTTTGATTGCGGCGGTCAGCGCCGAAAACCGCGATCTCATTTTCCACCTGGATCATGATGATGGTATGTGCTTGCGAGTCCACGCTCTTGATGTGCCTCATGAATGCGGTGAACGCCGCAATCTCACGTTCGATCACCGGCTCATAATCATAGGACATCGCATTGTGGTGGGACATGCCGTTGGCGTCCACAGCCCGTGGGTATGTTTTTTCATCCTGCACAATGTACATGGGAGCGAAGAGCTGGCCGGTGAGATTGCCATAGATGGTCCCGTCGCCGCTGGCGTAGTGCCCGAACCAGTTAAGCACCAGTTTTAGATGGTGCTTCTCCGCCATTGCTTTCGCGTGGTCCACATACGAAAAATCGAAAAATGCCCTTTTCGGCTCGATCATGGACCACTTCACCGGTACCTTGAGCGTATTCAATCCCATCTTCTCGGCAGCGGGGTAAAGATAGTCGTAAGCGCCATGGGTCTCTTTGTACCGGCCGAAGATGAGATGCCACCATGGGATCTCCACGGCTAGTGCGGTGAACGGAGTGCCATCCACGTACAACACCTTGCGCCCATCCACCTGCTCAAAATGTGGCATCGTGTTCCGGCTGGTTGGCACCTGCCACACGTCAGCCGGGAGTTGCCCCTTGGAGCCAGCGGATGCCTGGGCCCACGCACAGCTTGGCAACAGCAGTAGGAGCGAATAGACAACCGCCCGAACCGGCACACTACGTAGGCTGTTGATGAGGTGATCTCTTTTCATGCGTGACTCTATTTCCCTGATCCATTCTTCTCAGCAACAATGGCCAGATTCCACGCCCCGATTTTCAATTGCTGACCGTGCTCTACAGGGCTGCCGCCCAGCAGATTCGATCCATCAGCGTACGGGTAAGAGACGGTCTGGAGCTGGCCGGAGAAATTCAGATAGTAATGAAGGACTTCGCCGCTTGAGTTGCGTCCATGCCGAACTTTTACCGCGGCGGGAAGCTCCTGGTCTGGCCCCGTGAGCCCTGTACGCTTCAAAGTGTCGCGGATAATTTCCCGCTGCAACTCAGGGGTGAGCACAGTGGCCTCATAGAGCAAGGTGCCAGCCCCGAATTTGTTGCGCGTGATCGCCGAAAAATGGAAATATGGATCGTCAAAGGATGCGAGCGTCTCAGCGGTGTCGGGGATCAGAAACTCCTGCCAGACCGAGCCTTTGTTGTGCTCACCAACACCGAATCGATCCGGCTGGAGGCGCTTGGGCTCCGCCAGGCTACTGAATTCCTGATAATGCACTCCCGCCGCTTCGCGCAAAGGACCTGGTGCCATCTCAGCGCGGACGGTGGAGTATTCGTTCGTGAATCCACTTTTGAATGCCAGCACTATGTGGCCGCCGCCCTTTACATAATCCGAGATGCGCCTGAGTACCGCGTCCGACGCGCTATACAACGACGGCACCAGCAATACCTTGTAACCAGAAAGTTGGGGGTCGTTGGCAGAAACGAAGTCCGGCTCCACGTTCAAGTCATAAAGCGCGCCATACATCTGATGGAGGATGGACAGATAATCTGTGTGGTCGGCGAAGGGCATATAGCCGATGGCGTTGGCAGAGTCAGTGCTGACCAGAATCGCCACATGGTTGTCTTTCTTGAGATTGACCAGCCGCGGGCCTATCTTCTTCAGCTCACCAGCTACCTGTGTCACCTCAGCGTAGGTGCGGTTGGGCAGCAGGTCATGTGAGAGCACGCCTTTCCAGTACGTCTCCTGGCCGTAATGCAGCGAGTGCCAATGCCAATACTCCACCATATTGGCGCCGGCCGCCAGATGCGTGTACACCACCAGGCGCAACTGTCCGGGATACTGGGGATACTGAGTGCGCGAATCCCATCCAATGCTCTGCGCATTGGTTTCTGTCACCAGATAATTGGAATGCTTCAGCGAGCGCCCTACATCGCCTGACAGCCAAATGCCCCGCGCGGTCAGCCGATCTTGCGTCTCGAAATACGGGTTCTCCGCAACGATGTCGAGACTGCGCGCCATTCCCCATTGATCCAGGTTAGTGTGCACGCCGCCGCTGAAATCTTGCGTGATGAACTGCTCTGGCCGCTTGTACTCCTTAACGATCTTCGCCTGCCATGCTAAGTAGTCCGTCACGATGTCATGCTGGAAGTTCTCCCATTCCAGCTTGTAGCCGGGATTGAGAATTCCATTACGGGGCGGCAGATCTTCCCACTTGTCGACCAACTGCCCCCAATAAACCAATCCCCAGGCTTTGTTCATCGCATCGGGAGTCTTGAATTTGTGTTTCAAGCGTTCAAGAAAAGCGGCGTTCGTGTACTGAGTCGCGGCCCCGTTAGGGAATGTTTCGTTATCGATCTGATAGCCGATTACGGCAGGGTGATCCTTGAAGTGGTTGACGATTTGGCGAATCACTCGCTCGGCATGTTCGCGGAAGTAAGGATTGAGGAAGTCATAGTTCTGCCGCGGGCCATAGAAGCCAGGAGTCACCGAAGCGGGATAGGTTGGATCGTATGGATCGGTGAGAGGTGGCGAAGTGGAGTCGTGCACCACCAGGATTTCGGGGTGCTCTTTGTACAGCCACGTCGGAATTGCATAGGTCGGCGTTCCGAGGATCACCTTGATGCTGGCCCGGTGCAGGCGATCTAATACGCGCTCCATCCAGGCAAATTGGAAGTCGCCGTCGCGGGGCTCCCAGCTACTCCAGGTTGACTCGCCGACGCGGACGACGGTAATACCCGCCTGCTGCATCAGCTCCACATCCCTGTCAAGCCGGTCGGATGGCATGTACTCCGGGTAATAGGCGACCCCGTAGAGAATTGTCTCCATTTTGTCGGGAGCGAACTGGCGGCTTTGCGCCCAGGAAACACGCGCAGTCACGATGCAAAGTAAGAAGAAGAAAAGAATTATCGAGAACGGACACTTTCGGGTGTTCACAAATGACCTCCAGTGCTGCAGATTCCCCGAGCTCGCTAGCACAGCCATCCTCTCGCGGGCACAGGGCCACGCGGGAGCTGACGCCGTTACCCGTTGGCACTTTGCAGCAAACGTTTACTGGACCGCGAATCACTGTATCGCTTCGCTTGAATAAGTCAAGTTCATTTTTATTGAAGAGGGTTCTTTGCCCCATCCGCGAGGGGCGACAAGCATGGCCAGATTCTTCAGAAATCGTTTTCCTGTTGTATGCTAGCTGGCAATGAGGTAGATAGGTAGAACAGTATGGATATCCGTCAGATCGCGAAGCGCGCCAGGGTGTCCACCGCCACGGTGTCGAGGACGATTAATCGTATCCCCACGGTTGACCCTCAGCTCGCCAAGCGGGTATGGAAGGTAGTGGACGAACTCGGATACTACCCCAACACGCAGGCGCGAGCGCTGGTTTCTGGCAGAAGCCGGATCCTTGGTCTGATCGTTTCCGAAATCACCAATCCTTTCTTCCCGGAAATCGTTCAATCCTTTGAGGACATCGCGGTGCAGCACAATTACGAAATCCTTTTGACCTCAACCGTTCATGATCCCAAGCGGATGGAACTGGCGGTACGACGGATGATCGAGCGTAGAGTTGACGGCGTCGCCATTCTGACATTCGGAATGGAAGATTCGCTCATCGCCGATCTCCGCTTTCGCAAAGTTCCTCTCGTCTTCGTGGACGTGGGACCGCCAGTTCCAGGGGTAGGCAACATTCGCATCGAGTACAAGCACGGTATCCGGCAAGCGGTACAGCACTTGGCCGCGCTACGGCATGTGCGAATCGCCTTTGTTTCCGGCCCGCCGCGCCTCCGATCCGCTTTGGCTCGAAAGGCCGCGTTTGAAGAGTCCATGGAGGAAATCGGGCTGGCGGTTGCACCGGAATTGATGGTTGTAGGAGATCACACGATGGAGGGTGGCATGCGGGCGCTGGTGGAACTCGCCAGATTAAGTAACCGCCCCACCGCGATCGTCTGCTCCAATGACATGTCGGCGATTGGCGTTATGCGTGAAGCATACGACTACGGCATCGTTATCCCGCAAGATCTCTCGGTTGTCGGGTTCGACGATATCCGGCTGGCGCAATTCATGATTCCGCCATTAACGACCGTGCAGATGTCGCAAACCGAGCTGGCAAGACTTGCATTTCAGGCCTTGACGAAAGAAGTGGGACGAGAATCCCCAGCCCCCAAAGGGAGGGAGTACGTGCTGACTACCAACCTTATCTTGAGGAAATCGACAGCTCTTGCACCGGCTCCGAACGCAAGCGTCGGGAGCCCCGAGAAACGGCACCTGGCTTCAGGCTGAATCGAACCAATACTTTCCTGCCACTAATCCCCTTCAACCTGTTCCTTCGTGTCGGGCTGTAGAGTGTCGGGCTGGGCAAACGTATACCACAGACGCCTCGTCGAGGGCTATACTGCAACAGCCTCGGCCCATTGAAAACCTCCTACATAACATCGTGTGTTCCCAGCACCTTGCAGTCACAGCAAAAAAGAGCTTGACAAATCGCCAGACATGAGTCCATTATGTGCGTCGAGTAAACGTATACCGAGAAAAATGACTCGTTTTTTGATCGCGGAGGACGCTCCCAAATAGTGACCCGTCCAGCATAGGTCAACTTTCAGAAGGTTCTGCGGAGGTGATTGTGAGACGCACCAGAGTAGCTCTACTGCTTGCCTGCTTGGTCCTCGCGGTTCCGATGCTTTTCCCTCCCCCAATGACAGGGCAAGCCTTTTACGGGTCAATCAGCGGCACGGTGACTGATCCCAGCGGCGCGGTCGTTCCGGGCGCAATCGTGAGAGTGACCAATACCGATACCAACGTCACCACCACCTTGAAGACGAATCGAGCGGGCGTGTATGTCGCCAACAGCCTCATTGTCGGCACGTACCGTGTGGAAGCCGAAGCAGCAGGCTTTAAGAAATCCGTGGCCGACAAGATCGTCCTCCAGGTGGGCGCAACTCCTAAAGTGGATTTGGCGCTGGCTGTCGGCCAGTCAGCTGAGATCGTAAATGTCACCGCAGCCAACGCGGCCCTTTTGCAGACTCAGCAAGCCGACCTCGGGCAGACCCTGGATACAAGCATGTTGGCAAACCTGCCGATCGAAGGTGGGGGAGCCAATGCCAACGGTCGTAGCCCCTATAATCTCCTTTCGCTGGCACCAGGAGTATCGCAGCAGACAGGATGCACCAACGGGACTGGTGGAAGTTCGCTAGGCGCCTGCGGAAATGAAGGTAACGTACGTGTCAGCGGCAGCCGCCCTCGCACGGATGACAATGTCCTGGACGGGGTCGCCGTCACCTCAATCGTGTTTGGCGGTCCATCCGTCCAGCCAAGCGTAGAAGCCATCCAAGAATTCCGCATTGAGCAGAACAGCATGTCGGCGGAGTATGGCAAAGCCGGCGGACTGATCGTAATCCAGGTCAGCAAGTCTGGCACCAATCAGTTCCACGGTTCGGGTTATGAATACAACCGCAATGAGAACTGGGATGCCAGGGACTTTTTTGCCGATCCTACTCTGCGAAAAAACCCTTACAACTATAACGATTTCGGCGGAAGCCTCGGCGGCCCCATCGTCAAGGGCAAGCTTTTCTTCTTCAGTGACATCGAGAGAATTAACAACCACGGCGCGACGGTCAACCACGGCGTAACAGTTCCCAATAGCGCTTACCGCAGCGGCGACCTGGGGACGTTTTGCACCGGTAATGGGGGCACCTTCGATGGGTCCGGCAATTGCAGCAATCCAGCCTTTCAGATTTATGAACCGGGCAACGCGGGCAATGCAAGCTTCGCAATTCCTTTTAACAACATTGCGAATGCTACTGCCACGCCCAGCGCAGCCTCTGCCAATTTCCTCGCGCTCTGGCCCAGTGGCGGATCACCAGTTGGGATCGGAACCAACGTAATGACCATCAACCCCGCCTATCACAACACAGACACCCTGGTCAACCCGCGCGTGGATCTGAATCTTTCGCAATCGGACCATATATTCGGTGCATTTCACTACGACTATTTCAATGGTGTTTCCAATGACACCATTACGGGGCCTGCCGGCGCCGGGATTGCGAGGGGTAGGCAGTATGCCTCAACGGTGGGATGGACGCACACCATTAGCTCGACCACGTTGAATGAATTCCGGTTTGGCGTGTCCCACCACCTGGGCGACCGGATGCCTTTTGGCGCTGGCTTTACCTCGTCGTCGCTTCTTGGGATCCCTGCCATTCCCAATTGCCTCTCCAGTATTCCTGACACTGCCAATGGAACCAAGTGCGGCACGCCGTCAGTTTCGGTCGTCGGCTATGGCGGCTTCGGCAATGGTGGAATGCTGTACGAGCCCTCTACGGGCCTCCACTTCAGTGATTCGCTCAGCAAGCTGATGGGCAAACACAGTTTGAAGGCAGGCTTCCAGGCCGATCATTACTCGATTGATAATTACCAGCCGAATGGCGTGACCGGAGGCTTCACGTTCAACGGAAGATCCACCAATAACCCTTTCTCCGACTACCTATTTGGAAACTTCAGCAAGACTAGTAGCTTCCATGGCCAACCTCTCTTTGTCTCGTCGCGCGCTTGGGCGTATGCCTTCTTCGTCCAAGACGACATCAAGCTGACGCCAAAACTGACCCTGAACGCGGGTCTGCGGTGGCAGTATGATCAGTCGTTCCACGAGACCCATCACGGAGATGCATTCTTCGATCCTTGCGCAACGCTATATTCCGGGAAGGACCCGAGTTGCGTTCCGCATTGGGAGCAGTTTGGGGTAGGTGGCACACCTGACACAACGCTGGATCCATCCAAGCATCAATTTGAGCCTCGTATCGGTCTCTCCTGGAACCCCATGGCCGGTTTTGTGGTTCGCGCCGGCTATGGCATCATGCATTCAGGATTTGTCGGTCATGGTCGCGCCGGCGATGGCCAGCCTGGACCAAACCTGCTGTGGGGCTCAAGCCTCAGCGGCTCGGTATGGGACACCGCGACGCCTTCATGCCCGATTCCGACCGCAGCAGACGTAACCGCTGCTATACCGATCAATGGATGTACTGTGTCCTTTTCTTCCTGGGCACCGCGCAAGCAGTATCCATCCTACATGCAGCTCTGGAACCTTACGGTACAGAAGCAAATTGGCAACGATACCACTGCCCAAATCGGCTATGTTGGCAGCAAGGGCACGCATTTGCCGGTCAATTATGCGTATAACATGTGCCAGCAAACCCAGGCCAGCACTGCGGCGGAACCCAATCCGTTCAATTTTGTGGGTCCCCTGAGTACTCCGTACTGTCCGGCTGCTGCCGCTGCAATAAACGCGGGAGCAGGATTCAGTCCGGGGCCAGTTTACTATTGGTTGGCCGTCACCCCAGGATGGTGGGGACTTTCGAGCTCCATCTATCACTCGCTGCAAGCGCAATTTGAGCATCGTTTTTCGCACAACTTCTCCATGTTGTCGAACTTTACCTGGAGCAAGCTGATTGACGATTCATCGTCAGACTGGGGAGGATTCTGGTCGCTCGACGTTTTAGGCCAGGATTTCTACCACCGAAACACAGAGCGCTCAGTGAGCGCGGGTGATATACCCTTCCGCTTCACGATGGCCCCAGTGGTGCAGCTGCCCTTTGGCCCCGGCCAGAAGTGGCTCAACAGCGGGCTTGTCTCTGATGTACTCGGTGGCTGGCGCATGAGCACTATCTACACAATCAGCGCCGGTACTCCATTCGGCATAACGGATAACTCGTACGGCTGCGTCAACCTCTGGTTCAACAATCAAGCAATGGACTTCGGCGGAACCTGCCCGGGACCTGGGCTGGTCAACTCGGGCCCGGCGCCGGACTTCTGCTGCGACGTTACTAAGGCCTTTGGCAATGCGCCGCGGTTCTACTCAAACGTTCGCAACCCGGGCGCTGACAATCTTGACTTCGACATCCAAAAGGACTTCAAGATTCCGGCCGGAGAGCAGACCAAGCTGACCTTTGAAGCGTCTATCTTCAACCTGCCGAATCACCCGCAATTCGCCGAACCTGTAGGAGATCCAACGATCGGTTACTTCCCGGCTACCGCTACGCAACACGCGGCTGGATTTGGATCGATCAGCGGCACATCGACCTATGGCAGCCGCACTCTCCAGCTGGGATTGCACCTGTATTTCTGAGCTGTGTTTTAGCGGGAGCGCTTCATTCGGAGCGCTCCCGTCCTCCGTTTTTGACATGCCAAGATGAAAGAACAGAGGACAATGCGCGTAGGATCAGGCGCTCGCCGAAGTAAACGTTTGCCGTGCCTCTTCAATCATTCAGTTTGGCGCTGTTCATATGGCCTCTTCGTACTGACATAAAAGGAGCCGACTGCCATGCCATCAGCGGAAATCCGAAGCCTGCTTAGAGCAATGGGTTCCTTCTTCCTAGCAATGGCTGCGATTCCCCTTCTAGTGAGCTACTCATTCGCCGGAAGCGGCACCCTCACAGTTTCCGGAACGCAGTTGGGTGTGACCTCGCAGTATCTGGGAGCCAATGAAGGAAGTTCACAGTTCAACATCAACGACCTCGTGGATCTTGGAATCAATACCTACCGCCTGTACGGAGGGATGTCACGTTGGGAACCCACAAATGACTCGTCAACCTATGGTTCGCCCAGCATAGCGCAGATCGAAGCGAACCCAGCAGTCATCAATTGGGCCTTTTGGGACAACATAATGACCAACCCTCCGGGCGGCAGCGACTATAGCTGGAGCGCCAGCACCGGGATTCCACCCGTGAGCGCTGCGACTATCATTGGGGATCTCAACGCCCACAACATCACGCCGATCATAGTGCTTCGCAACAAGGACAACAACGGAAATCCGTCCTGGTCGCCCAATCCGCCGGTCACAACTAATGACTGGAACGAGTGGTGGGAACACGTCTTCGCCACGGTCTATTGGTTCAACGTGCGAAATAACTTTGTGGTGGACAATTGGGAAGTCCACAACGAGCCCAATAACTCAGGTCAAGGTTGGGCCGGCACCGAATCGCAGTACATGACATTCATTCAATATACCGCGGATGCGATCCATTGGGTGTACAGCCACTATCTGCCCGGGTATTACGCGATGCGTATCGCGGCACGAGCACTAGTCGGAGCCCGGCCCACTTACCAGGTAACCAGCAGCGTCAAAAATGTCGTATCGGTGGTCACGAAAGATCCGTCGGGACATTACTACCTGATCGCATGCAATAGTGGCAGTCCTGCGGTGACGATGACCGCCAATTTGTCGGCATTGATCACGAGCGGAACCGGCACACAGTGGGAATTTAGTTCCACGAACAATGATGCGATTATCGGCAGCCCGACGCTTTCAAGCGGAACCGTAACGTTCACGATTCCGGCGAATGCCACCGAGCTGTTGAAGTTCTAGGTTAGCGACTTTCCGAACCGAACCTTCGCTAGATCTAGAAAAGCGCCTACATGTACACGCAAGACGAAACCTCGAGGCCGGACTCGCGCAAGGTCTGTGCCGGCATTTATCTTGTTGGCCGGCACCCGATCTCTGGGCTGGTAGCCTAGTTGGTTTGTAACGGAAGCGTTCGAATCGTCCGTCACTACCCGGCAAATCGCTATATGTGCGCGCGTCCCATTTTGCATCTTGCCTACTGCATGGTATCAGTGTGCGCGCTGGCTTGTGCTGGCGGCCTAAGAGCACAGGACATCGGTGATGAAAACCATCCTCCTGCTGCAAGATCGACACCCTCGCCTCCGCCTCCCTGGTCTCCTCGATTGCTGGGAGATCCCTTCGTTCCCGATCCAATTTTTGTGTACAACAATTGGTCCTCCTATGACGAACTCTCCGACAACGTGCTGCTTACCGAACAGCTCGCAATGAAGGAACTGGATGAGATCATCCGGCTGCGCCGCTTTGGTGTCAGGTTCGATTACTACATGATGGATGCGTTCTGGTTTGCGCCGGATGGCGGCTACAAGACTTGGCAAAAATCCAGTTGGCCAAATGGTCCAGATCAGTGGTTGAGGTGGTGCAAGGATAATGGCATTCTTCCCGGCCTATGGTTCGGCACGAATGCTCTGGTGAAGATCGATGCCGCTCCCGAGTGGGAGAGCTCGCTGAATCGGCAAAAGCAGGCGATGTCTTTCTATGAAGGCGGATTTTTGCCCAGTTTTGTGGATGCCTTGCAGTACTGGTACGACCACGGAATTCGGATGTTCAAGTTTGATTTTGCGGATTTCACCGCTGCAACTCCGGAAGCAGAAAAGACACAGTCACGCGAAGAAATTTATTCCAGAAACGTCAAGGCCTTTCGCGACGCGCTCAAGAATTTCCGGCGAAAGAATCCAGACGTAATCCTGGTAGCCTTTAACGGTTTCGGCGGAGATGTTGAATCCACGGCGACTCCCTTCCCATTCCCGCACCCTATTGATCTGCGCTGGCTGGAGGTTTTTGATTCTTTGTACTCGGGCGATCCCCGGCCTTCCGACGTACCCGAGATGAGCTTCTGGCGCTCCATGGATATTTACAGCGATCACATGGTTCGGCGTTACGAACAGAGTGATATTCCCCTCGAACGTATCGACTCGACCGGGTTCATGATCGGAAACACCGGAACGATCTATTACCGAAAGACAAACGCGTGGAAGGGGATGCTGATATTGATGCTCGCCCGCGGAGGCTGGGTAAATACTGTCCATGGCAACCTGGAGTTCATCACGGACCAGGATGCGCGCTGGTTCGCCAAGGTTCAGTCGCTCTATCTGCGGTTGCAGGCCATGGGGAGGACCAAGACTTTTGGAGGAATTCCGGGGGACGTTCAACCCTACGGCTTTGGATCTCTAGACACGGAAGGTGTCGTCTATACCGTGATGAATCCCTCGCAGAATGTAGAAGAGCTCAAGATGCCTCTACTCTCCAGGCAACAGAAATCAAACGACACCGGGCTAGTCCTCTTTCGCGATGCAGGGTTTAAACCGGTGCTAAAGGGCGACAAAATCTCGCTAGGGCCGGGACAATTGGCCGTTGTAGGATTCGGGCGCTATGCGAATGGAGAATACGATTTTGGACTGCAGGAAGATGTGCGGATTCCAATCGCCATTCTCCCAGTCGCCGCCAAGTTCGTAGCGGAAGGGAAGAACACCATTAAAACCAGTGTTCCGGCACCAGAGCGCGGGAATCTGCGAATTATCGTGCAGCAGCGTGGAAGTGATGGCAGTATCCTGCGCAGCTGGGGTGGAGCGCCACCCAACGGAACCACTATGGGCAAAATCCTCGTGCTTAATGCGTGGCAAAATGGTCAACCTGTTGCCATTGAGATCAACTACGATAAGGCGATCTGGAGTGGTCTCTCCTGGGCGGCCGGCGAAATTAAACGGTCGGCGCTCGTGCCTGGGCAGCCGGTGAGAATAGAGTGTCTCTCGACTGAAAAAGACTCGGTTGTCCTGGACGGTCATGTCTTTGTGGTCGAATATTGACCGGCAAGGCCGATTATCGTATGGCCACGCCAGTCTACACAAAACCACAAACAGCTGGCTAAGTGTTTAGGTTTTACTGACTGCCAGAAAGTCGGAGTGTGGCGAGTGAAGTCCGTTCTTCGGGGGTTCGTGTCATTAGCGAAACTGCAGCTTGGGGCAGTCAGACCGCTGGCGGTGGGCGAGATGCCGCAGGCAAGGGTAACGGTCCCGGTATAGTCGCTCTAAGAGCGCCTGATTCTGACACGCCTCTTTTCGCGGAATGCTCGCCTGGCACTGGCGATTTTGCCGGTTCTCGGCTTGCTGAGCGCCCAGTCTTTGGCCGCGATCCGCGCATCTCTGGCGCGCCGGTTGGTCACCTACAAGGAGCACGCCCCATGACATTCGCGATCTCCAGCCCAAGTTTTTCAAATGGTGGGAAGATTCCCACAAAGTTCACCTGTGACGGCACCGATGTTTCTCCCGAGCTTACATGGACAGCTCCGCCTCCCGGAACGCAGAGCTTCACATTGATTGCGGATGATCCCGATGCTCCCGTTGGAACCTGGACCCACTGGGTTCTCTTCAATCTGCCCGCCCACACCGCCGCCTTACCCGAAGGCGTCACCAACGTCGATGAAGTGCCCAGCGGTGGCCGCCAGGGTCGCAACGACTTCCGCAAAATCGGCTATGGCGGCCCCTGCCCGCCTCCCGGCAAACCCCATCGCTACTTCTTCAAACTCTATGCTCTGGACAAAATGCTCAACTTGAAGCCGGGCGCCAGCAAGCAGGACGTGGAGCAGGCCATGCAAGGTCACGTACTGGCTAAGGCCGAGCTGATGGGCACCTATCAGCGCTGACTAGAAGCTATCTGGCTCTGTTGATATCTTTGTAGCGCCCGCATTCTGCCGACAGAAAATCTAGGATTGTAACCTTTCTGCCGTGTTTCCCCTCTATACGTGCACTCACTTGCGCGGTAGGAATAATACGCGAGCGCCAGTGCCGTGTCTGTGTGGTTCTCACGGGTATTTCTGTGCGCGGAAACTGCGCTACTTATGAACTTGCAGGAGATTGGCAATCACGGCGTCGGCGTAGCCCTTGAGGGTTAGAACCTCATTGCGCGTGGTGACGACGTGAGTGGAAACGGAACCGCGGGTGTAAACCGAACGCGCAAGCGACCCGACGCTATCCTCAACGGCTCCGACCGCATCGCCTGCGGTTTTGCGTGCGGTCTCGCCGACGCCGCGGGCCTTCAGGATGAAGATTGCCTTTTGCTTCATCTTGGGGCCTCTCTGGTCCTTCTCCGGCTTGACCGTTTTCAGCACTTCCTCATCCGGGGCCAGGTGGTCCAGCAATTCGCGCAGCAACTTCGCGCAGTTCGGCGGCCGTGCCGCGGTAGGACACTCTTTGCTGATCGCCGAGGTCTTGGGGCACTTGCCTGTAGGAGAGGGCAGTAGTGGGAACAACCTTATCCAGCGTAGCCAGCAGGGCCGCCGCCTGCGGTTTTCGCGGCGCGGCATCACGAGCTTACAAAAGGTCGAACCCCGCCTTAATCAGGACAACCGTGTCCGACAAAAGGGGTACCTTGCAGATTTCAATGGAAGTCCCGGCTCACAAGTTGTTCACAAAAAGCGATTCGGCATAAAATAATAAAACTCTCACATCACATTGGGGGAGCAATGGCATTCGCGCAAAACTGTGGCAGTGAGCAATCGTCTGTGGCACTTCGACCCAATGACCGCTTGACGCTTGGATTGATTGGGATGGGAGTGATATTCGCTTCACTAGGTCTTGGCGAAGCCGTGTATCGATTCGCGTTCCTCGATTTCGATGGAGCAACCGATCGTCTTCCAATCGAGATGTTCTTCGGGCTAGCGTTCGCCTGGATGACTACGAAACTGGCTAGAAGGATTTACCAATACCGAATGGAGACCTCCGCGAGAATCAACTTGATTCGGGATCGCAACTGCAAGATTCGTCAGGCGGTAGAAGCAATCACACCCGTGCCATGTCCGAGCAATCAGCAAGCGATCCGGGTGATTCGTGAAGAAGTGGATCGAATTGAGTGGGCGTTGACCGAGATCATACCTCGGTAGGCACACGCAGTGGTCGCTGGCTGAAGCGCCGCCCGCCAGTCCCCAGGCCGATCCGAAAGCACGTGCTCGATGATCGCGACCACACCCCGCTGCAACTCCGGATCGCCGGTATTATGCATCTTTACAGTCACGCCCATAGCGAATCAGGGTAAACTCAGCACGTCACGTGGAGGATCGCGTTCGTCTCCTCGGCGCCCTGCTCCAAGGCTTCAATGGCTTTGGGCGTTGGGACCACGAG
>WNFA01000823.1_pt1 | contig 25649 bp, 20 predicted proteins | sample 5400481 | NCBI WGS metagenome assembly WNFA01 (sample SAMN13153340, study PRJNA577476) | soil metagenome | isolation source: 120 cm saprolite under Douglas fir tree site 2 hole 1 replicate 2 | place: USA:California | collected 2015-04-18 | reverse complement strand
GAAGTTCATCAAGGATACCACCTCGTTTGACGTCAAGATCGATCACAACATTAGCGTGAATAATCGCCTCTCCGGACGCTTCAGCTTCTCGAATCAAAGCATTAGCCAGGCGCCAATCTTTGGCCAGGTCGGCGGACCCTCCAACGGCGCTTTCTCCGGGACTGGGACGCAGCGCTATTGGGCCGTGGCGGTTAACTACTACCACATCTTTTCACCAACCTTGATCACGGAGATCCGCGCTGGTGTCGACCACTACCGAAATGTGGCCAACAATACGGATCGCGGTCAGACGGTGAAGAGCGAAATCGGCCTCGACATCCCCGGCGCCAACCTCGGAGACTCCAATACCAGCGGCATGCCCTGCGTCGTTCTCACCGGGAACAACGGCGACAATTGCCTCGCCGGTTATTCCGCCAGCTTGCCCTGGATCCGCGGCGAAACCAACCTGAACATCGCCAACAACTGGACGAAAACTCACGGCAATCACACGTTCAAGTGGGGCGTGGATGTCCATCGTCTCCGCGACGATCTTGCTCAATGGCAGGATCAGAATCCGCGCGGTGTCCTTCGCTTCAACACGAACGGCGAGCAGTCAAGCGAATAGCGTGGCCAGTTTCTTGCTCGACAGGCCCAATTCCGTGGGCCGCGACGTCCCGATCAACGCCAAGGCTTTCCGTGGGAACGAGTTGTTTACCTATGCAGAGGATAGATGGCAGGTCTCTCGGAAGTTGACCCTGAACTTGGGGCTGCGCTGGGAGTTCTATCCCCCGTTTACTCCCAGGACCGCAGGGCGTTTCTCAAACTACGATCCTTCTACCAACAACCTCGTGCTTGCGGGAATCGGCAGCAATCCCTCAGATTTGGGGAGAGAAACGCGCTACAAAGACTTTGCGCCACGCGTCGGCATTGCCTATCGCCTGACCGAAACTACTGTCGTGCGCGGTGGGTTTGCCATCAGCTACTTCCCGTACCCGGACAACGACTATGCGTTTGACTTCCCTGTTTTGCAAAACAACGCGTTTCCTTCGCTGAATGGTTCCAGCTTCACCCAGTCAGTGGACGCGTCCAACAATCCCATCTCCATGGCGAGCGGATTCCCTGCGCCTTTGGTCGCAAGCATTCCTGCGAATGGGATCATTCCCGTTGTAGGTAAAGTCGGCACGACCAGTCTCCTGACTCAAAACTATACGGTTGTAAGTCTGAACTTCCGCGAGCCCTATACCGAATCCTGGAATCTGGCTATCCAACACTCCTTGCCCCATAAATTCGTGCTTGAAGCGGCCTACGTCGGCAATCACGGAGTAGATCTGCCCACCGTTTACAATCTAAACGCCGCCACGCTCCCGAGTGTCACCGCAACTCAAAGCAACCGGCCTCTCTTCGCACTCTATGGATTAACGGGAAACGTTGCCCTTAAATTCATGGGGACGAGCTCGAATTACAACGCCCTGCAGGCTAAGCTGGACCGAAAATTCTCCGGCGGCTTCCTCATGACCACCGCTTACACCTACAGCAAAGCTCTTGGATACGTAAATGAAGGATCCAACACGATCAACAGCACCGTCGGCGGGCTCCAAAACTACATCGGCAGCATTCGCAGCAACTATGCGCCACTGGCCTTTGACCGGCGGCATACGATTGTGCAGAGTTTGATCTACGAGCTTCCCTTTGGCAAAGGAAAGCCCCTCATGAAGTCCGGTGTGGGCGGCTGGGTTCTTGGCGGATGGCAGGTCAGCACCATCCTCACTGTTATGACCGGCTTACCCTTGAACATTACCGGTGGGTCTACGTTGAACGCCCCTGGCGACACACAAGTGCCGAACTTGAACGGGTCATTCAGCATACTGCACGGCGTTGGCGGCCCCGGTCCTAACGGCACGCCGTGGTTCGATGTGACTCCGAGCAATGTCGTCAATAACGTGCCGCAATGCAGGGGAGCGTTCTGTCAAACCGCCGTGGGCGTTTTGGGCAATGCACCTCGCCGGGCCTTCAGCGGACCGGGGTTCTTCAATCTCGACGCCTCGGTATTCCGGCGCTTTCCGATCAAAGAGCGCATCGGCCTGGAATTCCGCGCCGATACCTTCAGCATTACGAATACACCTCAATTCGATAAGCCAAATCAGGGCTTTAGCACCAATACCTCCAGCAATTTCGGCTATGTGACGAACACTATCGGAGGCAACCGCAGCGTCCAGCTCGGCGCAAAACTGACGTTCTAGCATTCGAAATTCTCCCCGGCTGGAGTCCCGGCGCGAGCAGCGGGCTGTTTTGCTCTTGACTCTAACCTCGCCTTCGCGCGACATCGAACTTGCTCACGGAAGGAGCACTCAGATGCCAGACAACACCCGGCGCAGATTTATCCAGCAGGCGGCGATTGGAACCGCCGCCTTTCTGGCCTATCCGCCATCCCGCGTCCTTGGCGCCAATGACCGCGTCCGCGTGGGAATGATCGGCGTCGGGGGACGCGGGCAGGAACTTCTAAAGCAAGTTCTGGAAGTTCCCAATGCGCAACTGGTGGCCATCGCCGACGTGTACACGCGGCGGCGAGAGGAAGCAAAACAGATGGCGCCCGGCATCCAGACGCTTGACGATTACCGCCGCCTGCTTGATATGAGTGACATCGACGCTGTCATCGTGGCGAGCCCTTTGCACATCCATGCGCGACATTTTCTGGATACCGTTGCCGGCGGCAAGGACCTCTACGCAGAGAAAACGATGACGTGGTCCATTCCGGAGGCGGACCAATGTCTTGCGGCGGCGAAGAAATCCAACCGCGTGATCCAAGTCGGATTGCAACACGAGAGTTCCGGGTCGCTGGCCGACGCGCGGAAATGGATTAACGACGGAATAGTCGGGAAGGTTACGCAGGTCGAGTCTTGGATGAGTCGCAACACGCCGCATGGCAAGGGTCAGTGGGTGCGTCAGGTGCCCCCGGACTGCACCTCGCAAAACGTCGCCTGGAAAGCCTTTCTCAACGGGCGGCCTGATCGCGAATTTGATCCCTTCAAGTTCATCAATTGGCGGTTGTATTGGGAGTTTTCCGGCGGGAATGTGACGGAGAACATGATTCACCAAGTCGCCTGGATCATGACGGCGCTTGATCTGCCGGAGCCGAGCGCCGCATGCATGTGTGGCGGCGTGTTCTCTGAGAAAGATGGACGCCAGGTGCCGGACACGATCGTCGTAACACTTGAATATCCCAAAGACACGGTTGTGACGTGGCAGTCCACTTTCAGCAACAGCTACTACGGTTTGGGCGAACGCTTGCTCGGAAGCGACGGCACCATCGAACATGTATCGGGAGCGACAGATATGGTCACCGGCAGGTCAGCGGAGGGCATCCATTATTATCCCGAGAAGGTCAATCGGCATGACGGGACGCCGCTCACTGGAGAGACTCCGAACCAGAACCACATGGCCAACTGGATTGATTGTGTGCGCACTCGCAAAACCCCGAATGCGACTGTTGACATCGGCTATCGCTCAGCGATCGCGGCGCATATGGCAAATATGGCTTACCGTCAAAAGCAAAGAGTTACCCTGGAGATGGCCAGGTCGGCTGAGCCCAAGCTTTGAAGAGCGGCACGACCTGAATTCTCGATTTTCGACTGTTTGTCAAGTTTCTAGATGCGCCCCTTCGTGCCAGGCGTGATCCTGTGCTCTCACTTCCATGCTTTGGGCCGCTGCTCTGGCATCGAGTTTCATTGCTAAAAGCTGCATAAGTTCCCTGGTGTAAGGCGAATTCAGTATTGCCAAGGTCCGCTTACCAATTCCTCGGTCTCTCCAACCGGTTCATCTTTTCCATTTTTCTCAGGAACCCAAGTCTAATGTTCCGGGAAACCATTCATGTTGGTGGGGAATCAAAGGGGAAGCCTAGCTTTCTGGAAACTTACTCAGCCTGTAGCTGCCGAAATGCAATTGTACCGGGAGATAATTGAGCCTATTCATGAGCCGCCACAAGGGAAAGCCATGTCACTTGTTTTTATTAACTATGATCGCGACATTCGTCCTGGTTTTGCCAGCGATGGCTCAGGACCCACAACCACCACCGCAGTCACAGCCACGCGTTCCGTCTCCTTCCGATCCGCAAACGGACAAGCCGAAGGCGGGGAAGGACGATCCGAACAAGAATAAGCCCGGCGACACGGTCGGCAAGAGCAAGCTCGAGAAGGAAACGGGAACGGTAAACGACCGTATTTTCGAAGTGCTGCCAAACTACGGAACCGTCGAAAATGCAAAAGAGCTTCCACCTATTTCAACAGGGCAGAAATTCAGGCTGGCAACCGCGGGAGTATTCGATTGGGGTGCGTACCCATTTAATGGCGTTCTCTCCGCGATCGCACAAGCAAAGAACGACCCGGAGGCGTGGGGGCAGGGATGGGGAGCATACGGAAAACGATTCGGCGCTTCCTTTGCCGACAACAGCATCGGCACCTATATGACCACCGCTATTTTCCCCAGCCTGCTTCATGAAGATCCACGCTACTACCAGTTGGGGAAGGGAGGCTTTGGACATCGCGCGTATCACGCGGTCAATCGTCTATTCGTTACTCGCACGGACTCTGGACACGATAGATTCAACTATTCGGAATCGATCGGCAACGCCGTGGCGGCCGGGATCTCCAACATCTACCATGTGCCGGACGATCGCACGGCCTCGCGCAATGCCACCACGTTTGCGTTCCTGATCCTCTACGACGGCTTGTCTAACGAATTGAAAGAATTCTGGCCGGACATTCGACGCAAGGTCTTCCATAAGAACACACCCTGAAGCCGGCCGCCGATTCTTAGCGCTCCGGCGAGTTGGGATCAGATTTCCGCTTGACTCTCTCTTCGTGGGAATCCCCTGGCTGTAATCCCTTGACTCTTCCAACGGTCTGTTATAAATCCCAAAGCACCGGAATATTTGTTTGGGTGCGTGACATCACTGGGGGGTGTTATGAATCGCTGCAACAGATTTGGCGTGCTGTTCTTCTGCGCTCTTGCCTTGCTCTTCTTCATCGCGTCGTTGCCAGTGCCTATCGCCCGCAGCCAAGCCATTACCGCCACTCTCTCCGGAAGAGTCTCCGACGCTTCCGGCGGCAGTATCACCAAAGCTGCGATTAACGTTTCCAACGTCGCGACAGGTTTTTCCAGATCCACGCAAAGTTCAGAGGGCGGCGAATACTCCATTCCGGCGCTCCCTGCCGGCGATTACACCGTTACCGTGGAATTCACCGGTTTTGGAAAGCAGACCAAGAACATCACGCTGCAGGTCGGCCAGGCCGCCTCACTGGACTTTACTCTGACCCCCGGTGCGGTCGCGGAGAAGGTCGAAGTGCGAGTGACCTCTGAACTCACGGAGCCGACCCGCACGCAGGTAAGCACGGTCATCACCGAACGCCAGATCATGAACCTCCCGGTCAATGGCCGCGAGTTCATCGATTTTGCCCTGCTTTCTCCGTCCGTCACTATTGGAAACACCACTTCCGGCAGCACAGATGTGATCGTCGAGCCCGTCACTAAGCTTTCCTTCGCTGGACAGAACATTCATTACAATTTCATTGCCGTCGATGGCGCCGATGACATCTCCACCGCCTCCGGAATCCAGCGTGGCACCCCGCCTCAGGAGTCGGTCCAGGAATTTCGCGTCATCAATACCGATTATTCGACGGAATTTGGACGCGCCACCGCTGGAATCGTAAACATCATTACTCGGAGCGGCACCAACGAATGGCACGGCACGCTCTACGAATATTTCCGGAACAACAAGCTGGACGCCGTCAATCTCTTGCAGGCAAGAGGATCCCACATTCTTCGGCAGAATCAGTTTGGCGGCGCCATCGGCGGGCCCATCCAGAAAGACAAGACTTTTCTCTACGCCAACTATGAAATTCAGCGCCGGGCCGAGTCTCATTTTTATAATTCGGTCGTCCTCGCGGACATCAATCTAATTAACCAGGTCAAGACAATAGCTTACGGCCTGCCCGCTGAACCCGCCCTCGGCAGCGTTCTAGCAACGAACGACACGGACAATGGATTCATTCGGATGGACCGCCGTTTTGGGGACAAGCATAACCTATTTGTGCGCTACTTCATTAATGATGGGCGGCTTGGCAATCAGTCCCCGCTGAACGACGGTTTCGATTTGCCTTCCACCTTTAGGAGCAACTTCTATCGAGACCAATCGCTGGCGGGCAGCCTGGCGTCGGTCGTTTCGCCGAAGCTCGTCAACGAACTGCGCATGCAGTTCGCCCGGCGTTCGTTTGATTTCCCCTCCGTCTCTTCCCAGCCGCACCTGGAACTCTCCAATGTTTTCACCACCGGGGTGAACCGCGGCAATCCGGAATTCTATCGGGAGTCCCGTTTTGAGATGGTGGATAACGTCACCCGCGCTTTCAACAAACACACCCTCGCGTTCGGGGGAAATTACAACTGGGTGCGCACTCAGGAATCCTTCCCGCTCTTCTATCCCTTCGAAGCTCACTTCTCCGATATCCACGCCTACCTTGGCGACGATGGCCTCCTTCCCGGGTGTACTCCCGGCGTAATCGCGCGAGGCTGTCAGCATCCGAGCGTGATTTTCTTCCAGCGGTTTAACGCGGCTTCCAATTTCACGGAACCTACGATCAATCCCACTGCCTTTCAAGGCACTTCGATACCCGCCGCAATTCGCAATCAGGCAGAAGGATCGCTCGACCACAGCTACGACGGCCTTTACGTACAGGACAAATGGCGAGCCACCAGCCGCCTGACACTCAACGGCGGCATCCGTTGGGAATGGGAGACGTGGCCGTCAAACGTGCTCGACACGCAGTGGAAGAATTTCGACCCGCGCCTCGGCTTAGCCTACAACGTCGGCACTAAACGCAAGGTCGTCCTTCGCGCCGGCTTTGGTCTCTTCCATGGCATTATCCCGGCGCCGCTGCTCGCTTGCCAGCGGGCCGTTTGCGGTGGCACGCAGGGGAAATACCCGGGACGTCCCTTCGAAGATTCGCTCAACGCGGCCACGCGAGCATTTGCCTTCGGCAGCGATCCGTTCACCATGGGACCGTTGCTTCGCAACCTCGCTATCAACGGAACGTACCCGCCCATAGCGCTCGACGTGGTGGCTGTGCGCTTCGTCCAGGATCACAAGAATCCCTACGGGATCCAGGGAAGTCTCGCCGTTGAATTCGAGCCTCTTCCGGATACCTCCGTCAGCCTTAGCGTCCTCCATGTCCGCGGCGTGCACCTCGGGAGCTTTTTCAATGTGAATCAGCCTGATCCCACAGCCGCTGTAACGCTCCATGATTCGCAGGGACGAACAGGGCCTAAGAACGTATATTGCTCTTTCGTCCCGGCTTGCCCCTTTACCCCGGGTATCCGTAACTTTCCCTTTGCCATTTTTTTCGAAGCGACCTCCCGGTGGGACTCTGTATATGACGGTTTTCTCCTCAACGTGAACAAGCGGCTTAGTCACAACGTTGCTTACGGCATTAGCTACACGCTGGCGAAGAGCATTGACGATGGCCCGAACCCGAGCTTTGTGCTGATCCCGCAGGACAGCAACAATTTCCGCGCGGAGCGCGCCCTCTCGAGTGACGATGTGCGCCAGCGGCTGGTTCTGAATGGCACGGTGTCCACGCCCAAGAGTTGGGGCCCCGTTGGCCGCGACTTCCTGTTTGGCCTCATCACCACAATTCAGTCCCCTCAGCGCTTCACGAAGTTCGCAGGCTTTGACGCCAACGGAGACATCTTCGATAACAACGACCGCGTAGGCATTGAGCCGCGCAACACCTTTGTGGGCGACAATTTCCGTTCTGTAGATGTCCGCGTCTCCCGCAAGTTTGACTTCCGCGAAAAGCGGAGCTTGGAACTCATCTTCGAAGCGTTCAACCTTTCCAACACGCTTAACGTTCGCTACTTCAACACGGTCTATGGTGCATCGGACTTCTGTCCCGCTAACCCGACGGCATTTGGTTGTCCAGCATCCCCAACGAAAAACTTGGAAGGTTCACCGAGCAGTCTGTACGGGACACCGCGCGCGGTTAACAACCCTCGCCAGATCCAGCTGGCGCTTAAATTTAACTTCTAGCCGCCTCGCGTCACGCGTCCGGCCGCGGTCTCGCTGTGCGGCCGGGGTCGCCCTCAAAGAAATTACAGGATAGAGCTCGTCAAATCGGCAATGCTTATCTCCAATCCTCCCTCCCGACCGGATTCCCAAGAAAAGGCTTTATCTTCTTTCGCTCCGCTAAGTGCTCGCCGCCTGCTCCTACTCGGTGGGATTGGCCTCATCCTCGTTGGCATGTTTTTCGGTGACATCTTCGCGGTTTTTGTTTTGCATCAGAACGCCGCGCACGTCGGTTCCAGCCTCGCGGCAGCCGCGCACGCTGCCCTCTCCGGGAATGGCCCCGCAGTCCTCGCGAACTTTCAGAATGTGGGTGCCTTTCTCGAAAACCGCGGCACCAAGGTGGATACCCACGTCCACATGATCGATTTCGGATACTTGGCGCTCCTGCTTGCTCTTTTGCAGCCCTGGGTTGCCTTTTCAGAGAGGGCCAAGCAGCGTTTGGCGTGGATTTTCTTGGTGGGCGCGGGGCTGCTGCCCGTTGGGGTCTTCCTCATTCACTACGTTGGGCTCGTACATAGTCCCTTTGCATTCATCGGCTGGGCCAGCATTGCGGCTGATGTTGGCGGATTGCTTGTCCTTTTAGCGACGCTCGGCTCTCTCTTGGGCCTCCGCAAGCATTACCGCCAGCCCGCCAGCTCCTCTATTCAGGATGAACTGCTCGCGGAACGGAGCGCACCGGGTCGCATTTTGCTCGCAGGCGGTTTGGCGTTGGTGCTTCTCGGTTTTTTCCACGGTGCTTACTACGCAGCGGTTGATCTCTACAACCACGAAGCACGCGACTACTCAGTCCTTTCTGATATGGCGGTCGGGGCAGCGCAGAAGGACGCAACCGCTGTAGAAGGCGCTCTGACCGCCTACGGGCAATTGCAGGGCGAAAAAGCCGTAAACATCGCCGCCCACTCCCATAGCATCGAATTCGGCCTGTTGGCAATGATTCTTGCCTTTTTCCAGCCCTACGTCAGCCTGCGCGAATCCTGGAAGCGCCGCTGGGCTGCTGTTTTGCTGCTCGGTTCGCTTCTGCTCCCCGTTTGTGTCTTGCTCGAGTTGAAGTTTGGCCTCTTCGCGGGGGGCCTGGCCGATTTTGGTGGGTTGCTGGTCATCCTGGCGCTTCTTGCGATGTGGGTGGGCATTCTTCGTTACACCGGGCAGTTACATGCTCGCAGGGGAGACGCACGATGAACGGCGCGCGGCGGCTTCTTCTGTTTGGCGGGATCGCTCTCGCTGTTTGGGGAATGAGCTACGGTCTTTGGTACGCTGTCTTCGCCGAGCATCAGGCGCTAGACGGAATCGGTTCTTCTCTGGCAACCGGTTTTTCCGCCGCCGCGCAACGAGACCCCGCGCTCGTGCAATCTTCCCTCGCTCGGTACAAGGAAGCGAAGTACATCTACGACCGCCAAGTGGACGTGCACGGCCACTGGATCGGTCTGGCGATGCTTCTCATAGTTGTGGGTATCGGCTTCGACCGGGTGAATGCTTCGAACAAGATGAAGCTCTATTTGGCTCTCGGACTTTTCCTTGGGGCTGTGATATTTCCGCTTGGCGTTCTGCTCCAAACCTTTAACCACGGCCCCTTTCCGCGCGCAGCGGCCATTGCCGGATCGGCACTCGTGATTCTTTCGCTTCTGGGCATCGCATTTGGCTTTAGCCGCAGACAAGCTTCCGAATAACATCCCGTGAGAATCTTTATTCGCCGCTAATTCCGCGCCTTGAACTTGCGCAAACACTTCCGGTAAGTCTCCGGCGTGTGGAAATCCTCATAGATCTCGCTCGAGTCTACAGCAACGCTGCGGATGCGTTCCTGGATCCGGTACACCACTTCCCGGGCGCTCTTAGCTTCCGCGAGTTCGCTCTTCAATGCCGCCGAAATGATGATGGGGTGGCCGTGGGTTCGCTTGTGCCGCGGCATGACAATCTCCTGGAAAAACTTGCGATTACGAAAGGCCCGCACAAGCTGTTGAATGGTCCGTTTGCGCAACAGAGGAAGGTCCACCGGATAAATGAGAATCGCTGCGGACGATGGAACCAGTTTCAGGGCGCGCAGAAGGGAGCTCAGTTGTCCGTCTCGCCAGCATTTGTTCACGACCACGCGCGCTGCACGCGGCACCGCTGGCCGCACCCGCTTCGCATTGCATCCGAGCACAACGAGAGGGCGTCCAAGAGAGGAACAGTTCTCGACGGCGATCCGTACAGCAGTCTCGCCTGCAAACTCTGCCAGTGGCTTGGGAAACTCCAAACGATGCGAGCTGCCAGCTGCAAGTATGATGGGGATGATTTTTTCGCGTTTGACCATTCTCAAGGACTCGGCAGGATAGACGACACGATGCCGAAAAGCCAGCGATAATCAAACAACCGCGCTCAGCGCGCGTTTTTATTGTCTCCAAGAATCCGTTTCACCTTGCCTCATCGCAGCATTCGCACTAAAATGCGCCCGGTATCGCGAATCTGTCTTTGGCTCCCGCTGGACCGCGATCCGAAACCCATCCACGGAGACGATCCGGAACCGTCGTGTATCCAAGTCCCTTCTCCTATCACCGCGCCGGAACTCTGGAAGAGGCGTCAAAGCTTCTCCAACAGTTGGGTGACGAAGCCCGCCTGATCGCCGGTGGACAAAGCCTGATACCCCTCATGAAAATGCGGCTCGCGCGGCCTTCCGCCCTCGTCGACATCAATTTCATTCCCGGACTGGATACCATCGAGCGTCACAACGGCGAATTGCGCTTCGGCGCTCTCGCGCGTCACACGGAAATCGAGCACTCAGAAATTGCCGCAGCTATCCCCATCCTCCACGACTGCGCTGCTGGCATCGCGGACGTCCAGGTGCGCAACCAGGGCACCATCGGCGGCTCTCTTGCGGAAGCCGACCCCAGTGGCGATTGGGCCGCTGCTCTCTTGACACTTGAGACTTCCGTGCGCTGCCGTGCCCCGAAAGGTGAACGCACCGTGCATCTTGAGGAATTTATTAAGGATGCCTACACCACGGTGCTCGCGCACGACGAACTGGTCCGTGAAGTGATCGTCAAAGTCCCGCCCAAAAATAGCGGCGGCGCTTACGTCGCGTTCAAACGCTGCGCACCCGTTTATGCGACAGCAAGTGCAGCGGTACAAATCGTGCTGGACGGCGCGAACACTTGTAAGGATGCTCGGATAGTTTTGGGTTGCGTCGGCCTGACTGCGATACGTGCGAAAGATGCGGAAGCATTTCTGCGCGGCAAATCGCTCGACGAAAAGGCAGTTCAGTCCGCGGCGGAAGCGGCCCGTGAAGCGGCCGAGCCGCAGAGCGACATGCGCGGTTCGGCCGAATACAAGCGCGTCCTCGTCGCCGCCCTCGTGAAGCGCGCCCTTCGAATCGCTGCGCGCCGCGCCCGTGGCGAACAAGTGGAGGCCGGTCACGAATATGTCGGACGCTGAAAAAACTCTTGTGCGCGTTCGCGTCAACGGAGAGCATCGCGAAGCCACCGTCGAGCCGCGCACCCTCCTGGTGGAATTCCTGCGCGAGCACCTGAATCTCACCGGCACGCACATCGGTTGCGACACAACTTATTGCGGCGCCTGCACCGTGCTCCTTAACGGCCGCACCGTGAAATCCTGCACGCTCTTCGCTCCTATGGCTGACGGCGCCGAAATCACCACCGTCGAAGGCCTTTCCACTGGTGGCGATCTGCATCCCGTGCAAAAAGCCTTCGCGGACTGCCACGGTTTACAGTGCGGCTACTGCACGCCCGGGCTTCTCCTCTCCACCCTCCGCCTTTTGACTAACACGCCAAAGCCCACCGATAAACAAATTCGCAAAGCCATCGCCGGCAACACTTGCCGCTGCACCGGCTACCAAAATATCTTGAGGGCCATTCGCACCGCTGCCGCCGGCATGGAGAAGCGCTGAACATGGAAATCAAGTTTGGCGGCGACTTCGTCGTGAAGAAAAAACCGGAAGAGGTCTACGATTTCCTCGTTGACCCAAACCGTTTTTGTCCGCTTCTGCCCGACTACCAAAGTATGGAGCTCCTCGACGACAAAAATTTCCTGGTCAAGCTGAGCGTGGGTATTTCTCATATCCGTGGCACCGCCGCAGTGAAGATGTCTCTCGTCGAAATGCAGCGCCCCAAGCGCGCTCTCTATGAAGGTAACGGCGACGTTCCCGGCGGCTCGACCACTCTGCGCGCCGGTTTCGATCTCGAATCCGCGCCGGGCGGAAACACCAAAGTGATTTGGAGCGGTCAGTCCAATGTCATGGGCCGTATCGCTTCGCTCGCGGGTGGGCTCCTGCAGCCGCTCGCAAAAAAGAACGTCCAGAAGTTGATTGACGGTTTGCAGAAAGCACTAGGTTAGGCGAATCACCGCCCCATGTCGAAAACCAAAACCGCAGCCGCAAAGCGCAGGACGACAAAGCCCTCATCTAAGGCCGGGCACAACGGCGCGCACACTTCCGGCAAGTGGGTCGGCCGGCCCATCCGCCGCATCGAGGAAGACCGCCTCGTTCGCGGCAAAGGCATCTTCGTCGACGACCAGAAACTCACCGGCATGCTTCACATTCGTTTCGTGCGCTCTTCCTTCGCTCACGCGAAGATCACGCGCGTCGACGTTTCGAAAGCCGCCGCGTTTCCCGGCGTCGTCTGCACTCTCACCGGTTCCGAAGTGAAGGGCCTGGTGAATCCCTTTATCGAGATCGGCCCCGATGTCGGCCAGAAAATCGCCGACTACCCGATGGCCGTTGAAAAAGTTGTCTACCAGGGCGAGCCCGTCGCCGCCGTTGTCGCCGAGACCCGCATGCTTGCGGAAGATGCCGCCGAACTCGTCGACGTCGGCTACGATCCTCTCCCGCCCGTCATGACCGCCGAAGACGCCCTACAAGACAAAAACCTTCTTCATCCGCAAATGGGCACCAACCGCAACTGGCATGGCCTCTTCGATTATGGCGACGTTGACAAAGCCTTCAAGCACGCCGCCCACATCGTGAACATCGGCCGTCTGCACTTCCACCGTTTCTCCAGCACGCCGCTCGAGAACAACGCCATGATCGCCGTCTGGGACTCGCGCTCTGAACGCATCGAGTATTGGTCCAACAATTCCTTCCCCTCCTTCGCCGCGCAATTTCTCTCGCCCGCTCTCAAAGTCCGCATCGATCAGATCCTCATGAAAAGTTTTGATATCGGCGGCGGCTTCGGAATCAAAATCACGAATTACCCTTACATGGCCGTCTGCGCCCTCGCTTCGCGCAAAACCGGTGGCCGCCCCGTCAAGTGGGCGGAGACCCGCACCGAGCACATGCAAGCCAGCGCACACGGCAACGAGCGCACTTTTTTCGACACCCGCGTGGCCCTCGACAAAAACGGCGTTATCACCGCCATCGATTCGCGTCACGTCGATGATTGCGGCGCTTATCCGCGCTACGAGCCGCTCGGCTGCGTCATCTGGGCGCAAGTTCTGGCGGGCTCCTACCGCGTCAAGAACATTCGCATCGAAATGAACCAGGTCCTCACTAACAAGTGTCCCGTGGGCCCCAATCGCGGCTACTCGCGCATGCAGCAGCTCTGGTTCCTGGAGCGCGTTCTCGACATTTGCGGCCACTCTCTCGGCATTCCCGCGGATGAAATGCGCGTCCGCAATTACATTCGTAAGAACGAAATGCCCTACAAGACGCCTAACGGCTGCGTCTACGATTCCGGCGACTATGCCGGGATGCTTGTCCTCGCGAAAAAACTTATCGGCTGGGACGACTGGAAGAAAAAACAAGCGGCCGCCAAGAATGAAGGCCGCTGGCTCGGCCTCGGCATCGGCTCCACGCTCGATTCCGGAACAAATAATTTTGGCCAGGCGCGCATCATCAATCCCGGCGCTCCTTTCTCCGGCCAGTCAAAAGCCGCCATCGCCAAGCTCGATATCTACGGCGAAGTCGTCATCAGCATGGGTTCCGTCCCGCAAGGCCAGGGTCACGAGACGACCGCCGCGCAAGTCGTCGCCGACGTTCTCAACATTTCGCCGGATCTCGTCAAAGTCAAGCCGGGTTTCGACACCGAACAAAACGCTTATACCGGCCACACCGGCACCTACGCCAGCCAGTTTGCCGTCACCGGCCTTTCTGCAATTCACGGCGCCGCCGTAAAACTCCGCGGCGAAATGCGCCGCCTCGCCGCTTGGGCCCTCAAGGCCAAAGAAAAAAATCTCGAATTGGGCATCGGCGCTCAGGGCCCCGAAGTCCGCGACACTCGTTCCAAAAAATCCATCAACTACTGGGCCCTCGCCAATCTCGTCAACGTCAACAACGCCGACATGCCGGAAAATCTGTGGGACGTCACCCTCAATTGCCGCCACGTTTATCACGCTCCCTTCCGCGTTCCTGACGTCAAGCGCAAGTACGGCAATCTCACTCTTACCTACGCCGCACAGATTCACGTCGCCGCCGTCGAAGTCGACCGCGAAACGTTTCAGCCGAAGATTCTTGCTTACGCCTGCGTCGACGACTGCGGTCGCGCCGTGAATCCCCGCATCGTCGAAGGCCAGGTGCACGGTTGCACTGCGCATGGCATCGGCGCCGCGCTGATGGAAAATTGCGCCTACGATCCCGACGGCAATCTCCTCGCCTCGACTTTCAGCGACTACACGCCCATCACCGCCGTGAACATGCCCGATCTCCTTTATGGCCACATGGAATCGCCCTCGCCATTCACCTTCAACGGCGCAAAAGGCATGGGTGAAGGCGGCGCCGCTCCTGTCCACACCGTCTGCGCAGCTCTTCAGGATGCGCTATATTCGAGCGGTGTGATCATCGACGATTCGCACAACACCGGCGATTCACTTTTCAATGCCATTCTGCGCGCCCGTAAAGGCGAATTTGCCGGCATGGTCCGCGTCGAACATCAGCGCCCTGCGCGTTAGAATGTCTTTCAGCTCAGACTGCGATTTTCACGAGTCACAAGTCACGAGTCAACAGTCACTCGCACCGCTCGGCTCGACTTGGGAAATCAGGCCCAGATGAAGCGCGTTTGCATCATCGGTTGCGGTTCCATCGGCAGTCTTTACGCCGCGCATCTCTCGCGCGTCGCAGAAGTCTGGGCCTTCGTTCGCCGCCCCGAGCACGCTCGCGCGCTGAACGAGCACGGCATCCGCGTCACTGGCACGCACGATTTTCAAGCCACTTTTCGCGCCTCGCACAATCCCGCCGAGTTGCCGCAATTTGATCTCGGCATCGTCTCCTGCAAGGCTGCGCAAACTGCCGAAGCCGTCGCCCCCGTCGCCCATCTTTTTCACGAAGGCGCCATTCTCTCCTCACAAAACGGTCTTGGCAGCGAAGAAATTATTGCCGAACTGGCGAAAACCTACGTCATCCGCGGCACCACGTTCATGAGCGGCACGCGCCACAGCGACACCCACGTCCAGTACGAACTCGACACCGCCACCTGGATGGGCCCCTTCGAGCCCACCAACACTCCGTTTTCCCTGGTGCAGGAGGCCGCCGAACTCATCTGCGCTTCCGGCTTGAAAGCGGAAGCCCTCGAAGATGCCCGCCCTGCGCAATGGTCAAAGCTCGTTTTCAATGCTTCGGTCAATGCCGTCTCCGCTCTCACCGAGCTTCCCCACAGTTTTCATTTCGCTGAGGAAAATCAGTTCACCGACCTCGGGATTCTCCTTCACGACCTCATCGAAGAAGGTAAGCTCGTCGCCGCCCGGCTTGGCATCCAGCTTCACGAAAATCCTTGGGAGATGAATAAAATCGGCGCGCAAACAGATCATGCGCCCTCCATGCTCTACGATATTCGCCACAAGTTGAACACCGAAGTCGACTTTCTCGGCGGCGCAATCGCGCGCGAAGCGTTTCGCTTGGGAATTCCGGCTCCCCTACATACGGCCCTCTATCGCCTCATCAAGGCCAAGGAAGCCTCCTGGACCTATCGCGGAAAGGAGCACGCCGTCGCGAAGTAAGCTCGAAAGATATGGCCTACGCGATTGATCAGCAAAAATGGCAGCGCGTCCGGCAAATGCTGGAGCGCAACGATCTCGACGCCGTCGTCGTCCGCGCTCCCGATAACGTCCTCTATCTCACCAACTATTGGACGATGAAAGGCTACGACCTCGCGATTTTCCCCCGCGAAGGCGAACCTACTCTCCTCGTCATCGAGCCGCAATTCCGCGAAGCCCAGCGCACTGCCTGGAACAACGACGTCCGCTTTTTCCCCTTCTATCATCCTAAGGACCCGCGCCCGCCTATGATTCGCGCCGTCGAAATGGCGGTGGAAGTTTTGCGTGAGCGCAAGCTCACTCGCCGCGTCGGCATCGAGCTTTCGCAGAACTCCCAAATCTGCGATCGCATGGTTGGCGAGCCCACCGTTTACTGGCAGGGTTTCTACGACGCTTTCCGCTCCGCTTGCGGCGAAATTGTCGACGCCGCGCCTCTCCTCGCCGAGGTGCGCATGATCAAAACGCCTCAGGAAATTCAGCGCATGCGCCTCGCCAACGAGCTAGCAGCCATCGGCATGGAGTACGCTCGTGACCACATTCGCCCTGGCATGAAAGAAAGCGAAGTTGCGGCCATGATCGAGGGCCACATTCACGCCGTCGGCATCGGCTACAAGGGCGAGGTCGAGATGGCGCGCGCTTTCACCCTCGTTTGGTCTGGCCCCGGAATTGCCACCTTCACAGCCACAAGCCATCGCCCGGTCATCGAGAATGAGCCCACCCTCGTCGAGATCTGGGTTTGCGCCGACGGCTACTGGACCGATCTCACCAAGAATCTCTGTCCGGGTCGGCTCACTCCGGCATACAATCGCTTGCTCGAACAGTTGCTCAAGATTTTCACCGACGCCGTGAGTTGCGTCCGCGATGGCGCTCCGATGGGTGACATCGATCGCATCATCCGAAAAGGAATCGATGCCGCGGGTTATCCCGGTCAACCCTCGCATCCAGTGGGCCACGGTGTCGGCGCGCGTGCCCATGAGCCGCCGTATTCCCATCAGGCAGCGGCGGCGGCGACCATGCGCACGGGTATGGTTTGGGCCATCGAGCCCGGCATCTACTGGGAAGGTGGCGGCGGGCTCCGCCTCGAAGACAATTTCTTGGTGACTGCAAACGGCTGCGAAAAGCTTTGCCCCTATCCGGACGATTTTCGCCGCTGATCAAACGCCGAAATGCCACGCACGGGACGGAGGTCCCTGACTCGATGAAGGAAGATTTGGCAAAATCCATCCTTGCCCAGATTCGCGAGGAAGAGATCGTCGCCATGTCCTGTGACGTCGTGAATATTCCGAGTCCCACCGGCGAAGAGCTTGAAATGGGTCGCTACATGCGTCGCACTCTCGAAGAAGCAGGGCTAAGCGTCTCCTGGCAGGAAGTCGAGGACGGCCGCGCGAACGTCGTTGGTCTCTGGGAGGGCGCCGGCAACGGCAAGAGCCTGATGTTCAACGGCCACATGGACACTTCCAACACCGGCCGCGAATCCTTCCTCACCGGCATCGGCTACAAATCGAAAGCCATCATCCGCAAAGGCATGATCTATGGCCTCGGCATCTACAACATGAAGGGCGCGCTGGTTTGCTACACCCAGGCCGTCAAAGCCCTCATGCGCGCTGGCGTGAAACTCGATGGCGATGTGACCATTGCCGCCGTCGTCGGTGAAATCGAAAAGACCCAGTGGAGTGACGAATTCGTTGGCAAGGAGTTTCGCGGCTACGGCGTAGGCACGCATCACCTCGTAAACCACGGCGTCCTTCCCGATATGTGCATCCTCGGCGAGCCCACTGACATGCAGTTGGTCCTCGGCCACTATGGAACCGTTTGGGTTCGAATCTCCACCCACGGACACTACCTCCACACGGCTTTCACTCGCGGCAAGCAGAACCAGAGCTCCGTCTTCCGCATGAAGGAAATTCTCGCTCCTATCTATGAATGGATCGCCACCTGGGAAAAGAAGGCTATCTACGACGGCCAGCCCGGCGTCGTGAATGTTGGCTGCATTCGCGGCGGCCACCCCTGGCGCGTCAGCCGCACTCCCGACCGCACCGATCTCTTTCTGGACGTTCGTGTGCCCCCAACCATGCCGCTGAAGGAAGTCCGCATTTCTATCAAGCAGCTCGTCCTCGACCTCCGGAAAAAGCATCCGGACTATGGCGTCGAGTCCGAGACCTTTGTCTCTGTTCCCGGCGCGGAAATTTCCAAGGATCACCAGCTCGTGAAGACGATAGAATCCTGTCACCAGCGTGTTCTCGGTACGGCTCCCAAACACACCACCGTTCTTTGGGATTCCGATGCCTCCGTCATGACCCGCTTCGGAATTGAAACTCTCAATTACGGCCCATCTAGCGGACCGCGCGACGCCGAGGGGGAAAAAGTCGCCATCGAAACTCTTGTGAACACCGCGAGAGTCTACGCGCTCGCCGTAGTAGAGATTTGCGGCGCGCACTGACGGGAGGCGAAGATTACGGCGATGATCAGCCAAAAAGAGATTGAGCGCCGCTACCACAACATCCGCGCCGCCATGGCCGCGGAAAACGTTGACGCCCTCATCGTTTGCGGCAATCAATACACCGGATTCGAAGGCGCCGTGCGCTACACCTCCGGATTCGAAATCGTCCACCGCTACGTTTACGTCCTCATCCCGCTTTCAGGTGACCCCGTTCTCGTTTTTCCGCGCGAAGCGCGCTGGATTGGCGACAAGAAAACTCCTTGGGTCCAGGAACAAGTCTGGGCCGAGATTCCCGGCAGATGGCTGCGCGAAGAAATCGCCAATCGCGGCTGGAGCCGCGTTGCCGTCTACGGAATGGACTTCATCATGGCCGTCCGCGATTATCGCGAGTTACAGATTGGCCCCTACGATCTCATCCCCTTCGATTTCCAATTTGACATGGCCCGCGCGGTCAAGAGCGAGGAAGAGCTTGCTGGTATCCGCGACAGCATGGACATCATCCTTGATGGTTTTCATGCGCTCCTCGAAGCCTACGAGCCTGGGAAGACCGAAGCGGAAATCATGGCTCCCGCCGTCGAGCGCTTCTTCGCCCGCGGCGCCGGCCCCCGCATGATGAACATCGTTCTCAGCGGCACGGGCGGGGAAGCCGAAGCCTTTTTCAAGGTTCCTTCACAACGCAAGGTCGGCCCTGACGATTTGCTGCTCTATTCTCTGGAGGTCACTGGCGAGGCCGGATACTGGGTGGAGTTTTCGCGCGCCCTCATCCGCGGTAAAGTTAGCACGCGCACTCTCGCCATGAGCGACGTCTATCCGCACGCCATCGAAGCCGCGCGCATGAAAATGCGCGAAGGCGCGCTCGCGAGTGAGGTCCACAAGGCTGCCGCTGACGTATTCGACAAAGTCGGCTTCAAACTCGGCCATCTCACCGGCCATTCCATCGGCATGACCATGATCGAAAATCCCGCCATCGGTGCCAACACGCAGGTCGAATTGAAGGAAAACATGGTGCTGAGCTTTCACCCCCAGGTTGTCGATCAGGATGGCCAGGTCTGCCTGTACACGCAGGACACTTACCGCGTCGGAAAAAATGAAGGCGAGTGCCTGGCCGCTGTCCCGTGGCGCTTCTATCCCGGTGTGGAGGCGCTGAAGCCCGCATGAGCGTTAAGATCTGCATCGTCGGATGCGGCGCAATTGGAAGCATTTTTGGCGCGCATCTCGCCCGCCTCGAAGACGTCGAAGTCCACGCCTATGACGTTTGGAAAGAACATACCCGCGCTATCAACGAACGCGGCTTGCGCATCAGTGGTGCCGCGGAGTTCACTGCCCGCTTGCATGCGACGTCAGACCCCCACGAAATTCCCATCTGCGGCTTCGGCATTGTGGCCACCAAAAGCACGCATACGCGCGGCGCCATCGAGCAAACCGCCCACATATTCAATGAAAAGAGCGCTGTCTGCTCCGTCCAGAACGGCGTCGGCAACGAAGAAATTCTCGCCCGGCACGTCCGTTACGTCATCCGCGGCACCACGTTTCCCGCCGGGCACGTCATCGAGCCGGGCCACGTCGGGTTTGACATCAATGGCGACACGTGGATCGGTCCGTTCGAACCGGCGAACACGCCTTACGCTCGCGTCGAGCAGCTCGCCGAGCTTCTCAATCGCGCGGGCTTGCGCGTCATCCCTTTGCGCGACGCGCGCGGCGCGCAATGGACAAAACTCATTTTCAACGCTTCGACGAATCCCGTCGGCGGGCTCACACTTCTGCATCATGGTGCAGCGACTCGCTTCCCCGCAACCGGCGCGCTCTTCAACGCTCTCATCGCGGAAGGCGAGGCGGTCGCCAAAGCGCTCGGGATCGAGCTTCATGGCGATCCGCGCGCTCTTGTGCAGAAGGGCGCGAACGCTCCGGGCAAACACAAAGCGAGCATGCTCCAGGACATTCTCGCCAAGCGTCAGACTGAAGTTGATTTCATGAATGGCGCGATCGCCGAATGGGGCGAAAAAATGGGCGTGCCCACACCGTTGAACCGCGCTCTCTGGCAATTAGTGAAAGGACTCGAGCATTCCTGGACCGACCCGGCCTAGAACGCGAGCGTCGATGGCCTATTAACTACTGGAGAATTAATTATCGATGAGTATACACTTCAAAATCGGCGTCCTGCAGCTCAGCATGGAGCCTCTCAGTGAAACCGTTCGAATGGCCCAGGCTTGCGACGCCGCGGGCTTCGACACTTTCTGGCTCGCCGAGGCCTACCCCTGGTGGCGTAAGCATTCCATGGAGGCGCGCTCTTCCACCGCCATCACTGCAATCGTGGCACGCGAAACCAAAAAAATCGTCGTCGGGTGGGGCATTATTTCGCCGTACACGCGCCACCCCGTCCAGATCGCCATGGAGGCGCGCGTCCTCCAGGAAGCCGCCGGGAAAGACCGCTTTCTTCTTGGCCTCGGCGCTTCGAAAATTTTTATGAAAGAAATTGGCGAAGGCGAAAAGGGCAAAGAGGTCGGCCCCGCCACCGTCATGCGCGAGAGCATTGAAATTATCGAAGCCATGCTCGCCGGCGGCGAGGTGAAATACGAAGGCAAAGCGTTTCAAGCCTACGCCCCGGCCCTCATGGCCGACGCTCATGTGCCGCGGTGGAGAGTGCCCATCTACGTCGGCGCGACGGGGCCTGTGCTGCAGCTCCTTGCGGGATCGCACTCGGACGGCTTGCTCACCGCCAGTATCACCACGCCCAAATTCGTCCGGCATTCGCGCAAGATGATGGAAGAGGGCGCGCGCAAAGCAGGAAAAGATCCCGCGAAGCTTGATCTGGGTTCCGTGATCGTCGGCAGCGTCGGCGAAGACAAGAAAATGGCGCGCGAAGGCGCACGCGAGATGGCAGCCATGTACCTCGCCAACAAAGTGCAAAACATTCGCGGCTCAGCGGACACGTTGCTCGAATGCGCCGGCCTCACCTTTGAAGAGATTCGTCCCATCGCGGAAGCCATGGAGCAGGGAGGCCGGAAGGCCGCGGCGCGCGCGGCGACGGACGCCGTTCTCGACAAGGTCTGCCCGATTGCGGGAACGCCGTCGCAGTGCATCGAAAAACTGGAAGAGTACCGTGCCGCGGGTTGCACGCACATCATGCTGGAGCTGTGGGGCGACGACCGGTTGGAGCAGGCGCGGCTCTTTGGTGAAAAAGTCCTTCCGCATTTTCGCAAAAAGTAATCTCGCGACGACCAGGAAGATGGGTGGCACGAAACTCGGCGCCGCTCTCTTTTCAAATCGCGGCGTACTCACACAAGAATCTCTGTATCATCCCTGTTGCTGAACCACCGAGACGATCGCGCGGAACTCGGCATCCGTAACCAAGCCGCGCTTTTCTGTTCCCGCGCGTTTGACGGCGGCGAGAATCGCCTGCTGTTGCTCGGCGGTGAGCTGAAGGCCGAGCTCCTTTGCTTTGATGGCGATGCTGTCGATGCCGCTCTTTTTTCCCAGGACAATGGCGCGCGTTGCGCCGACCAGGTCCGCCGAAAAAGGCTCAATCGCCTCGGGAATGTGAAACTGGCTCGCGACGGCGCCGCTCTCGCGCATGAAGAGATTTTCGCCCACGACCGGCTTCCAGGGTTCGAGTTCATGGCCCGCCGCGCGGCGAACCACTACAGAAACTTCGCGAATCTTCTTCAGATTGAACTCCACGGGAATGCCATACAGGCCGCTTAATGCCATAGCGACTTCGCCTAGATCGGCGTTGCCCGCGCGCTCGCCCATGCCGTTGATCGTGCCCTGAATCCATTCGGCTCCGGCGCGCACGGCAGCGATAGCACAGGCAGTGGCCAAACCAAAATCATTGTGTCCGTGAAAATGGAGCGGCACCTGCGGCCCGACCCACGCGCGCACTTGGCGGACAAGAAATTCGACGGCTTCTGGTCCGCACGCGCCAATCGTATCGACAACGACAAGCTCTTCAGCGCCGGCTTCCAATGCATTTCGATAGAACTCCTGCAGGATTCCCAGGTCAGTGCGCGTTCCGTCCACAGTGAAGAACGCGACTTTCACGCCGTTTTTCCGCGCGTAAGAAATGGCTTCCGCGGCGCGGCGCTTGGCTTCGTCCACGGTCAAGCCATAGGCCTTCAGCTTGATGGCGCTGGTCGGCGTTTCAATGATCGTGGCGCGCGCGCCGAGGCGCAGAAGCTCGTCAATGTCCCCTTTGATGGCGCGGCCGAATCCCCAGATCTCCGCTTTCAGACCGGCGTTCGCGATGGCCTGGAACGCTTCTGCGTCATCGGAGGAAACGCGCGGGAAGCCTGCTTCGATGCGGCCGACGCCGAGAGCATCGAGCGCCCTGGCGATTTCGAGTTTCTGCGCGGGAGACAAAACGACGCCCACGCTCTGTTCGCCGTCGCGGAGCGTGGTGTCGTAGAACTTTACCGGGCCGCTGCCGGCAAACGTCTTGCGCACATCGGGGCGGTCGTTCAGCTCGCTAATCCACAGGCCATTTCTCGCAGCGGACGTTTTCATCGGCAAGGACTCACTCATGCCGCCGCGGCGGACTTTCCGCCGTGCTTCTCTTTGTAGGAAACAACCGGGTTCCGCAGCACGCCGATTTTCTCGATCTCACACTCAACCACGTCGCCCGGCTTTAGGTACAGCGACATGGGATCGCCGCTGAAGGCCGCGACGCCGGACACCGTGCCGGTGGAAAGGACGTCGCCCGCGGAATAACCCATCGGAGAATAGTGCGCGATGATCTCGGGAACCGTGACGGACATTTTGCTGGAATGCGATTGCTGGCGGATTTTCCCGTTCACGCGCAGCTCCATGGAGAGATTGTTGGAATTGGGTATTTCGTCGGCGGTGACGATGTGCGGCCCGAGCGGGCAGAAGGTGTCAATGCCTTTGCAGAAGCTGAAGACGCCGGATTTCATTTCCTGGCGCTGGATGTCGCGCGCGGTGATGTCGTTGAAAATGACGTACCCGCCGATATAGTCGCGCGCGCGTTCCGTGTGGAAGTGCTTGCCCGATTTTTTGAGCACCACGGCCAGCTCGAGCTCGTAGTCCAGCTCTTTGGTGAGATGCTCGGGATAGACGATGGGCTCATCGGGACCGATAATGGCGTCGACGTTCTGGAAAAAGACGATCCACGGAAGTATGGGATGAGAGAATCCGGATTTCGCCGCGTCCTCGTGGTGTTCGCGGAAGTTTCCCGCGGTGTGAAAGAATTTTTTCGGGATGATCGGCGCTTTGATGCGGATGGCGTCCTTGCGAAAGAAAATCGGCTCGCCGGAGGCCCCCTTGGTTTCCGGGCCTTCTTTCAGAGCGTATTCGAGTGCAGCGCGCGCGGCGTCCAGTCCGCAATCGCCGTTCTCAAACAGGCCGCGCATGTTGGCCGGCACGCGGGCGTCAGCCAGGGCATAGAAGGCCCCTTCGTTTTCCTTGTTACGCAAGTAAAGAGCGTACGCGGAGTTTAGATCGACGATTTGGCCGTCGGGCGTAAGTGCGCCAATGCGGTCTTCACGGGCTTGGGTATGAAAAGTGACGAGTTTCATCAAGAGTCCTCGAAAGTAGCGAAGCGCCTGAAATGTTATCAAAACGGGAGCGAGATGTCGTATGGGAGCGTTCTCCGACGTGAGGCACAACGCCTTGCCCCTTGGGAAGTGAGATCCCCGTCGCTGCGCTCGTCAGGACAAAGCCGCTAGTCGGGAATGAAGAGAGATCCCTCGCTCCCGATGGTCGCCCGGGACAGACACCCTTGGCCGGGTGTCTGGTTAACAATAAGACCCCCCACCCCCTATGTTTTTTATACGTGTTGATTCTAAAGAGGGTTAAAGTCGTTTGTTTTGATACACTTTTGCAAGTGTTGATTCTAAAAGGGTTACGGCTCGAAGTCCGCGGCAAGTGGGCGCGGTTTTGATAAGTACAGATTCCAAAAGACTTATCGCAGAGGTTGGCGGGGCCGAAGCTGGGCATTGGAAAAGGAGAATCAGGCAGAGAGGGCAGCGAGAGGTGGAGAGGCAAAACTGACGGGTGGCGATGGAGCTCGATTTGCATAGGGTACGCTACCACAGAAGTAAACCCATGTGAATAGTACTCGGGTGGTACATTCGAATGAGCTGTGGAAAACGCGTATTGAGCCCCAGGCATAAGAATTAACCCCGCTCTATGATTGGGCACGCAACTGACCGGATTGTGGGCCCTGACGATGCGCGGTCGACAATGGTAGGAGCCTGCGGTACTTTTGAGGCTGAGATCCCTTCGGGCATCCTCATCGGATGCCCGAAGGATGACGGCCCTGGGAGTCGGCTCGGACTAAGATGATCATTGATCTGATTGGGCAGAGATGACAACCGGCGGAACAGCGGCGGGCCAAGCGCGGGCTTCGGCACAGATTGTCGAAGAGGCGTTGGGGCGCGCGCGGGAGGGCCGGGGAATCGAGCGCGATGCGGCGTTGCTGCTTGCGGGCGAGGCGCCCTTGGAGACGCTGCTGGCGGCGGCAAGTGAAGTGAGGGCGCGGGGAAAAGGGAACGTCGTCAGTTTTTCGAAGAAAGTGTTTATCCCGGTAACGACGCTCTGCCGGGATTACTGCGGCTACTGCACGTTCCGGAAGGACCCTGGGCAGCCGGGAGCGCACTTCATGACGTCGGAAGAGATTCTTGCGCTGGCGGAGCAGGGACGGCGGGCGGGCTGCAAGGAAGCGCTGCTCAGTTTGGGGGATCAGCCGGAGCGGATTTTTCCGGAGGCGCGGGATTTTTTGCGGAAGCAGGGATTTGCGCGGACGCTGGATTACGTGGCAGCCATGTCGGAGATGGTGCTGGACGAAACCGGACTTCTGCCGCACGCCAATCCAGGGGTGATGGATCGCGCGGCTCTAGAACGATTGAAAGAATCGAACGCGAGCGTGGGGCTGATGCTGGAAAATGTCAGCGTGCGGCTGATGCGCGACGGTTTGCCTCATGCCAACGCGCCGGACAAGGTTCCGGTGTTGCGGCTGCGGACGATGGAAGAAGCAGGAAAACTTTCGATCGCCTTCACGACGGGAATTTTGGTCGGAATCGGCGAGACCACGGAGGAGCGCATCGATTCACTGCTGGCGATTCGCGCGGTACAAGAAAAGTACAGGCATATCCAGGAAGTGATCATACAGAATTTTCGAGCCAAGCCTGAAATTCCCATGGCAAACCATCC
>WNFA01005058.1_pt1 | contig 25655 bp, 26 predicted proteins | sample 5400481 | NCBI WGS metagenome assembly WNFA01 (sample SAMN13153340, study PRJNA577476) | soil metagenome | isolation source: 120 cm saprolite under Douglas fir tree site 2 hole 1 replicate 2 | place: USA:California | collected 2015-04-18 | reverse complement strand
TCGAGCAACTGAAAACCCTCGTGCCCTTCTATCATCTGCGGCACTATTTGCCTCCGGGAATCACGGGATGGGCCCAGGTCAACTATCCCTATGGCGACTGTGTGGAAGACGCCAGGAAAAAACTGCAGTACGACCTCTTCTATGTTCGAAACGCCTCACCCACTTTGGACCTGAGAATCCTTTTGCGAACCGCACGTGTAGTCCTTTTCAGAAGCGGCAGCCGCTAGTTTGCTCCGGGGCCTACATGGAGGCGCATCGTAGCACTCCAAACATGCCCCATGGTGTTCCCGGGTTAGGTAGCTGAACTTACTTTAATTATTTGTGCGGGAGGTAGCGAATGAGATCAACCTCAAAGCATCAGACGAAAATCCTCTTTGTGCATCCGAGCTCACTCGGGCACCACTCGGCGGTGTTCCTCCGGTTGGAGCCGCTTGGTCTGGAGCTAATCAGCGAGGCCTGCCGGAAGAGCGGATACTCTGTGCGCCTGCTCGACCTGCAAGCGTGTAGCCAGCAGGATTATTTTCGCTTAATGGAAGACTGGCGTCCCGACGCGGTCGGCTTTTCTCTGAATTATCTGGCTAACATCCCAGAGGTAATCGATCTTGCCAAACAGACGCGCAAGCGTTGGGGGACGTGCTTCATTTTCGTGGGCGGACACAGTGCCTCATTTACAGGTCGGGAGATCTTGGAGCACGGTGCCGGATCCATCGACTGTGTGGTACGCGGCGAAGGCGAGGAAGTGACGCCAAAGCTCGTGGCGATGGCCATGGACGATCGCAGGAGTATCCACACACTCCCGGGCATCGTCAGCGTGGACGGAGAAGGTCCTCCTCCCGAGTTGATTCGGAGTCTCGATACCCTGAATCCGGCGCGCGACCTGCTTCCCAAACGGAAAAAGTATTTCATTGGCGTGCTCGACCCGGCCGGCTCAGTTGAATTCACCCGCGGCTGTCCCTGGGACTGCGTCTTCTGCAGCGCCTGGACGTTCTATGGCCGCACGTACCGCAAGCGCAACGCGGAAGTCGCGGCGGAAGACGTAGCGAAAATCCGGGAACCGGGTGTATTCATCGTGGATGATGTCGCGTTCGTTCACCCCGAGCACGGCTTCGCCATCGGCCAGGAAATCGAAAAGCGAGGCATCAAGAAGAAATATTACCTGGAAACACGCGGCGACGTGCTGCTGCGGAACAAGGAAGTCTTCCGTTATTGGAAACGCCTGGGGCTTGAATACATGTTCCTGGGGCTCGAATCGATCGACGAGGAAGGGTTGAGGCTCTTCCGGAAACGCGTTCATTTGGGCAAGAACTTCGAAGCGTTGCAGTGCGCGCGCGACCTCGGAATGGTCGTAGCGGTCAACATCATTGCCGATCCCAGTTGGGACGAGAAACGATTCGCGGTGGTGCGTGAATGGGCTCTCTCGGTGCCGGAAGTTGTGCACCTCACTGTGAATACGCCCTATCCGGGGACGGAAACTTGGGCCACTGAATCGCGCCAGTTTGCGACGCGCGATTACCGTTTGTTTGACGTGCAACACGCCGTGCTGCCAACTGCGATGCCACTCAATGAGTTCTACAAGCACCTCGTCCAGACACAGCAGGTGCTGAATATGAAGCATCTAGGCTGGGCGGCGTTGCGAGAAACTTTCCTCATTGCTGCGAAATGCCTCGCCCGGGGTCAGACCAACTTCGTAAAAATGCTGTGGAAATTCTCCGGAGTGTACAACGCCGAGCGGCAACTCGCCGACCATAACCGTCCTGTGCGCTACCCGATGCAGCTTCCCAAGCATCCTCCCCAGAGCAAACCGGATCCGGCCGCGCTTTATGTTCACCCACTTTCTCTTCTTCAACCCGTTGGCGCAGGGAAGGCCGGACATAAGCTCGGGCGAGGAGCCGCGTAAAGGGCTGGAATGGGGCTGGATTTCTGCAGGGCCCGAACCGGATGTTTGACCCCTAGCCACCCCCGAATCGTTCCGTACCGCACGGCCTCCGGCAGACGCGGGGCGAACGCTGGATTCGGACTTTCCTTCCGCCGCGGGCACCATCCCTCGCCCCCGGTGACCGCCGGCCACTTCTCACCACACGCCCTCACGTTCGTGTTAACCCCGAACCGTCCGCCTCAAACCCAGTTGTAAGGCGCATCTGGACACGCAAAAGCAGTTTTAAGCGGCACATCCTTAGGTCTATCGGGCCTATCGCGCTGAATCTTGCCAAATTTGAGCGGATTTACCGCGCGAACGGTGATCGAACCTTCCTTGACACTTCTTTGCGCGGGACAGTACACTGCTTTTCTCAAATTGTCAGGGATCGGACTCGATGCTGCTATCGCGGGATTACGTTGGGTACATGGCGGGTGAGCTCGTTAAGCGGCTGATTGCTTCGAAAATGATCGAAACGCCTTCCGCCGAGGCGCTGGCCAAAAAAGTACGGGCCGCGATGCAGGAGGAAATCAGCGTCGAGGACCGGCTAAATGAAGAAGTTCGCCAGATTCTGACCCAATATGCCGACGATATGCGTCGCGCGGGCGCTTCCTATCAGGAAATGTACAAGAAAGTGAAGGGCGAACTGGCGCGTCAACGGAAACTGATTCTCCGGTGACGCCAGTTAGGCGCCGGCTGCGCCTGATCGGCGGCGCGGAACGAAAGGGAAGACCCAAGACCAACCGATGCGACTGACCCGCGAAAAAACCATGCGTCTTTCCCATATCGTTACCGATGTCCTGGTTTCGAGCGAAGAAGTGGAATTCGTGGAAGATCGCGACACCATCCGCCAAAAAACCGCGCAGATCCTGCAGGAACTGTTGAAGGAAGAAGAAGCCGTGGATGCGGAAGTCCGAAAGAAAATCAGCTCCCAGAAAAAAGAAGTTCTCGAAGGTAGTGAAGAGTGGGACGTGCTCTACCGGAAGTATTACGCGGAAGAGATGCGCCGCATGGGCATCGTGCACCAGCCGAATGCGTAGCCACCCGGCGGAAGTATTTCAAAAAAGAAGAAATCCATTACGTGGAAAAGGGCCGTCCGAAATGACCGAACGGCCCTGAATATTTTGCTGGTCTGCCATCCCGCAATTCGAGGAGATCTCGAACCGCTCCGCGCCCGAGTTCCACGAAGACTTCCAAGAAAAATTCCAAGAACTCGAGGAAATCCCACATACATTTTTCCTTCTGAATTCCCGCTGCTTAATGCTTTTCTGCATCCCCAGAGTTCACGCCAGCTCTCTACAACATACACCCGGGATAGGGAACTACAAATTGCATGGATTACTGTCCGTCGTCCGTGCGCTTCTTGAGCACTGGCCGGTCGGGATCGGAATCGTCGCCTGTGGGCGCATCCGTCTTGTCGGCCTTATCCTGCTTTTGCTGCTCGGTTCGCGTGCGCAGTGTGGGCTTGTCTCCGGCCGATTTTTTCTCGTCCAGCTTGTTTCGATTTTCGATCTTGCCTAAGCGGGCCTTGACGAGGTCGAACTCCGAGGTGGTCACGATGTACTCATCCCGCGCCGGCAGGATCGTGGCGATTTCTTCCTGCGCCTTCTGGACGCGTTCCGGCGTCGGCGGATGATCGGAGAAGATCTTGGGAATGCTACCCGGACGGCGCCGCTCTTGCGCCTGAAGTTTTTCAAAGAAGCTCACAAACGCGTTGGGGTCATAGCCGGCCTTGTACATGTATTGCAGGCCGAGGTAGTCGGCTTCACGCTCCTGGTCGCGCGAGAATTTCAGGAATCCCATGGGAATCGCAAGGTTGAGTCCCTGGTAGAGACCGTAACCTCCCCAACCACCCGGACCGAGCAGGATCAAGGGGATCGTAGCCCACTGTAAGATCGTGCCCTTGGTCACGCTCCTGGTGTAGTGGCGCGCGGCGACGTGCCCGATCTCGTGCCCCATCACACCCGCCAGTTCCGCTTCTTCATCCGCGGCCAAAATCAATCCGCTGTTCACATAGAAAAAGCCGCCCGGCAAAGCGAACGCGTTGACTTCATCCGAATCGATCACTTTGATGGTGAAAGGCACTTTGGCATCGGAATTCCGCACCAGGTTCTGGCCCACGCGATTCACGTATTCAGTGACCACCGGGTCGGTGATCAGCTTGGCGGATCGTTCAATTTCTTGCGCGGCCCCTTTCCCGATGGCGATCTCGTGCTCCAGGGAATACAGATTCACGCCTTTCCCCACGCTCCGGTTTCCGACGGACTCGACATCCTTCTCCGAACCGGGTTTGACACCTTTCGGCGTCTGCTCTTTGTCAGACGAAGCCGGCTGCTGCTGGTCCTGCGTTTGTGGTTGTTGGGACGAATCCGTGGTGGCAGTCTGGGGCTGTTGTGTTTGCGTCTGTGTCTGCCGGGGCCCGGCGAACCCTGCCGGAACCGCCAGTGAAAGCGCCAGACCCGCTACAAGCACTGCGTCAACGAGGCGTTTCATCGCTCCTCCCTCAAAGCTACTGTGGAGCCATTATACACCCGCCCGCACAGAGCATAACCACTTTGTGGTCAGATGAGACAAGATGGAAATAGGTTTCTCGGGTGGCGTGGAAAACCCTTCAGGGCAGGTGATTGACACCTGCTGGAGTTCTGACTACCCTCGATAGTGCACACACCGGGTGCGGCCTCCACGCGGCGTCCCGACTAGGCGGGCTGGCTTCCCGCTCGCCGCGTTGCTCCGACCTTCGCCCGCCAGAGCAGCGGGGTTCGCGTCGGCGGGTTGGCGGGCGAGTGGCGAGTCAGCGACTTGTTTACACTGAATCCAGAAGGGGAGCCTGCCGGAATAATGACAGCCCAGCGAATCCAAATCGGCCAGGTATGGAAGAAAGTGGATACCGGGGAGACCTTCCTCGTCACCAAACTCTATAACGAAGCTCTGGCGACCATTGCTGTGCTGCGCCCCACTGGCGCGGCAACCGAATCGATGATCCGCGTCCGCGTGAACCGGCAGGGAGCCAGCCAGGGCTTGCCCGGGTTTTCCATGGCTCAGGAGAACGAAGGCACCTAAGGCCCGCCTGGTACCCTTACACCGACCGCACCGGCAGCCCCACAACATCTTTTACCAGCATCACTTCCTTCACCAGGAACGGCTCGGCATATTCAACCCCCGCCATTTGTCCGTAGTAGCGCGCAATCAGATTCACCTCGTGGTGCAGGCGGTCGAGCGGGATATCCACCTTCGATTTCTTGTCTTTGCCCTTGGGACGGAACTGCGAGTGATACGCCAGTATGGCCCGGTACCGCCGGTCAAAGTACCGTGTAATGTCCACGACGAAAGTGGGGCGAACATCCCGGTAATAGACGGTCGAATAGAGGATTTTGAAGGGGCGAAAGGCTTCGCCCTCGATCGGCAACTGCTTTAATCCCGCCAGGAAGCAGCCTTCATAGCCCAGACGGGCTGCCATGTAGTGGTCCGGATGACGTCCCTCCCAATAGGGTAGGATCACGGTGCGGGGCTTGAGCGCCCGGATTCGCCGCGCTACAGCCAGTTTGTACGCCTTGTTGACTTCCAGGCCGGCGTCCGGCAGCCCCAGATTCTCCCGATGGGCGACGCGCAATATCCTGGCAGCCTTGCCGGCTTCCTTCAGGCGGGTTTCCGGCGTTCCCCGCGTACCCATTTCCCCCGCAGTAAGGTCCAGGATGCCCGTTTTGTAGCCCTGGTCGGCGGCCTTGAGGAGCGTGCCTCCGCAGGTCAACTCGACGTCGTCAGGATGCGCCGCAATCGCCAGCAAGTCCAATCTCATCGCCCCTCCCTGAGCCTTTCTGGAACATCGAAGAGTGGCAAGACCACTCTTTACCCCGAGCCCCGTTGAGGGGCTGGCTGCGCACCTCGTCGAAGCCCCGCAAAAAAGCCGCACAGGCAAGATTGCCTGTGCTACCAACACCTAATTTCAACCAATCGTCCGCGCTAACTGCCCGGCAGTCATGAGCATAACGCCAATATCCTGCAACTCCTTCCGGCCTTGGTCGTACAATCCCGAGACCGCATCCGCAACAAGAACGATTCGAAAATCGCGTTCGCTCGCCTCGTAGATCGAAGTGCGAGGGCAGTTGGGGAAGTTACAGCCCGTGAATGCCAGGGAGGTCACACGGAGGGCCAGCAAGTGTTGTTCGAGAGACGTCTGGAAGAACGCTCCCCATCGAGGCTTATACATCGCCCACTCCCTCGCGCCGAGGGGCTGAGGCGCGCCAGAAAAGAGCAGGTCCGCGTCAAGGTTAACCTCAGGTGCGGGGAGCAGGTGTGGGGCCAATTCCGCTCCTGGCGTGCCCGGGCGCACGATCGCTGCACCTTGAGCCGCGGGCGTTGCGTCCGCTGGGAGACGATCGCGCGCTGTTGCAAGTGATTGCCCGCGGGGAGTTCACCCTGAACGGCTTTCGGAATCGGGATCTCCAGGGATTCTTCTTCGCGGCAGGGGCGCGGGATCCGCGAGAGGTACGTCGCCGCTCGGCGTGGGTGAGCCGCAAACTGCGGCTGCTCCGCGCACACGGACTCATCCGCAAGATCGCCTGCACTTACCGCTACCAACTGACGGAGACCGGACAGAAAGCCATCACCGCTATACTTGTCGCGCTCCGCTCAACCGTTCAAGAATTAATGCCGAAGGCCGCATGAAATTCGTCGCGCCACGCAAAGAATCTACGGATTAGTAGTACAGAGAACACCGAGAAAAGCCACAGAGGGCACCGAGGACGCAATGGAGAATGAGGGGAATAGGTGGCGGAAAGTGTAGGATGTCTGGCAGCCTGCGAAGGAGAGGGAACTCGTGTCCGAATCAGCACTCGCTGGAAAGGTAGCGTTGGTTACGGGGGCAGCGAAACGGATTGGCCGGAGCGTGGCGTTGCGGCTGGCTTCGGAGGGCGCGGACGTCATCGTAAATTACCTCAGTTCGAGAATGGAGGCTGACGAAGCCGTCGCCCAGATTTCTGCAACGGGCCGGCGCGCAATGGCGTTCCAGGCGGACGTCGCAAAGCGGGCGGACGTGGCCGCTATGTTCGCTGCCATCGAAAGGGAATTCGGCCGGCTCGATATCCTGGTCAACAATGCCGGGATGTTTTTCCCTGGGAAATTCGATGAGCTGACCGAAGAACAGTGGGACACGATCCTTGACTCGAATCTCAAATCGCAGTTTCTATGCTCGCAGACGGCGGCGCCGATGCTTCGCCGCAGCGGGCAGGGCCGGATCATCAATTTCGCGTCGCTCGGCGGCCTGCTGGCCTGGCCCGCCTACACGCATTACTGCGTCTCGAAGGCCGGCGTGATCATGCTGACGCGCTGCCTGGCCCGTGCTTTAGCTCCGGAAATTACCGTGAACGCCGTCGCTCCCGGCACGATTTCGTTTCCCGGCGACGCCCCTGAAATCGCCGAAGACTTCATCCGGCGCACGCCGCTGCGCCGCACCGGCGGCCCCGAAGATATCGATGACGCCGTCATCTTCCTGGCACAATCGCCGTTCATCACCGGACAGGTCATCATAGTCGACGGCGGCCGCACCCTTACATAGCACAAGATTCTCAGACGAAGTTCCAACAATCAATTTGTCGCACCCGTTGGTGATTTCATTACTTGCAGGATGAAGGGCAGATCTGGCGCGCTCGCGTAACACAGGCTTCAGCCTGTGTGGTTTTGATTTTCACACACGCAGAAGAGCACACAGACTGAAGTCTGTGCTACCAAAACCCGCATCGCCTCGAAAAGCGGTGCAATAAATCTAACAAACAACCAACCAATACTCGTTCGCGAGGAAGACGGGCCAATCAATCTACGCGGATGGACCCTGAGGCAAGCAAGGCGATCAGTTCCTTGTCGGCTGGAAGAAAATCGTAGCGAGATAGCGCGGAGGGAGCCGCCCACTCGAATCGCTCAAAAGCCAGGTTCTGCAGCGAGACAGAGTTGCCGACATCGGCCCAAAAGAAAATCAAGAGAAGTTCATCGGGAAGTTCTTTGTACTGGTGCCGGGTGCGGAAGGCCTCAGCGCCGATGGTGGCCGCAACGCCGAGTTCCTCGCGCAATTCGCGCGCAAGGGCTTCCGCGGGTGACTCTCCCGCTTCGACCTTGCCACCCGGGAACTCCCACTGCAATGGATGGGAGTCGTTGCGCTTTCGCTGGCAGACCAGCAGCTTGGAATCGCGGGTGATGAGGGCTGCGACGACAGTTCGCACGAGGGGTGGTCCGCACGAGACCGGCAAGTCATCATGCCAGCAGCGGGTTCGCCTTTTCGGTGTCGATTTCGAGATCCTTGATGGCCTTTTCCACGACAGAAGGCTCAATCTTGCCGTCCTGGAGCAACTCATAAAGCGTGGCCAGCGTGATGAAGCGCGCGTCCACCTCGAAGAAGTTGCGCAGCGCCTCGCGGCCGTCGCTCCGTCCAAACCCGTCGGTCCCGAGAGCGGCCAGACGGCGCGGCACCCATTTGCTGACGAGATTGGGCAGCGCCTTCAGGTAGTCCGTGGCGGCAATGAGAACGCCCGGCGCATCGCCGAGGCATTGAGAAACATAGCGCTTCGCGGAGAATCGCGCCGCTGCCGAAAATCTGCGCGCGGAGTTTGGATTTCTTATTTTGGGAGGCGCGATACTTGTACATGCCCTTCAGAATTCCGTCACGGATTTCGGGTCCCGGCGGCATGGGAGGCATCGCGTAAGCTTCATTCATAACGGTAATGTAGTAGAAGATGTTCTCGCCGTCCTTGTACATGCGCCGGATGCCGTCCTGGATGATCACGGCAATCTCATAGGCAAACGCCGGGTCATAAGCCCACAAAGTGGGAATCGGGAGCGCGAGAATGTGGCTGTTGCCGTCCTGATGCTGGAGGCCTTCGCCCGCCAGAGTCGTGCGGCCAGCCGTTCCGCCGAGAAGGAACCCGCGACACCGCATGTCGGCCGCGGCCCAGATAAAATCGCTGATCCGCTGCAGTCCGAACATCGAGTAATAGATAAAAAACGGAATCGTATTGATTCCGTGCGTGGCATAGGCGGAACCCGCGGCGATGAACGATGTCATCGAACCCGCTTCCGTGATTCCTTCCTCGAGAATCTGCCCGTCCTTCGCTTCCTTGTAGTAGAGCAGCGTGTGCACGTCGACGGGCTCATAGAGCTGCCCCCGGCTGCTGTAAATGCCGACCTGCCGGAATAGCGATTCCATACCGAACGTACGGGCTTCATCCGGCACGATCGGAACAACGAGCTTGCCGATCTCGGGGTCACGCAACATCTGCCTCAACATCCCGACGAACGCCATTGTCGTGGAGACTTCGCGCCCGTCGCTTCCCGTCAAGAACTCCCGGAACAATGCGTCATGGTCCGCCACGAGCGGCTTGGAGCGCACTTTTCGGCTCGGCACGTAGCCACCCAGTTCCTGCCGGCGCGCGCGAAGGTACTGGATTTCGCGGCTGTCTTCAGGCGGACGATAAAACGGCGTGTCGGCCAGCTGATCGTCGTTAATAGGAATGCCAAAACGCGATCGGAATTCGCGCAGCTCTTCCTCATTGAGTTTTTTCTGCTGGTGAGTGATGTTTCTTCCCTCACCGCTCTCCCCGAGGCCGTAGCCCTTGATCGTGCGCGCGAGGATGACGGTGGGCGAACCCGTATGCTCGACGGCCGCTTTATAAGCGGCGTAGACTTTTCGCGGGTCGTGGCCGCCCTGCCGCAACGTGCGCAATGCTTCATCCGGAATATCCTTGACCATTTTCAGCAGGCGCGGATCGGTCCCAAAGACGTGCTGGCGAAGGTAAGCGCCAGACTCGACGACGAGTTTCTGCATCTCGCCGTCCACCATTTCTCCCAAGCGCTTGACCAAAAGACCATCGACGTCGCGTTCAAACAGAGGGTCCCAGTCGCTTCCCCAGAGGGCTTTTATGACGTTCCAGCCCGCGCCACGGAACGCCGCCTCGAGTTCCTGCACGATCTTTCCATTTCCGCGAACGGGGCCGTCCAGCCGTTGCAGGTTGCAATTGATGACAAAAATGAGGTTGTCAAGATTTTCGCGCGACGCAAGCGTAATCGCGCCCAGTGATTCGGGTTCGTCTGTCTCGCCGTCGCCCAAGAACGCCCAGACCTTGGCATTCGTCTTGGGTTTGATGCCTCGGTCTTCCAAGTAGCGATTGAAGCGGGCTTGATAGATGGCCATGAGCGGGCTGAGGCCCATCGATACCGTGGGATATTCCCAGAAGTCGGGCATAAGCCACGGGTGCGGGTAGGACGACAGGCCGCCGTCCGGCCTCAATTCCCGGCGGAAGTTTTCCAGCTTCTTTGCGGAAAGGCGCCCCTCGAGAAATGCGCGTGCGTAAACACCAGGAGAGGCATGGCCCTGAAGATAAACCGTATCGCCCTCGAACTCTTGCGTGCGTCCCCGGAAAAAATGATTGAAGCCCACTTCGAAGAGCGTGGCGGCGGAGGCATATGTGGAAATGTGGCCGCCTATGCTGTGGTCGACTCGATTGGCGCGAACCACCATGGCGAGGGCGTTCCACCGGATCAGGCTCTTGATCCTGCGTTCGATTTCCTGGTCGCCAGGAAATACTCCCTGCCTTTCCGCGGGGATGGTGTTCACGTAGGGAGTATTCGCGGTGAAGGCAGGTCCGGCACCCAACAGTTGCGCGCGCGCGCGAAGCCGGTCGAGCAGGAGCGTCGCGGCTTCCTGGCCTTCTTCTCTCAGCACCGCATCAAAGGATTCAATCCATTCCTGCATTTCCTGGGGGTCGATGCCCGGGACTCTCGCGACAGAACTGTTATCCGTCATGTCTTGCCCCTGCCTTTACCATGGCGGGCTCCCCTTCTGGATTCAGGGTAAACAACCGGAGCCCGCACCCGAGACGATTTGGTGAGATACAAAAAATTGCGTCCGCTCAACCGTGCGTACATCGGACCATGCCCGCGCTGGCGGCTTCACTTCGGTTGACAAGTCGACGTGGCTTGTTCCCGGGCGGCGCGATTCGTCCGCGCCGAGTTAGCAGGCGCCTGATGAGGGTGAATTCAGGTACCCCCCTCAGCACAAGCCGCAGCATTCGAGGCTGCCATCGACCGACTCGCTTGTGCCACTGGACAGCACAATAGTAGCAGTTCCGCAAGGTCCTGCAATTGCTTTTCGCGATCTCGGAGTGTTCGTGAGCTCAGTTATGTCCGGAACTGAGAGGCGGCGGGGGATAATCCGGCAGCTTTTCCTTGGTATTGTCCGCTCGTTTCACCTCCAGCTCATCGAACAGGACCGAAGGGCTCACGATGGACGAGAAGGGGATGCCGGAACGGTTGCTGACGAGAGGATCGCTCCCGGCGGCGGTCAGATCGCTGCGTAGCGCGCGTGTGTCGAGTTCATTGAAGATGGCCCCCCGGACCATCTCTTCGTGTCCGTCGGCGGTCCAGACCCGGTAGAGCACGCGTGGTGTCAGGCGCGGACCGAGCGTATCGACAAAATAACCATATTTCAGTCCGCGATCGCGGCATTTGTCGAGCATCTGCTTCTTGAGCTCCTCACGCGTGCTCGTCTTCGCCGCGCGAATGAAGAGGTTGCCGGGAGCAGGCGCCGTGGTCCCGCTGCCCGCGGCGCGTCCGTGTCCATTCGAAGCAGGGAAATCGCGAATCGGCTGCCGCCCGATCAGGAAATTCATCAGTTCGCCGTTGTTCACCACGGTTACGGGAGCGACTTGTACGCCTTCATCGTCCACCCTGTAGCTCCCGCCCAGGCTTTGACCTCTGAACTTCTCCACAGTTGGATCGTCCACGACCGAAATGAAGTCGGGCAGCACGCGACCCTTCAGACTGCTCGCGAAGGCTCCGGTTGTCCGCGCGGGGCGCCCCGGCGCGGGCCTTTTCCCGAGCACGTTGGGAGCGATCAAATCGAAAAACATATCGGCGGCGGCGTCATTCGAAAAAAGGACCGGACCGCGATAGTCTTCATCCACGACGGGAGATTCGCGCAATTTCTTCATCTGATCGACGAGCTTGACGGCGTCGGATTGGAATGCTTCGGGCGAGGGCATTTCTTCGATGCGGTTCGATGCGTATTGCGGCGACCGATCGAGGCGCATCCCGTCCTGAGCCTGCTCGCTGGCCCCCAGGGTCATCAAGTAATGCGTTGAACCCTGGCGCGTGACGGTTCCTTCGGTGTTTACAAAATATTCGTTCAAGGTAACAAAACTTAATGTGGCGCCAAGGGATTGAATCTGCGGATCGGTTTTGTAAACCGAGGTCGCGGATTCGAGCATCTTGATCCATTTTCCGGGCTCGACATCCAGTTTCGCGAGAGGGCCGATGGATTGAACAGCCTCAGCCTTCGCGAAATCGTCCACGGGCTCCTCGACGTTGAACTGCTTCAGCAGGGATTGTTTTCCTGAGAGCGCCTCCCCGGCGCCTTTGTATGCCTGGTCGGTCGCGAGCCAAATCTGGTGCCGGAGCGCCAGTTCGTCGCCGTCGAGCGGAAGGATGTCGCTGACTCCCTGGCCGGAACCATAGTAGCTGTCGACCTTGTAATCGCCGATGCGTACCAGGGCGCGAAGTAAACGGAGGCGCGTGCGGTTCTGTTCCCGCAGCGCTCCAAACGCGGCACTGGCCTCAAATTGCTCCACGTCGAATACTCGATACTCGATATAAAACGGAGCGCCGACATTATCCATCTTGAGTTGCGTCTTCGATCGTGAGAGTTCCGCCTGGAGGGCCCGCAGGACAGGGTCTGTTGCAGCTTCCGCTCCGGCGCGCTTTTCCTGCGCGCGCAGGGTGAACGCGCAAGTGAGGACCAAAGTCGAGAGGAGTACGGCCACCACCGCAATTGCGAAGCCTGATCGCATCGTTCGTAGCCGCATCACTGCACCCCGCCGCTGGATTTCAATGTGGCCGCCCCGCCTGCAGAATCTTCGAAACCCGGAGGCGAAAGGATGGGAGGCCGTTCGCGCGATGCTGCCCGTTTTTGCACTTCCATTTCGCTGAACAACATGGCCGGCGCTGAAGCCGAGACCGGCACGCTGCCGGATTCAGCCCCGCAAACGCCATTAAATATCTGCGTGGTATTCCCCGTGACCAGAATCCGGTTCAGCGAGGCAAGCGGAGTGCCCACAATATCCACGCCTCGCACGAGCTGGTCCGGGCGCCCGTCAGCGTACACGCGCCACACGATCACCGGAAGCACCTGGAACGCCTGCGGGAGTTCCCGGGTGGTTAGCGTGAATCCGCCTTGCACGTCCTCAAAGTAAAGACCATAGGGTTTCCCGGCCTTTTTGATCTCTTCAAGTAGTTTTCCCCGCAGCTCGGAATCCTTCACAGTTTTCGATGATTCGATAACCAAGTTTCCCTGGCGCCCGGTGGGCATGAGTCCCGCCTGGCGCCTTCCATGGCCATTCGATCTGGAAAAATTCGCAATCGGCATGCGCGACATCAGGAAATTCTTCAAGATTCCGTTCTGGATCAGCGATACGCGCTGCGCGGGCACGCCTTCGTCATCATACGAATACGAGCCGGCAAGCGGCACGCCGTTCAGGGTGTGCAGCGTCGGGTCATCGTAGACGCTCAGAAAATCGGGAAGCACGCTCTGATTCACCTTCTTGGTGAACGTTTGTCCTTCGGTTTCTCCTCGTTGGCGATGTCCTTCCAGGCGGTGCCCGAGGACCTCGTGGAAAAATACGGCTGCCGCGCGCCCTGAAAGAAGCGCGGGCCCGTCGAATGGCTCTGCCAGCGGCGCGGCGCGAAGCGCCTTCAGGTCAGCGGCCATCTTTTCTTCCTTCGCGGCGAGTTCCAGTTCGGACGGGAGACCCTCGGGCCTCGTGGAATCAAAAGTTTCCACGCGCACCAGATCCATTCCGTCGTCGGCGCGTGTGTTGGCTTCCACGACCAGGCGCGCCATGATCCCCGGCGTTTCCACTTTGCTTCCTTCGCTGGAAACGAAATATGAGGTTGACTGTTGGATCTGCAGCGTCACCGTCGAACTGTAGACTTCGGGATATTTCCGGAACGCGGACGAATATTTGCGGATCTTGTCTTCCCACTCTTTTTGATTGAATGTGAGGGGAGCGCCGGGACGGTCGATCTGGGTCTGGGACGCTTCCCGTGAAAAGTCCGGCGACTTGTCCTCTTCCTCCGCCTGGACCGCCGTATTGCTCATGACCTTCGCATAGGCGGGTGACGCGCGCCGATACTCGCGATTGGTCATTTCCCACAATGTACTCGAGATGGCATCGCGGTCGTCAGCCAGGGGAAGAGGGCCGGAGGTAATTCCCGAAGAACGATTCTCGTTGTGCGTATTGTCGAGCACAGGGCTGCCAACACGCATGGTCACATCGGCCCAGCGGCGATTCGACGCGACAGAGGTTACGATCGTTCCGTAGGTGCCCGCGACCTGCAGAGAATGCTGGTCGTACACCTCGTAACTGATGAAGTAAGGTGCAGGGTCCGACTTCGCCAGGGAGTACTTGGCTCGTTCCAGCTCTGCCTGCATGGTTGCGAGCAGCACGCCTGAATCCGCCTCCGGATGAGGGGCGCCCCAACTGAGGGCTCCACCGGCCGCCAGCGCCGCAAGAAAAAGGGAACGCAAAGAAATATGCAAAAGGGATCGCCTCATAGGGATTTTGACGCACTACCTCCCGCTTCGATAGACACCGGGCGTGCGCGTTTCGTTCCTCGCGCGTCCGCAGCGTGTGTCTGTCGTCAGATGTCCACTACCCGTGTGACCTATTGCTCGCGGGCTCCAGATAGAACGCGCCACTCGCCCGCCAAAGTCCGCCATTTTGCTAGGCGGACGGCGAGCGGGAAGCCGGCCCGCCCCGGCGGGACGGCGCGTAGAGTTCGCACTCCGCCAGATATCGATAATGCCCCGAATCGCAGTGCGGGGCAATTGCTTTCCTCCGAGGATCTCCAAGTTAAGCAATTCGGCTGTCCACTGAAGCTTACAACAGAGATCCTAGCCGGACGTTGACCTCGGGCCGGCCCGGGAATAAGATGCACCCAAACCAGACGAAGAAACCTCGCTCGACAAAAGTATTCGGAAGATACAGGGGTCTGAGTGGCATGCGGGGTCAGGTCTGTGTAGCGCCCGTCCCGAGTGCGGGACGGGCCTGTGCTTGAATCTACAATGTCGGCCTGAAGGCCAACGCTACAAAACCGTTTCGTGCACAGCTTGTCACACACAACCTCTTTGGCTGCCGGCGTGAGAGGATCGTGGCAACGCTCGCGGCTCGCAGACCGCGTGCACATAGCTGTGGTGATTCTTTTCGTCTACGGGCGGCGTTGAACTTTGCCGCCTATCGCGCGATACTCCAGCCATGTACAGCGCAGCCGTCCTCGACCATTTCCAGAATCCGCGCAACGTGGGAACTCTCGACGCGGCCACGGCCACAATTTCCGTTGAGAATCCGGTATGCGGTGACATCCTCGAACTGTCGGCGCGCATGGAGGCGGGGCGGATTGCCGAAGCGCGTTTCCGTACGCGCGGATGCGTAACGGCGATGGCGTGCTCTTCTTTATTGACGGAATTGTTGCGCGGAAAGACCCCGGCTGAGGTTCGCGGAATTACTCCGGAACAATTGTCGGAAGCGTTAGGCGGTTTGCCACAAGCGACGTTCCATGCCGCGCAACTCGCGCGCGACGCTGTCCAGGCACTCGTCGCCAAGCTAAAGTAAACAGCAGGATTTAACACAGAGAACACGGAGAAAGGCCACAGAGGGCACTGAGAGTTTAGTGGAGGAGGTGCGGGATAGACTGCTGAGAGCGGCAGGCCGATTTCTCCGAGGTTCTCCGTGGTTCTTTGTGTCCTCTGTGTTGAGCTTTTCGGAATTTAACATTGAGAATGCGGAGAAAAGCCACAGAGGGCGCTGAGTTCTCTGTACTCGCAGCCATCGAAGTGTCTGCGACGCGCACACATTTTGGTTGCGGCTCCATCGCGCTGAGTTCTCCGTGGCTAATTCTCATCCGTTTCGATGGCGTGGCGCATCATATCCGGGTCGTTGATGTTGAGCACGACACCCTCTTCGTCCGTCGGGACTTCCAGGACGTCGGCGGCATGTGCCCAGACCACCGCGCGCGCGCCCTTGTCGGCGGGAGCAGCGAGCAAATCCCCGAACAGCGCACTTGAGAAAATCACCGGATGGCCGCGCCGCCGGTTGTAAGTGGGCAAGACAATAGACTTGCGGTTTGAATAAAATTGTCCGATCAAATCGCCGACCAACCTTGCACTCACGAGAGGGTGATCGACAGGGCAGAGTACGATTCCTTCGGTCTTAATGCTCTCCAGGCTTCGTATTCCCTCGCAGATGGACGAGAGTTGGCCCCGCTCCCAATTGGGGTTCAGAACGACCAAGGGATCATCAAGTTTCGCGATGGCGCGGATTTCGTCGGCGCCTGCGCCAAGCACGACGCGAGTCACGCCGATGCGCGGGTGGCGCGTGACCTGAATCAGATGTTCGAGGAATGTGCCTTCGCGGTAGGGAAGCAGCGCTTTCGGTCGTCCCATCCGGGTGGAAGCGCCGGCGGAGAGAATGACGGCGGCGAGCAAACAGGTCCCTTCAGCCCACCGAAGCAGGCGTGGCGTTCACGCGATTCACGGCCTTGTGGGAGAGATTTGTGGCTCCGCGGCGGATGGCGATCAACTCCGCCGTAATACTGATGGCAATTTCTTCGGGCGTGAGCGCCCCAATGTCGAGACCAACCGGGGCGTGCACGTTCGCGAATTTCTCCGGCGCGATACCGTCCTTTTCGAGCGCGCGGTAGACGGACAGGACCTTGCGCTTGCTGCCGATCATTCCGATGTAGCGCGGCGACGTCCCGACGGCCCAGCGAAGGACGTGCATGTCATCCTTGTGCCCGCGCGTGACGATCACCATGTAAGTCGCGGCGCTGGGCTCGATCTTCACAAACGATTCCTCAAAGCTGGTGTAGATTTCCCGCGCCATCGGGAAGCGTTCGCGGTTGGCGAACGATTCGCGGTCGTCGATGATGCCGATTGCAAATCCGGCGGTGTGCGCAGCGTTCGCCAGCGCGATCGAAACGTGCCCGCCTCCGAAAATGTAGAGCACCGGCTGCGGCAGGATTGGCTCGACGAAAATCTCGAGCGTGCCGCCACAGATCAGCCCGTTGTCGTAGTTGGCTTCGTTATTCAGGCTGAAGGTCATTTTGCGCGGCGCTTCGGCCTGCATTACTTCCTTCGCGGCGGCCCAAACTTCGGCCTCGACGCATCCCCCGCCAATCGTCCCCGCAATCGAGCCATCTTCGCGCACGAGCATGCGCGAGCTTTCATAGCTCGGGATCGAGCCGTTCGTGTGAACGATGGTGGCCAGCGCTCCGCGTTTTCCTTCGTGGCGGAGCTTGACGACCTCTTCAAATAGGTCCATAGGGAAGCGCCTGAATTTAGATTACGGCGGGTGGTCCCCAGTGTCAACCATGCCGCGGCGGGAGTAGGCGGTTTCCGAAAATCCGCATGAAGTCCCTGCACTATTTCGTGAAGGCAAGAACAAAAAAAGAAGTGGCCGCAAAAAATGACGTGCCACATTTTCAAATTGGCGCATCGAATCGCCATGGAGGAAACAAATATGCAAGCTGCTGTTGTACCTGCTAAGAGCGGTTCCTGGCAGATTAAAGACGTTCCCCAGCCCCAACCCGGCCCCAACCAGGTCCTGGTGAAAATGCACGCAAGCGGCATTTGTTATACCGATGTGCACGAAACTCTGGGACACATTCCTGGCGAGTTTCCCCGAATCCTGGGCCACGAACCGGTCGGCGAAATCGTGGCCACGGCCCCTGACGTTACCACACGAAAAGTAGGCGATCGCGTAGGCACCGCCTGGATTCAAGCCACCTGCGGGCGCTGCGAATGGTGCCAGCGCGGCCGCAGGAATTTCTGCCCCAATCAGAAAAGCACGGGGGTGAATCTACAGGGCGGTCACGCCGAATACATGCCCATGTATGCCGATAGTACCTTTCTGATTCCAGACAATGTCTCTTACGAGCAAGCTGCTCCTATCTTCTGCGCGGGCTATACGGTGTGGAGCGGCCTGCGCTGGGCCAACCCCATGCCGCACGAGCGCGTCGCCGTGCTCGGCATCGGCGGCCTCGGGCACCTCGCCGTGCAATATGCGAAAGCCGCCGGATTCGAGACGATCGCGATTTCGCATTCACCCGATAAAGACAAAATGATCCGCGAGCTCGGCGCGGATGAAATCGTCCGCGACGGCAAGAGCCTCGCCGCCGGAGGCGGCGCGGACATCATCCTCAGCACTTCCAATTCCACCAAGTCGATGGTGGACAGCATTCAAGGGCTGCGCCCTGACGGCCGCTTCGTCGCCATGGGCGCCGACGCCGAACCGCTCTCCGTCTCGCCCATGGATCTGCTCGTGAGACGCCTTCGCATAATTGGAAGCTCGCAGAATGGCCCCGAATATCTTTACGAAGCGCTCGACTTCGTGGCCCAGGGAAAAGTGAAAACAATGGTCGAAACGTATCCGCTGGCCGAAGCTCCGAAGGCGTATCAGCGCGTTGTGGACGGCAAGGCCCGCTTCCGCGCCGTCCTGACGATGTAACACCGCCCTCACCGCCACTGAGTAGGCGATGCGGTTGTGGACTTTGGAGAGAATAAAGATAAAGGCGATATCGAGGCTACTCTTACTCCATTCTGGGTAGAGTGGCCGCTAATTTATTGATTCTTTAAGTAACCGTCCCGACCACTTTTTTCCGTCCCCGTCTGGGTCCCGCGCCGGGCTGGTGGGAAGGACTCATTTCCGACCAGGGCGCGCTTGGAGCGGCGAGCGCGCGGGACGGTGGCCGCAGTCAATTTCCAACCGTTTCCACCCTAGATTGCGGTTGCTCGCGTAACTTTTTGCCGCCCCTTCATTTACATGCCGGCTCAATCCCGGGCAAGTGATCGTGGTTATTCAGCGCGTTGCTTACGATTCGCGTTTGGCGTCATCCGCGTCCTCTGCCAAATCGCGTAGGAGCGCAAAGAATGCTGGCGATTGGCCCCGGAACAGGCCCATCGCCGTGAGGAAATTGGCGGCACCCATGGCAGCCCCTTTTGTACCCGTAGGTCGAACGATCGAACATACGGGTAAACTCCGGCTCAGGAATATCGTAGGTTCCGGCATGATCAGGTTGGTCTGGAAGTCTTCTCCGCCAAACGGAGGCGCATTGAGGTTCGGAAAAACCAATGTTGGATCTTTGGGATCGGTCAAAGGAGGCGCATTACCCGCCTTGTCTTGCCAGGTCTGAAAGTGCATGGCCTCCGTTGGGCCGATACTTAACACAATCCGCAAGACCTCAACATTGGTTACCCTTTGCGCTAGCGATGGGTAGAGACTAGTCCCGCCTTGCTCGATAGTCCCAAAGTGGAATCCCGCGGTGTTAGCGATTGCCTGGATATGGTCGTTGGGGGTGAGGTCGTCATCGGTTCTGGGAATTGCCGGATGCATCCCCACGGCCAAACTAGGTATTGCTTGTGGAAAGGTGTCACCGAAGTCGGGGTTCATCGTGCGGCTGCGGTACCGAGTCCACCAACTGGTGTCTACAGTCAGCTCCATGAGATTCGTGAGCCTTCCGATTTGCCGGGCCCCGGTCGCCGTACTGCTTGGCAGCGTACGAAACTGGTCCAGGTTGACTATATCCGCGCCCTTCGAAGTCAGGTACGCATTAATGAAATCTTCATGCGTAAACTCGTCTTCAGTATTGTCGTGGATATACTGGGGCATGTCCCCATCCAGGACTTGAAGTGCAGCAGTGTATGGCGCACTCCCACTCCCCCCTGGGACCTCGCTGTCTTGGACTCCTCCGAGTTCGTTGTATTGTACCCACAGATCGGTCTCAAGGATTTCCGCCGCGGCCAAGAACCTGAGAATCGCCGCGTCGCCTTTGGTGAGCTTTCCGCTCTTCTCGTCCTCTTGGTCAGACACAGGAACTCTACCGGCAAGCAGCCCGGCGGCTCCCACCGTCGCTGCGCCTGCCGCGGCTATTCCGTTTTTCAAGAACGAACGTCGATTCGCACTCTTTCCAAGCCCATTTTCGAATTTGCTCATCGCCTTTCTCCTTTTTGCAAACACGATTTAGATTTCGGTACCCCTCCCCATTCCCCCGGGAAACCAGGGATATTCGGAATATAGCGATTGAAACGAGACATGGCGGGACGACCAATGAGTTGAGTGCTATTCGAGATTGCCCCAGTAAACGATCCGTTCCCGCCGATTACGATAGCGACGTTCGCGCGCACTTTTGTCAGAGCGCAGTCAAATGGATGTCAAGTATTTGTGGAGGGGAATTGACAATTCCGGGACAAAGCGGAGACAACTCAGAGGTCGCGGTGCTGAAAGTGATAAATCGCGATGGCCAGCGCTCCCAGCATGTAGGCGCCCGCGTAACCAATCATGGCGAGGCTCGGCACGGAGATATCGGCGAAGGGTGAAAATTGAAGCGAGCCCGCCAGGGGCGATTCCATTTCAAATGCCGCCCGCCGCCACACGGCCTCGCTCGGCATTACGAGGCTCGAGACGATGCCGACGGCCACCAGGCGCGAGCCCTCGGCGAATCCGCTCATTTGTTCGAGCCACCCGCCCAGGAACGCCAGTCCGTGGAGGCCCAGAACGATGACGCCGTTCGTGAGCGTCGAAAACCACGTGCCGAACATGAACGTGACCGTCAGAGCGAGGATGCATTCCAGAAAAACCAGGAGTGCGCCGGGAATCGGGTTCTGCGGGACCACCCCTCCGATCCAGCGCGCTTCTGCAATCGTACCCCCGAACATCAATGCCACATAAATCGCGAGCATGCCGACGAATCCCATCCACTTGCCAACCAGAACTTGCCAGCGGGCGATCGGTTTAGTGGCGATCGCATGAATGGTGCCCGAATCAATTTCTCCGGAGATTGTATCCACCGAAGTCAGGATGGTCATGACGACGGCCAGCAAATCGACGGTATAGAGTCCAATCATGAGCATGCCGCTCAAGATTTGATACCGCAGGAACGGCGGCATGGAGCCCGTGCTGAAGTCCGCCATCTGGTAATGCAAGCCGATGCCAAAGACGGCAAGAAAGCCGAGCCCAGCAAGGAGCGCGGTCCAAAGAATTTTCTTGCGCGCCGCCTCGCGAAACGTCATCCCGGCGATGATCCAAAGAGCCATCACAATCCTCGATCTTCGCCCATGATTTTCAGGAACAGATCTTCGAGCGAAAGCCGCTGTGGCGTGAACTGATAAACGTCGGCGCCCGCCGCGACGAGGTGGCGCAGGATGTCGGGCAGGACATCCTGCGAGCGCGTGGTAAGCGTGAGCTGTTCCTCGTTGACCACCGTCGACGTGCTCCACTGCGCCAGGCCCGCGACCGTCTCCGGGGTCAGTTTGCGCGCGCGTACTACCACGCGGACCTCTTCTCCATTTTGTGTTCGCAGATCCCGGCTGGTAACCACTTCGCCGTCCCTGATGAATACCACTTCATCGCAAGTGATTTCAATTTCGCTCAGAATGTGTGAGTTGAGGAAAACAGTGGCGCCGCGTTCGCGCTGGGCGCGAATAATATCCCGCACCAGCCGCCGGCCCATGGGATCGAGTCCCGAAGTCGGCTCATCGAGGAAGATCAGTTCCGGCTCATGAATTAACGCTTGCGCGAGTCCGATTCGCTGCAACATTCCCTTGGAGAATTCTTGCAGGCGTTTGTCACGGTGCGGCGTGAGCCCTACCAGGTCCACAAGAGCGGGAACGCGGTCGCGCAGCGTGTCCGGCGGCACGCCTGAAAGGCGCCCGTGAAGCTCGAGGAGCTCGGCTGCCGTAAGCCACTGGTAGAATCGGAAATCTTCCGGAAGGAAGCCGATCTTTCGCCGCACTTCAACGCCCCCTGCAGGCGTTCCCAGGACAAACGCTTCGCCGCCGCTCGGTTTCACAAGCCCGAGAAGCATCTTGATTGACGTGCTTTTCCCCGCGCCGTTCGGACCCAGGAAACCAAAGATCTCCCCCCGTCGCACCGATAACGAAAGGTTGCCCACCGCGACCTTGTTCTTGAAAACTTTGCGCAGGTTTTGCGTTTGAATCGCGAAGTTATTGGAGTGATCCAGGGGCTGCTCCTCGTTTTGCTGTACGCATCACTTGAGAGAGCTCGCCAGATCGACCGCTTGGCTGGAATCACCGAAGCCTACCAGGGAATAGGCGATTCCATTCTTCACCCAGATCAACGTGTATCCCGGCCCTCGCCTGCCGGCAAGCGTCAGGAGCGTTCCCTGGGCTCCATTGACCTTTACAGCTTGATACGACCGCAGAAAGCGGGGCACGGTCATGCTCAGAGTCGATTTCCAATCGACCGTTTGAAGAAAATCGTGCGACTGGGTCGAATTCATTCCCGCAACCTCAAGCCCGATTTCGGCCAGATGCTCGATGTCCAGGCCCTGAGGAACGTTCACCACCGGACTCGGACCCTGCCTCAGTCTTACGCAGTCGCTGAATTGGGTCGACGCCGCGGGCGGGCCCGTGACATTGCTCGCAATCGCATTGGTGGCGGTGGTCGGTGTGGGGCAGGTCCCATATTGCACTTGCACGGCTCTCGGGATTTGCACGGCCACGGCTGCTCCCTCGAGCGATTGCGGCACAACCAAGTCCGGATGGCCCGCTTCAGTGAAAATGGCCTGCAACCGGGAACGATCGACGGTCAGATTGATTGCATGTGCGCCAGAAACGACCATCTTCGGCGGGTCCTTGCGGCTGCCTAGTAGTTTTACGGGGAAACCCGCCAGTTGCGTTGCCGCAGAAGCATCGGACGCCGGTTGGTCTTGTTCGTTTACGGTCACGACGACCTTATCGGAAATCATTTGCGCGACCATCTGATGCAATGCAGGGTTGGCGTTGGGATCGGTAAAGGAGGAAAGGTCCACATTCACCGCCTGAACCTTCTGCATGCGCAGCGATCTGAAAAACCGCCCCACGAGCATTCGCCCCGCGGGGAGGCTCAAACCCACCGCAGCGACGGCAATTATCACCGCTCCTGCCAGGATTGGCCGCCACCGCTTCGAGGAAGATTCAACCACCATTGGGATTGCCTCCTTGTCGCAGACGTAGTGAGTTCTTCAACTACTACGCGTCTGGTCTGAATTTGTTTCAGTCCGGAAGCTATTTTTTCCGTATTGCGGGTCCTAAGCGCACACCCCACACAACCATGCAACTGCCTCAAACCAGCGGGCAGGGGGTCCCGGTTGATATGATATACGTTGCCCCTAATTTTGGCCCGCAGCCTTGGCAAAGAACGCGTCCTGGCGCCGCTTCATCTCTTCCGGGGCCACGTCTTCCTTATGCGTGGCGATACCCCATTGCTGGCCAAACGGATCGGTCAGCTTGCCGTAGCGATCTCCCCAGAACATGTCTTGCACGGGCATATCGACGCGCGCGCCGCCTTCCAGGGCGCGTTTGAAAATGGTATCGACATCCGCGACATAAAGGTGAAGGTACGTCGGATTGACGGCTCCGTGTTCCGGACTGGAGACCGCCGACTTGCCCATCATATCGTTCACGAAAAAAGGCGAATCGCCAATCTTTAATTCCGCGTGCATGATTTTTCCGTCCGGCCCCGGCATGCGCACCAATTCCGTGGCCCCAAATACCGCCTTATAAAAATCGATGGCCTGCGCGGCATTGCGGCAAATCAGGTTCGGCGTGATGGAGTGAAAGTTTTCCGGTATTGGCTTTACGTGTTTCGCCATGATGGCCTCCTGTGTGTATTGTTGGCTGGAGCCGCGGTTCCCGGCGTGAGCCGGAAAGCGAACGCGGTGACTGAAATTGTGCGACTCTCCCCCTGCCGTGTCAATACACATTAAAAAGAGGAGCAACCTCTGTGGCTGCCGATTCGAGAGGAGACGTCTGTAACAAGAATTTAACAAATTTATTCTTGACACAGAAGATTCTGGAGAGTATTGGTGAACCTCATGGTTAAGTATCACAGGCGGCTGGACGCTACTTTCCGGGCTCTCGCCGATCCCACCCGGCGCGCGATTCTGGCTGCACTCGCACGCGGGCAGACGCCCGTGTCCGTGCTGGCCGCGCCGCACAGGATGTCGCTTCCGGCGGTGATGAAGCACCTGCAGGTCCTGGAGCGGGCCGGCCTCGTGAGGCAAAAGAAAAGAGGCCGCGTGCGTCACTGCCGTCTGTCTGCCCAGCCCTTGAAACAGGCGGACGCCTGGCTCTCCCGATACCGCATGTTCTGGGAAAAGCAATTCGACGCTCTCGATCGATACCTGACGAAACCGCATTCCACGGAGGGTCGTGCATGGACAAAACGCAATCGCCAGCAGCCATAACACTCCAGATAAAACGAACCTTCCGGGCGCCGCGTGAAAGAGTTTTCCGCGCCTGGACCGATCGCGCCGAACTGGCACAGTGGTTTGCTCCGTCCGCGGAATATTCTACCGTCGTGCCCGAACTCGACCTGCGCGTCGGAGGGCGTTATCGCGTGGAAATGCATCACAAAGACGGGAACGTGCACAGCGTGTCCGGGGCGTATCAGGAAATCAAGCCGCCGGAAAAAGTCGTCTTCACCTGGCGATGGGACGGCGATACCGGCCTTGAAGACACCGTGGTTACCATTGAATTTCAAGATCTGGGAGATTCCACCGAAGTGACTCTCACTCACGAGCGGCTGCCCACCCCGGAGGAGCGGGACAAGCACGCCCATGGTTGGAACGGTTGCATGGACCAACTAGGCAGGATTCTTTAGGAAGTAGCATGTGAATTTCAGGGTCGTAGAAATCTGAATGCGAAATCTCACACGCAAAGAAAAGGAGCGATTATGCCAATCGTAGATTCCCTCTTGATGGAGATTGACCAGGAAGCACAAACGACGAAGCGAGTCTTGGACCGAATTCCGGAGGATAAGCTCGCGTGGAAACCCCACCCGAAGGCTTTTTCGCTGGGCCAGTTGGCCCTGCACATTGCATCCGCCCCCGGAGCTGTGGCCACTGCGGCTGCGCAGGACTCTTTTGAAGCCCCGAACTTTTCCCAGCCGGAGCCGAAGAGCCGCCAGGAAGTTCTGGACACTTTCTCCAAGAGCCTGGAAACCGCGAAGGGCACGCTGAAGAATATGAATGACGCCAAACTCACGTCCATGTGGAGCTTGACGAAAAACGGAAAGGTCGTGATGTCGGTCCCGAGGGTCGGCTTTATTCGCTCGATCCTCATGAATCATGTGTACCACCATCGCGGGCAGCTCTCGGTCTATTTGCGAATGCTGAATGTCCCGGTGCCTTCGATTTACGGTCCGAGTGCGGACGAAAATCCGTTTGCTTAGTTCGACTCATCCCGGGAACCATTCCCACCAGAAGAAGGAGCAGAGTGAGCATGAAATTCAAAGGCGAGAGCAACGAGTATCGAAAGGTGCGGGACCAACTCCTGGAAGCAGAGATCGCGCTCAAGGACCAGCGGGAGCGCGTGGCGGTCCTTCGCAGGCAATTGCCCATGGGAGCGCTGGTCGAAACCGACTACGTTTTCCGCGAAGGGCCGTCCGATATACGTGACGAATCGCCCGCGAACTTCCGGGACGTCCGCCTGTCGCAACTCTTCGCTCCCGGAAAAGACAGTCTCATCATCGATCACATGATGTGGGCAGCGAACGATAAGCTCCCCTGTCCCATGTGCAATATGTGGGCCGATGGCTACGCCGCGATTGCCGCGCACGTGGCTAATAAAGTTAATTTCGCGCTGGTTGCCAAAGCCGAACTCGCAACACTCCGGGATTGGGCCCGCCGCCGGGGCTGGGACAAGATC
>WNFA01006801.1_pt1 | contig 25670 bp, 17 predicted proteins | sample 5400481 | NCBI WGS metagenome assembly WNFA01 (sample SAMN13153340, study PRJNA577476) | soil metagenome | isolation source: 120 cm saprolite under Douglas fir tree site 2 hole 1 replicate 2 | place: USA:California | collected 2015-04-18 | reverse complement strand
CCGTCGTGTCGCAGTTTGGCCGCGCGGGCCGGCGGCTGTGGCGGCTCGCGGCGGGCCTCGTGTCGGAGCCGGTGGTGGGACGGGTGGTGCCCGAGCCGATTGTGGCCGCCCTCACGTTTTTCACCCCGGTCGGCGAGCGGGACCTGCTCGCCCACGCACTGGACAAGCTCGTCGACCGCGCGCTCGGGGACCCGCGCCGCAGTGGATGGCGCGTGCAGGTGGTGCGCGTGCACGCCGAGCTCGAGCATGGAGCTTCCTGGCTCGTAGCAGCGACCCTGAAGGACCCGTCCGCGACGCGGGAGCACATCGCAGCGCCGCTCAAGACGCAGCTCGAGCGGTCGCCGCCCGCCGGAGCGGTGGAGCGGCTCGTCGTCGAGTTCACCGCCTTCGCCCCCGGCACCGCGGAGCTGCAGCTGTTCGCACGCGATGCGGGCGCCGCGGCTCGCGCCGGGCGACGGCGTGCGCTCCAGAGCGCCGCCCGGGAGATCGCGCTCCGGATCAGACGGCCGATGCTGTATCACGTCATCGAGGTGCAGCCATGGTCCCGCCTCCCCGAGCGGCGCTACGCGTTGATCGACTATGAACCCTGAAAAAATGCGGAATGGTTTGGACAGACTTCGGGCTCTCAATACTCAAAAGCCAGTGGAGGTCGAACTGGATGAGCGTGGAGTGCCGGTAATCGTCACTCGGGAAACTGGAAACGAGAAACGTATTGAGTCGATCGGCGAGACGTGGCGGATCGACGATGAGTGGTGGCGACTACCTATTGTGCGACGATATGTGGAAGTGATTCTCGAAGGTGGAGGGAGGGTCGTGTTGTTTGAGGACATAATAACCGGAGAATGGTTCGCGCAGATGCCGACATAGTGTGGGACCGGAATACGCAATCGAAGCCTGAGCTTCCATTCCGCATTCCGCATTCTATGTATATCGAGCTCCACTGCCACTCCGCCTTCTCGTTCTTAGACGGCGCTTCTCTCCCCGAGCAGCTCGCGCTCACCGCGTCGCAGCTCGGCTACCCCGCCCTCGCGCTCACCGACCACCATGGGCTGTACGGCTCGATGGCATTCGCGCACGAAGCGAAACAGCTCGGTCTTCAGGCGATCACCGGCGCGGAGCTGACCCTGCTCGACGGTTCCCACGTGACGCTGATCGCGGAGACGCCTGAAGGGTACGCGAACCTCTGCCGGTTGATTACCGAGGCTCATCTCGGCCGTGAAGATCGACGCGATCCGCGGCTCGAGTTCGCCTCGCTCGAAGCCCGGCACGCGGGGCTCATCGTGCTGTCGGGGTGCCGCAACGGTCTCTTACCCGGCGTGCTGCGGCGCGACGGGCTGGCCGCTGCCCGCCGCTTCGCCGAGCGGTGCCGTGCGGTGTTCGGGAAGGAGAACTTTGTCGTCGAGCTGCAGCGGAACTACGTCCGGGGAGACCTCGCCCTCACTCGAGCGCTGAAAGACGTCGCCGATTCCGCACGACTTGGCGTCGTAGCGTCGGGCAACGTGCACTACCACAGGCGCGAGCGGCATCGGCTGCACGACGTGCTGGTGGCGATCCGGCACCGCACGACGCTCGACGGCTCGCACGACGTGCGTCATGCGAACAGCGAGTTCTTCCTGCGCCCGCCGGAAGAGGTCGAAGCGCTGTTTCCTGACTGTCCAGATGCTGTCGCTAATACTCTGGTCCTCGCAGAGCGGTGCCGTGGGTTCGATCTCACGCGGGATCTGGGGTATCGGTTTCCCGACTTCCACGGCGCCGAGCGCGCGCCCGCCCCCCGGGCGCTCGCCGAGCTGTGCCGCGCGCGGCTCGAAGAGCGCTACCCGGTCGAGTCCCTGCATCGCGGCGAGGCGGAGCGGCGGCTCGCCGAGGAGCTGCGGCTCGTCGAGCGCCACGGGCTGAGTGGGTTCTTCCTCGTCTATCACGATCTGTTCGACCTCGCCCGCCAAGTCGCCGACGACGTGCGGCGCGGCTCGCGGCGTGCGCAGGGCGGCCTGCTGCCCGGTCGCGGCCGCGGCTCGTCCGTCTCCTCCGTCGTGTGCTACCTGCTCGGCCTGTCGCACATCGATCCGGTCGCCACCCGGCTCTTCATCGGGCGGTTCCTGAACGAGACGCTCGCCTCGGTGCCGGACATCGACCTCGATTTCCCGCGCGAGATCCGCGAGGAGCTGATCCGGAGGGTATACACGCGGTATGGCCACGAGCACGTCGGTCTCGTCTGCTCGTTTCCCACCTACCGCCTGCGCTCGACGGTGCGCGAGATCGGCAAGGCGCTGGATCTCCCGCCGGGCGAGATCGAGCAAGTCGCGAAACTGGCGGACCGACGGTCTGGCGGATTGGCTGACGAGTTGGACCAGCTCCCCGGATTCGCAGGCCGCCGGAGCGCGCCGCTCTGGAAAGAGCTGTGTGAACTCGCCGAGGAGATCGCGGGGCTGCCACGACACATTTCTCAGCACGTGGGCGGGATGGTCATCTCGAGCCGGCCGCTCGTGGAGATCGTGCCGCTCGAACGCGCCGCCATGGAAGACCGCGTGGTGTGCCAGTGGGACAAGGATTCCTGCGACGACGCGCGCTTCATCAAGATCGACTTCCTGGCGCTCGGCATGCTGTCGCTCGTGGAAGAGTGCGTCGAGCGGATCGCCGTGCGGGAGGGAACGCCACCCGACCTCTCGCGCATCGACTTCGAAGACCCCGCAGTGTACGACCGCATCTGCCGCGGCGACACGGTGGGGCTGTTCCAGATCGAGAGCCGGGCGCAGATCCAGATGATCCGGCGCACCCGGCCCACGAATCTCGAAGACCTGGCGGTCGAGGTCGCGATCGTGCGGCCCGGCCCGATCGTGGGCGGCGCCGTGAATCCATACGTGCGACGCCGCGAAGACCAGCGCCGCGCCCGGGCCGCGGGCCGCCCCTACGAGCCGCCGCTCGAGCATCCGCTGCTCAAAGAGGCACTCGCCGAGACGCTGGGCGTGATCCTCTATCAGGACCAGGTCCTGCAGGTGTGCCAGGCACTCGCGGGATTCACCGCCGGTCAAGCGGAGGCACTGCGGCGGGCCATGAGCCGGCGGCGCAGCCGCGAGCTGATGGCGGGATTCTGGGAGGAGTTCAGGGACGGCGCGGCGGCGCGCGGTGTCCCCGAGCAGACCGCAGAGCGCGTGTTCACGCAAGTGATCGCGTTCTCCGAGTTCGGTTTCCCCAAGTCACACGCAGCCGCGTTCGGCCTGCTCGCCTACCAGTCGGCGTGGCTCAGGCACTATCACCCCGCCGAATATTATTGCGCCCTCTTCAACAACCAGCCGATGGGGTTCTACTCGCTCGACGTCCTGGGACGCGACGCCGAGCGGAACGGGGTCGAGATCCGGCTCCCCGACGTGAACGCGAGCGACGTGTGGTGCACGATTGAAAAGGGAGCGGGGAGCGGGGAGCAGGGAGCTGTTCATTCAGATGCAGTGAGAGTGGGGCTCGGGTTCGTCCGAGACTGGAGTGAGGAGACGGCGACGGCGGTCGTAATCGAGCGGGAGCGGCGCGGGCCGTACGTGAGCATCGGCGACTTCGTGCGCCGGGCCCCGCCCAAGCTCAAGCGCACCGCGATCGAGCATCTCGTGTGGGTGGGAGGATGCGACGGCTTCGGGCTCACCCGGCGCGAGCTCCTGTGGCAGGTAGGTCTGTGGCTTCCTCCGGAAGCGGAGCACGGCGTGGACGCGCGCGGCCGACGGCAGCTCGAGTTGGCGCTCAATCACCCGCACGAGGGACTACGATTCGGCGGCCTCGAGGCGGCCGAGCGGCTGCTCGCCGAGTATGACGTCCTGGGGTTCGCCGCGAGCGGCCATCCGCTCTCGCTGCTGCGCGGGGCGCTGCCACCGGGAGTCGTGCAGAGCGACGCGCTCCCCCGGCTCGAGCACGGAGCCTGGGTCGAGGTCGCCGGGCTGGTGGTCGCGCGCCAGCGTCCCGAGACGGCGAAGGGATTCATCTTCGTGCTGCTCGAGGATGAAGCGGGAATGGTGAACGTGATCGTGCGGCCCGACGTGTACGAGCAGTACCGGACGGCGGTTCGCGGCGAGCCGTTGCTGTGGGTGCGCGGCAAGCTCGCCAAGGACGACGGCACGGTGAACGTGCTGGCGGAAGAGGCGCAGGGTCTCAAAGTCGGAACGCGGAACACGGAACGCGGAACGAACAGCGAGTACGACAGTTCCGCGTTCCCACTTCCGCATTCCGCGTTCGCCTTTCTCAAGTCCATGCGCCGCGTCGCGCCCGAGTCCAAGGACTGGGGTTGAGCGTTATTGACATCGCCCCGGCGGCCGCTAGCCTTGCTCCATGCCCATCCCCACCGAACCCATCGGCAGCATCCCCAGACCCCCGGACCTCGTCGCGGGCATGCAACAACTCGCTACCGGTCGCCTCTCGCGCGATCAGTTCGCTCGCCTCCAGGACGCGGCGATCCGAGACACCATCCGGCGGTTCGAAGCTACCGAGTCCCCCGTCATCACCGACGGGGAGCAGGCGAAACCCAGCTTCGCCACGTACCCGATTCACGGGCTCACGAACCTCGCGCCCGGCGGCGTCACGATCCCGTTCGCCGATGGCCACACGCGCCAGCTCCCCCGGCTGACCGCCGGACCGTTCCGCTATCAGACGTACGCCGATGCATATCTCACGGGCGCGCGAACGCACGCCCACGTACCCGTCAAGCAGGCGGTGATTGCAGCCTCGGCGCTGAGCCTGCTCTATCCGGAGGACGGCATCAAGGGGTATCCGCGCGAAGCGTTTCTCCAGGATCTGGTGCGCGAGGCGGAGACGGACATCCGTCGTTGCCTCGCGCAGGGCGCCCACGTCGTGCAGCTCGATTTCACCGAAGGCCGGCTCGCGGTGAAGCTCGATCCCACGAAGGGTCTGCTTAGGATGTTCGTGGAGCTGAACAACCAAGTGCTGCAGCGCTTCACGGCGGAAGAGCGCCGGAGAATCGGAGTCCACACCTGCCCGGGGGGCGATCAGGACTCGACGCACAGCGCCGACGTGGACTACGCGGAGCTCCTGCCCACGCTGTTCGAGTTGAAGGTCACCAACTTCTACATCCAGTGCGCGAGTGAGCCGGACCGCGGCAAGGCGTTGCGACTCATGAAACAGCACGTCAAGCCGGGCCAGCGGGTGTTCGTCGGCGTGATCGATCCGATCGATCCGAGAGTCGAGACGCCCGAAGAAGTCCGGGACCGAGTCCTGGAAGCGGCCGAGTACATCCCGCTCGATCGGCTCGGGACGACCGACGACTGCGGTTTCGCGCCGTTCGGGGACGATACCTCCACGGACCGCGAAACGGCGTTCGCCAAGATCAGAGCCCGCGTGGCCGGAACTGCCCTGGCGGCCCGCGCGTTGCGGGCGTAATGAGGCCGTGCCACTCAGGCTAGGTTTCGTAAAAAGCGCAAAAAGAGGACAATGCAGATGCCGCAGCGGGAAGTCGCAACCCTCGCCGGAGGCTGCTTCTGGTGCCTCGAAGCCGCCTTCCAGGACCTGAAGGGAGTCGACAAAGTTCAGTCCGGATACGCGGGCGGACACGTCGCGAACCCGTCGTACGAGGACGTTTGCACGGGCACCACGGGCCACGCCGAAGTCGTCCAAATCACCTTCGATCCCACGGTCGTCTCGTTCAACGACCTGCTCCACGTCTTCTTCACGATCCACGACCCGACCACGCTCAACCGTCAGGGCGGGGACGTCGGGACGCAGTACCGGTCGGCGGTCTTCTATCACACGCCGGAGCAGAAGGCCGTGACGGAGAAGGTCATCAAGGAGCTCGCGGCGGAGCACGTGTGGGACGACCCGATCGTGACCGAGGTGAAGCCGCTCGATGCCTTCTATCCAGCCGAGGAGTACCACCGCGACTATTATCGCCGTAACCCGAACCAGGGCTACTGCAGCGCCGTGATCGCCCCCAAAGTGGCCAAGGTGCGGAAGCTCTACTTCGACAAGCTGAAGCAACCGGTCGGCTGATGCCCGCGGCCCCCGAAGCGTGGCTGCGCGGTCCAATCCACACGCAGCGACACACCGGACAGGTGATCACCACCGCGAAGATCGTGCGCGCCGGTGGGGCGCCGCACGACTGAGAAGGGAGGAGGCAGGTGCGTTGGACCATACTGGTGGCACTGCTCACGATGCCGGCGTTGAGCGCCGCCCAGGCACCCCCCGCAGGGGCGAGTGAGCCGTTCGTGGTGGAGTACTACTACAAAACCCGCTGGGGCTTCGCCGACGAGTTCATCCGGCTCTTCAAGAAGAACCACTTCCCGGTGTTGAAGCGGGAGATCGAGCTGGGGCACATCCAGCGGGTCACCGCGGAGGCGCCCCGGTTCCACGGGACCGAGGATGGCCGCTGGGACTATCGCGTCACGATCGTGTGGAAGAACGCCGCGGCGCCGCATGAGCCGTTCCCGGAGACGGAGCTGAAACGTTTGTTTCCCGACCAGGACACGTTTCGGCGCGAGGAGCAGCGGCGCTTCGAGATCCTCGCGGCACACTGGGACCTGCCCGTGGTCAGCGTGGATCTGACGCGGCCGTAGCCCGGCGGCTTGACGCTCGCGGCGCACCGAGGCACGATTTTGGCCGCATGCCGCGGCCTTCCGTCGTCGTGCTCGTCGCCCTCATGCTCGCACCGCCCGGTGCGCTGCTGGGCCAGTCGCGTGTCTCCCGACTGGTCGATTCCGCCCGCGTACAGCTCGCGGCCAACCATCTCGACTCAGCCGAGGCCCTGCTGCGTGCGGCTCTCGATACCACGGCTCCCGTTGCGCCCGCCGACCGCAACAACGCACTCGTGTGGGACGGGATCGTGCAACTCCTCCGCGCCCACGAGGATCTCGCCCGCGCCGCGTTCCGGCAGGCGCTGGCCCTCGACCCAGGCCTAAGCGTCAACGGGCTCGACCAGCTCTCGCCCGAACTGGCGCAGCTGTTCCAACAGGAGAAGCAGGCGGTCGGGCGGAGGCATGGCTTCTACGTTTCAAGGGACGTCGACGAGTCGCCGCGACGCCTGTCGGGGCCCCCGGTGGACTACCCGCGCACCCTGCTACGGCAGCATGTCCAGGGCTTTGTGCAGATCGCGGCGATCATCGATACGACCGGGCACGCCGAGCCGGCCTCCCTGGAAGTCCTGTCGACTCCCGATTCCGGCCTCATCGAACCCGTGAAACAGATGATGCTGGCGTCCCAGTTCTCTCCCGGCCGCCTCAAACGCGCCGCGGTGCGCGTGATGGTCCAGATGGCGGTGGACGTGCGGCCGCCCCGGCTCAGCGCAACGCAGCTCATCTCGAGTGCCCGGAGCCAACTCGGCGCGAATCGCTCCGATAGTGCCCTCGTTCAGCTCGATCTCGCTCTCGATACGGCGCTCACGCATCCAACCGAGGGAGAGCGGGTGTACGCGCTGCTGGTGCGGGGTGTCGCTGCGTCGCGTACGGGGCGGGACAGCGCCGGGCGCGCCGACCTGGCAGCGGGCCTCGCGCTGTACCAAACCCTCACCGCGCGCGGGGTCGACCTCGCGCCGTTCTTGCGCCGCTTCGCAGACTCAGTCCGGCTCGGCGGGCGTGGGGCCAAGCCGCCCGGCGCCGCCATGTCTCCGCCGATCGCGGTCGGGGCCGTGGATGAGCAACCGGTGCTCTTCTCCCACCCGCCAATCCGCTATCCGCCGGAGATGCAGTCACTCCGGGTGGACGGCACCGTCCTCGTCGAAGCGGCGCTCGATGTGACGGGACACGTCGAGCCCGGGTCGGCGAAGATCGTCCAGAGTCCTAACCATGCATTCGACGAGGAGGCGCTCCGCGTCGTGCGTGGGTCGATGTATCGCCCCGCACGCAGTAAGGGTCGAGCGGTGCGAGCGGTGATCCGGCAGGTGATCACCTTCGTCAACTACTAGTCGGGCGTGGCTGCGGGTCTGGGACGAGTCCTACCGAGATAGGTCCGCACGAGCGGAGCCACGCGCCCGCGCACCAGCGCGGACTTGAGCCGCTCTCGTTCGTCTGGTGTGACCTCCGCGAGGTATCGCTCCCCGCTCCCTGCTCCCTCTTTGAGCGCGACGGGTATTCCGTCTCGATACAGGATCCGGTTCGTCGCGACTCCGGCGACCACGTCTCCAGGCGTCACGATCCCCACCAGGTTGAGCGGGTCGGCCCCGCTCACGGCCACCAGCTCGCCGCGCGGCTCTTCGCGCCGGACGCCGCGGAGCAACCCCACCGCTTCCGCTAGTGCGTACTGCTCCCCCGAGAAGCCGCCCACGAAACGCCCGCCGCGAATCTCTCCTCGCGCCTCGAGCCGGCGGTACACCCGCAGGATATCGCGCCACGGCGTGAGCAGCGTCTCCCGCGTCACCAGCCGACGGAACACCACGCCGTAGCGGCGCAACAGTTGCCAGGCCACCGCTTCCGCGACGGCGTCTTCCGGCAGCGGCGCCGCGGCCCGTACGCGGGACCACCGCCCCGCCGTCTCCACACCGAACGGGGCGATACGCCCGCGCCGCCGGAACCCTCCGATCGGGCGGCGCCGATCGGAGGGGACGAGGAGCGCCCGCAGCCCGGCAAAGCTGTCCGAGGTCACGAGCCCCCACGCGACCAGCTCACCGAGTCCCTTCTCCACTTCGGTGCGCAACAGTCCAGTGGCGTTCACGAGATCGCCGAAGAACGACGCGCCTCGCTGGTCGAGCGCCTCGAGGACGGCGCGCGCCGAATGTGAGAGCGGGAGGCTCGCTGGATCGGGCTGCACCGTCATGGACTGCCAAACCGCTCCCCGCTCTCTGCGAAACACCGCAATCGGCGTCGTGCGAATCGGCCCCGATTTGTGGCCTCCCCCGTTCGACGGTGCCGCCGGCGACAGCCGGCCCCAGGCGATTTCCCCCGACAGACACAGGCCGTCGAGCCACAACGGGTCGTACTCGCCGAGCCGGGCCGGAAGCACGTCGGCTTCCCACGCACCCGCGGGCACTTCGTATCCATCGAGCAGCTCGAGCACCGCGCCAAGCCCTTCCGGTCCCTCGGCCCGGGCGTCCGGTGCGACGCGCTGCCACCGCAACAGGAACCGCATGAAGTCCGCCGCCGTGACGGGCTCGATCTCCTTCCGCAGCCGGTCCAGCGTGTAGCGGTGGATGCGGGCGAGCAGGCGGCGCTCGCACCACTCCAGATCGGCCACGCCGGGCGTGAACCGGCCACGCAGCACGAAGCCTTCGTGCTCGAGGGCGCCGAGCGCGAAGTCCACGTCCCCGACCGCGACGCCCAGCGAGCGGGCGACGTCGGCGGCCGTCGTGGGACCGACCGCCTCGAGCCGCCCGCGCACGAGCTCGCGCACCGCGTCCTCGCGCGTCCATGCCTTAGCGCGATCACGCTCCGGCACGCTCAGCGCCGGCTCGCACCCGGTTCGCGCAACAACGTCCCCGCCCGTCCGGATCTCGCCAGTTCGTCGAAGTACACCTGCTGTTCCGCGTTCCGACTTGCGACTTCCGCGTTCGGAATGGCCCCCATCACGAGCAACGCATCATGCAGCTCGTCGGCCGAGCCGACCTCCGGCCACGCCTCGTCCTTCACCCGATCGATCGCCGCCTGATCGAGCTTCCCGAGCTCCTCCGCGGTCTTCACGTCGAGCCCGCGTCGCGTGATCACCGCCTGAGTGCGACGCTCCTCCAGTGGCGCGTCGTCGAGGAAGGCATACGGCTTGGCGTTGATCACCTCGTGCGCGAGCGGTGACGGCTCCGTCGTGTCGCGCGCGACCAGCGTGAACTGCCCCGCCGCCATCCCCTCGAGCACGCGCTTCAAGCCGGGGAAGTCCATCGCCTCAAGCAGACAGTCCGCGATGGTCTGCTGCACCAGTGGGTGGTCGGGAATCTCGCGGTCTCCCACGAGGTTCTCGGGGCATGCGAGCTGGTCGGGGAACACGGCCGCGACCAGGTCCTCCGCATCCATGCGCTGGAGCGGCGTGGGGACCTTCTTGCCGCCGCGCGCGCGCAGCACGGCGAGCGCCCGGGTCGCGTTCCAGCGCCAGCGCGAGCCGAACATCGGCGCGTCGAGCATGGCTTGCACCAGCAGGTGCTCCGCAGTCTCGGGCTTCAGGTACTGGAACACGTCCTCGAGCGGGAAGCTGTGCTGGGGGCCGAGCGACAGGACGATCGCGTCCTCGGTGGCGGCCGCTTGCAGCTCGAAGTTGAAGCTGCGGCAGAACCGCTTGCGGAGCGCGAGGCCCCACGCGCGGTTGACCCGGCTCCCGAACGGCGCGTGCAGCACCAGCTGCATCCCGCCCGCCTCGTCGAAGAAGCGCTCCAGCACGAGCGTCTCCTGCGTCGGGATGACCCCCAGGATCTTCTTCGAGGCGTCGAGATACTCGACCATTTGGCGGGCCGCCGGCTCCGGCACGCCCGGGATCCCACCCGCGAGCCAGCTCATGGCCGCGCGGAGGTCACCCAGCTGACCGTCCACGTCCCGGCGCAGCCGGGACACTTCCTGCGACAACTCCGGCGTGCGACCCGGCGCCTCGCCGAGCCAGAAGGGAATCGATGGAGGCTGGCCCTGGGCGTCGACGACGCGCACCTGGCCCGACTCGATCTTCTGGATGAGATACGACCGGTTGCCCAGCTGGAAGATGTCGCCCGGCATACTCTCGATGGCGAAATCCTCGTTGAGCGTTCCGACGAAGGTCTCCGTCGGCTCGAGGATCACCCGGTAGTCACCGATGTCGGGAATCGCCCCGCCCGACGTGAGCGCGGCGAGCCTGGCGCCGCGGCGCGCACGCAGCCGGCGATTCACGCCGTCGTAGTGGACGTACGCGCCCCGCCGCCCCCGACGCGTCGTGAATCCTTCGGCGAGCATCTGCACCACGGCGTCGAAGTCCTTGCGCGAGACGTCGCGGTACGGGTGCGCCCCCCGCACCATCTCGAACAACGCATCCTCCTGCCACTCCTCGCATGCCACCGTCGCCACGATCTGCTGGGCCAGGATATCGAGCGGGTGCGCCGGGATGATCAACCGGTCGAGCTGGCGCTCCTGCGCGGCCCGCACCAGCGCGGCACACTCGATCAGCTCGTCGCGCGACAGCGGGAACAACCGGCCCTTGGGCACGGCGGCGAGGTGGTGTCCCGAGCGACCCACGCGCTGCAGCAGTGTCGCGATCGACCGGGTTGAGCCGATCTGGCACACCAGGTCCACAGCGCCGATGTCGATCCCCAGCTCGAGCGACGCGGTCGCGACCAACGCCTTGAGCTTCCCTTCCTTGAGCCGGGTTTCCGCGTCGAGGCGCTTTTCCTTGGACAGGCTGCCGTGATGCGACGTCACCTGGTCGGCGCCCAGCCGCTCGGAGAGATGCAACGTCAGCCGCTCCGCCAGCCGGCGTGTGTTCACGAACACCAGAGTGGTGCGATGCTCGAGGATCAGCTGCACCAGGCGCTCGTAGATCTCCTCCCACACCTCGGCGGCCATGACCGCCTCGAGCGGTGAGGAAGGAATCTCGATTGCCAGGTCGAGCCTGCGCGCGTGTCCCGAATCGACAATGCAGGTGTCGGTTGTCGGGTGTCGACTCCCGGAGAGGAAGGCGGCGATGTCCTCGATCGGTTTCTGCGTCGCCGAGAGCCCGATGCGCTGCAAACGCCGGCCGGTGAGGTGCTCCAGCCGCTCGAGCGACAGCGCCAGGTGGCTCCCCCGCTTGTCGCGCGCCACGGCGTGGATCTCGTCCACGATGACGGTCCGCACGCCGCGCAGCATCTCGCGGGCGCGCTCGGACGTGAGGATCAGATAGAGCGACTCCGGGGTGGTGACGAGGATGTGCGGGGGCCGCCGCACCATCTCCTGGCGCTCCGCGCCCGGCGTGTCACCGGTGCGCACCAGCGTGCGGATCTCCACGTCCGGCAGGCACAGCGCTTCGAGCGTGCGGCGAATCTCGGCGAGCGGCTCCGCCAGGTTCTTCTGGACGTCGTTCGACAGCGCCTTGAGCGGCGAGACGTACACCACCTGCGTCCCCTCGACGAGCGTCCCGTCCAGTCCTTGACGCAGCAACGAGTCGATGGCGGCGAGGAATGCCGCGAATGTCTTGCCAGAGCCCGTCGGGGCCGCGATCAGCGCATTGCGGCCCGCCTGGATGAGCGGCCACGCACGTTGCTGCGGCTCGGTGGGCTCGCGGAAGCGGGACTCGAACCAGCGCTCAGTGGCGGGATGAAAACCGGACAACGACATCCTGAAATATGGCGAAGATTTACCGAAGGAGCGACACCCCCCGCGACGCCGCGATGCGTTCCACCGTCTCCCCTATCTTGTTGTTCGGCGTCGACGCGCCCGCCGTCACACCCACCGTGAGCGGCCCGCTCGGCAACCACCCGGTCACTACCTGCTCCTCCTTGGCCCCTACGGGACGGAAGCGGATCGCCCCGGTCTCCGGATCGATACAGCTCGCGTCTTCTATGTGATAGGTCGGTGCTCGGTCATGACAGATGGCGGCGAGGTGAGTCGTGTTGCTCGAGTTGTATCCCCCGATCACGACCATCAAGTCGATCGGCTCGGCGATGAGCCTCAGCACCGCGTCCTGACGGTCCTGGGTGGCCGAGCAGATCGTGTCGAACGTGCGGAAGTGGTCGGGCAACGTGGCCTCACCATACCGCTTTGCCATGCTCCGCCGGATCTCGGCCGCGATGGCGAGGGACTCCCCGGAGAGCATCGTGGTCTGATTCGCCACGCCGATGCGCAGCAAATCGCGATCGGGATCGAAGCCAGGCGACATCTTCCCCTCAAAGAGCAAGGCGAACTGCTCCCCGCGCCCCGCTCCCTCGATGTACGCACACACCTCACGCGCTTCTGCCATGTCGCGCACCACGAGGTACTTCCCGCTCGGGTACTTGGTGACCTGGCTCGAGGTGGCCTTCGTCTCCTCGTGGTAGTACTTGCCGTGGATCACCGCGGTGAACCCGTCCTTGGCGTAGGAGTCCACGCGCTTCCACACGTTGAGCACCGATCCGCAGGTCGTGTCCACGAGCACGCATCCGACCTCGCGCAGCCGCTCGAAATCTTTCACGGTGACCCCGAAGGCCGGAAGAATGACGACGTCCGCCGGGGTGATCTCGTGGAAGTCGAACTCACCGTCGTCCGGACGGTGTAGGAACTCGACCCCCATGGCCTGCAGCTTCTTGTTGACGTGGGGGTTGTGGATGATTTCGCCGACCAGGAACACACGGCGCTCGGGAAACTTGGTGCGCGTTTCGTACGCGTACTCGACCGCGCGGTCCACTCCGTAGCAGAACCCGAACTCGCGGGCGAGCTTGAATGTCAGGTCGCCGACCGCGAGGACGTAGCCGTGAGCGCGGATGCGATCCACCACCTGGCTGTGATAGTCGGCCGCGAGGGCCCCCTCGATGTCGCCCTTGAGCCCGAAGCCGCGTCGGAAGTAGGTCTGTTCCACGGCGTCAATCTAACCGTGCACCGCGCCCATCGCGCACGGCGTCCATGACACGCTGCACCGCCAGGCCGTCGTAGAACGTGGCGGGCTCACCCGTGGCGGGCCGGCCCTCGAGCACGGTGACGACATCCCGCATCAGCCGCACGAACGAGCGGGCCCACATGTTGTTGGGGGCGGTCTGCTCCCAGAGATCATCCGGCGCGCTGGCATCCTCGAGCGGCCCGCCGGGACGGCCGACTTCGAGCGACGTCTCGCCCGTCAACACGAGCGTGCCGTCGCGGCCGGTGATCTGGGCGAAATGTCCGGGCCCGTGTGTCGCCACCGTCGTCAGCGTGATAGTGGCCAGCGCGCCGCTCGCGAGCCGCATCACGAAGCTCGCGTATTCGTCGGCGGTCACCGGGCGCCGCACGCGCTGCTCGTCGTAGCGCTCCGGAACGAACGTGGCCGCCCGGCCGCCGACCTCGACGACTTCACTGCCGGTCCAGAAGCGGCACAGGTCGATGAGATGTGACCCGACCGCGCCCAGGATGCCGCCGCCTCTCGCGGCATCGTACCACCAGCTCCAGGGAGCATCGAACGCCTGCGGCCGCCCGTCGCCGCGCACGTACGGTCTGAGCACGAGCTCGAGATGGAGGACCGGTCCGATGGCACCGACCTGGATCAGCTGCCGCACCTTGCGCCGGTTGGGCTCGTAGCGCAGCTCGTGGTCGATACGGGCCAGCCCGCGGCTCCGCTCCGCGACGTCGAGCATCTCCTCCGCCTCCCGGACCGTGAGCGCCATCGGCTTCTCGCACAACACGTGCTTCCCTGCCTCCAGCGCCGCGATCGCGTGACGGGCGTGGGCGTCGGGCGTCGAGGACACGATGACGAGGTCGACCTCGGGAGCGCGGGCGAGCGCCTCACCGCTCCCGAATGCGTTGGGAATACCGAGCTCCGCCGCGACGGCGCGGGCGCGCTCCATGCTGCCGCTCGCGATCGCGGTCACCGCTACGCCCGGTACGAGGCGCAGCGCCGGGACCTGAACCCGACGCGCGAACCCGGTGCCGATCAGCCCGACCCGCAGCGTCACAATGTCGTCCGGCAGGAGACGGTGTCCGTTTCGAGCGGCACCGCGTCGAACGACGCCTCGACCGCCACGCGCCCCGCGGCCGCGGTCTCGAGTCCGGTGCCACGCGCGACAACCGTGAGAACGGCACCGGTCGCCCGCACCTCGACGACGCCGCTGTCGAGCGCGAAGCCCCGGGCCACGTCCTTCATCATGTACCGCACGCCGACCGTCGCGCCGCGCGGCGATACCGTATCACCCCGCTGCAGCAGCGGCCACGGGCCGGCCGCCGGCGAGGCGCCGCCGCTTCCGCGCAGCCACACGATGACACCGTTTCCGTCTGCAGACCCCTGCAGCAGCAGTCCTTCCTTCCACGGACCGCCGCCGCAGCGCCGCGCGTGAGCCGGAGCTTCAAATCGGACGGTGTCTTGGCGCTGGAACGCAACGAGGGCGTGTACGCGACCCCCCTGCTCGGACGCGCTGCCGCAGGCCGCGCCCGGCACCGCGAGCGCGAGGGCGAAGAATCGAGGCAGTCTCAGAGGGAGGCTCGCGCGCCCGGCGGGGTCGTGATGCCGAGGATCGCGCGCGCAGCAGCGGTCGTCAGCGTGTGCGGAGCGAGCGCCTCGACCAGCCCCGGAGGCAGAGGGTGCGGCTTCAGATCCTTACGGTCCACGCAGACCAGCACCATCCAACCCGCGGCCCCGAGCCGCGGCGGGTCGTCGCGCAGCACGTCGAAGTTGAGGGTCATCGACTTGGTGCCGACCCGGCCGACGTACGTCGCCACGCGCAGCCGGTCGTCCAGGCGCGCGGGGAGGTAGAACTCGCTATGAACGGCCTTGCGCGGCAGAAAGATGTCGTAGCGGTCGAACACGCGGGCGTAGGCGAGGCCACAGGCACGGAACAACTCCGTCTCGGCGATCTCGAAGAACCGGACGTAGGACCCGTAGAAAATGATGCCGGCGAAGTCAACGTCGGACCACCGGACATACTCTTCGATGATGTACGGCTTCGCGGGCATCGCTTCCCGAACGGTGAAGCCCGAACCGGAAGCTAGGGGGCCTGATACCCCCACGCCAGGATGACGGAGCTAGACGCGCGTCGCGGCCCCGGAGCCCCCGTGCCTGTTGGGCCGGAGCCCATAGGCTCGCAACCGGCGCCACAACGTGGTTCGGCTGATGCCGAGCCGTCGCGCGGTCTCGGCCAGCTTCCCATGCGTCACCTCGAGCGTGTCGAGGATGGCTTGGCGCTCCCGCTCGGCCAGCGTCGAGCTGTCTCCGCTGGCGCCGGGGAGAAACACTACTTCACCGAGCTCGAGCGAGCCCTGCTTCAGCGTTCGCGTCCGGCCGCCGAAGGCCATGAGCCGCTCGCGCAGGTTGTCGCCCCGATGGGGCGCGCCGTCCCCGACCGCGTCGAGCGTACGCCGCGCCCGCTGGTTCGCGTACAGGATCCGGCCATAGGGGTCGAGGACGACCACGCCCTCGCTGAATGTTTCCATTACTGCCTGCCCGAGCGGGGCGAAGCTCAGCGGGGCCGGGAGACTGGCGGTCTTTTCTCTCGCAGGCATACGTCCTTGCATAGCCGAGGTTGCGCGTCAGGGTTCCAGACAGCACCACATAAGCAAGACCCGCGGAGCGTGCGGAAGTCACAACTCGCTGCCTCGGCCGCCTCGGCCGCTCCGTGCGAGGCGCTGCCGTTCTCCCCGGGACAGACCGCTCAACTGGCGGCGCAGGTCCTCCAATGAATCGGACCGCACCGCCTCGCGCTTGCCCCGGAGCACCGTGAAGCGGACCGGCCGGTCGAGCGGGGGCAGATCGCGCGGTTGCAGCCGCCGTGCCTGGCCTTCCTTGAGACGCAACCGCACCACGCCGATCCCCTGCTCCACCTCGTAATCCACGGGCACGCGGTCCCCGTAGAGGTGGACCGATGCCGGGAGCGCCTCCAGGGTGCTGCGCTCGGCTTCCGGCACCATCTGGTTTACGTCGAGCTCCAGCCGTGCGTTGATGAACTCGTCCCACGAGCCGACCCGCGCGAGCTGGGCCGCGAGCCGGGCGGTCACGTGTTCCGTGGCCGCCTGCGTCAGCCGCCCGCCCGAGCGTCGCCAATAGGATCCGAGCCGCTCGAGCGCGCGCCGCACCCGTGCCTGATCGGGGTGCGGCGTATGGCCGGCGAGCAGGGCCTCTACCAGCGCCGCCCGCGCGGCGTCGGCGAGCTCCAGGGGGAACGGGCTCGGGAGGGGCTCGACGTCGCGCTCGAGCAAGAACCGGAAATAGCCGACCGTCCGGACCCGCATTAGGCCCTCGTACCGGCGCTGTCGCTCGAACACGACTGTGGGCGCGCCGCGCCGCGCGTAGCGGCGGATGGCACGCTCGGGCAGCTGCGTTCCCTCGATGCTGGCGCGCGGCACGCCGAACCGGTCCGCGAAGTAGCGCAGCGTGCCGGCGACGGCGCCCCAGCTAGAGCACACCGAGCCGCGGCTCACGCGCGCCTCGCGGCCGTCCGCCGTTTCTTCGTCGATGACCAGGTCGAACGGCTGGATCTTGGCCACAAGGTCCGCGAACGCGGCCAGGGTCTTCTCGCCTGCATGGGGCAGCCGCTCGGGCAGCGGAAGCTCGAGCTGCCGGTACACCGAGGCCAGCCCGAGCGCTACATCCTCGATGGCCTTCACGAGCACGCCTCGGCCTTCGGCCCAGCGATCGACGTTCTCGCGGAACAGGTGGCGCGGCAGACCGTACACCTCGCCCAGGTAACCGTGCTTGTTGACCGCTTCGGCGTAGACGTTGTACGCAGTGAGGTGGTCGCTTCCGGACACGATCAGGCCCCGCAGGTCCCGCTCCTCGCGCGTCATGCGGTGCAGCGATTCGCCGCTCGCCGCCACCGCCACCATCGGCACGAGTTCGGGATCGGCGTGATAGAGCAGCTCTCCCCAGGGTCGCTCGACCGGCATCGCTTCCACCTCGCGGCCGTAGCGGGTCAGCCGCCCGTGCTCGATCAAGCCGCGCTCAGTGAGCAGCTCGACGGCGTCGCGGTACGCCTTGCGGTCGAGCGGCACGGGCAGGTCGAGCTCGCGCGCGTCCACGCCGAGCGCCGCGCAGGTGATCGCCACCCGCTCCGCGTCTCCCGCGAGCTGGAACTCCGGCGGCGTCGGCCGTAGCTCGTCGAACACGAGCTCCCGGTCGCTCAGGATGTAGACCTCGCCCCCTTCCACGCGCCCGTGCACGCGTCCCGCCATCTGGAGGATTTCATTCGCGCCGAGGTAAAGCCGCGTCAGCACGTTGCGACCCCGCTCCACGACGTTGGCGTAGCGCGCGTCGTAGATCACCACCGTGTCGAGGCCGCGGATGTTGAGCGCCGATTGGCCTGCCGCGGTCATCGCCAGCAGGAACGGCCGGCGTACCTGACCGTCGAGGAAGGGTCGGATGACCCGGATCGGCTCGCCCCCGTGGTAGAACGCGGTCGGCAGGCCCTGCCAGCGGTCGCCGAGCTCCTTCGCGATCTGCTCGACCTCGGCGCGGGTGGGCACGAACACCGCGACGCCGCGCCGCTCCCGCAGGACGTCCTTCATGAAGCGATCGTTCAGGAACTCGAGCGGCTGCTGCGGCAGGACGCGCACATCGGCCGCCCGCGCGGGATCGAACGCCCGGGTCTCGAGCACCTCAACCGATCCCAGGTAGCGGGCATAGAACGCCGGATCCACGGTGGCCGAAAGCCAGATGAAGCGGCAGCCCGCTCGCTTGCCGAGCGCCAGGCACAGCTCGAGCTCCGCCGAGGTCTGATGGATCTCATCCACCACCAGCGTGTCCCGCGCGGTGATGAGGCCGTCCTCGAACCAACGGCGCGCGATCCCGGTGGTCACGATCACGACGTTCCACGTCGGCGTCTCGGGCGTGGCTTCCCGCTCGCGGTTCACGACGCCGACCTTGAGCGGCGCTTGCAGGATGGTCGTCGCAATCGGCCGGATGGCGAGCGTCTTGCCCGTGCCGGTCCCGGCCACGATCCCGAACCCCCGCCCCGATGCCGCGAGGCGGGAGATGTCCTCACCGTGCTCTCGGGCGAGGAGCGTGTCGATATCGAGGCTCATCGCGAGCTCGATGGTTTCGCAGGCCGCGCGGGTCGGGGCGATCACCACGACCCGTCCGGTGGCGGGCTCCGCGGCGAGGAAGGCGTTCGGATCGGGGGGAAGGAAGTGGTCGCGGGAAATTCGCACGGCCGCAATATAGATTAGCGGTGGAGGGAGAGATGATCCGTCGACCCGTGACGTGCCTGGTGATCGTGCCGTGGCTCGCGGTGGCGCCGTTCGTGGCTCTCGCACAGCGGCTCGAGCGCACTCCCGAGAACCCCACCCGAGAGCAAGTCGAGGCGCAGCTCCGCTATCAAACGGGTCGCGTCACCCTGCGCCGCGGTCTCGCGACCCTCGACCTCCCCGCGGACTTCCGGTATCTCGACCCGCAAGAAACCGACATCGTGCTGCGCGCCTGGGGCAACCCACCCGGCCGCGAGACCCTGGGGATGCTCGTGCCCGCGGGTGTCCATGTGCTCACTCCCGAGGGTTGGGGGGTCATCGTCAGCTTCAGCGAAGACGGCTACGTCAAGGACGACGATGCCGCGAAGATCGACTACCGTGACCTCCTCAGGACCATGCAGCAGGCGACACGCGAGGCGAATCCCGAGCGCGCGAAGGCCGGGTACGCCACCGTGGAGCTCGTTGGGTGGGCCGAGCCCCCGCGCTACGACAGTGTGGCCCACAAGCTTTACTGGGTGAAGGACCTCAAGTTCACGGACGACTCGGCGCACACGCTCAACTACAACATCCGCGTACTGGGCAGGCGCGGAGTCCTCGTGCTCAATGCCGTCGCTTCGATGGACCGGCTCGAGTCCGTCAAGCGCGACATGGCGAAAGTGATCGGCTTCGTCGAGTTCAACGGGGGTCATCGCTACGCGGACTTCATCCCCGGCACGGACAAGGTGGCCGAGTACGGCATCGCGGCCCTGATTGCGGGCGGTCTCGCCGCGAAGGCCGGGCTGTTCAAGGTGCTGCTCGGGGCCCTCATCGCCCTGAAGAAGGTCATCGTGCTGGGGCTCGTCGCGGCGGCGGCGTTCCTTCGCAAGCTGTTCGGCCGCAAGCCAAGCGACGCGGCGGCGAAGCCCTGAGCACGGGACAAAAGAAAACGGGAGGCGTGCGTGCGCGCCTCCCGCTTTGCGACCGTACCTGCGGCACTGCTTAGGGCGTCAGCCGCCGCATCCGGAACCTCTCTTTGCACGCCGCACTCCGGTGGTACGGCCCGCGTGGCACGTCAATCATCGTCGCGGTCGTAATCCCGATCGTCACGGTAGTAATAGCGGTGATGATGATGCCGATGCCGAACCACGTAGACGCGCCGCGCCACGAACAGCGGGGGCCGGTAATAGAATGCACGTCTGTGTGGGTAGTACGCGGGCGGCCGCCCCAGGATCACGACGCCGGTCACATACGGCCGTGGTACGCCGAAACCGACGGCGACGCTGACGCGCGTCTGTGCCGCGATCGGCGTAGCACCGAGCGCGAGCGCGATTCCAGCTGCCAAGAGCACACGTTTCATAGGTCACCTCCGGCCGAGCCTTTCTGGAAAGGTCGTGCCAGACGCGACGATGCCGTCGCAACGGCAACTGCCGAGGGGACTTAGGGCGCTGGCGCTAGAGGGGGCGGGAGCGGCACAGTGTCACCTGCGCGGGTCACAACTGTCCGCAGGGTCCCGCAGCAGGCGTCAACGCGACGGTGGCGGGGCGACCTGCTGCATCAGTCGCACGACTTCTCCGGGCTCGGCGTGGCGTCCCAACGCCTTCTTGGAGAAAATGCGACGACCATCGACCTCCACTTCGAACACGCCGCCCGACGACTGGATCAACTTCACGTCGGCGTGAGGGTAGGTCTTGCGGATTTCGGCCGCCAGACCGGCGGCCCGTGGCTCGTAGTTTCAGACGACGCAGTATTCGATCGTGACGCGCATGCGGTAAACGATAGTCGCGCTTGACAGGTCACGCCAAGGGGCCGACCTTGCTCCGAGCTTGCCCATGAGTGCCCTCTCCCGCCTCAAAGCGTCGCCGGGCCTGCTGGTGCGGGCGCTCGTCGCGCTCGGTGCTGTGGCGGCGATCGCCGCAGGGCTGGCGGCCTTCGCGTCCCGACGGGTGCCGCTCGGCGCCGACGTCGCGGAAGAGATCGCGGTACTCGTCGTGGTCGGGGCGCTGACCCGGCGCTACGGCATCGCCCTCCCGGGGAACGGGTTCTCCTCATACATCCTGGGCGTCACGGCGTACGCCATCCTCGACCGCGGTTGGCCGTTCGGCGTCGTGGTAGCGTCGCTGGCGATGATCGCGGGCGACCTCGCCCTGCGCCGTCTGCCCGTGGCGGCGGCGCTCGACAACGCCGCGCACCTCGCGACGGGCGCGGCCCTGGCGGGACTCGCGTATGCAAGGCTCGGCGGGGCAACGGGTGCGCAGGCGCTCGCGGCGAGCAACCTCGTGCCCCTCGTCGCATTCCTCGTCCTCTTGCCCTGCGTCGTGAACGGCACCTTTTACATCGAGCTGGCACTCGGGCGCACCCTCGCCTGGGTTGACGCCGCCCTCACTGCGCGGTGGGAGGCCGTCGTGTACGCCTGCTCGGTGGGTCTGGCCCTCGCGTGCCTCGCCCTCGCACACGCGAGCATCGACATGATCGGGTTTCTCGTAATCGGGGTCGTGCTCGTGAGCGCCGCGGTCGCAAGCGTGTCGGTCATCCGGCGGGGTGTTCACGCCGACGAACTCGCGCTCATTCAGGGCTTGTCGCAGGCGATCGCGCGGGACATCAGTCTGGCGAAGAGCTTCCCACGGATTCAGGAGCTGGCCCGGCGCTTGGTTCCGTGGGAGCACATGGGCTTCGCGCGCTACGACGCTGGGACGAACGAAATGGAGCTCGTCGCGGACACCGCGACGGGCCATCGCGGCCCCGAGAAGGTTCGCTTCGACGCCAATGCCGGACTCTCCGGTGAGGCCGTGCGGCGACGGCGGCCAGTCGTGGCGGGCGCTCTCTTTCCCGAGCAGGTGGTCGTGTCCGGGCGGGAAACGCCCGGCTCGGAGGTGCTGGTCCCGCTGTATCACGCCGGGCAGCTGGTGGGTCTTTGGAGTGTACGTCACTCGAATCCTGGCATGTACCACGACGCCGACGCCGACATGCTGGCGCTGTTGGCACCGCAGCTCGCGTTGATGCTCGCAATCGAGGGCTCGGTTCAGCCGGTGGTCGGCGCGTCGGATCGCACCAGTGCCTACATCGAGACTTTGACGGCCACGGCCGAGGAGATCCACGCCTCGAGCCAGGAAGTGGCGGCCTCGGCGCGTCGCGCCAGCCAGGGGGCCGCCCAAGCCGCGAGTCTCGTCAGCGCGCTGGCCCGCGACTCGGAAGAGCTGACCCACCACGCCGCGGAGGTGGTCACCGCGGGCACCCAGACTCGCGACTCGGGCGCGCAAATGGAGCAGACCACGGAGAAGGTGCGCCTCGCTACCCAGACCGCCGTCCGTCGCCTGACCGATCTGGGTCTCACGACCGAAGAGAGCGCCCGCGAGGTACGGCGGCTGCGCGACGTGGCGGAGCAGGTCGAGAAGTTCTCGGAAACCATCGGCTTCATCGCCAACCAGACCAACCTGCTCGCCCTCAACGCCACGATCGAAGCGGCGCGCGCCGGTGTTCACGGCCGCGGCTTCGCGGTGGTGGCCGATGAAGTCCACAAGCTCGCCGAAGCAAGCGGTCGAGAGGCGCGCAACGTCGGGAAGTCCGCACAAGAGACGCGCCGGGCGCTCGACCGGGCCGCACAGCTGCTGGAGCGCATCCGCGGCGATCTCGGGGACGTGGTACGCAGCTCGAGCGACTGGGTGCAGGACCTGACCCGCATTGCAGAGGCGGCGGGCGGCACGGCCCGCGCCGGGAAGCAGGTCGCGGAGCTGGCGCACGGCATCAGGGAGCGGTCGGCCAGAATCAATCAGTCGCTCGAGCAGGCCAAGGTGGGTGCCCACTCCTCGACGCAAGAAGCCGAAGCCGTCGCCGCCGCCGCCGCGGAGCAACTGCAGGCCATCGAAGGTCTGGCGCAGGGCGCTACCGAGCTGACGGCGCTCGCCGACAGCCTTGCCAGGGCAGTCCGGTTCGTGCGGGGCGAGAACGGGCGCCAGTAGTTGCGTGACCCACGTCACCATGCCCGGCCTCCGGGGTTTCTAACCGGAGGCCGAGTTATTACCGTAGGGCCAGCCCTAGAGGAGCAAGCCGTCCGTGCGAACACTCGCGGTCCTCGGAGTAGCGCTCACGTGCGGGATCTCCAGCCTCCCGGCACAGCGCGCGCACCAGTTCGAGTTCGGGGCGTTCGGATCGTTCACCCGATACGACAAGCTCTTCAACCTGGACGCCCAAATCGGCGGCGGCGGTCGGCTGGGTTACTTCTTCAATAACGTCGTCAGTGCGGAGCTCGACGCGGGCTACCAGAGCCCCAATCCGAAGATCGGCACCGCCTCTCCCACACTGGCTCACGGCAGCGCCAGCCTGGTCCTGAACTTCGGAACCGCCCGCAACCTTTTCTATATCCTCGGCGGCTACTCCCGGCTTGACTTCGAAAACACGGCACCATACCGCTTCACCGACGACGCTGTTCACGGCGCGATGGGCGATCGGATCTTTCTCGGCGACCGAGCCGCCCTCCGCCTCGAAGTCCGTGGGTTCTACACGCCCAACACGGGCTTCGCCGGTGGGGACTGGGCGGGTCACGTCGTCGGCTCGCTCGGCTTATCCGTCTTCACGCGGAGCGGCCCGGCACCAGACGCGGACCACGACGGTGTCCCCGACCGGCGGGATGCGTGCCCTGACACACCGGTCGGCGCCACGGTCGATGCGCGCGGCTGCCCCACTGACTCAGACCATGACGGCGTGTACGACGGACTCGACCAGTGCCCGGGCACGCCCGTGGGAGCACGCGTCAACTCGAAGGGCTGCCCCTCGGACGCGGACGGAGACGGCGTGTTCGACGGACTCGACCAGTGTCCCAACACTCCCGCCGGCGCCACCGTGGATGCCAAGGGGTGCCCGGTGGATACGGATGGGGACGGGGTGGTCGACGGGCTCGATCGGTGCCCGGGTACGCCCGCGGGCGCGATCGTCGACGCCGCCGGGTGCCCGCTCGACTCGGACAAGGACGGCGTCCCGGACGGACTCGACAAGTGTCCCAACACGCCGCCCGGGGCGGAAGTGGACGACGTCGGGTGCCAGCGCTTCAAGGACTCGGATGGGGACGGCGTGGACGACGCGAAGGATCGCTGCCCGGGCACGGCCCCCGGCACCCGGGTGGATGCCGCCGGCTGCCCGATTCTGTTCACGCCGGAACGGACGCCGGTCATCCTGCGCGGTGTGATGTTCGAGACCGGGAAATCGGCTCTCAAGCCCGAATCCTTCACGGTCCTCGACATCGTCGCACAGTCGCTGAACGCCAATCCGGATATCCGGATCGAGATTGCCGGCTATACCGACAACACCGGCTCGAACGCCACCAACCTGAGGCTGTCGCAGGCGCGGGCGGACGCGGTGCGCGCCTACCTCGGGAGCAAGGGCGTCACGCCGAGCCGCATGGTGGCGAAAGGGTACGGCGCGGCGAATCCGATTGCAGCCAACACGACGGCCGCCGGGCGCGCGCAGAACCGGCGCGTCGAGCTGCACCAGTTACCTTGAGCGCGTTCCGCGCGGGGAGCTGACATGAGACGGTTCGGGTTGCTGGCGGCCGTGCTGACGCTCGCCGGGGGACGCCTTGCCGCGCAGCACGCCGGACAGGTCGAAGTGGGCGCGTTCGGCGCCTACACACGCTACGATGCCACGTTCGGGCTCGCCCACAAGATCGGGGGCGGCGTCCGGATGGGATACCTGCTGGGCAGCATCGTTGGTGTGGAGGCCGACGTCCTTTTCCAGCCCGAGTACACTGTCACGCCGCCCGGCGGCGCCACGTCCACGCTCGAGCCGCTGATCGGCAGCGCGTCTCTCGTGATCAATGCGGTGCATGCTAACCGACTCATGGTCTACGTGCTCGGCGGCTACTCGCTGCTCGACTTCGGCACCCGCGCGCCCTACCGCTTCACCGACAACGGCGCCCATGGCGGCGCGGGCGTTCGCCTGTTTCTCAGTGACCGCATCGCGTTGCGCGTAGAGGGGCGGGCGATCTACAGCCCCAGCACCCAGTCGACGTTCGGCCCCAAGACAGCCACGCATTACCTGGGCACCGCCGGGCTCTCCGTGTTCCACCTGGGTGCCCCGTCCAAGGATTCCGATCACGACGGCGTGCCCGACAACAAGGATGCCTGCCCGGACACGCCCGCGGGGGCTGTTGTAGACTCGAAGGGCTGCCCCATCGATTCCGACCGGGACGGCGTCCCCGATGGCATCGACAAGTGCCCCGGGACGCCAGCGGGAGCGCGTGTCGATGCGACCGGCTGTCCCATCGATAGCGACGCCGATGGCGTCCCCGACGGGATCGATCAGTGCCCCGGCACGCCCGCGGGGGTGCACGTGGACGCGAAGGGCTGTCCGGTCGACTCCGATGGAGACGGCGTCCCCGATGGCGTCGATCAGTGTCCCAACACGGCCCCGGGCGTCGCGGTCGACGCGGCTGGGTGCCCGCTGGATTCGGACAAGGACGGCGTCCCCGACGGCATCGACAAGTGCCCCAACACGCCCGTGGGAGCCACCGTGGACGCCAGCGGGTGCCCGTTGGACACCGACCTCGATGGCGTGCCGGACGGCATCGACCAATGTCCCAACACACCGGCGGGCACCAAGGTGGATGCGGTCGGCTGCCCGCTGCCGGTCGAAGCGGTGAAGCCAACGGCCACGCCCACCCCGCCCGGCAAGTGTCCGCCCGCGCCCCCGGGGAGCCAGGTGGACGCGAACGGCTGTCTCATCCTGTTCGCGCCCGGAGCCGCGCGGTCCCCGACGCCCGGCGCTCCAGCGCGGCCCACGCTGATTCTGACTGGTGTGAACTTCGAGACCGGCAGGTCGATATTGACGCGGGACTCGTACATGGTGCTCGATGCCGTCGCGGCCTCGCTGGTCGCGAATCCCGACATTCGGATCGAGGTCGCGGGCTACACCGACAGCACCGGAAGGAAGTTCACGAACCTGCGACTGTCGCAGGCGCGTGCCGCCGCCGTCCGTTTCTACCTAGCGCGCAAGGGCGTCCCGCCACTCCGCATGGTCGCGAAGGGGTAC
>WNFA01000776.1_pt1 | contig 25680 bp, 20 predicted proteins | sample 5400481 | NCBI WGS metagenome assembly WNFA01 (sample SAMN13153340, study PRJNA577476) | soil metagenome | isolation source: 120 cm saprolite under Douglas fir tree site 2 hole 1 replicate 2 | place: USA:California | collected 2015-04-18 | reverse complement strand
TGTCCTCCGCGGGGAGGGCGCGAAATCACTCTTTCAACGGACTCATGAAGCCGGGCTGAAACCGGCCATGGCGAGGACATCATGGCGAAATTCTTTGCGATCACCATCATCGTAATCGCGATCCTTTCCGCGATTCCCATCCTGCGACACACCTGGGTGGCGCCAGAGGACATCTCGACTCATGGATATCTGATCGACGATCAGATGTCAGAAACCATGGCGGAGGCTGGAATCGCCTTTCTCGCCGCACAGTTCGTTTTGGCAATTTTCATCTGGATGTTCTCCAACCCCCGCCCTGACTCAAAGATTAAGAATTTTCCCGGCGGCGCCAAGGCTTTGGTGATTGCCGCCTTGCTGCTCGTGGGCGCAGAAGTCCTGGCCCTCGGAGTCTTTGGAGTGAAGGCATGGGCGAACGTATATCTCACCGCGCCTTCGGCTGACGCCGTGCCCATCCAGGTCCAGGCCGGACAGTTCGCTTTCTACTTCCGTTATCCGGGTCCGGATGGAACGTTCGGCCCCCTTCACCCGGAACTAATCAACGAAGGATCGCAAAATTTCTTTGGTCTCGATACCGCAAATGATGCGGATTCCAAAGACGACATTGTAACCGCTGAGATGGCGATCCCCGTGAACAAGGAAATTCATCTGCTCATGCATGCGAAGGATGTTGGACATTCCTTTTTTGTGCGGGAGTTGCGGGTGCAACAGGATTTTGTTCCCGGGCTGGATGTTTCTCTGCACTTCACCGCGACCAAGGCCGGCAGGTACGAAATTGTCTGCACCCAGCTTTGTGGCCTTGGGCATTACAACATGAAGGCATATCTCAACGTGTTGTCCCAAAATGACTTTGATGATTGGCTGAAGAAGCAAGCGGCACTGCAGTAGCTCTTCCCGTCCGCGTTCAATGCGCGGGCGGATGGAGACATCTCTTTTGAGGTGAGAGCAAATGCACGACATATCGGCGCACGCGGTGCAACACCACGCTCCTCCGACAAGTTTCATTCGGAAGCATGTCTTCAGTCTGGACCATAAGGTGATCGGCAAGCAGTATTACGCATTGGCCCTTGTCGCCGCTCTTACCGGAATGCTGCTTTCCTGGTTCATGCGGATCCACCTTGGGTGGACCAACGCCGCGATTCCCGGCCTGCAATTGCTTTCGAAGACTGGCGCCCCGGGCGGCGTGATCACGCCGGAGTTTTACCTGCAGTTGATGACCATGCATGGCACGATCATGGTCTTTTTTGTGCTCACCACCGCGCCTTTCGCGGCATTCGGCAATTTCTTTCTGCCCATCCAGGTCGGCGCCGAGGATATGCCCTTCCCACGGATCAACATGAGTTCTTTCTGGGTTACATTCCTTGCCTTCGTGGTCCTGATATCGTCATTCATCCTCGGCGACGGACCGACCCTGGGCGGCTGGACCCAATACGCGCCGCTTAATTCGGTGGGTTCGGTTGCGGGTCCCGGCCAAGGTCTGGGTGTGGTCCTTTGGATGATTTCCATTGCGCTGTTTTGTGTTGGCCAGTTACTGGGCGCGTTGAACTTCATCACCACCACGCTCGATCTCCGGGTCAAAGGGATGAGCCTGATGCGTCTGCCGCTCACCGTCTGGGCATGGTTCATTACATCGTGCATGGGGCTGACAGCATTTGCCGTGTTGATGCCGGCATGCATCCTCGTCATTCTCGATCACGTGGCCGGAACCAGCTTCTTCGTGGCATCGAATCTGGTGATCAATGACCAACTGCAGCCGCACTCGGGAGGATCGACTCTGCTGTGGCAACACTTGTTCTGGTTCTTCGGACATCCGGAAGTCTACATCGCGATCATTCCCGGCATCGGCATCGTTTCCCATATCTTGATTACCAACATGCGCAAGCCGATGCTTAGCCACAGAGTACTCATCTATTCCATGGGAGCCCTTGGGGTTCTCAGCTACATGGTCTACGGCCATCACATGTTTGTCAGCGGGATGAATCCGGTCTCCTCTCTGGCATTTTCCTTCCCCACGCTCGTCATCACCATCCCCGCCACCATCATAGTGCTGATCTGGACCTTCAGTCTATATGGTGCCAAGCTCCGTATCAACTCGGCTTCCTTGTTTGCATTGGGCTTTGTTTCGATGTTTGTCAGCGGCGGGGTAAGTGGCTTCTTCCTGGCTCAGCCCTCGATCGATATCATGCTCCATGCGACTTACTTCGTGGTCGGCCATTTCCACATGGTCATGGGCGTCGCGGCCATGTTTGGCATCTTCGCGGCAACTTACTTCTGGTTCCCCAAGATGACCGGACGCATGATGAACGAATCGTTGGGAAGGGTTCATTTCTGGCTCAGCTTCGTGGGCGCGTACTGCATCTTCATGCCATTCCATTACCTGGGAATGGCCGGGAATATCCGTCGCTACTCGTCGTTCCCCGACGACTTCCTGCAGCCGCTGCTCCCCGTCCACAAATGGATCACCGTCGCTGCCCTCATCACCGGTGCCGCCCAGCTTATTTTTGTCTACAACCTGATCCACAGCCGGTTCTGGGGCAAGCCAGCGCCAGATAACCCATGGGAGGGCACTTCGCTCGAGTGGAGCACGGCCACGCCGCCGCCTTTCGACAATTTTGGCGGTGAGCATCCCGTGGTTTACCACGATCCCTATCAATACGGCGTGCAGAGTTCGGCTGGTGACTACGTAATGCAGACTTCGCCGGAGCAAGTTAAGACGGAGCACGATGAGAAGTAAGTCACGTGGAGTAACTAGTAATTATGGCAACTACAGTACATGAACCGCCAAAAATCGACCCACGCCGTTTGCCGGATCAAGCGCACTCGGGGAACGGCGGCTGGCGAAACCTGGTTCCTGCGGACGGGGATCTGCGTGTGACGCAGGAATACTCGCCGCCACCATCCTCGACTGCCATCTGGGTGGTCGTTTTCGCCGTTACGATGATGTTTGCCGCGTTTTCCAGCGCGCTGATCGTTCGCAAAGGATCATCACTGGATTGGCGGACCTTTCCTCTGCCGTCGGTCCTCTACTTCAACACACTTCTACTCCTTGCCAGCAGCGTTACCCTGGAAGTCTCGCGCCGCCGCATCGCTACCTTCATGGGCGGACTGAAGAGTCAGGTCGAGAGCCCTGCACGCTGGCTGTACATAACCCTGTTTCTCGGTCTGCTTTTTGTAGCTGGTCAGTATGTCGCGTGGTCACAGTTGAGGGCCGAGGGGCTCTATCTAGCCACGAATCCAAGCAGTTCTTTTTTTTATGTGCTAACAGCTACGCATGCCCTGCACGTGATGGGCGGGCTGGGCGGGCTGATCTACGTTATCCGCAAGTTGACTAAGTCGGCCCTGCGACGGAGCCAGTTAGTTGCGACCGCGCGTTACTGGCATTTCATGGGCATTCTTTGGCTGTACCTGCTTTTATTGCTTTGGATCAAACTTTAACCGACTCAACAATTAGGAGGCGCCGTGAGCCAAGCGGATTTGACCATGGAAGGACACTCGTCAGGCATGACGATAGGACCGGTATTTTCGATTCCTACAAAAAAGCTGGCGATGTGGCTGTTCATTATCGCGGACACCATGACCTTTGCCGGCTGCCTGGTGGCCTATGGATTCCTGCGCAACGGTACTCCTAACTGGCCCAGACCGTTCCACAGCATCACTAATGTCGCGCTGATGACCTTCATTCTTCTGACCAGCAGCTTGACCATGCTGATCAGCCTGCGCTCAGCACGAGGGGGCGACAAAGCTGGAGCCTTCCGCTGGATCATGATTACCGCGGCTTTGGGCATTCTTTTCGCCCTGCTGCACATTCGTGAATGGATGGGTCTAATCAATGAAGGCATGACCCTCTTTAAGAATCCGTGGGGAACAGGATTGTTCGGCGCGTCATTTTTCAGCATCACAGGCTTGCACCTCACCCACGTTACCTGCGGCATAATCGCTCTAATCGCCGTGGGCGTGCGCTACAAGGGCGGCCGCTACAATGCGGATGACATCGAGGTTTTGGGCCTTTACTGGCACTTCGTGGATCTGGTTTGGATGTTCGTCGTACCGTTGGTCTATCTTTTGAACCTTACTCACTAGGTCGAAAGAAGATCAAGAGATCAAGCAGCTTGGGAGCGGAATGCGATGACAACGACAGCAGCGGAAGCGCAGAAGAGCGGTGGGATCGGGAAAGATTTGATCGTCTATGTTTGCCTGTTAGCTTTGGCAGGCTTGCAATTCGTCATTGCCTATCAGAATATTGACGCCTCGCAGATGTTCGTGCGCATGCTGGCAGTCGCATGCGTCGAGGCGGGGCTGGCAGAATTGTTCTTTATGCATCTTTGGTCAGAAAAGCGTGTCTTTCTTTGGTTTGTCATCATCTTTACGGTTTCCGTCCTGCTGGGGATGCAGTATGGGTGGACCGACAGTTTCCGAATGGTTAACGGCGCGCCATTTTCAAAATGACTCAAGCAGTGACAGGCGCGAGTTGGGAGAAGAGATGTTACTAAGAAAGATGAGGGTCGAGAGACCGCTCCTCCTTATTGCTATTGCGCTGGCTGGACTGGCCATGCTCGCCACCCCTCTCCCGGCCTTCTCTCAAAGTTGCGCGCTCTGTTATACGCAGGCCGCCTCCGCCGGTGGTCGAATGATTCAGGCTTTGCGCAGTGGGATTCTGATTCTTATCGTCCCTCCCACGCTAATGTCGGTCGGCATGATTTTCATTGTGCATCACAAGCGTAATCAAGTCAGACGGGAGGATGACGCGCCCGACTCTGATCGCGAGTGGTAGCAGGAAAGTCAATGGCAATTGCCAGGCGCAACATAGCCGGCAAACCGTGCCTTGATCCAACTGATCTGGTCTGCGACCGACGCTCCCATCACGCCGCTGGCATCGAGATCCGGATACTTCAAAAAAAGGATTCGGCTTCCTTGCTTGCACATGCGGGCCACGGTTTTGCCCGTCATCTCTGCCGATATGGCAGGGTCCGCTTCGCCGCTGATCACGAGGAGTGGGCCATGGGCCGGCTTTTGGCCGGGAGTGTTTCTGCTGAAAAATTCCGTTACGAACCGATTGCTCTCCCAACCCGGTTTGAGCATGCCGTTCGTGAACTCCGGCTCTGTTTCTCCTCCACAGGTCTGCGCGACACTCTGGTACGCAGGAAGCGCCGTGTCTTTCAGCATGTCGCTCACTTGGAATTCCGGATAAATCGCTTTGACGGTGGATGCCAGGACCAGCAGCATGCGATTGGAAGAACCCCGCGCGAAGCGCTGGTATGCCTCCTGCGCGTCCGCCACACCCGAAGTGGCGACGCTGCCTAAATAGTTGGGATCGCGTACTTCGCTCTCCGCCACAGCCACCGCGGCCATGCCTCCCTGGAAAGGTCCCACGGCGATCCACCTAGGCCCAATCTCCTTCACAGCCGCGCGCGCTGCCGGTACCGAATAGATCACGTCCAACGCGTTCGACTGCATGTCCAGCACCGGCTTGCCGGAATCGGCTCCCAACCCGGAGTAGTCGGTCGCAACCACCGCATAGCCAAGATTGGCGTACATCGCCAGGATCGGCCCAGCGCCGAGATTCTTCATCAGCGAGGGAGCGCACTGTCGCGCCGCTCCCCTGAACTCGTGCGCCCATGCAATCACAGGCCATCCGCCCGCCGGAGGCTTGCCGTCCGGCACCAGAACCACGGCCGAGACGGCCACGTCTTCTCCGTTCGCGGTCCGCGAGTGATACAGAATCCGCACCGCGGACAATTCATACGGAAGGTTATATTGGTCGATCGGTTCCGACCGTATGAGTTCTCCAGGCTTGCCTGGGGGCAGCGGATGCGGCGCGTCATAAAAGCTCGTCAGCGGGAGGGTAGGAGTTGGCCGGAATCCTTTGGCTGGCGTTGCGGTCTGAGCTTGGGCAAATTCTGGATTTCGAGGCAGCCCGGCCAATGTCAGGGAAATGGCGGTCGCCACTTTGAGAAACATTCCCGCCTTGCGACTTGTTGACCGGGACAAGCGAGGCTTCGTCATGTTGTCAGGGGATGGTACCACTTTGAGATTCCGAGGAGACTTTGTCCACGCCCTCCCTTCGATAGGCAAAGGGTGCGACTTCAGCCTGAAGTCCTTGCCCAGAGCGGGATTTCGTCCGTAAACGGGAATGTTGTGCCAGTTAACAGGCCCCTCCCGCCGGAACTCACTTGATGTCCAACTTACAGGTGATAGAATCCATTCCATGGCAAAAACACTAATTCAGTCCGTAGTCAAACAACTTCAACAGGAACGCGCGCGACTTGAGAATGAACTTCACGGCGTTACCGCTGCCCTAACTACCTTCGGGAAAGTCTTCCTGCATGGGAGCAAGCGTGGACGGGCGGCAACTCACAAGAAACGAACGATTTCGGCTGCGGGACGCAAGAGAATAGCAGCAGCGCAGCGGGCACGATGGGCAAGGGTTAGGGCAGCCAAGAAAAAATAGGTGTGCCGACCTCCGCCCACCAGGCGGGAAATCGGATCCTGTCCGGATAGCGCAGCCAACATGGGAGGTTTCAGTTCGAGAGGTCTCGCACCACTGCCTTCACAAACTCCGTAAACTCCTGGACGTCCTCTTCGGTCGTGTCGAACGAGCACATCCACCGCGCCACTGACTCCTCTTCGTTCCATACATAGAAGAAGTACCGCTCCTGTATCTTCTGAATTGCCTCCCGCGGAATCTTCGCAAAGACCCCGTTCGCCTCTACTGGATACACAATCTTGACTCGCGGAATCTTCCTTACTTCCTGTTCCAGCAGTTGCGCCATACGGTTCGCATGCTCCGCATTGCGCCGCCAAAGATTGTCTGTCAGCAGCGCCTCCATCTGCACCGACATGTAGCGCATCTTCGATGCCAGTTGCATCCCCTGCTTGCGCACAAACAAGAAATCCTGCGCCAGTTCCGGACGAAAGAACACCACCGCTTCCGCGCCCATCAGCCCGTTCTTTGTCCCGCCAAACGAAAGCACATCCACTCCGAGATCGCGCGTCGCCTGGCGCAGGGTTAATTGCTGGGCCGCCGCGGCATTTGAAATCCGCGCCCCATCCACGTGCAGGAACATCTTGCGTTCATGGGCAAACCGCGCCAGCGCGTCGACTTCCGTCGGCTTGTATACGGTCCCCATCTCGGTCGCTTGCGTAATCGAAATTACCCGTGGTTGCACGTGATGCTGATCTCCTATTCCTTGGTACCCACGGAGCGCAGTTTCCAGCGTCAATTTCCCATCCGGCGCTGCAAGAGGCACAAGTTTGCAGCCGGTAAACTTTTCCGGCGCACCGCATTCATCGGTGTAAATATGAGACGTCTCCGGGCACAGCACCGCATGAAACGGCCGTGTCAAGGCCTGCAAACTCAGTACATTCGAGGCTGTCCCATTGAAAACGAAAAACACCGTCACATCGGCGCCGAACTGCTCTCGAAATCTTTCCACCGCCAATTCCGTGTGCGGATCATCCCCATAGGCTGCCGCGGGGCCATTGTTAGCCCGTCGTATCGCCTCCAGCACCTCGGGATGTACCGACGCATTGTTGTCACTGGCAAAACTTCGGCTCGGTTTCATGTCAAGACAATCTAGCAGAAGCGAAAATCGTTCGGAGCTTTCCCGCCCTTGCCAGTAATATATCTCTTTGGCTCTAATCGAAATTCTGCTATGGCAACTAACCTTGCATCCGGTGGCAACGCGACGCAGCGCAACATTCTGGCGCTGCTCATCGACGACGCGCGCAGGCACGTCTATGAAGCTGCCATACGTACTCCGCTGGTGCGGCTCAACTACGACGGCCCATCCGACATTTATCTGAAGTTGGAATGCCTGCAACCCATCGGTTCCTTCAAAATTCGGGGAGCGTATAATGCTGTTCGGCTTTTGCAAGAAGACGAGCGCCGGCGCGGTGTTTGGACCGTCAGCGCCGGCAACGCTGCCCAGGGAGTGGCGCTGGCGGCGCGCAAGGCCGGCGTACCCTGCAAGATCCTCATGATCGATGCGGCTCCGGCGGCCAAGTTCGATGCGGTACGCCGTCTCGGCGGAGAAGTCGTAAAGGCCTCATACGACCAGTGCTGGCAGGCGCTGGCTGACCGCGCGCATCCCGCGATGACCGGCGCGTTTATTCATCCGTTCGAAGATGACGCGTTTATTGCGGGCAACGCCTCGGCAGGTCTGGAAATCCTGGAGGACCTGCCCGACGTGGATTGCGTAGTGGCGGCATTCGGCGGCGGAGGCTTATCGTGTGGCATCGCCGCCGCCTTGAAAGCGCGCGGACACAAGGCGAAGGTGTTTGCGGCAGAGCCGGAGACGGCGGCTCCGCTGGCGCGCTCGCTGGCCGCGGGATCGCCCCAGAGTTTTCCCAACTGGACGGCGAGTTTTGTGGACGGTTGCGGCGGCAAGTCGGTCTTTCCGCGCATGTGGGACCTGGCGCATCATCTGCTCGCCGGGTCCATTGTGTGCACGCTCGAGGAGACACGCAAGGCTATGCGCATTGTGGCAGAGCGCAATCGCGTGATCAGTGAAGGCGCAGGCGCCTGTGCCGTAGCGGCTGGCCTCAGCGGCAAATGCGGCTCGGGAAAGATCGTGTGCGTGGTGAGCGGCGGCAACATTGACTTGGCAAAATTTTCGGAGTTGGTGACGCGCTCAGACATCTGAGGTGGTTTCTGTTCGTTGACCAGTACCGGGCCGGATTCGTCGTCGAGGGATCGTAGATTTCTGCTCTAATAGGATGTCGCCGGAGGGTCACGGGTTCACGGCGTGTCGATCGCCTTCGGGTGGCCGCTTCATTCGCTGAGGTCACGCTTCCGGCTCGGGGAACTACGTCGTCAATGGACTGAAAAATTTCTTTGAGCGTAAACAATTATGTCTAAACTTTCCGCAATAATGTCATTCTTGATAATGCTCCCCGTCCTTATGGCCGCGCTCCTTTTCACGACCGCTTGCGGCGACAGCAAGGGAGCCAAAGCTGCCGCCCCGCAGGCCATGCCGGTCAAAGTCCAAACGGCAAAGGCCCAAAAAGTCGACGACACCACTGACTATGTCGCCACCTTGAAGTCCCGCGACTCCGCCCTGGTCATGCCGCAGGTCGAAGGCATCATCACGCAGATCTTCGTCCACTCCGGCCAGCGCGTCGCCGCAGGGGCTCCCGTGATGCAGATCGATCCCGCGAAGCAGCAGGCTACGGTCAACAGCCAGGAGCACGCCCGCGTCGCCCAGCTAGCGCAGGTCAAATGGGCGCAACAGAATTACGACCGCGTCAGCGGCCTTGCCAATGCCGGCGTAGTGAGTAAGCAGGAGCTTGATCAGGCGCGCGCGACTCTCGACGCCGCCGAGGCGCAACTGCACTCGCTCGAAGCTCAAGTCCGCGAGCAACAGGTCCAGTTGCACTACTACCAGGTGGTCGCTCCCCGCGCCGGCATCGTTGGTGATGTTCCCGTCCGCGTGGGCGACCGCGTCCTCACCACTACCACCCTCACCACCGTCGACCGTCCCGGCAGCCTCGAAGCATACATCTATGTTCCCATCGAAAAATCTGCGCAGCTGAAGATGAATCTTCCCGTCCAGATTGTCGACGGTTCAGGAAACATGCTCGCGACCAGCCGCATCACGTTCATCTCTCCGCAAGTGGACACCACGACGCAGTCCGTGCTCGCCAAAGCGACAATCGCAAACTCGAAGGACAGCCTGCGCACCGCCCAGTTCATCCGTGCCCGTGTGATCTGGGGCAGCCAGGAAAAGCCGGTTGTTCCGGTCGTAGCTGTGTCGCGAATCGGCGGCCTCTATTTCGCTTTTGTCGCTGAGGCCGACCAGAAAGGTGGATACGTGGTCCACCAAAAGCCGCTCCAGATTGGACAAATCGTCGGCAACAACTATGTCGTGATCGAGGGCGTAAAGCCGGGAGACAAAGTAGTTGTCTCCGGAACCCAGTTTCTAATCGATGGCGTACCCGTAGTCCCGCAAGAAAGCACCAGCAGTTAAAAGCCCCAAGAAATTTTCTCGAAACCAGCTCAGACAAATAGCGAGCAGCAAGCGCTAAAGTCTGAGAACTGAGAACCGAGAACTGAGAACTGAGAACCGAGAACTGAGAACCGAGAACTGAGAACCGAGAACTGAGAACCGAGAACTGAGAACCGAGAACTGAGAACCGAGAACTGAGAACCGAGAACTGAGAACCGAGAACTGAGAACTCTTTTTTATGGTCGACTTTTTTATTCATCGCCCCGTATTCTCCACCGTCTGCGCCCTGCTCATTATTCTCGCGGGCGCGGTTTGCATCCCGACGCTGCCCATCGCACAATTTCCGAACCTCGCGCCCCCGCAGGTCGGCGTCACCGCCATCTATACCGGAGCCAGTTCCCAGACCGTCGAATCCGCCGTCACCACGCCCCTCGAGCAGCAGATCAACGGCGCCGAAGGCATGAAGTACATTACGTCCTCCAGCACCAACAACGGTATTAGCTCGGTTACGGCCACCTTCGACATCAACCGCGATCCCGACCTCGCTTCCGTTGACATCCAGAACCGCGTCAACACCGCCCAGGGACGTCTCCCCAACGCGGTCAAGCAAATCGGAATTACAGTCGCCAAGACCTCGCAGAACTTCGTCTTCGGCGCCGGAGTCTTCTCGCCTGACGGTCGCTTCTCCACACTCTTCATGAGCAATTACCTCGACGTATACGTCCGCGACACCCTGAAGCGTGTTCCCGGCGTCGCCGATGTCCTGGTCTTCGGCGAACGCAAATACTCCATGCGCCTGTGGCTCGACCCCGTTCGCATGGCTAGCCGTTCCCTTACCGCCGACGATGTGGTTAGCGCGCTCGCGGAACAGAACGTTGAAGTCGCTGCCGGGCAAGTTGGTTCCCAGCCTGCGATGCCCGGCCAGGATTTCCAGATCAGCGTGCGCGCTGTCGGCCGCCTTTCCGAAGCCACTCAGTTCGATAACATCATCCTCAAGAGCAATGCCGATGGCACGCTTGTCCGCCTGAAAGACGTTGGCCGCGCCGAGCTTGGCGCCGAAAACTACGGCACCGATCTGGATTACAACGGACGCGACGCGGTTGGCCTCGGCGTTACTCAGCTTTCCACCGCCAACGCCCTCGACGTGCATCGCAAGTGCCTTGCCGAGCTTGAGCGCCTTTCCAAACACTTTCCGCCCGGCATGAAGTACGAGGTTGCCTTCGATGTCACCGACGCAGTTAGTGAATCCATCCGTGACGTAGTCTCGACGCTCGGCACGGCCATCTTCCTCGTCATTTTGGTCATCTTCGTTTTCCTCGAAGACTGGCGCTCCACCATAATCCCCGCAGTCACGATTCCGGTCTCGCTCATCGGCACCTTCGCGTTCGTCAAACTGCTCGGCTTCTCCATCAACACGCTGACGCTGTTCGGCATTACGCTCGCCACCGGACTGGTGGTCGATGACGCCATCGTCGTTATCGAAAACATCGAGCGCCATTTGCAGGAAGGCGAGTCCGATCCCGTCAAAGCCTCGGTTGACGCCATGAAGGAAGTCACTGGCGCGGTGATTGCCACCTCACTGGTGCTCGTTGCCGTCTTCGTGCCTGTCGCGTTCTTTCCCGGAACAACCGGCATTTTGTTCCGCCAATTCGCGCTGACCATCGCCTTCTCCATCGCGATCTCCGCCTTCAACGCGCTTACCCTTACGCCGGCGCTCTCCGCGCTCCTGCTCGGCCGCGAGCACGGGGAAAAGAATTGGTTCTTCAAACGCGTCGACCGTGTTCTGGCCGCGATTAACAACGGCTACGTTCGCATCCTGCGCACGGTGCTGCGTTTCGAAATCGTCGCTCTAATCCTGTTTGCCGCCGGACTCGGTCTCGCTTACTTCGTCTTTGGGAAAGTGCCCCAGGGCTTTGTCCCCACTGAAGATCAGGGATATCTCATCGTCGCCGTGCAAGCGCCCACCGGAGCTTCGCTGGACTACACCAGGAGGATCGGCCAGCAGGTGACCGCTATCTCCAAAACTATTCCTGAAGTCCTGGGCACCTTCGCCGTCGCCGGCTTCAGCTTTGGCGGCGCCACCCCCAACGCCGGTCTCACGTTCCTGACTCTCCAGCCTTACGAGAAACGCAAGGGTCGCGAGCATACTGCCGCCGCCATCATCAATCGACTCCGCGGCCCATTGTTCGGGATATCCGGCGCGATTGTGATCCCCTTCGAACCCCCCGCCGTGCAAGGTCTCGGCACGTTTGGCGGATTTCAATTCGAACTCCTGGATCAGGGCACCCACACCCTTCAGGATATCGACAAAACCACTCACGACGTGATCCGCGCGGCCGGCGGGCGTCAGGAGAAAGATCTCACCGGACTATTCAGCACCTACACCGCGAACGATCCGCAATACGTTGTAACCATCGATCGTGAAAAGGCCAAGAGCCTGCACATCCCGCTCAGCCAGATCACCGACACCCTTAGCGTCTACATGGGTTCGGCCTACATCAACGATTTCGATTTCAATAACCGTTCTTATCGGGTTTATATACAGGCCGACAAACAATTCCGCTCGAATCCCCAGGACATCGGGCAGTACTACGTGCGGTCCGATTCCGGTTCCATGGTCCCACTGGAGAATTTAGTCAGCATCGCCCAGACGGCCGCGCCCCAGGTCATCAATCACTACAACCTTTTCCGCTCAGCGGAAATCGATGGCTCCGCTGCCCGCGGCTTCAGCTCCGGACAGGCCATCACCGCCATGCAGCAGCTCTCGGCAAAAACCTTGCCCCAGGGTTACACCTACGAATGGTCGGGAATTTCGCTCGAAGAGCTGGCATCGGGATCGACCACGCTCATCCTCTTTGGCCTGGGAACGCTGGTCGTCTATCTGACGCTCTCGGCGCAGTATGAAAGTTTCGTCCTCCCCTTCATTATTCTGCTCGCCGTGCCCATGGCATTGCTCGGCGCGCTTTCCGCTCAATGGATCCGCGGCCAGCAGAACGACGTCTACTGCCAGGTTGGACTCGTCATGCTCGTAGGTCTCGCGTCCAAGAACGCCATCCTGATCGTGGAATTCGCCGAGCAGTTGCGCAAACAAGGCAGAACCATTCTAGAAGCCGCCATCGAAGCGGCCCGCATCCGCCTGCGTCCCATCCTCATGACCTCCCTCGCCTTTATCCTCGGCGTTGTCCCCCTGGTTACAGCCAGCGGCGCCGGAGAGAACGGACGCCACTCCGTAGGCACCACCGTCTTCGGGGGCATGATCATGAGCACGATCCTCAACTTGTTCTTCATCCCCGTCCTTTACCTGTTGATCGAGGGCTTCCGGGAACGCCGTAGCAAACCAAAAACCGCGTAAGCACGTGGAGGGACGGGCGTCCTCGCCCGTCCGAGTAGGGACAGCCGCCCGCCCTCGACTGTCCAAGGCGAGCGCAGCTCGACAGACTGTACCAATCGTTCCAGAAACGCCGAATGAGAGTAAGCTTGCAGCCGCCAGCCCCCGGAACAAAAAAAGCAACCTCTCGGCGCTTTCCAGCGTCTGGAAGGGTGCGAAGAACCTTAGGGGCTCTCACCACATAGTAAGAAGTTTTGCGTGAGGTCAAAACAATGAAGAAGTCACTGCTCGCAGTTCTTGCGCTCCCACTGATTTTCTCGATGGTGGCTCTCGCCAGTCCCACCGCCCAGAACAACCAACCAGCTGGCGGGCTCAGTCAGAAGAGCCTCGATCGCATCACCAAGGAAGTCCGTCATGAACTCGTGATGCTTCCTTTTTACGGGGTGTTCGACAATCTTGCCTACAAGGTCGATCCTGACGGCACCGTGACCCTGCTCGGCCAAGTCGCGCGTCCCGTTCTCAAGTCGGATGCCGAAAATGCCGTCAAGCACATTGAAGGTGTCGAGAAAGTCGTCAACAATATCGAGGTCCTGCCCACCTCCATCGAGGACGACCGAATCCGCCGCGCCGCCTACCGCGCCATCTTCGGCAACGAGGTCCTGAGCCAGTATCAGTTGCGTGCTGTTCCTCCCATTCACATCATCGTCAAAAACGGCCACATTACGCTCGAAGGGGTAGTCGCCCGCCAGATGGAGAAGACAATCGCCGGCATGCAGGTCAACAGCATTCCCGGCGTATTCTCTGTGACCAACAACCTGGTAGTGGAAGAAGAAGACAAGAAGAAATAGTTCGCAAGCTTGCGGTGGAGAGCCGGGTATCCCCGCCCGGCTGAACAGGCGAGACGCCCGTTACTCCACCGCATGAACTATCAAGCGGTCACAGCACCGGTGTTCGTTTACCGCGATACACCAGCCTTTGGGTTCCCCTGTGTTCCTCCGTGTCCTCTGTGGTTAAGGTTTTGACTTCCACAATCTGCAACCTGACCTCCGCAATCTACAATCGCTTATGCCCCACCCCGCCGATCCCGGCGAAATCGACCATGCCGCCGAGCTCCTCCGCGCCGGCCGCCTCGTCGCCTTCCCTACCGAAACTGTCTACGGTCTCGGAGCCAACGCCCTCGACGCCGAAGCCGTGGCCCGCATCTACGCCGTCAAACGCCGGCCCGCCACCAGCCCGCTCATCGTCCACGTAGCATCCATCGAAATGGCGCAGTCACTAGTTGCGAACTGGCCAGAAATCGCTGAGCGCCTGGCCCGCCGATTCTGGCCCGGCCCACTGACGCTGGTCCTGGAAAAGCAGCTCGAAAAGCCCCCTGTCGTGCCCGCCATCGTCACCGCCGGCCTCCCCACGGTCGGTCTTCGCATGCCGGCGCATCCGCTCGCGCTTGCTCTCATCCGCGCCGCTGGCGTTCCACTCGCCGCGCCCAGCGCCAACCGCTTCACCGAACTCTCTCCCACCACTGCCGACCACGTCCGGCGCGGCCTGGGTAGCGACGTCGATTACATCCTCGATGGCGGCCCCTGCAGCGTGGGTATCGAATCCACAGTCCTATCGTTAGCTGGGCCTCGGCCGACGCTGCTTCGTCCCGGCGGAATTTCGCGGCCGGAACTGGAAACGATAGTCGGGCCAGTCGCCTCTGGCCACGAAGCCCAAGCCGGCGCCCATCCCTCGCCCGGAATGCACCCGCGCCACTACAGCCCGCGCACTCCTCTTGTGTTGGTGAAAGACGGGAAATTGCCCGACCAAAGCCAAGGAATCTATCTCCAGCACCAACATCTGCCGTCGCGTGAATCCGTCCAGACGATCCAAATGCCTGCAGCCGCTCCAGACTATGCCGCCGCGCTCTACGAAATTCTCCACCAGGCCGACGTCGGGAATTACAACTGGATCGCCGTCGACCTCCCGCCCAGGGCGCCCGAGTGGGAAGCCGTCCACGACCGCCTCCGCCGCGCTGCCTCGAATTGCTGAGAAGTCGGTCTGAAACACGCCGATTTCCTCAGAAGTTACTTGTGTCACTTGGGTTATCCCTCATAACACGTTGTAATTCCTAAAGAATGGGGGAATAGTGCGTCTTCGATCAAACTCGAAGATTTGGGCTTGTGCCGTCGTCTGCCTGGTGATCGCACAGGCGCTCGCCTCCTTGCTCCTCCCAAAATCCTATCGGCTCACCGCGATCACCGATTCGATCATCTTCGTCCTGATGGTTTCCGCCGCTGTTGCCTTTGCCAGGAACGCGTTCAGCGCCCCCCGCCCGCAACGCCTCGTGTGGATCCTTCTTGGCGCCGGGTACGCCATCGAATCCTGCAGCCAGATCTTGTGGATGCATTGGGAACTGGTGGTGAAGCAAACGCCCGCCATGAGTCTGGGGGACGCCGGGATTTTTCTCGCCTGGACCATCCTTATTCTAGGCTTTGCTCTGCGGCCTCACGTGGAGCCGACCCCGCAACATCAGCGCCTGGGAACACTTGATCTGCTCCTGCTTCTAATGGCCGGTCTCTACCTGTATCTGTTTCTCGTCATTCCATGGCAGTATCTGGCCCCGGAACCCCATTCCTATGGCCCCGCCTACAAATTTCTTGCATTAGCCCAGGACGTGGTCTTACTTTCAATCGTCGCCCATGGCTGGCTCCACAGCTCCGGCCGATGGCGGAATTTCTACGCCCTGCTCACGGTCATCGTCGCCTTCGATACCGTCATGGAATACGTTGTGGATACTCTCGCCGAAGCCGGCGTTTACTTTAGTGGCAGTTGGTACGATTCCACGACGGCAGCCTGCCTCGCTGGCATGACGTTTGCCGCTCTCATGGCACACCGTCTGGAACCCGTGTCGGAATACGGCGATCTCAACACTGAACGATACTGGCGGTGGGCGTCACGACTGGCCGCTCCTGTTACCTTGATCCTGCCCCTGCTGGCGGCGTGGTCGTTCCTCGACCGAAGTCTGCCAAACCCGGTTTGGAAATTCCGCGTTGTGCTGTCGCTGGCCGCTGTTGTGGTCTTCGCTTTTGTCGGCTTTGTGAAACAGGCCCGCCTCGAAAAGGAACTGGCCAATGCCAATCATGAGTTGCTTGACGCTTCGCTGACCGACATGCTCACCGGTGTTCGCAATCGGCGGTTCTTCACCAATTCGATCGAGGCCGACGTGCAACAGGTGCTGCGCTCCTTCGTCAGCAATCCATCCGCCGACCTTCACAATCGTGACCTGGTTTTTTATCTGATCGACATCGACCACTTTAAGAAGGTCAATGACCAGTTCGGGCACAAGATTGGAGATCAAGTCTTGGCCGAGGTCGCGCGCCGCATCAACTCTGCCGCCCGGCTTTCCGATGCGGTGATCCGCTGGGGCGGCGAAGAATTTCTTCTTCTGTCGCGCTACACCGACCGTAAAGAAGCCCACACTCTCGCCACTCGCATTCTCGATTCGGTCGGATCCAGGCCTTACCGGGTGGAAGGCGCCAACGCGGATCTGCGCATCACCTGTTCGATCGGCTGGGCGGTTTTTCCGTGGCTGGCTGCGGATCCGAAGCTCGTGGCTCACGAGCAGGTACTCGTCTTGTCCGACTATGCGCTCTACCAGGCCAAGGGTTTGGGAAGAAACCGGGCGGTTGGCCTTCTGCCCCCCGGCGAAACGGTGCGCGGCGGAACCGTCGCCCCCGCCATCTACATCAATGGAATCCCCGCCTCTCCGGTAGCCACTCCGGGTCCCCACATCGAGGGAGCCGCCGCCCCTGACGAAACCACAGCTCCGTCGCCAGCTAAGACAAACGCCGCGTCCGCCTCCAGCTGATTTTCATCACCCGCAGTAATCGGATCCAGGTGTTCCCTGTGCATCCCCGTGCACCCCTGTGTCCTCTGTGGTTATGTCTTTCTCAATTCCCGCAACCTATCCGACCACTCCCGGCACCCGCACCCGAATCGTATGCGGAACAGCCCGCAGCTTAGCCAGCAACTGCTCATCGCAAGCCCGGTTGATGTCGTAAATGGCATATCCAAGCGTCCCGCGAGTATCCAGCACTTGCCGCTCAACGTTGATCTCCTCATCCGCAAGAATATGGTTAATCGCCCGCAAAATTCCCGGCACATTATGGTGGATATGCATCAGCCGGTGTGATCCCGGTTCATAGTCCAGATGACAATGGGGCAGATTTACGCTCAGCAGCGAATTCCCGCTCGTGAAGTAATCGATCATCCGCGCCGAAACAAACTGCCCGATATTCTGCTGCGCCTCCTCCGTGCTGCCCCCAATGTGAGGAGTCAAAATCACATTCGGCAGCCCTTTCAGCGGGCTCGAAAACGCGCCGCCGCTCTCCGGCTCCTTCGGAAACACATCCACCGCCGCTCCTCCCAGCTTTCCGCTCTTCAAATGCCGGGCCAGCGCCTCATGATCCACCACAAACCCGCGGCTCAAATTGATCAGGCACGCTCCGTCTTTCATGGCGCGGATCTCATCTTCCCCAAAAAGATCCTGGTTCTGCGCCTTCCCATCCACGTGCAGAGTGATCACGTCGGACGTTTCCAGCAATTCGCGAAAGCTCACAGCGCGAGCATTTCCGCGCGCCAGCACATGCGCCACATCATGGAACACCACACGCATGCCCAACGCCTCAGCCAGTTCAGACACCTGCGACCCGATCTTCCCGTAGCCCACAACCCCGAGTGTCAGCCCGCGCACTTCATGCGATCCCGCCGACGATTTATTCCACACCCCGCTATGCAGTTGCGTGCTCGCCTCAAACGTCCGCCGCATCAGCAGGATAATCTCTCCCATCGCTAACTCGGCCACTGACCGGCTGTTCGAGTGCGGATCGTTAAATACCGCAATCCCCCGTTCGCTCGAGGCCGCGCGATCGATCTTGTCCACGCCAATGCAGAACGCCCCCACCGACACCAGGTCTGGCGCGGCATCGAGCACCGCCGCCGTGACGCACGTCTTCGACCGCGCCCCCAGAATCGAAGCCCCGCGCACCTTCTCGATCAGATCGCGCTCGTCGAGCGCCCCCTTTAGTGACTCCACCTCGAACCCCGCCTCTTCAAACTGCGAAGCCGCCACACCACTGATGTTCTCCAGCAATAGAACTTTCAAATACCCTCCCGGATTTCGACCGCAAAATGATCAAAGAGAATTATAAGGGGCGGCTTAAACGAGGGGAGCGCGCCAGCAACGATGGAGCGACGGGCGTCCCCGCCCGTCCACCCGTGCAGCCTGCTGGAGATTCATGCCCCAGTCGCCGCCACCATCCAAAATACAAGATCGTACGCTTGCGCCGAGCGCTTTACCCCTCCAGAGTGTTACAAATAAAAGGCGTCTCCGCGGCAACCAAGCCCGTCCCAGATGAATCTTTCAATCACACCCCGTCATCTTTAAGACTTTGGAGGAAAAGAAAATGGCACAAACTTTGGAGGAAGTGAAAATGGCGCATGAACTGCCCAACCTGCCGTACGATTACACGGCGCTCGAACCTACCATCGATGAAAAGACGATGCACCTGCATCACGACATGCATCACGCCGCCTACGTCAAGAACCTTAACGCGGCACTAGACAAGCATCCCGAGCTGCACAAGAAAACTGCGGAAGATCTGCTTCGCGACCTGAACGCTGTTCCGGAAGATATCCGCGGCGCCGTCCGCAACAACGCCGGCGGCCACGTCAACCACACCATGTTCTGGACCATCATGAAGCCCAAGGGCGGAGGCGATCCCAGCGGCCCCATCGCCGACGTGATCAAGAAAACTTTCGGCGACTTCAAGACCTTCCAGGAAAAATTCAATGCCGCCGGTGTTGGCCAGTTCGGCAGCGGATGGGTATGGCTGGCAGGCGACGCGAAAGGCGAAGTGAAAATCGTCTCCACTCCCAACCAGGACAACCCCATTTCGCAAGGCCTCTTTCCCATCTTCGGCAACGATGTTTGGGAGCATGCCTACTACCTCAAATACAACAACCGCCGCCCCGAGTATCTACAGGCGTGGTGGAGCGTAGTCAACTGGGAAGAAATCAACAAGCGCTACCAGTCGTCACTGAAGAAGTAACTGTGAAACGCTCGTGTGGGGACGCCCGTGTGGGGACGGGCGCCCTCGCCCGTCCAAGCCGAGCCCAGCTCGGCAGCTGCCTGTGCAGCCACATGATTTATGAATTTGTCATCCTGAGTGAAGCGAAGGACCTGCTGTTTGCCGCAAAATGCAGATCCCCCCTTCGGCTCCGTTCAGGGTCACGATGACTAAATCTCGGGAAGCCACTAATACACCCCCAAATCCTTCGCCGAAACCCACTCCCCCGAATACTCCTTCTTAATCTGCTCCACCAAATCTGCCTCCGGCAATTTCTCCAACACCTGGTGATATACCACCAGCAATTTAGGCCGAGCCCGCCGCGCAATCTCTCCTAACTCTGCCGGAGAAGTATGAAACGTCCGAAAATATTCTTTCCAGTGCTCTTCTTTTAACTCCTCTCCGTGCGGGTTATAGACCTCGTGCAGCAACACATCGCACCCATCGCAGGCCTTCACCACTTCGTCAGTAGACGCAGTATCCCCCGAAATCACAATCTTCCGATCGCGACTCTCAAACGTATATCCATAAGCCTCTTTCCAAATCCCATGCTTCGCCGGAAACGCCGTCACCGTAACGTTCTCGTCGCGATACACCACTCCTGGCCCGATCTCATGCACGTTAACTTTGTATCCCGTAGCGTTCGCTTGCTCCAATCCCCGTCGTCGAATCCGCACATCTTCCGTCCAAGCTTTCTCGACGTGCGAAGTCATATTCTTCAGCCCATGAGGACCATAAGCCTCCAGCGCCTCTTTTCGTCCCAGCACCCAAGGCGAAAAAATCAGGTCCGGATAGCCCAGCGTGTGATCCGAATGCAGATGGGTTATAAAAACGATCTTCAACTCTTTTGCCTTCAGAGCCGCGATCCCATTCTTCTCCGCCGCCGCGGCACGTCGCACCACTCCCGGACCGCAGTCGATCAGATATGCCCGATCATTCACCACCACCGCTAGCGCCGGCCCCCACCGCTCTGGATCCGCACTCGGATTCCCCGTCCCCAACACGACCACGCGAGTAGCCGGAGCCGCGTGATCCTCAGCGAACCAGCCAGCACAAGCAGCAACCGCCGCGACGAGTACAAAAAAGAATTTCTTCAATCCAAACCTCCGTGCCCTCGACTGAGAGTTTCCTTCGTGTACCTTAGTGTCCTTGGTGGTGAATGAAATGAGGACACTAAACCCGCCCTCCCCGCCTTGACACCCACTCCCCCAGGTCACTAAACTCCTCTACCAGCACGGCTTTTCGCCCAGCAATCACTCTCTAACCCAGCATTCGTAGCACCAGCATTCGGAGGCTTCCAGTGACCACTTCCCCTGTTTCGAAATTCGCCGCCACGCTTTTCTCGTTACTCGTTTTGCTGTCCGCCATCGCCGCCGCGCAGGATCTCCAGATCGGTTCCGCCAACACTGCCTTCGCCGATCCGCCCGTGCCGCGCCCGCACACGACACCCTGCAAAGTTACTCTCTATAAGGGATTCGTTTTCGCCGACTTCAATCCCAAGAGCTTCACCTACACGCCGCCCGCCGCCTGTCCGGCTCCCTGGGCCAAGGTCATTCTCCAAGCCAACTTCTCCATCAACCAGGGACGCCAATTCGACCGCACCGCCAACATCTGGATCGGCCCCACCAACATCTATTTCGGCACCACCGCCGAGCCCTCGCACACCGTCTCCCGCCACTGGCACGTCGAGCGCGACCTCACCGACTACAGTTCAATCTTCACCGTCACGCAAGCCGGCACCGTCGATCTTGGCAACCTGGTCAACCAAACCTATACCAGCATTCTCCATGGCAATGCCGACATCCTCTTCTACCCGCTGGAACCGAATCAAGTGCCGCCGCGTACCGCCGATCAAGTCATCGCCTTCTCTTCCGGCCCCACCGGCGGAACCGTCGCCCTCAACACCACGACCGACCTGCTCGAACAAACTCTGACGCTTCCGACCAACATTACGGACGTCTATTTCGACGTCTTTGCCCAGAGCCAGTCCAGCGACGAATTCTGGTACAGCTGCGTCCCCAACGACGTGGCCGGAGAACTCCAAAGCTGCCCCGGCACCGCCTTCCGCGAATCCGAAGTCACCATCGACGGCACTCCCGCCGGAGTAGCGCCCGTCTATCCCTGGATCTACACCGGAGGCATCGATCCTTATCTGTGGCGTCCCATCCCCGGCGTTCAGACCATGAACTTCCTGCCCTACCGCGTCAACCTAACGCCATTCGCGTCCCTGCTCGACGATGGCCAGCCCCACACCGTAGCCCTCAGCGTGTTCAACGCCGACAGCTATTTCTCCGCCACTGCCTCGCTTCTGCTCTATCTCGACAGCAACTCCACGCAGTTCACCGGAGCCGTTACCGAAAACACGCTCGCCGCCCCCGCGCCAAACATCACGGAAAATATTCACACCGCGCAAAATGGCAACATCCAGGGAACCGTCAACACGCGTTCAGGCCACAACTTTCAAATCTCCGGATACATCAACACCGCTACCGGCCCTGTCACTACAACTGTCGCTCAAAACATCAATTTCGCGAATCTCCAGTATTTCAAAATCCAGTCCGCGATCTACGAGCAGAACATCAACCAGACCACGACTATCCACTCCGTAGTGACCACTCACAACGCCAGTGGCAATTTCACCGACCTTGTCCACGATAGCTGGCCGCTGAAGCTGAACATCACCCTGCTCTTCAATCCCGACGGCTCCGGAACCCAAGCCACCACCATCAACCAGTATTACGAACGAGACGAGGAGACGCGCCACAACGGACAGGCCACGTTCTTCAGCCTGATTCAAAACCGCGTGACGCCGACGGACACCCTAGACTTCGACGCCAGCTTCAACATCACGGGCAACCAGAACCAGACGAGCGCGCAAAATTATTTCAGCTCAAACTCCACCGGATACTGCTACAGCCGAAGCATCACCGCCAACACCGGAGTCCTAACCAGCATCACCGACGGCCAAGGCTGCAACTGATCATTGCGCTAGTGTGGAGACGCTAGTGACGGGCTAGTGTGGAGACGGGCAAGTGTGGGGACGGGCGCCCCGCCCGTCCAAGCCGAGCGCAGCTCGGCAGCGGCTGCCGAAGAGAGGTTCGTATCAGGGTATGCCTTCAGGCATACCGCAAGTCGCCTGCGGAAAAAATCACGTAGGGACAGCCGCCCTCGGCTGTCCAGCGAGCGAAGCTCGCCAAAAATGGACATTGCGAAGGGCACGACTTCAGTCGCGCCGCTAAGGGCATTGAAATGTGTCCGCGCCACAAGCGCGCCATTGCGCCGTTATCTACCGCACGCCACAGATCAATGTCAGCGAAGTCTGCGCCACCCCACCCACATACCAAATACAATTCCCGCGAGCACAGCCCCAGTCAGCTTCTTGCGATCCGTAATCGGAACGAAACGGGTCTGCTGGTCGCTCACCTCGATAACGCCTACCGGGACAGCTCGCACTCCTCCGCCGCCACCACCACCTTCGCCTCGAGCGCTGGTATCGCCCACGCCTCCGGTGCCCGCACCCGCGCCGTAGCCATACATTATTTTTGCCACTGGGATGATCGTCTTTCCGTGCGCCGAAATAGGTTCGCCGTAGATCGTCTTCACGCTCGCTTGCCCAAGAATACTTTCCTTCAGGGATTGCAAAAGAGCCACACTGCCCATGGGAGACCTCCTTGAAGGGAAACATTATCCTATTCGGGTCGTTTACGTGCAGAACCGGGTTGTTGGTGAGAAACCGATTTATCAACAACTACGGTCATTGCTGAGCTATCATGCGGCCCGTATGAACGCTCCGCCGCAAAGAAGCGTGCAGAAATTTGGCGGCTCTGGAGTAACGAGCGTCAGGGCAGCGACGATTTGGCTCTATCTCGTCGCCGCTGCCACCGTTCTTAACTCGCTGATCCTGTTCAAGTATTCACGTTTCATCGATTTACTGATCGGACTTTCATTTACACAGTTCATCGATGCGGTTTTTGTTGGGATGCAGCTAGAACCCCCGGGAGCACCCTGGTGGTGGACTGCGCTACCCGCGTGGGTGCTGGATGTGCCATTCGTCCTGCTGCTGCTGATTCTCGCCGTAAAAGTTTCGCATCGACGGGTTCGGGCTACTCAAGTCAGCTTTTGGATATACGCAATTGACACTTTCATATTTACGTTCATCTTGGCCGAGACAGCCATATTTCACGCGGCCATCCGGCCACTCGTGTGGCAGAGCCTGACTCTCATTGTCCATACTGTTGGCCTGTTTCTACTTTTCCGAGCATGGCGAGGGCAACTGAGAACTGAGAACTGGGATTCACAACTGTTCTTAACCTGTGCACCCCTTGTGCAAATTCAAGTCGCCGAGCAAAAAAGCGTCCACCGCCATTTTCCGCCGGCCGTTCAAACCCCGCCGCTCGTATGCCAACCGCAGTTACGCTAGACCCATGCTTAATCTGGATTCATCACATCGAATCCGCGAATGAAAATTTCACGGTTGCACAATTCTTATGTAATTGACCCGCCCCTTTTCTGCGAGTACAGTCGCTCCACTTGAAACAAGCATCCGCCGAGCGACAGCCGCGCATCGGTCAAAACCAGAAACACTAACCGGGTGGGGTGAAAGAAAAGCATTATGAATCTTGAAAGCCAATGGACCGTCTACTGCACCCGTTTTTTGGTGCGTGCTCGTCAACTTACCGAATCCCTCGTTTTTACCGACGCCCTCGGCCGCGAACAATCCGGCCAGCCCGGCGATTACCTCGTCGAGACGTCTGCCGGAATAAAACGGATCACCACTCAAGCCCTCTTCGAAGACATCTACGTGCCTCTCGCGGCCACGCAGCTTCATTCCCCAGTTCCCGAATTTCAAACAGGACTTCAACCTGGAGTTCACACCGGACTTCACACCGATGCAACGCCCACCGTTCATACTCGGCCTGTGGCCCGCGCCTCGCCAGAAGATCGCATCCGCGCCACCGCCTGAATTGGCGGAAACATAAGATAAGGCCAGGTTTAAGGGCTCCAGCAAGCCTCATGTGTTCAAGCTCGAAACCTTGAAACCTGGCCACACTTTCCCAACTCGGCACCCTTACCACTTTTGGGCTACAAGATGTTGTGTTTCCTTCTTGACAGGCACCATATACGGGAGTACGTTAAGCATCCCAGAGCACTTTTGCAGATCCCCTTAGAGGGGACTACGACCACAAACGCAGGGGGCGAGACTCCTAGTTGAGCTGATTTCGTTGAGCCGACTTAGCGTCCTCCCCTTCACGGGAAACCATCCCTCCGGAGTGGATGGAAACGAGCGGTGACTTCCCCCCGGGTCTGGCCCTGCCAGGCATCCCCTCGGGGGGATTCATCAGTAGAAATAGAATCTCGCGGCTGAAGCTGCTCCCCGACCGGCCAGCTTCCTGCGAGCCATTAGGAGCCCCGATGGAAGATTTGATCGAACTCGTAGCCGCCTCCTTTGCCCGTCATGGCATCGAAACCCCAGCCGGCGATCCTCAGCAGGCCCGACCGAATTCAGTCCAAACGGTCCGCCTCGCTGAGCCAACTCTTACCACCGCGCTCCCAGAGCACAATTACCGAAAAGGCTCGCAAGAAATTTGTCCGTAGAGACGGGGCTTGCCCCGTCTCACTCAGCGCCAGAAGACGCGGCAAGCCCGCGCCCAATCTGGTCGAAAGAACGTTTTGGCTCTAGATCATCTGCTCTTTGCCATCATCTAATTAGGAGAAGGATATGCCCGAAGTGCGCGACCAAATCAACACCCAATCCGCTGCCAGCAATACGGCCGTCAACAAGAAGAAGGCCCAAGGCCTAACCTTCCGCCGCTTCTTCACCAAGCCCGGTGTCTCCCCCTACTCCGAAGTCGAGTGGGAACTCCGCAACGCTCAGATCACCGACTCCCAGGGCGGCATGATCTTCGAGCAGAAAAACGTTGAAGTCCCCAAAGATTGGTCCATGACCGCGACCAACATCGTCGCCTCGAAATATCTTCACGGACCGATCGGCACCGAAGAGCGCGAAACCGGAGTGCGTCAACTTGTAGCCCGCGTAGCCGAAACCATTCGCGACTGGGGCATGAAAGACGGATACTTCCGCTCCTCCGAAGACGCCGCCACCTTCCACGACGAACTGGTCCACCTGCTAATCCGCCAGCACGTAGCTTTCAATTCGCCTGTCTGGTTCAACGTAGGCTGCGATCGTGTAGAGCCGAAATCCGACGCCACCAACTGGCACTGGAATTTCACCACCAACCAGGTCGAATTCGGCGTCACCGGATACACCCGCCCGCAGTGCTCCGCCTGCTTCATCAATTCGGTG
>WNFA01000775.1_pt1 | contig 25707 bp, 27 predicted proteins | sample 5400481 | NCBI WGS metagenome assembly WNFA01 (sample SAMN13153340, study PRJNA577476) | soil metagenome | isolation source: 120 cm saprolite under Douglas fir tree site 2 hole 1 replicate 2 | place: USA:California | collected 2015-04-18 | reverse complement strand
GTAGCCCCTAACAAAACCGCTGTAATCACAGTAACCCCTGACATTACCCGCGCTCCCGCGGGGTTCATCAACGCGCTGATTACTATCTCGGATACCGACAAAGGGACGCGTGTGCGGAGCCAGCAGGTTGCGATCACTATTCTTAACCAGGCAGTGATCAATGTTTCCAGTACCACGATGACATTCACTACCACGAATTCAACCCAATCGCTTGTGATCACCAACACGGGTTCTGCTCCGCTCAACTGGACACTGGGGCAACTGGGGCAGTCGTTGCTCCCCTGGCTTTCGGTGGATGTCACAGGCGGGACGCTCTCCCCCGGAGGGAGTCAGACGGTGAAAGTGACATGTGACAGCACCGATTTGCCTGCGGGTAATCACGCGGCTACCCTTGTAATCAGTGATACCGATACTAGCACCCCCGTTGTACCCCAGGATGTGCAAGTCATCCTGAACGTTTCGTAGCAGAGCGTTGACGCTCTTTACCCCTTGTGCTACACTCCTAATAAAGAGAAAGAGGCCAATGCTAATCACCTATCTTCGCCTCTATCAATCATAAAGCTGTCTTTGGAGGTTAGAGCAGTGCCAACCATTACTTTTGTGCGTGAGAATATACGGGTGGAAGTCCCGGAAGGCGATCATGTGCGCTATCCAGCGCTGGAAAATGATGTTCCGGTCTACTGTGGCATGTGGAAGTTTGCGAACTGCCACGGGAACGGCCTGTGCGGTACAGACCGCGTAGCGGTTTCTCCCTCGACAAACACCAACTCGCTCACCTTTCAGGAGAGATTCTGGTTGCGCAATGACCTCAAGAGGAATCCGAACATGCGCCTTGCTTGCCAGGTCGAGGTCTATGGCGATGTGGCCGTTGATACCCGTTGCTAAAGTCAAGCAAGCAACTAGGGCATATTCGGCTCGACAACGAAGAACAGTTTCATAGCCAGCTGGTCGTTCCAGTACAATTCCACCATCCCTTCTGCCGCCTGTGAATATTGGATTGGTACATATCCACTCACCGCGTCCGCAACAAGGATCGTTGATTTCTCGTAGAAATTATTGTTGGTATACCACTTGACGGTCACCGTACCCGGCGCCTTTGGATGGACGCTATAGGTCAGGTAAATCGTATCGCCAACTTTGAACTGGGTGGTTTCGGTCAGCGGCTGGGCGGTCGTATTATCTATCTTTGAAGCTGTCGCTGCCGAAGTGATGATCGTGGATGCCGGCCCCAATTGGTTTGCCATCAGAGGAGGGGGCAGCATGATTGTCGGTGTGGGCTTCACATTAGCTGGCCGCGCATCACCTACGATCTGGTGCAAGAAGGAAAGCTTGCCGGTAGCCTTGGCGTAGTAAGTAGTACCGGCACAGAGTAAGGCAAATACAACCAGTACGCTAATCAGCCCGCTGATTGCACGATAACGTGGGATAATGGCCCGTGGTTTGGTATACACAGGAGGAACATAGATAGACCCGTCCGCGGGTACTAATGAGCCTGCAGCCGGTAGGTTTTGAGACATTGGCTGTGGCGCACCCTGGTAGGGTACGGGTAACATCGAGGGTGGGTTTTGTTGAACGGGGCCGGGTGCCTCCTGCGGCACCATACCCTGTCCCCACGGGGTATTATCGTACGCCTCGCGCTGGAATGGAGCCGGTGGCGCCTGATTGTTCCAGCCGCTACCCGGGGCTGGAGGATTGACTGGTCCCCCCCACGTAGCCGGTGCCGGAGGTCCCTGGTATCCGCCACCCATATTCATGACCAGCGGTGAGGGTGCTTTGCATTGTGGGCAAGGCTCTGTAGTGGCTGGTCGAAAAGCATTGCAATACGGGCACAACATCTGCTTTGTTCCTTATTCCCTTGGATCTCGAAAACCACGCGGTACGCAGCGTGCTAGTGAACAGGACTATCTTACAAGTCACAGTAACACCGCCATACTGCCTGGTCAAGTATTCAAGCATGCTATAAGGCAAAATGGCTATTTTCTTTTTATTTAAACGTGTATCAGGATGTATCTTATACTCTGCCGCTCCGGTGCCAAAAGAACAACCTTGAATCGCTACGGTTGTGCATGGTACCATAGTCCTAAGATAACAATGCCTACGGTTGCTAATTGATTGAATATGCCGGAATCACAAGAACAATGGTACAACAGACAGGCGATTGAGCAACTGGCCCAGCATATCCCGTTTGAACGGGATACCGCCAGTAAGGCTGAGCAAATAGAAATGCTGCGCAGCCTGGTGATTCGCCACGGTCGCGCAATGGACCCGGAGCTGTTTGGCTTCGAGGCTCGTAACGAACTCATACGCCTGGGATTGTGGAATCGCATTGGGCCCAAACCGTAGGGGCCGATTTATCGCGCCCACAGCCGATTTATCGGCCCTGCTGGATGTTCCGATATCCTGATTAAAAAGTGAAAAAGCATGATCGTGCCCCTGCGCCCTCCCCGCAGATAGGGGCCAATAATGTGCTATTATACAAATATACAAATATCCAAACAAATAGATTTGCGCCTTGTACATTTGCTAACATAAGGGGGCACCGATGCTCAAAGGTACATTGCTGTATCTGGCTCAGAATACTACTTTGCATGATTTCGTAACCCGCAACCGCGCGACGCGCGCAGTTTCTCGTCGATTTGTAGCGGGAGAAGCGTTAGATAGCGCAATTGAGGCTACGCGAGCGTTGAACCTGCGTGGTATGCATGTTTCTCTCGATCATCTCGGCGAAAACGTTTCGGATGCAAAAGAGGCCGCTTCCGCCGCCCAGGATTATATCACCATCCTTGATCGCATCAAGCAAACGGGTGTAGATGCTAACATCTCCATCAAGCTCACTGCTCTTGGATTGGATATTTCTCAAGAGTTATGCGAACAGAATATCTGTCGCATCCTGGAGTATGCGCAGCAGTTCCCCATTTTTGTGCGTATCGATATGGAGGGTTCTGCGTACACAGAGCGGACGGTGGACATCACCTTGCGCATGCATAAACAATTCGAGCATGTAGGCACGGTTATCCAGTCCTGCCTGTACCGCAGCAAGAAGGACAGCGAGCAGTTGATCGCCCAGGGAGTGCGTGTGCGCCTGGTCAAGGGAGCCTATAAAGAGCCGAAGACGGTCGCTTTCCAGCAGAAGAGCGAGGTCGATCATAATTTTGTGCGGCTGATGACTATGCTGCTCCTGCGTGGCAATTATCCCGCCATCGCCACACACGATGAAGCCATCATCAACGCAACCTGTAAATTTGCACGCGATAATGGCATTAGCAAATCGGCCTTTGAGTTCCAGATGCTCTACGGTATCCGGCGCGACCTGCAGGAAAAGCTGGTGAACCAGGAATACAACGTGCGCATCTATGTCCCCTATGGCTCGCAGTGGTATCCTTACCTGGTGCGCCGCCTGGCGGAACGCCCCGCCAACCTGTTGTTTGTGTTGAGCAATGCGCTAAGAAAATGAGATTATGTGGGGGGTGGAGTGAATGCGGGCTGATATGCCTCTGGCAGGCGGGACGCCATCCTCTCCCTCACTCGCCCCATCTCCGGAATCCCCTCAATCCCCTCTTGCTCGATCGAAAGCGAAGCTACGCAATTTGCGAAATCCACCGCTGCTCGCGGGTCGCCGTTTCTATGAAGATGCGCCAGGAAAGCGGCGGCAAAGACATCGCCAGCACCGGTGGGGTCCACCTCGTTAGTGGTATAGGCGGGGAAACGCTCTGTGACGCCGTGCTGGAAGAGCGTCGCCCCGTGCCGGCCATCGGTGGCGACCAGCAGCGGGACGTGCATGCTCCAACCGGCCAGGATGGCATCGGCGTCCGCGCGATTGCCGCCGGCGAATGGAAGCAGGTCATCGTGGCTGAGAATGAGTACATCGAGAAGAGGCAGCACTTCTTCAGCAGCAGTCCAGGGAGTGGGCCACACGCGCCCGTCATCGTCCCAGCGGCGCAGCCAACCTTGGGGCGTGGCTGCGATGAGCGCCCCGGGGCGTCGTGGAAAGTGATGTACCAGTTCCGGTGACAGTTCCTGGGCAAGGGGACCGAGCAGCACAACAGGTGCATTTCGCCAGGATTCAGGCACATCTTCGCGGAGCAACTGGTCAGCTCGCGCACGCAAGTATTGTATGCGAAAGCTCTCGTGATATGAATTGATGAATGTTGTGGTAGCTGGTGAAGGGCTTGCAGCCAGGCCAATACCCGCTAAACGCGCGGGCAATTCAGCGAGTAGTTCGCTATCAGCGCGGGTGACCATAGCCGCCACTAATCCTAAACGATAGGTGGTGAGGGCGGCAAAAATTACGGTACCGCCAAGTGAAAATGAGCCGTCAGGGTGGAGGTCACGGGTCACATGCCCGATGGTCAAAAATTCGGGCATGTCTGCATCCTTAACAGGCTGGAGAATTGGAGGCATGGACCCTCCCCACGTGTGTAGGGGCGCAGTGCGCTGCGCCCGCAGGACATCTTGTTGTTGTTAGCGACCGGGACGCTTCAGGGAAATAACCACGCGGCGGGCGTCTCCCTCGCCGATGCTCTCCGTGCTGATATCCTTACTTTCCGAGAGGGCGATATGCACGATGCGGCGTTCGTGAGGTGGCATGGCCTCAAGCGCGATTGAACGGCGATAGTTGCGCACCTGCTGCGCAACACGCAGGGCAAGCGAACGCAGGTTTTCTTCCCGGCGCTCGCGGTAGTTTTCCGCGTCTATAATGATACGCATACGATGCCTGGTGCGATGCCCGACAATCAGGCTGACCAGCAGTTGTAGCGCGGCCAGCGTTTCGCCGCGCCGGCCAATGAGCAGGCCAAGGTTCTCATTGATACCCTGGATATTGAGCGTCAGCGGATCGGTGGAGCGCACTTGCACTACAGCGTGAATGTTCATGTGCTGTAAGATGTGCTGTAAGACATCGACGGTGATATCGACATCTTCACGGCTTGGCGTCTCTACATCTTGCATTTCGCCTTGCGCTATGCTGACATCGCCCAGCTCAGAGAGCAAATCCGCAGGGAGATTGGCTGCACCTGCGGGGACGAAAGAGGATACAGGCTCCTCCTCTTCTATCTCATCTTCATCGAACTCATCCTCTTCAAACTCGTCCTCTTCCTCGCCTTCTTCATCTTCGTCAAATTCTTCGTCTTCAAACTCGCCTTCTTCTTCGCCGTACATCTCGACATCAGGGCCAAGTATGGCATCGGCCATTTGCGGAGTGATGATAGCCCCGCTATTTGTAGAGCGCACGCTCACCCGCACACGTGCTTCTTTGTTGCCTATGCCAAAGGCTCCGCGAGTTGGCTCTTGCAAGACCACTATTTCTACTTCGTCACGGCGTTTTCCCAGGCGGGCGAGAGCTTGCAGTACCGCATCATCAACACTTTTACCACTTGCCTCTATACTATCCACTGTTTTGTTGCCTCCCTTTACTTTAATCACAGGCGCTGTTTGATTTAGCTTCGCGAGGGATTCCTCTTTGGAGCATTACCTCGACGGCGAGCTGATGCGCTGTTATTGCGCGAGCGACGGCGTGCAGGCGACGAACCATTCGCATACGAGTTTGACTGCGACTTCCGGTCTCCTCGCCCATTACTGCTAGCGACTTCCGTCTCTGGCTCAACGGCTTTTTGCTGAATTTGCGCTGCTTTTCGCTGATCTCCAGTATAGGTCTTGCTACCCCCGTCACTCCTGTTGCTCCTGCTCGGCAGGAAATTTTGCAGGAAGTCTGGCATCACCGTCAACGAACCCCAACCGGTCACAAAGTACTGCTGCACCATGCTGAAGACCGATGTAGTCGTCCAGTAGAGCGCCAGGCCGGCAGGAAAATTTAATGCGAAGAAGAAGGTGATAAATGGCATGATAAACTGCATGATCTGCATCTGCTGCGCCATCGCATTTTTAACACCGGAGGTGTTCCTGGGCTGAGACATGCGCAACTGCAAAAAGGTTGCCACACCGGCCAGCACCGGCAATATATGCGACGGGTCAGACTTGCCGAGGTTGAGGTTCAAGCCAAACCAGTTCAGGTAGACATTGGGCAGGGCGGCAAAGTTGGGCAGGAATGGGTAGATGGTACTATTAATAGTGTGGAGACCTGCGAGGCCGGTGGCGTGTAACACGAGGTTCAGCGAAAAGAACATGCCGTAAAGCACAGGCAACTGAACCAGCAAAGGAAGACAGCCCGCCGCCGGGCTTACACCATATTCTTTATAAACCTCTTGCATCGCCTGGTATTGCGCGCGCTGGTCCTTGGGGTATTTCTTTTTTACATCGGCTATCAATGGCTGGATCGCCTGCATCGCCTTCGATGACTTGAGCTGCTTCATGTACAGAGGGAACAAAGCAAGGCGAATGACGACCGTCAGGACAATAATGGAGAGGCCCAGATCACCAAAGAGGTGATAGAGCAGCATCAACACATTAAAGATAGGGTCGGTAAAGATGTAACCAAAAAAGGTGCCTATGGTCTGAAACACGAGATTGTTCCTGCCTTCCTCGATCTAGTCTGCCAGGCGTTCTGGGACCGGATCATACAAACTGCCATGATAAAAGGGATGACAACGTCCTACGCGTTTCAAGGTCAGCCATCCTCCGTGTATGAAGCCAAAACGCTGGATCGCCTCATAGCCGTACTGCGAACATGAGGGAGTAAAGCGGCACGATGGAGGCAGTATCACCGACAGGGTGTGCTGATAAAGACGAATAAGAAAAAGTGCGATATATTTCACTGCCGATGTCCTTTGAATGTATCCGTTTCAGGCTTGTCTTCAAGCAATTGCGCCTGGCGTAACAATGTTAGCATATCCTGTTCCAGCGTGCGCAAATCGGCCGAACTTGCCTGCTGCCTGGCGCTAACTACAATATCTAATCCGCCCGGAAGCCGGGGCAAAGCGGCCCGCATCGCTTCACTAAGTAGGCGTTTTAGATAATTACGGTCAACAGCACGCTTCGCGATGCGTTTGCTGACTACAAATCCAATACGTAATCTTGCTACATCATTCGGCACCCATGCGAGGATAAGCAGCCGGGACGTTCTACTACGCCCCTGCTGCCTTACCCGCTGAAACTCACTACTTCTTCGTAGGCGTAATGCATGGTTAAGTGCCACTAGATCACTGCTAAACTAAACGGTCAGTCTCCAGCGCCCCTTAGCACGCCGGGATTTGAGCACGCGGCGGCCATTGCGGGTCGACATGCGCTTCATAAATCCATGTTCACGTTTGCGCGGAATGCGCTTTGGTTGCCAGGTACGTTTCATTAAGCCCTTCTTTCTCCTCCACTTAGGATTTCTTGTAGATTATAGTGGAAATCCCTACAAACTGTCAATTGTGAAGCAGAAGGTAGGGTTTACCTGGATGGCTCGACCTCTCAGGCCATCCAGGTGATCCAGTATCATGCTTCCTTGAAGCGCAGGAGTATGCGACCAAGCTTGATTTCATCGTCGTCATGCAGCGGCGTCGGCGTCTTCGCGGTGAGCTTCTGCCGGTTGAGAAATGTGAAATTGGTACTGTTCTCATCTTCCAGCATATACTGGCCGTTCTCGACAAAGATGCGCGCGTGCATGCGCGAGACACCGCCCTCTTCCCCACCGTGCGGGGTCAAGTCCACATCGGGGAAGATGTTGCTCACAGCATCCTCGCGACCGATCAAAACAATATCTTTGCCGCTCAAATCGAACTCCTGGTTGTCAGCTTCGACGATGAGCCGCGCAACCAATGCTGCTGGGGCGGCAGTCATCACAGGAGCCGCCGGCGTCGCAGTATCCACAGGGGCGGGAGCAGCAGCCGCTGCCGCCGCAGGAGCACCGAGCATACTACCACAGTTTGAGCAGAAAGACTCACCTGCGGGATTCACAGCTCCGCACGAGGGGCAGATTTCAGTCCCAGCCGGGGCAGCTGCAACGGCTGGCGCCGCTTGAGGAGCAGCAGCCACCGCTACTGGCGCAGCACCGGACAGGGGCTCGCCGCACTCATCACAGAAAGCGGAGCCGTCAGGATTTTCATGACCTAAGGAACATCGTACTGTCATGGTTCTCTATCCTCCTAAAACAAACCAAAAACCTTTTGCTAACTAGGGTATGATATCGTCCAGGCGCTGCGTCAGCTTGCGCGTCTTGTTGCCAATCGACTTCACCTGATCTTGCGAGATTTGCTGGCCCTGGCTGATTTGCGCGAGGGCCGCCTGCGTCTCCTCGTCAAGCACGCGCGTCACGTTCGGCGCAAGGCGTGTTGTGGCTTTACCGGTACGCTTGTATTCGTCCAGGACGCGGGTCACCAGGCGGTGCGCATTTGCTTTTTCTGCCATGTTCATGACGTAGGCATTCACGGGAGCCGCCTGGTTGGCATCCGTTGTGAACGTCACCTTGATGTCATCGCGAAGTCTCTCGCCCACCAGGTTCGTGGTGGGGACATCGTAGGAGAGTTCGGTCTGCGCAATGCGGAAGAGGCCAGCCGGGCGCGGGTCGATCATCAGCTCTACCAGTACCGACTGTGGCCTGTCCTTCTCCAAATCCCCTAGTGGAATTACAATCTGGCGGTCCGACAGCACTGACTGGCCGAAATCGCTGATAATAGGCAGAACTTTGACTGCTTTTTTAGCTGTAACACCGACTGGCAAGCGCAAAATGAGTGTAGAGTTGCGAATTGCCACGTCCACCGCGCTCTGTAACTGTTGCTCGAAGATACCCAGGGCGTCCATCGGGTCCCGGATAAACTCGGCTGGCATACCCCCGCTGAGCTGCCCAATCGAATCCAGCAGCTCTTCATCCCAGTCAGCGCCAATACCCAGGGGATAGATGCCAATGCCGGCGGAGGCCGCATCCCTGGCAAGCTGGCGGCAGCGGTCCGAATCTCCATAGGTCACACCATCGGTCAACAAGATCATACGGTTGACTGCGTTTGGAATGTTCCAGTGGTGCAGTTCATTGAGTCCCTGGATCATGCCGAGGGACATGGTCGTGCCGCCTGCGTCACGGATCTGGTCGATAGTCGCTTTCATCCCAGGTTTATCGTTCGCTGGCAACGATGGAATGACGACCTGCGCTGTGTCGTCAAAGATGACTACCGAAACATAATCGGTCGGCTCCAGGCGGTCGATCACCATCTTGACCGCTTCTTTGACATTTCTTAGTTTAGCACCTTTCATGGAGCCAGAGTGGTCAAGTACCAGGGCAAAATTCAATGGCATACGCACGTGCGCCATCATTTCAGTTGGTTTGGCTTCGACTAAAACATAGGCCACCTGGCTCCCACCTGTAACTGGCATGAAGTCCTTTCCGACTTGGTGCGCCAGTGTTACCTCACCGGGCATAGTATATAAACTCCTTTCGTATTGGCTGGACTCAGTATATCATAATCATAAAAGAATACATCAGCGCACAAAGACGAGAACGGCGCTAACATTGTCTTCTCCTCCATTTGTATTGGCAGTTTCGACCAACTGTGCGCAGGCCGTCTGCGGATCGGGCGCGCTGCCCAGGATACTTTCAATCTGGGGATTGCGCACCATTTCCCACAAACCATCTGAACAACTCAACAGGATATCTCCAGGATGGAGCTGCTGTTTGAAGACATCGATTTGCACATTTGGCTTATCTCCCAGGCTGCGGAAAATCTGGCTGCGTTGCGGGTGCGTATAGACATCATCTGGCTCGATCAGGCCGCTCGCCACCAGTTGCCCCACCAGGGAATGATCGGTCGTCAATTGATAGAGTTGCTTAGCGCGCATCATGTAGGTGCGACTATCCCCTACATTGATAATATACGCATGCTCCCCCGAAACCATAAAACCGGTGATGGTCGAACCCATGTCGGTCTTATCAAGCTGGTTCTTCTGGCAGAGCGCTGTATTTGCGTCTTCAATTGCGCCATGAAAGAGCGCAATCAACGCGTCTTCGTCGAATGGCTGGGTGGATTCTCCATCCTTTTCGGCCTCCAGGGGCTCGGCCAGTAATTCGCGTACCATGCGCTCTGCGATGATATTGATTGTCATGCGGCTGGCGACCTGGCCATTATCGTGACCACCCAGGCCATCGGCAACGATAAATACTCCATATGGCGCTGATATCGATTCGTGCACACGCTGGAGAAGCAGGACAAGGGTGCTGTCCTCGTTCGGCTCGCTGCGCCGCACATCGCCGGCATCGGAGTGAGACGCGGCAAGCAATTGCACACCATTAGGAAATGCGCTTTGCTCCGCCTGGGGCTGCTCAATCATATACGTATGCCCTTGCTCAATAAATGTATTCATGATCGTTCCCTGCAGCACATTCGAGTCTTCCGGGTGTCCGCCCGCTTCTTCATCACCCTGCTCGCTCGAATACTCGTGCATGATATAGGGTACATTGAGCATGCTCGCACCACACTCCATACAAAATTCATCGCCCTCGGCATTCTGTTCGGACCCACAGTTCCAGCAGTGTTGATAGCCCTGGTGATCGACCACCTGGTAAACGTGCTCCCGCTGGCTCTCGCTGGTGACTTGCGTAATCTCGTAGCGTCCGAGCATACTCGTACCAACGGGCAGCACCGGGAATTCGTTTGCAGGAGCAGTCGTATCCGGTTGCTCAGATGGTAGCTGCATTGCTTCACTCTTTTCCTGTTCAGGGGCCTTTTCTGTCACCTCTGTTTCAGATAACGCGGCCTTCTCTTCATGTATCGACCCGTTTATCCCGGGCATTTCCTCGGACACCTGCGGTGGAGGCGGAGGAATAGCCTCCGCTGCACCGGCAGTATCCACAGCCTCCGATTGTTCATTGCGCGCGGGCGAGGACCCATCCGTGGTCGGTGCAGCCTGGTCTTCGGCCATTGTCGTTTGTACCCTCTGCTGCTCTTGTTCTAGTTCCTGTTGCCAGAGGCGAGTATGATAAGCAATCATTTTTTCAGGGGTGAGGATGAGCGTTGGCGCAATACTAATATCCTCCACATCCTGTACCGGCGCGTATCCTGGTTCCTCAACCTTCTCCTGCACCGGTTCGCTGCTTTCCTGCACTTCATCGCCTATGCCGGTTTCAGACGCGATTGCCTGTTGTGAATGCAGCGGCTGCCCACAACGTTTGCAAAACTTTGCGTCATCACGATTTGGTGTATTACACGACGGACAGACCATCCTGCCCTCCTTTTAAATTATTTATAATAATGGATTACTTACAACTGCTTTTGTAAACGGTTAGCCTCGGCGTTGTTCGGATTGCGTTGCAGGGATTCGCGTACCATTTGCCGTGCTTCGGCTTTTTTATTTGTCTTCAGATAACACGAAGCCATAGCGCTGTAGATCTCAGAATCTTCAAAATTCCACTGCCTTGCCTGCTCCAAAGCGCTGAGGGCCAATTTCCACTGTTTTGCCTTCATATGCGCTCGGCCCAGTTCGTACCAGCCTTCCCACATCGCGGGTTCGCGCTGCGTAGCCTGTCGTAATGCACTGATGGCTGCCTGTGCCTGGTTCATCCTGATATAGAGGCGTCCAAGCGCAATCAGAATGAGCACATGATCGGGGTTAATTTTAAGACCCTCCAAGAAATAACCCTCTGCCTCACGATCATAAAGCTGATCCATTGACACCGTGCCTAACTGGTAATAGATCGCGGAATCGCCTGGCGCGTACTTCAGGGCATTTTTGAATGCCCCAATCGACTGGTTGTACAGCCCTAAGTCATGATAGGTCATGCCCACCTGGAAGTAGGCATCGACGGCATCCGGTTTTATGGAGATCGCCTGCTCGAATTCCTCAGCGGCGAACTTCATATTTTCGGTGAAAAGGTTCTTATCCTTGTCTTTCATCGACTGCCCGCACTGGCGGTAGGCGCGGCCAAGATTATACGACACCTCGTATGATTGGTTACCGGGAACCTGTGCCTGTTTGAACTGATTCACAGCCTCTGCATAGTTCTTGCTATTCATGTATTGCAGGCCCAGGCGATAGGCCGCCTGCGAACCGTTTGCCGGCACATAAGCGGGTGCAGCCCTGGCCGGTTGTACGGCTGCCTGCACTGGCCTGGCCTGTATCGCAGCCCTCGCTACAGATTGCGCAGCCATGCGCGGGGGCACAATGGTAGCGCCCGAGGTGAGCGGTTGTCCATCTCGCTTGCAGAACTTCGCGCCAGGTCGATTGTGCAGTCCACATTTAGGACAGATCACCTCGCCCGCCGGCACCAGGATTGTAGCGTTGGGCGAAATAGCCGGTATCTGTATCGTGGCCGGGGCAGCGCTGTTTGGCAAGCAGTGTTGCAAAGCCATACGCATCGCATCAGCGCTCTGAAAGCGATTCGCCGGCTCCTGCTGCATGGCTTTGATGATCACCTGTTCCACGGGACAGACCACCCTGGTGCCTACCTGCACCGTACGCAGGCGAGGATTTTTCGCCAGGATACTGCCGGACGGAGGCGTCTGGATTGGCTCCGGCTCCTGATTGGTCAGCAGGTGATACATGGTAGCGCCCAGCGAGTAGATATCTGAGCGGGCGTCCGTCTGCACCAGCTTGCCTGGATTCTGCGCGGAACGTTTTTGCCCCGGAGCGGTAATCGACCCGAGATGCTCTGGCGAAGCATAAGAGATAGTGCCCAGGTTCTCCGTGTTTGTGCGCTTGTTGGGATCAAACCTGCGTGCAATGCCAAAGTCAATCAGTTGCACATTGCCATCAGGTGCTACCATAATGTTGCCCGGCTTCAGATCGCGCAGGACGATGGGAGGCGTACGCGAGTGAATATAGCTCAACGCCTCACAGACCTGCATCATCCACTTGATCACCTGTTCCTCGTCTAATGGTCCCCTGCTGTCCTCGAGTAGCTTTTCCAGCGTCCGTCCAGGCACGAACTCCATCACAAAATAATAGTTACCCCGCTCCTGAAAACTCAGGATCAGGGAGGGAATACGTGGGTGCTTGAGATTAAACAGCAGGTCAATCTCTTTATCGAAGCGCTCAATGGCAGACTTGCGTTCTTCCTCGGTTGTATTAGGATTGATTAGCAGTTCCTTCACCGCCCGAAAGTAACCAGGTTTCCCAACCTGTTCAACTTTGTAAACGGTTCCCATTCCCCCCTCACCGAGCACCTGTACAATTTTGAATTTTGCATCCAGGATAGTACCTAATGGCAGTGACATAAAGCAGTCCTTATCAAACAAGTATCAGCGTATCTGGACCAGTACGGCAGTGATGTTATCTTCGCCCCCATTGGCATTAGCCAGGTCGATCAAGATATCACAGATCTTTTGTGCATCCCTGTTTTCTTTGAGCACTTTCAGCAATTCCTGGTGTCGCACCATCTCCCACAAACCATCGGAGCAGAGCAACAGGCTATCGCCGGAACGTAGAGTTACATGAAACACATCCGGGTCAACGCTTTTGTGCCCCGCCCCCAGCGAGCGATAGATTAAATTGCGCTGCGGATGTGAGTAAACATCTTCGGGATCAATCTGGTGAGCTTCCACCAGCCTGGCTACCAGCGAGTGATCTTTCGTCAGAGGTGTAAGCTCACCACCGCGAAAGAGATATGTGCGGCTGTCACCAATATTCCCAATGTAGGCATGATCATCTTGAACTAGCGCCGTAGTCACGGTACAGCCCAGCCCGCGCGCAGAAGATTGCTCTTCGCCATAGCTGAGAATAGCCTTGTTGGCCTGCCGGATGGCAGCTTTGAGCTGCTCCTCCACGTTCTTTGTCACCGGTGTCTCCGGTAGTTTGCGCGTCTTATGGTCCTTTGCGGCTGGTTCATTGGCCGGGTCCAATTTGATCGTCTCTTGCTCAGAAAACGGCGTCAGCTTGATGGTCGGCTGCTCGTATACGGGCACCAGGAAGCTTCTGAGCGACTCGCTGATCTTTTGTACAGCAAGTTTACTGGCAACTTCACCCGCCTGGTAGCCACCCATGCCATCAGCGACAATAAAGAGCCCTCGATCCCCATCCTCTGAGATATGTGTAAATGGACTATCTTCGTTTTGTTCGCGTTGCTTCCCCACGTCAGTTTTAGCGGCGGCAGTAAGTTTTATCGCCATTGGTATTTCCCTCGCAGTAAAGAACTTTTATCGTCTTTTAGGTCAATATAACATATAGCAGTATTCATGACAATTGGTATTTTCTAGCTTCAGGGCTTTTCCTCTTCATTCTCCTTGCATCCCGCCTAAGTGCGAAGCACTAGCTCTCCTTGCGTCTCACCTGAGTGCGAAGCACTAGCTGCGCAGCAGCGTTGGTGAGACGGATAAGTGCCAGCGCAGCGGCGTTGGCGGGATGGATACTACCTTGCACCTCGCCTGACTGCGAAGCAGTAGACGCGCCAGCGTCGTTGGCGAGGTGGCTTCCAAGTATAGGTGCCGACGCTGCTCCAGGCAACGGGCAGGAGTAGGAATCTGGGATACCTCAGGCCAAACTTCATCCATATTTATTGCTGATTCTTCATTTAATATAACTTACAACATATACGAGGCTTGAGTGAAAAGGTTGTGACTGCGCGAGGACGAGACACCCCGCTTCTACAGGGAGCCGCGCTGCAAACGCTCGATTATCTCTTTGAGCCGGCGCGTTTCGGACGCGTGTTGCTCCTGCATGCGCTCCATTTCTAGCTCCAGCTCCTGCTGCATGCGCTCCATGCGGTCTTTCATGTGCAGGATAGCCTCAACGCCTGCCAGGTTAACACCCAGGTCCCGCATCAAGCCGCGGATATGCACTACACGTTCGATGTCGCGATCCGAATAGAGACGCGGGCTATGCGGGCTATTGCCCTTGCGCGCAGGCGAGATCAACCCAATGCGCTCATAATGGCGCAGTGTTTGCTCATGCACCTCGGCTTTGAACGCTGCCACACTTATTACGTACCATGCGCCGTCGCCTTTCTCGGCCACCTTCGATCCTCCTTATCCTGTCGAGTGTACTTCGGCTCCCCGGCTGCGTGCCAGTTGCTCAAACAACTTGCGCTCCTCGCCGGTCAGGCCCATGGGCAGCACGACTTTGACACGAGCAAAGAGGTTACCATTGCCGTCACCACGCAGGCGCGGCATGCCCTTGTTTGCCAGGCGGAACATGCGCCCGTTCTGCGTCTCCGCCGGGATGGTCAGAATGAGTCTGCGCCCGTCCGGGGCGGGTACAGGCACTTCGCCTCCCAACATCGCTGTAACCAGGTCCACATCTATATCGGCGTACAGATCATCCCCCTTGCGCTCGTAAATCGAGTCGGATTTGACGCTGATCACCAGGAAGAGATCGCCGCGCGGTCCGCCGCCAATGCCCGGCTGTCCCTCACCCGCCACGCGAATCCTGGAACCGTTATCAACTCCCGACGGAATCTTCACCTGGATGCGTTTATTCCGCGCAAGCATACCCTGGCCACTGCAATTCGCACAAACTTTGCCCGCGACTTCACCTGTGCCACGGCAGAGCGGGCATACTTCGGTTGATTGAATATTGAAGGTGCGCGTCCCTCCCAGGTATGCTTCCTGCAACGTCACCTCAACAGGCTGTTCAATATTGTCGCCGACGCGCCTGCGAAAATCATTGCGGTTGGTGCGTGACCCCGCCGCTGAGGATCGACCAAAAAGAGCTTCAAAGAAATCGGAGAATCCCGTAGCCGAATCAAAATCCATAGGTGAGCCGCGATAGCTATAGGTGCGCCTCCCGGCGCCGGGCTGGAAGCCAAATTGTTCCTGCCAGTTCGGGCCTAGCGTATCATACTTGCGCCGTTTATCGGGATCGGAGAGAACTTCATAGGCCTCATTGATCTCCTTGAATTTCTCTTCCGCCTTCTTATCTCCAGGATTCACGTCGGGGTGATATTTGCGCGCCAACTTGCGAAATGCTTTTTTGATGTCGTCCGCGCTGGCCCCTTTTGAGACACCCAGCACTTTGTAATAATCTTTGTAGTCCATTTTTTGCCCCTCTTTGCGGCCACCATGAATCCGTCTCTATTGTTGTGGTTGTTTGTTCCCCGCACTTACCTTGACACGAGCCGGGCGTAGGGTCTCATCGCCCAGCTTATAGCCTTTGAGCACTTCTTCGACAATCGTTCCCTCAGGTTGCTCGCTGTCCTCAACGGCTTCTATCGCTTCATGTATATAGGGGTTGAATACCTCGCCAACCGTGGGAACAGGAGTTATTCCCTCGCCACGCATTACTTCATTCATCTGCCATAGCAACATGCGCAGCGCCTGCTGCAATCCCTGGCGATCCATCGAATCCTGGTAGGTCAGCGCCCGTTCAACGTTATCCAGCACACCGAGAATTTTTTGAAACACCGCCTTCTTCTCCCGCTGTACACGATCTGCCCCTATACGCTCCTGGCGTTTACGGAAATTCTCCATCTCGGCACGCTCGCGCAGGTATTTATTCCAGTTTTCGGCTGCCTCCTGCCTCGCCCGCTCGAGCTGCGCCTCCAGCTCGGCAATACGAACGGCTCCGCCAGCCCCGGTTGGGGGCGATCCATCCTCCGTCACTTGCCCTTCCTGTAACTCCTGGGGTTCTTCCATAACAAAAAGTATCTCCTTAGATCCTATTTAAAGCTGTGCTTTTATCTGAAGTTTACTGTCCTTACAGTATAAAGCTTGAGTCGAAGCCTGTCAAGTTTTCTGAGAGCGATTGCTAGCTTGTAAAGTGGTCAAGTCAGGTATGCTATAATATGTTGGAGCTAGCATAACAGCCCTTTTACGAAGTTTTCTAGAAGCGAGCAAGCCGTGACTGAGGGTCAGATGCCTGTTAATAGTGTCAACCCCAAGATCAAGAAAGTCTCCATTTGGGATAGGGCTATTGTAACAGAGAACTTTACTGTTGTCGATGCTTACCGCGCTAACCGTCCTTTACTCAAGCAACGTTTTATTGATCTTGGCTACCAGGTTCATGAGACTCCCCACTTCTGGCTCTTTACACGTTCTGAGGCTCCAGCCACTGTCGTAGTTCACTGGTTCGCTCCCGAAGAAATAAATGCCGACCTCAGTATCTATCTTGTGCAGGAACTCGGCCCTTTTGGGATTCTTGCTCGCGCGCAACATCTTGGTGAGATACTTGGAGGAATCGTGGGCTTGCTTTTCCCTGATGATGCCCGCCGCGCCTGGCGCTTCTTTGGGGCGAATACTCTACAACGTTATCTGCTGTTCCTGGCAACCGCTTACACTCCACCTCTCCCAGATTATGCTACTATCGGCATGTTCGCTACCCTGTATCAGCGTGTATGTGAACTTCGCATTGGTGAGAGCTTTCTTGATGCTGGATGTGGATTGGGGTTTTTACCGCTACTTGTGGGAGAACGCATTCCTTTTTTAACAAAGATAGTAGGGGTTGATATCCAGGTAGAAACATTTTCTGTTGCTTGCGAAATCGCTGAGGAACGACATCTGACAAATGTGCAATTTGCCCAAGCAGACCTCCTCGCTGATGACTTTAATGCACTAGGGCGTTACGACACGGTGACAGCGCTCCATGTACTCGAACATTTCACTGAAACTGATATGTATCATGTACTCACAAATCTGTTAGGGATTACATCACAGAGGCTTATTATCGCTGTACCATATGAGCGAGAACCGGAGAAGAGTTACGGACATCAACAGGTCTTTTCGCGCACCAAATTAGAAGATGTAGGAAACTGGTGTATTCGGAAGCTAGGAGGTGCTGGTCGCATGTGGCTTGAGGATTGCGTAGGAGGATTGCTGCTTATCGAACAGACAGGGCTTGTATGTAGAGCAGAAGGTACTCCACAACAAGGGCGTAGCTTCCCTTTTTGATAAGAAGGTAACTCTCATTCGCCAATGACAGTAGCATTATTCAAGTGAGGCAGTTGGTGATGTATATCACCAATGAATGCTTGGACTCTTGTATCGCGCGGAAACGAGTCCAACAAATCATGATTGATGTAATTTACAAACAATCTATTTATCACAGGCGCATTCATCGCCTCGATAACAGGTATAGCTTTTTCTGCTACAGCTATACTTGCGTCTCGTTCTCTTCTACGCGCATAGGCTACAGCTAATGGTATTAAGGTGATAGCATGACGAATGATCCAGTTTGGAGGAAGTTGGGCGAGAGCTAACTCAAAGTAGTTGATAGCTGTTGCATAATCTTTGGCCGTTAGAGCACAATTACCCGCTTGTTGAAGCCAACGTGTCCGGTCGAATTCTTCATTAACGCCTATTTGATCTGCGAGTTCTGCTGAAGCTTCAAGCTTCTCTTGTACAGTGGTTCTATCCTGAACCATTGCGGCATTTTCAGCCCAGGAAGCTAACAAATGGCCTCTCAATCGAATATAAGCTTCATCCGTCCGGTGCATAAGAAGACGTAAAGCTGTTTCTATCGCCTGAATTGCTTCGGCATACTGATCAAGAGCTTGAAGTACATAAGCTTGCCAACTCTTGCTCTGCGCCACACTCCAGTTATCTCCCGCCTCTAGTGCTGCAATGTACGCGCTATTATGTGCACGAAGAGATTCTTCGTATTGCCCTTGAAAGTATAGCGCCGCTCCTGTGAGACTATAGATACCAGAATAGAACAGAGGCCGAACGCTAGAATAGAGATCGTTATGCGACTGCTGTACCAGGTACAACTGCGCTTGTCCAACCGCTAACACCTGTGGCATACTGGAAGAGTGGAAAAGCTTCCACCCTGCCGCGATACTCTCACCTAAAGCGCTGTGGAGATTAGCACGCTCCTCTGCTGAAATATGTTTTCCCTCTGGCATTGGAACGCTGCTGACGACCGCAGCCGCGCCAAGTTGCAAGAGTCTGCGTCGTGACACGTTTGGCATGGCCTGAACTCCCTTAAGCACAACCTGTAGTGAGCTGAGCACCTCTTCAAGTGACCAGCCCTCTGCACATAACGCCGAAAGGTCAGCAGCCCCTGCTGCCAGCCATGCCCCCAAGGCTTGTTCAGAACTGCTACCCGAAGCCTCAGCGAGAAGATCAATGGGTTGAGAGCTGGATGGCAACGGCACTGCTGCCACTGGCTGCCCGCGCGAAGCGACGCCTGGCAAGCGTTCCTCCGGTGGGAGCAGCGGCTCGATCAACCCCAATTCTTCAGCCGATTGGCCAAAGAGCGCACACAGCTTCTGCTGGTAGAACAGGCTCGGTTTACTGACCCCCAGTTCCCACCTGCCCACCGTGTCCGCGCTCATCCCGCTTTCCCGTTGTTCCTCGCTCGCGCACAGGTCATACAGTTTGTCCGCGACCTCTCGCAGCGTCCAGCCGCGCAGGCGTCGCTGGTAGCGTAAACGCTCATTCGGTTTTCTCCGCTTGCTGGCTGTGCCCATGACGTCAACCTCCTGCGTGATCTGCCTGACTCTACTACATTCTTCGCAAAGTATAACACTGGCGAGCTTTCATGGCTAGACGCAGGACAAGCACAGCACAAGGCCCCCACCCTGCGCCACACCGCCCCTTGTCCCTACGAGTCGCCCTAAAGTAGTGTTGAAGGTGTGTTAAGGCAGTGTACAGGCTGTTCCGCCTGGAAGCAATGCCGGGTATTGTTGAGAGTAATAAATGCTCGGGATTATATTTACAAGGAGGCCAGTTCCATGGAAATGAGCGAGTCGAAAAGCGAAGTGGCACAGCTCATGCGCCGGATCGCGCTGGAATACGAGGCGGCGGAGCGCGGCTTGACAGGCTTTGCAGAGGGCAGCAGCAAGCATCAGTTCATCACTGCACGGATGGAAAATATTGGAGCGTGCCGTGAGCGACTGGCAGAACTTGTTGGTGATGAGCAGGCCGCGCAACTCCTGTGTGACGCGATGGAACAGGGAGCAGAGGCATGACGCACAATCTGGTTGAGGAGCACAACTTGCCTGCAAGGACTGACTCCCTGCTAGAGATCATGTTGTATACGGATCAGCAAGTGCTTTTGCCTGAGCTCAAGGCACTCTTTCCTGACCTGGCTAAGGAGCTGTTCATTGGCATGCAGGTGTACTACGTAGCCTCGCTGCGTGATGGATCAGAAGGTATGCGCCAGCGCGCGTTTTTGTCTGAGCATCACCTGGAGTACCGCAATAGGACGTGGCAATGCGAGCAGAGTATTCGTGCCTTCTTCTCAGGAGCCGAACTCGAGGGTAAGCCAATCAAGTGGATCGAATTTGAAACTGTAGCTGGCGCTCAGCAGGCGACGATAAAGACAGCAGAGTCGGAAGCGTGCTTTTATTTTCCACCGGGGTGGGACCCAGGGAGTTGGCAGCAAGGCTATGGCACGCTGGGGTGGCTTTATGTTTATGAGACAGCAGAGCAGGTCTGTGCGTCTCTGGTAGGCGTGGAGCGGTGTGTGACGGAGCAGATCAAGCGGACGGCCACTCCTGGTGAAATGGCAAGATGGCTACACGATCAGGGATACACGCAAGTCATTTGTACCACGACAACTCCTGATGTCTTCGGTTTGTACAAGCCGGGAGACCAATGAAGAAGGTAATCGCCGAGATCCCAGGCCGGGGCGACGCAATCGTATCGCTTTTCATGTGCTTTTCTACGCGTCAAATTCGATTTCCTCGTCGTCTACCTGGTCATCCTCGGACCAGCGCTCACCACGCTCCAGAATGATGGGGTCGAAGAGCGCCGCTTGTTGCACGCACACACGTCCTCGCTTCCACAGTTCCAGCACAGCCAGAAAGGTGACAATAATTACTACGCGGGAAAGCTCGGTTGCTATCAGTTCGGCGAGTTGAATGCTGGGACGTACGCGTAGTAAGGCCACAATCTCAGCAATACGTTCGCTCACGCGCACACGCGCCAGGGGGATGAACGCTGCACCATTGGCCTCATCTCTAGCGCGCAGCTCAAGCAAGCGCTGGAATGCATGGGTCAGAGACTCGACCTCCAGTCCCAGCAGCGTAGGGGGAGTCCAGGTCAACTGGGCCTCGATGCCGGCCAGTAAGCCAGAGCGGCTATAGGTTTGCAAGCCCGCGTCTTCACGCAGGCGCAGGTAGCGCGCAATTTCCTTGGCAAATTTGTATTCGAGCAGGTGCGTGCGTAGTTCCTCCGCCAAAGCCGCCGCGTCCTCCATCTCACCTGTCATTTCCTCTTTGGAGGTGTGCGGCAACAGGCTCTGAGATTTGATATAGAGGAGGCGGGTAGCTATGGAGATGAAAGCGGCCATGTTTGCCAGTGGCATGCTGCCCGGTTCTTGCCATTGTTGCAGGTAGGCCAGGTACTGGTCGGTCACAGCCACCAGGGAGATAGTGGTAATCTCCATCTGCCGCTTTTCGATCAGGTGCAAGAGCAGGTCGAGCGGGCCTTCAAAAACCGGCAGGTGGACAACGTAGCGAGACTGGTGGCCGTTCGCTAGTGCTACCTCGTCAACGAGTATGGGTTCTGTTTGGTCGAGCATAGACTATGATGCCTCATCTACCAGGTGTAACTCTGCTGCCGGCCCATCGGGCTGGTGATGTGTGCGGATATAGAGGGCGGCTTGCTCCGATAGACCTGCCGCCGCCGCCAGTTCTGCTCCAATCTCGGCATGCCACCAGGCATTGCTGATCTCGCGCCTCCAGCGCGACAGCGCCCTGTTCGTGCGCGGATCAACAGCCAATCTCACAAGCAGGCGCGGTGCCAGTACCTTGCCCAGCACTAGCACCGGCCGCGTCCAGAAAGGCACACGACCCCGGGCTTTACCAACATCGTGTAACAGCGCTGCTGCTAGTAAATCCCTGTCTGCACAGCCTCGTGCCAGTAGACCCTGGCAAACCCTGAGCGAGTGTCGTTGATCGGCAGCGGACATCGTCTGAAAAAGAGGCAGCGCCGAAGCCGGAAGCCAGCGTGCCACCCATTGGCGCTCTTCAGCCGCAAGCGGGACGACGAAACCGAGTTGTTGGCGTACCTGCCAGAGACGATAAACGATTGTACGCATTCGCATGCTCACACTACACATATCCATCTAATGATGAGTATAGAGAAGAAGGTAGAGCGAATAACCATCGATACCCCCCATAACTAACCCTATCAGCTCGAGGGCTCCCAACAGAATATAGTACGGGATATGAAAAATGAACAGGCCGCCAAGTCCCGACAACTGCCCCAGGAAAGGCAAGAGAAACAATATCGCCAGGATAATAAACTGCCCATACTGGGCAGACCTGGCAAACGACACCGCCTGGCGACTGGGCAGAAGTGAGTACAGAATCTGGTACCCATCGAGTGGATACAGCGGGATCAGATTGAAGATCGCCAGGGAGATATTTACACTCGCAAAAACGAGGATCAACTGCGGTATACGTATTGTGATATCGTTCACAGGCAACGAAAGGAGAGTGAAACGCAGCACCACCGCGAAAAGCAATCCCACAACCAGGCTGGTCAAGATGCCGGCCAGGCTCACTAAGAGGGTTCCGCCATTTGGCCCGCCGCGCAGTTTCCAGGGGTCGACTTTGACAGGCTTTCCCCAGCCCAAACCTACCGGGGCGGATGGAAAAAAGGCCAGGAGCACACACATCAGCGTTCCCACAGGATCAAGATGTGCACGCAGGCTGAGGCTAAGCCGCCTCTCGGAGCGCGGAGTCGGATCGCCCAGCAGGCTGGCTGCCAGGGCATGACCAGATTCATGAATGATGATCGCCACCAGGAACGAGCCGATAATCATTAGTGCCAGTACAACATTTATCATAGTTATCCTCACGCAGGAACATCCTTGCGAATGCCCGGTCTTGTTAAGGAGAACTCCCAGGGAGTGCCCCTATAGTTATAACAGATTTATTTCCATTCCTTCAGACGCGGAATAGGTATTTGCGAAGCGTTTTTGCGCATCTGCCTGCATCGCATCCAGTTTGTTGTCGTCATAGGTCGGCTCGTGATGAAAAAGTATCAGTTTGCGCACGTGAGCCTCGTGAGCTGCTTCCGTTGCCATCTCAATTGTGCTGTGACCGTATCCCTGCCTGGCGTCCTGATAATCATCGAGGGTGTACTGCGCATCATGTATCAGCAGGTCGGCTCCCTCCACAAACTCAAGAAAGCCCGGGTCGCACACTTCTCTCCACTCTACGTCGGTGGCAAAGACCAGCCGCCGCCCGGCGTACTCAATGCGATAGGTTACCGCTCCATCCAGCGGGTGGCTGTTTGTCAACCTGGCGAGGACACACACCTCAGCTGCTTCTGTATTTTCACGGCCATTAATGACTCCAGGCCTGATATCACCACTATTCCAGATAATTTGCTCCTGGTCGGTGATAGTATGAAAGGTGCGATGCGACGGTAAGCTCCGCATATCTACTGGGAAATACGGTGGAGACATCAGTGGGGTTACAAGTTGCTCGATACTTCGACCCGCGAGACCTGGACCGAAAAAATCGATGGAGGTGCGAGGCTCGTACAAGGGGGTGAAAAAAGGGAGGCCGAGCAGGTGATCAGCATGACCGTGGGTAATGAAGAGCGCGAGGTTGAGCGCTTTGCCCCTCGAACGTCGCAAAAGCTCATTGCCCAGGCGAATGATGCCGCTCCCCGCGTCCAGGATCAACGTATGCTTTCCTACTTCGACTTCGACACAGGCGGTATTTCCTCCATAGCGCACCGTGTGCGGTCCAGGGGTTGGATAGCTGCCCCGTACTCCCCAAAAACGGACCAGAAAACGCGCCGTGTCGACCATATGGTTGCTCCTACGACTGCCCTAACGAGATTTGTCGATTTGCACCTATTATATCGCAAAAGAGGAAAGTAGGGCGCAATGATGAATTTTAACAGGCAAGACCGGTAATATTTTGTCACCCTGAGCGCAGCGAAGGGTCTGTCTGGATGGGCGCACAGATCCTTCGCGGAGTTTACCCTGAGCGAAGCGCATGGGCTCAGGATGACAGTACCGGCTTTGGTCGTCAAAATCCATCATTGTGCCCGTTTGTACCGCGTGTAGTACCCCCCTAATGAGTACGGCAGGCGACCGGCAAGCAGCGTCCCCTCGGGAAGGTGCTCCTCGCGCTCTACATGCCCACGGCGGTGAAAGAGTTCTACCAGCTCGCTCTTATCGTAAGGGATCGTCACTTCTATCGCTTCCATACTGGCAGCCAGCACCTGGGCGATTTTCTCGCGCAGCGCATCCAACCCGGCCTTGTACAGGGCAGAAATGGCGACTGCATTGGGGTAAAGCGAGGTATCGACTTCCGACGGGTCATCAAGCAGATCGATCTTGTTCAAAGCCGTGACACGCGGCTTATCAGCGGCTTCCAGGCCATGCAGGACATCGTTGACCGTTTCACTCTGCTCGATGGCGTTTTCGTGGCTGACATCCACCACTTCCAGCAGCAAATCGGCATCAACAACCTCTTCGAGTGTTGCTCGAAAAGCAGCAATCAACTTGGTAGGCAATTTCTGGATGAACCCCACGGTATCGGTGAGCAACGCTTCTTGATTGCCCGGCAACACAACATGACGGGTAGTGGGGTCGAGCGTGGCAAAGAGCTTATCCTCCGTCAGCACTTCGGCTTCAGTGAGCGCGTTGAAGAGGGTAGACTTTCCGGCATTGGTATAGCCAACCACGGCTACGACAGGAATGGCCTGGGCCGCACGCTGCCTGCGATGCACTTTACGCTGCTCGCGCACTGCTTCGATCTCTTCGCGTAATTCAGCAATACGGCTGCGAATACGCCGCCGGTCAAGCTCCAGCTTTGTTTCACCAGGGCCGCGCACGCCGATAGCGCCGCCAACGCCACCTGCGCCGGCGCTTCGCGAACCGCCCGCCTGGCGTGAGAGCTGCACACCGCGCCCGGCCAGGCGAGGCAAGCGATACTCCAACTGCGCCAGCTCAACCTGCAAGCGTCCCTCACGCGTACGAGCATGTTGCGCAAAGATATCGAGAATCAGCGCGGTACGATCAATCACACGCGCATCGAGTAGCTTTTCAAGGTTGCGCTGCTGCGAGGGAGAAAGTTCATCATCGAAGATGACCAGGTCAAAACCGAGTTGTTTCTCGGTATCACTCAGTTCCTGCGCACGTCCTTTTCCTATATAGGTCGCTACATCTGGATGATGCATACGTTGAATCATGGTCCCAACAACTTCGGCCCCAGCGGTACGAGCCAGTGTTCCCAATTCGCCCAATGAGTCTTCAACACTCCACCAACTGTCACTCTCGTCTTGCTCTACAGCTACCAGGAAGGCGTGTTCCATCCTCCCACGAGAAGACGTATCGATCAGACGACCTTGCTTTGCCGTAATGCTCCTCCTGAATGTGTTTTGATTTTATTGTAGCACTCGATTGCGAGAACGCAAGTACCTGGCATCCGCGATAGACATTTGGAGAGAAGGCCTGTCATCCTGAGCGCAGCGAAGGATCTGGCTCGCCGGACACAGAGCTCCTTCGCTGCGCTCAGGATGACAGCCAGGACCCCGCTCACGTCCGCTCACGGGAAGCCTTCTCTCCAAATGTCTACCCCGCCTCTAAGAACTCAATGTCGGCAGTGTGGTCGGCACTGCGGGTAGCTCCTTGATAAAAAGGCCATTCACTCTCGCGAAGAAGCTGTTATTCACCGCCTGGTTGTAGGTATCATGCCAGGTTTGATACTGTTGAATTGTGATATTCAGACCCGGAATAATGTGGTTTCCTGTTTGAATAGCCCCCTGGATACCCTGTAAAAAATGACCTATCACAAGCAGTACAATCAACCACAAGAGCCAGGCTTCGATAAAGCCAACCACCCCACCAAGCAGCGAATCGCCCAGGCCAACAATAGGTATAGCACGCACACCGCCTCGCACCACTGTCCCAATAATGTGCAGCACCAGGATTGAACCAAAGAACAACACGATGTAGGAGATTAAAGGTGAGATGGACAGGCCGTTAGACGCAAGAAACAAT
>WNFA01001841.1_pt1 | contig 25751 bp, 26 predicted proteins | sample 5400481 | NCBI WGS metagenome assembly WNFA01 (sample SAMN13153340, study PRJNA577476) | soil metagenome | isolation source: 120 cm saprolite under Douglas fir tree site 2 hole 1 replicate 2 | place: USA:California | collected 2015-04-18 | reverse complement strand
GTAGTCAGCGAGGATGAAATCTGCGCCGATTATCTCGAGGCGCTGCTCAGGGAACGGGAAGATGCAGCCGATATAGTAACCAATAGCATTACGCAGCTCCGAACATTGGGGCTTTTTGCACAATGGGAGCAGGGCGATCAAGACTTTCCCTTTGGAGACATTGAAAAAATCCTGGATGCCAACCGTTTCGATTTTGCGCTGGTGGGCACACATAAGGAGTGGGAGGGTATCGGGTATGTCGAGGTGGAGAGAAGAGATCCAACCGAACTCATCGGTCGGCATTGAACATGGATAAACATCCCAAAGGGAAGAGCAACAAGCTTCCGATATCAAAACCGTTCGTGCGGAATGACTTCACATGGCTGGCCTATGTGATGCTGGCATACTTCGCCTACCTGCAAGCCTCGTTTGGCCCGCTCATGCCTTTTCTGCGCACGGAACTCCACCTCAGTTACACCATCGGCAGCCTGCATGTCAGTGCGTTCGCGCTGGGGATGGTCCTGGCAGGCCTGTTTGGAGACCGGCTTGCACATCGCTGGGGACGGCGCCTGGTTTTCTGGGGTGGAGCAGTGGGCATGGCGGCAGGAGCCGCACTCTTCACGCTGGGACATCAAGCCGTTTTGACGATCTCAAGCGCCTTCCTGATGGGCGTCTCTGGCGCTCTATTGTTAGTAATGATCCAGGCAGCACTCTCCGACCAGCATAGTGAGCAGCGCATCGTTGCCCTCACCGAAGCGAACGTGGTTGCAAGCATTGGCGCGGGCCTCGCGCCAGTACTCATCGGAGGTTTTCAAAATGTGGGTGCAAGTTGGCGTGGTGCTATCTTCGTGGCAATAGCACTGCTGGCGGTGATCGCAGTGCGATGGTGGCGTGCAGCGATACCAGAGATGCAGGAGGATACTCCCGAGGAGGGGAGTAAAACCCGCCGCTTGCCTCTCGCCTTCTGGGTCTACTGGGCAGCGCTGGTGTGTTGCGTCTCGATTGAGTGGTGCGTCGTCGTGTGGAGTGCAGACTTTCTCAAGGAGGTGGGCCGTTTGAGCAGCAGCGTTGCCGCAACCACGGTGGGCCTCTTTTTCGTGGCAGAGGTAGTCAGTCGCTTGGCCGGCAGCCGTCTCTCTCGTGTGATACCAGGTACGAAGCTGCTGCTGATCGCCCTGGCAATTACGACAGTCGGTTTTCCCCTGTTCTGGTTGTCACCACTGACCCCGCTAAGCATCATTGGGCTTTTTGTCGCTGGTCTGGGGATCGCAAACCTGTTCCCACTCACGCTTGCCGTCGCAGTTGGCATTGCTCCCAGGCAAACTAATGTCGCGAGTGCTCGCCTGTCCTTTGCAGGGGGTTTTGCCATCTTTACAGCACCACTCGTGCTCGGGTGGTTCGCCGACTCCACCGGCATTCAACATGCGTTCGGACTGGTTATACTACTCCTCATAGGAGCGATCGGCTTGACGCTACTCGCCAACCGGCTCGCACCAAGGCAAAAGGGGATATAATCTTTTGCTTAGTAGCCGATACAAATGATACAAATCGAAAGCTAGATAAGGAAGCTAATAATTACAACGTCACCCGATTTCCGCCGGCAGGCATCGTAAATCTTAGGAAGCCGCCCTGGGCCAGGCGGGTACACACTACTGTCAGGGTGAAGAAGGATAGAAGCAGGGCGGCGCTTCTCAGCTCGTAGATGCCGAAATCGAGCAGGCTGAGGTGAGCAGGGCCGCTCGCGAAGAAACGCCACAGAGCTGGTCCGCGCTGCACGCCATCGAAGGTGTAGATGGCAAGCCCCATTGTGAGCGAAACGAACAGGTCGATGCCGAAGCAAATAGCCGCCATGCGCGGTCCGAGCAGCCAGAAACGTTTGCTGAGGCGTTCGCGTTTGGTGGATTGCATACGCCTTGTCGCCCATAGTGGGCCTGCCAGGAATTGCAACGCCAGGAAGAACAAAGGGGCAGCAACGTATACCCAGCCGGGGAAAAATGCGGGAGTAATTAAAGCGCCGAGACGGCCCAGCGTGTAGAACACAACACCCTCTATCACGCCGCGCCGGTAACTGACTTTGTTAAACATTACACTTAAACCTGCTTAGTTGCAGCCACAACTGCCGCCGCCACAGGCACAGCTTCCCCCCGATACATCAATGTCTTCATAAGTGCTTTCTTCGCTGCCGTTGGAAGCAACGGCGAAGACGGAGAGCAGGCGACGCACCTTCTCGCTGTGACATTTCATACATACGACATCGTCGGCGTGCTGGCGACTGACAAGAAGTTCAAATTTAGATTTGCAGTCCGAGCAATAATACTCGTACAATGGCATAGAAAGTTACCTCCAGTTGGCGGATACGCTTTATAATCATAGATATTGTATGGCGTTGTTTCAATAACGTCAAGTAGAGCAAACGTGAAAGGGCGGGATCTGTGAATTATCCTGGTACCCGCAAGGGGCACTAATCCTCCCCCGGAGGGTGCTCCACTACATTTCGGGTCAATCTGAGCGTGAAATGTAGTGGCATCCCTTGCGGGTGCCAGGAACATTAGCGCACTTTTCGGGAATACTCACAGACCCTGCGTGAAAAGGGTGTTATATGGCTCTGACTATAGGTATTATTGGTCTCCCGCAGAGTGGGAAGACGAGTTTGTTTAATGCGCTGACTAAGGCGGGGGCACCCATCAGTGGCTATGCGACGAGTACTGTCCAGGCCAACGTGGCAGTGGTGCAGGTGCCGGACCCGCGCCTGCAGCCCTTAGCAGATATTTTCAAACCCAGGAAGGTTACATACGCGACTGTTGAATTTGTGGACGTGGCGGGCATAGGCCAGAGTACACATGACGCGACCGAGAAACACGAGGGCCTGAGCGCGGAGTTCCTGGGGCATATCCGCAATGCCGATGCCCTGGCGATTGTGCTGCGTACCTTTGAGAATAGCAACGTTCCGCATATTTATGGTGATGTAGACCCCAACCGCGACCTGGACAGCTTGAATGCCGAACTCGCGCTGACCGACCTGGCGACAGTCGAGAGGCGTATCGAGCGCACTACGAAGGCTGCGAAATCGGGTGAGAAAAAGTACCAGCAAGAACTGGAGCTATTACGGCAGCTACAGGAGTCACTCAACGAACTGAAAATCGCTCGCCAGGTTGAACTACTCGCGCAGGACCGCGCTGTGCTGGATGAGCTTTTCCTGCTGACAATGAAGCCGCGCATGTATGTCTTGAACGTGAGCGAGGATGTGCTGGGCGCGGCAAATGAGCTGCTGGAACGTATTGCTGCCGGCGAAGATGCAGGCCTGGAAAAACTGGAGGGTGAGCTGAAGGGTATTGCTACAGTTGCCAAACGTGCTAAAGCCGAAGGCTCCGAGGTAGTCGCCGTCTCCGCTCGCCTGGAGGCCGAGCTTGCTGAATTGCCAGAGGAGGATGCGAGGGAATACCTGGAATCGCTGGGCCTGCCCAGGCTGGGCGCGGACCGGGTTATCCAGGTTGGCTATCGCTTGCTCAATCTGATTACGTTCTTAACTACCGGAGAGGACGAAGTGCGGGCCTGGACGGTCACCAGGGGAGCCAGGGCACCAGAAGCGGCGGGTAAGATTCATTCGGATATCGAGCGCGGCTTTATCCGCGCCGAGGTGACACGCTTTGATGACTTTATGGCGAGCGGTGGTTCGTTTGCTGCTGCCGCGAAGAAGGGGCTGCAGCGCCTCGAGGGGAAGGATTACGTGATACAGGACGGGGATATTGCTCATTTCCGGTTTAACGTGGGGAAAGGTTAAGCACGTTCCCGACCCATTGATACCAGCACTACTCCCGACAGGATAGTGAGCATTGCCAGCACCTCTACCAGCGTGACCTGTTCGCCGGCCAGCGCTGCTCCCAGGCCTACCGCTACCACCGGATTGACGTAGGCGTAACTGGTAGCCAGGGCAGGGCGTACGCGGCGCAGCAGGTAACCGTAAGCGCTGAAGGCAATCAGCGAACCACCGATCACCAGGAATGCCATTGCCAGTAGTGGCCGGGGAGCGGGAAAGCTCGTCATTCTTTCTCCAGAACCCAGGCCCACGATGAAGAGCATGCAGCCGCCGGTTAGCATCTGGGCAGCACTCGACATAATTCCTTTAGGCATTGGCAGGCGCTGGCTCAATATTGAGCCGAAAGCCCAGCTCATTGGGGCGATGAGTAAGGCTATAGCCCCTATAGGATTGGCATGCAGTCCATTTTCAAGGTTTAAGAGGAGGATGCCTGAAAATCCTAGCACCAGCCCAAACCACTCTATACGAGTTGGCCAGCGACCAAAAAGCCCGGAGAACAGGGCCGCCCAGAGGGGGACGGCACCCAGCGCCAGGGCAGCCAGGCCAGAAGATACCCACTGCTCGGCGAATGATACGATCCCGTTCCCACCCACCAGCAAAAGACCGCCTACCAGCGCAGCAGCGAGCCATTGAGCACGCGTGGGCCTGGGATTTCCACGCGCCCGCAAAAAGAGGTATAGTATTACGCCGGCCGATAATTGACGCACAGCGGCCATGATGAAAGGGGGAAAGCCCTGCAGGGCAAAGCGCATTCCCAGGTAGGTCCCGCCCCAGAGAAGGTAGAGTGCAAGTAAGGACAGAATGATCATGAGACGGCTATGAACGGAAGTTACGGCAACTGTAGAAGAGGTTTTTGGGTCAGCATTCGTAAGTTGTTCCTGTTTTATTTCCGTCGTATGGCTGTTACTCATTCAGATTCCTGTTCTATGCTGCATCGATCCCTCAGGATGAAATGAAAGCGGGTAGAGGAGTATAGGGATATACTCCCGTACCCGCGATCGGAGGCCTCGTACGCTTAATTGTTTCGTCTACAAGGACATTATGATAGGCCGACCGGGCATGGATTAATGAAATCCATACCAGCGCTGGCGTCGTTCCCATTCAGGGCTGTCAATGTCATCGACGCTGTTGACGCCCCATTTAAGAGCGGCTATATCTAACAATACTGCTAGCATGAGGAGAAGGATTACGATTTCCACCATGCCCTCCTCTGGTCCTACGACCGGTGCACCAACTCCAATTGGTGGCTGAGTACCTGGCGCCCGCAAGGGATAAGGCCTGGCGCCCGCAAGGGGTGCCACTACATTTTATCTATCAATTGAACATGGACAGAGCACTACGTTTTTCTCTATTACCTATAGTAACAGATAAAAGTTGTCTGTTACACAGCCAAGATAGACACAAGGGACTGAATTGGCCTATATTTGTATTCATAGGGCACAATCATGTTCATTAACAACATACCCCGATAATACTTTTTTTACTCAGGATAGCAGAAGATCCATCAAGGGCCGATAAATCGGCACCTACGACCCTTACCGTTATCGGTTTATTTTGTCAATCTGCATAATCGGCCCCTACGGATGGCTGGAGTATTTTGTCAATCTACATAATCGTGCCCTGACAATACTTTCTCTTGCTGAAGGGCTTTCGATTCCTGTTCCAGGAGTCGTTGTTTGCGCTCCGGTCCCCAGCGGTAACCGCCAGGATTGCCGTCCTCGCGTACTACGCGATGGCAGGGGATGACCAGCGGCACCGGATTGGTGGCGCAGGCACGGGCAACGGCCCGGGTTGCCTTCGGCTCACCCAGGGAGCGAGCAACCTGGCTATAAGAACGGGTGCTGCCATAGGGAATGGAGCGCAGTTCCTCCCAGACTCTCCGCTGGAAAGCGGTGGCCTGCACATCCAGAGGTAGATCAAGGTGCGGCTGCTGACCGTTCAGGTGGCTGATCAGCGTATCTACCAGCCGGCTAAGGTTAATCCCGTCACCGTCGCGCGAGATTTCGGCAGCCGGGTACTCGGCGAGGAGAGCAGCTTCAAGTACTGCATCGGAGTCGCCCAGGCTGATTGCGCAGATGCCTTTTTCAGTGGCGGCTACCAGCAAACGCCCCAGGGGACAATCTACGATAGCGTAGGTAATACGCATGCCCAGGCCTCCTCGACGATAGGTTGTCGGCGTCATACCCAATTGAGATGGCGCTTGTTCGTAAAGGCGGCTACTGGAACCATATCCAACATCGTAAAGTGCTCTAGTCACGGGTTCTCCCTCCTTGAGCTGCGCCTTCAACTGGCCCAGGCGACGGGCTGCTGCATACTGGCGCGGCGTGATACCCATAACGCGCTTGAAAACGCGCTGCAGGTGGTACTGGCTGACGTGTACTTCAGTACCGAGGTCGGCTAAGCTAAGTGGACTGTCCAGGTGTTGCTCGATATAGCGGCTGACACGCTGAACCAGTTCCACCTGTGGCTCTTGCGCGGTAGTTTCGCGAGGCCGGCATCGACGGCAGGGACGGAATCCGGCCTTCTCTGCGGCTTCAGGGACGGGAAAGAAGATCACCTGGTCCCGCTGTGGCCTGCGCGAGGGGCACGAGGGATTGCAATAGATGCCTGTGGAGCGAACGGCATAGACAAATGAGCCATCGCTACGGCTATCCCTGGCCAGCACTGCCTGCCAGTAATTTTCTTCGTGCATGAGTTGTTGCTCCAGGTTATTTTCTCTACAGATTTTTTTCATTCATCACATACAACCATGTATAGGTATTTTACGATGAGATCATGTGTGAATCTATCCGTTTCTTGCGGTTAAATTTATTTGATAAAATCATACTACGAAGCCGCGCTAGATCGGCCTCTAAAGGCGCACGAAGAAGCTACTGCTACAATCCAGCCAATAGCAGATGGGAGCTACCGTGAAACTACGTCTACGAGTGAAAGAAATTGCCGAGCAGAGGGGAATGAGCATGGGTAAGCTTGAGCTGGAACCTACTCTCGCTGGACTTGTGGGTCCAGTCGTAGCGCCTCATACGTCACCCCGGTAAGCTCCTCCGACACCTCCCAGAGACGCGCCGCAGTTTGTGGGTTCTCCTCTCGCTCATTGCGGAGTTCGATGCGTGGATACCCACGCATCCCAAAAAGGCCGCCAGGGCCAATGCGTTCACCGCCTCGGAGCTGGAAGGAGCATGCGGCGTAGAGTTGTGGCAAGACTCCCATCTGCGCGCTCTGACTGAGTGGCAAAGAGACGAAATTGAGGACGCGTGACATGGTACCCGGAGACGCCATGCTGGTCGCCTGAAGCTCCGTGCGCGCGAATCCTGGGTGTGCTGCTACACTGATGGTGGTCGATCCTGCGCGCGAGAGGCGCCGTTGCAATTCATCGGCAAAAAGCAAGTTTGCCAGCTTGCTTTGACTATAGGCCGTCCAACGACCATAGGAGCGTTTTCCGTTGAGATCGTCAAAGTTGATGCGACCATGTGCATAGGATCGAGCCATGCTTGTCAAGGTCACGACGCGACTGTGCGGCGTGTTGAGCAACCTGGGTAATAACAGGCCAGTCAACGCAAAATGACTCAGATAGTTGGTTTCAAATTGTAATTCAAACCCATCTTTCGTCTCATGCCGCGGCAACGCCATCACCCCAGCATTGTTGAAGAGCCAATCTAGGCGCTCGTGCGTCTGCAGAACGCTGGTGGCGCACTCATGCACGGAAGCAAGCGAGGCCAGGTCCAGCGCAGCCACTTCGAGCGAGGCGCCTGGTACCGTCTGCTTGATGTTCGTCTCCGCCTGACGCGCTTTCTCGGGGTTACGACAGGCCAGGATCACATGCGCTCCATGGGCTGCCAGCGCTCGCGTGGTTTCCAGGCCAAGACCACTGTTCGCTCCTGTGACAAGCGCCACCCGTCCTTGCACATCAGGAATATCGTTCATCGTCCAATTGCTCATACTGTTCCTCCTCTGTGAGCAGACTACTCAACCTGCTTTTCTTCGCTCATGGAGAGAAAGCCAAGAGTCATGACCGCATGTCCCCTGGAACAGGTGCCGGGATGGAGAGCCCTCTTTAGTGTGCTCCTGGGGTAGGAGTGGAACTTCTGGCACCAGTGACTCCTCCATCGACGAGCAGATCGCACCCCGTGATGAAGGAGCTTCTCTTCTCCACACGTCAAGGTACTCTTTCCTTCGCAGAGATGAGCCTCTATGCAGCAAACCAGCCATTGTCAGCCGTCAGGATCGCTCCATTGACGTTGCTGGCGTCATCGGAGGCCAGAAAGGCAATCACCGATGCGATTTGTTCTGGCCTGGCAGGCCGTCCCGCCGAGCCCTGCACAACTGCCATCACCCTCGCCAGTCCTGCCTCGTGGGGCATGCCACTCCCCACCCCAATCCCCGTTTCGACACCACCAGGGCACACCGCATTGCAACGAATGCCGCGCTCGCCGTAGAAAAAGGCAATACTCCTGGTTAAGCCAACGACTCCGTGCTTTGAGACCGTATAGGGGGTGCCAGCAGTTCCTCCACGCAGACCCGCTTCAGAGGCGGTGTTGACGATCCGCCCCCCTCCTTGTTCCAGCATCAGTGGAATGGCTCGACGGCAGGCGAGGAAGGGTCCGGTCAGGTTGACCGCCAGCACACGATCCCATAACGCCAGCGGGACATCAGCCGCGGGCGTCATGAGGTCCATAATCCCTGCATTATTACAGAGAATATCCAGGCGTCCGTACGTGGAGGTAGCGATACCGAGCATGCGTTCCACATCTTCATCAGAAGAAATGTTCGCAACGCAACCAGTTGCTTTCCCGCCTTGTGATTGCAGTTCTGCGACAACCCGGTGAAGAGCTGCTTCGACGATATCGACGGCGACGACGGCAGCACCTTCTGCCGCAAACTGTTGGACGAGTGCGCGACCGATGCCGGAAGCGGCACCAGTGACCAGCGCAACCTGGTTCTCAAAGCGCATGTGGGTCTCCTTTGTGTGATCACTCACTTTACCAGCAGTGAGGTTGAATACGCTCACTTCCTGAGCGCAGGAAATGAGCAACGAAATACGACAATGCTAAGGACTAACCATTTACATTACTTGTTAACATCGCCAGATGAAGAAGAAAGAGCTTTTGAGCCAACTTTTCAACTGACCAGCGTGTTTCAAACAGATCATGTACACCCATGATCGATCCCATGATTGTGGCAGCCACAATCTCCTGATCGAGGTCGCTACGGAATATTTTGGCCTTGATACCACCTTCGAGAATGCCCAGAACAACCCCGATGAATTGGTCACGAAACGTCTGAGCCTGGGCTCGATCAAAGATTCTCATCAGCTTTGGGTCACGTATGACTGCAAAGATCGGGCCATATTGTTGCTGGACGCGCAGTCCCACTGACACAAATGCCAGCAGCGCGGCGCGAGGATCAACCGTCGATGCGACAGCCGTCTGGAACTGCTTGAGCGTATCATCAAGGGTATGTACCACAATGGCACGGAGGAGATCCTCGCGATTGGCGAAATGGCGGTACAGTGTGCCGATGCCAAGGTCAGCACGCGACGCGATCTCCCCCATCTCCATATCTAGCCCGCGCTCGGCGAAAACAGCCAGCGCAACCTCGATAATATGTGCCCGGTTGCTTACGGCATCAGCACGTTTTATCGGTAATCCCAAATGCTCCATTCTCTTCTCTCTTAATAAAAGGGAATCATCTAAGATGAAACGGAATTTCCTTTCACATTATAGCATTGAACGGGTGATGTGACAAGGCCGAATGGAGTGCCAATGCTCTCAAACATCTTCCTTCCCCTTTCTCTGCGCCGCACCGGGGTTCAATGCGGCGTCGAGAAACGCCAGCAAGATATCGATCTCCGCTCGGTAATTCGTGAGCACTCCCTGTTCCGCCCGCAGTTCCAATGGATGGAAGAGCAAGGAGACATATAACGCGCCGATATAATGAACCATGTTCTCAAGCGGGATATCGGTGCGGACTTCGCCCCGAAGCTTCCCATACTGGAGAATCGCCAGCAGCATCTCAAAGCTGATATCACGACGACAACTATTGACACACGGGTTTCTTCTCTGCTGATGATTTCGCCCGTATGATGGACATATCCGAAGCGCTCTCAGAGCAAACTGTGCCGCACTTATCTACTTTGCGGCTAGAGGGCTTCTTCCTTTTTTAGCCAGTATTCAGCTTTTCTAACAAATACAAGCAGCTATCGCCCCCCATGAGGCGTGGACGGCCTTCCCGTAGTTCCGTATTATCGGGCAGCTTTATTCTATACCACTCATAGGCTGTGCGTGGGTAAATCTCCGTACTTGTTGTGCCTTCAGGATATACCACTGTAACCTGCTCCCCTTCCTCTATAAGAGTACACCCATGATCCACGAGATAATGCCTCGCCTCTGGCCGAATATCTTTAAGGGTGATAGATCTTGCCGGCTTTGTTTGTCCCTCTTTTGGAAGCTCTTTCATCCTGATCTCCCAGTCTTACAATCTCTCTTGTACTCAAGTTAGTTTCTTCTCGCGTCGAGACTGTAGCTACAAGTATGTAGTTCTAACTATATAATCACAGATACAGTTCTGTCAATACGTAGTTTCTGCTACAATCCAGCCAATAGCAGATGGGAGCTACCGTGAAACTACGTCTACGAGTGAAAGAAATTGCCGAGCAGAGGGGAATGAGCATGGGCAAGCTTGAGCGGCTTGCTGACTTGTCGCACCCAACAATTAGGGATATCTTCCGCAACCCGTATAAAGAAGTCACTTCAACTACGCTTGCCAAGCTTGCTACTGCACTCGGTGTACGCGTATCCGATCTATTTGAGGAGGTAGCTGACGAGAGAAGTGATTTACGAAATCTCTAAAAGAGATTTGACAAACCCACATAGCGACGAAATTTCATCGACATTACTAACCGTTTGTTTACTAACCCAATTGTTATCGGCAAGACTAGCAGTGTTAGATTTTCCGGGCTTAAGGACCCCAACTATGCAAGCAACCACAGCCTTTTCTCTAGCTATAGATGTTCTCAAATGGCTCGTGTGTCTGCTATCTAATTCATTAAGAAACTTCTCAGCACCTGTTCTATGATCTGGATAGACAACAGAAGCGCACTTGACCAAACATGAATCCAAAGTTCCTTGTCCCTGATTGTCAGGAAGTACATAAATACCCGTTCGAGGAGTGCCTGGTGTTATCTCTCCAGGTATCTCCGACATTGTCGGAAAAATTATTTGCAACTTCTGTGCTTTCTCTTTCGCAACAATATTTGGCTGCTTATCATCGGCATCCACAACCAACCCAAACGCATGAATAGCATCTTTATAGTCACTGTTATTAGCTGCTAACGCAATCACATTATCAACTAAATTACTGCCTTCTCCCCAGTATATAGCTACAGAGTCTGTTTGAGATGCAAGAATAGAGGGCATATTCATGCGAGTATAAAGTCTACCACTTGCAGGGGGATACTTAGGAACAAATCCCTTCCAGAAAGGATCCAAGGAGTTATAATCGTCCTCAATTGCCTTAAACCCAATCACCTTCAGCAATTTAGCCAGAAAAGCTTGATCATGCGGCCCCTCTGTAGCCAAAATAGAATATCTCATAGGACACTATCTTACCTCTACTCCTAAAACCTCACGAAGTCGTATAACCATTTCCTTGTCAAACCTCGTAACTCGTATTCTCTGGTTATCTCTTTCTAAACGATAGACCGTTAGATTAGCGACATCCCGACAAACATCTATAACTGTATCCAAAGCTTCAAGACTGTGTGTTGTTACAAAAAGCTGAGTATTATTTTGGATGCATGACCTGATCAACCAATCAACAGTTTTTTGAAGCGCTTTGGTATGAAGAGAAGCTTCCAATTCATCGATGAGCAACAAACCATTTTTAACTGTTGGCAATGCTGATGCGAAAGTGAACATACGACGCAATCCGTCACCAAAAGTGCTTAATGGTGCCCGTCCAAGTTTTTCGTGCTTTACAGAAACAAGAGATTGGTTAAAACCCAAAGAAACTATATCCACATCTTGAATAGCTGGATCAAAAAATTTCAAGAGTTCAACCACCTCTGACTTCTGATCATTTTTAACTACATCGCTCCACATAATGAGTTGGAATACACCCAGAAAATGCGAAAATGGAGAAACTAGCTGAGCAGGAAGGATAGGGGATACTTGCTCATCAGGATAACGGGCGAACGGGTTATCAGAAAATCTTAGAGTTTTATCGAATGTACTTCCGGCCTCAACGGCAGAAATACGTATCTCGATTCCCTTATATTCATCATCATGCTGCTCAATTCGACCATCCTCTGCAAGTGTCCTTACATCGCGCACAACCTCCGTGAATTCCTTATATCGAGCTGAGACGGTCTTTAAAGGTAGCTTTCCAGAAGCAGATAGGAAGATTTCACGATCACTTGGCTTACTTGATACTCCCTGTGGAAATAGCCAGACTTGTGTAGCTTGTCCACTAAATCCGCCCAGTAATTCTCGTGCAGAATTTGGATTACGCCATGTGCGCCAATTGAGTGGATCGCAAAAGATGGATAATGCTTCTAAAACACTCGTCTTTCCAGAATTACTGCCCCCCACTAGAAGGTTAATCTGGCTAAGTCCCTCCATTTTCAAATTTCGTAGGCCACGAAATCGACCGATTTCAAATTCATCAATGTGGTTCACAATATTCCTCCTCTCCCCGCGTTGAGACCCTTTCACTAATTCCAATTCTCTGCTTTCAAGTTTACCACACCAAGTAGTAATCCAGTCACAAAGAATAATATAGGACTAATGACACAAACCTGCTATTGTTCAGCAACCACTACATGGTACAATGCAACCAGGAGAAACAACCACACCGCGATTTTTGCGGAGATACAGTTTCTTCTTCCCAGTGTCTTTAACAAGTCGGGAAATGTCTTGAGAAGCCAAACCAGAGAAGCAGGATACCATCCATTTCTTGTGCTTAAACGCATTTACACAACTCTGAAACCATTAACCAGGAGGTTCTATGTCTGGATCCGACCGGCTGAAAGCCGAGATTGATGAGCTTGTTCCCGATATGGTGGCGATGCGCCGCGACCTGCACGAGCATCCAGAACTTGCATTTGAAGAAGTACGCACCTCTGGTATTGTAGCACAGCGCCTGCGAACGCTGGGGTTAGAGGTGCAAACCGGGATCGCTAAAACGGGGGTTGTTGGCCTGCTGCGCGGAGGGGCAAGCAAGCCGGGCGCGAAGACGATTGCCATTCGCGCCGATATGGATGCTCTGCCCATCTACGAGTTGAATGAGATAGACTATCGCTCGACGGTTGACAGCAAGATGCACGCCTGTGGGCACGATGGGCATACTTCTATCCTGCTCGCGGTGGCTGATATTTTAAGCAAACGTAAGGCGGAATTATCCGGCAACGTCAAATTTGTTTTCCAGCCGGCAGAAGAAACTGTTGGTGGGGCCGCGCCAATGGTCAAGGAGGGTGCTATGCAGGGTGTAGATGGCATCATCGGGCTGCACCTCATCAGCGACTATCCCATTGGGCGCGTCGGTGTGCGTGCCGGCGCAGTTTTTGCCAGCGCAGACAAGCTTTTGCTGACGGTGAGAGGTAAAGGCGGCCACGCTGCCATGCCGGAAGCGTCGGTCGATCCAATCGTCATTGCAGCATACATCGTCACTGCCTTGCAGACGTTGATCAGTCGTGAGACCTCGCCATTCGGTCCCGCTGTTATCACTATTGGCAAGATTCAAGCGGGTACTGCTTTTAACATCATACCCGAGACGGCGGAAATGCTCGGCACCATGCGTGCTTTCAGCGCCGAACACCGCAATAAACTGAGGCGCCGAATCGGTGAGATAGCCAGCGGCATAGCCACGGCTATGGGCGGCTCTTGCGATGTAGAGATTATCGACGGCTGCCCGACCTGTGTGAATGACGCAGGTATGACCGAGGTGGTGCATAAGGCGGCAGCGGCCACGGTAGGAGAGAGAAAAGTGGACGACGGCGAGGAAGTCTTGAGCAGCGGCAGTGATGACATGGCCTTTTTTCTTGAAGCGGTCCCGGGTTGCTATTTTATTGTAGGCACAAAAAATGCGGAGAAGGGAGCGAACTATCCTCACCACCACCCGCGCTTCAACATCGATGAGGATGCCCTGCCCGTTGGTGTGGAGGTTTTGACGCGCGCTGCAATGGAGTATCTGAAGTAAGTATCTGGCGCCCGCCGGCACCTATCCATCTCGCCAACGCTGCTGCGCAGCTACTGCTCCGCAGTCAGGCGAGATGAAAGGAGAAGGGACGCCACTACATTTCACCTCTCAATGGAAGTTGGTCGGACTACTAGCGGGGATATGGCCTTCCGGGCAAATGTAGAAATCCTAAAACTGCGCCTTTCCACGAGTTCGACACGTCATAAGAAGTAGAAATACACATTGAAAAGAACTGATTGGAGAAGTTGACTGACATGCAGAAACCAGAGGCAATCATTTTCGACCTGGATGGGGTGTTAACCGATACCTCCGAGTACCACTACCAGGCCTGGAAACGCCTGGCCGATGAAGAGGGTATTCCGTTTACGCGCGAGGAAAACGATGAGCACCTGCGCGGAGTTAGCCGCCGCGAGTCCTTGATGTATATCATTCGAGGCCGCCAATACTCTGAAGCGCAGATTCAAGAGATGATGGACCGCAAGAATCGTTACTATACTGAGATGATTAAGTCGATGACACCGAATGACCTGGTAGCAGGGGGCAGAGACCTGTTGAAAGAGATTCGAGATGCGGGGATGAAAACAGCTATCGCATCCAGCAGCAAAAATGCCCATACGGTGCTTGAGCGCCTGGATATTATGAACCTCTTCGATGGCGTAGCGGATGGCAACAGTGTCGTAAATACCAAGCCCGCGCCTGACCTTTTTGTCTACGCGGCAGGACTGGTGCGAGTCCCCACAACGGCTTGCCTGGGAGTCGAAGATGCTGATGCTGGCATCGAGGCCATAAAGAACGCCGGCATGCAGGCGCTGGGAATTGGGCCGGCAGAGCGTTTCCACAGGGCAGATAAAGTCTTACCCACGCTCGCCAATTTGCATTTGCAAGATATACTGAGCTGAGCCTGGCACCCCTGGGGCGCCAGATCAATTATGAATGGGACGGTCGGTTTCTCTCAGGGCGGGGGCACGCAGGGCGGGGGTACGCAGGGCGGGAGCACGCGGGAGTACGCAGGGCGGGGGCAAGCCCCGCCCCTACTATACTACGGCTGGCACTCGCCTTCGTGTATAGCCCTGGAGAGCAAGCTCGCGCTTTTAGGGCAAGCCCCCTACGAGGGGAGAAAGGACAAGTTGTGAGTCTCTGGCAAATCAGTGAAAATACGTTTGACCCTAAGAAATTGCATAGCCGTGAAACGGTCTACACGATCGGTAACGGCTATTTCGGCACGCGGGGCACCTTCGAAGAAGGCTATCCACGAGCAAATCCCGCAACCCTGCTGTTTGGCGTCTTCGATCGTATCGATATAGGTAAAGAGGAGCTGGCTAACGCGCCCGATTGGGTGCCGATTAAACTGTTTGTGAACGGCGAGCGCTTTCGCCTGGATCAAGGCAAAATCCTGCACTACCAGCGCACGCTGGATATGGAACATGGCGTCCTTCACCGAACCGTACAGTGGGAAAGCCCAGGCGGTGCACGTGTAGAGGTAACGAGCGAACGATTTGCTAGCCTGGCAGATGAGCATGTTGGGGCTATTCGTTACAGTGTGACCGCTCTAGAGCCGGAAACAACGGGAGAAAATATCGACGTGGCCCTGTGGTCCAGCTTCAATCTCGCGGTAGGTAATTACGATCTGATGCACTGGGAGACTGTCGAGCAACGCTACGAGGACGAGTTGATATGGTTCCACACACAGACGCGACACTCGGCTGTCCAACTGGCACAGACGATGAGCTTTACGACGGAAGCGCCTGATTTCCGCAAACAGCTAGCCCCCTCAGATATCGCTCCAAGCATCCGCCTGTATGGGGAATTAGCGCCAGGGGAAACGGTGACGGTAGAAAAGGTCGTCGTGATGTACACTTCACGCGACGTAGATGACCCGGTGCAGGCTGCGCTTGCACATCATCGCGAGATTATTAATGCCACGCCAGCGGAACTTGAGGCAGACAAGCACTACACATTCCAGGTAGATGGAACTACCAGGATCAGACCTTGTGTGAGGCTCCCGATCTACGAGATGTTGCTTGAAGCGCACAAGCAGGCATGGCTAGGCTACTGGCAGATCTCAGATGTGATCATCGAGGGTGACGACAAGGCGCAGCAGGCTATTCGTTACAATATTTATCAACTACGCGTCAGCGCTTCCTCGCACGATAGCCGCTACAGCGTCGCAGCCAAGGGCCTCACCGGCTTTGGCTATCGCGGGCACATCTTTCATGACACAGAGATATTCATGCTGCCTTACTTCAGCTATGTCCATCCAGAGATCGCGCGTAACCTGGTGATCTATCGCTATCGAACCCTGCCGGGTGCACGCGCTAAAGCCAGACGCAATGGCTATGAAGGAGCACAGTACGCGTGGGAAAGTACGCTGGATGGAACGGAAGCCACGCCAGGCGCGATTGTCCACCCAGAAAGTGGCGAATTGATTGCGGTGCTTAACGGCCCGCTTGAATTACACATCTCGGCGAGTATTGCACATGCCGCGTGGCATTACTGGTATATTACGGGCGATGACGAATTCATGCGTGACTACGGTGCGGAGATAGTGCTGAGCACCGCCGAGTTCTGGGGTAGCCGCGCCCAGTATCATGCAGAAAACAATGATTATGAGATCAACGATGTGATCGGCCCCGATGAATGGCACGAGCACGTTAACAATAATGCCTTTACCAACTATATGGCCAGGCGGAATATGCAGATCGCCCTCGATATACTGCACTGGCTGCAGTCCGCTGCTCCTGAGAAAGCGCAGGAACTGACGAGGCAGCTTGATCTGACTGAGAAGCGGCTGGACCATTGGCGTGATGTGATTGCCCGTATACGCATTCCACAAGATGAGCACACAGGGCTATTTGAGCAATTCGATGGCTTCTTCCAACTTGAGCGCTTAGATCAAGAGAAATACAAAGGCCGTAATACTTCCTTCCAGGGCATCCTGGGAGTGTATGAAGTGCAGCGCTATCAGATTATCAAGCAGGCCGATGTATTGATGTTACTTACGGTGCTGGATCAACAGTTTGATTTGCACACCAAGAAAGTGAACTGGGATTATTACTTCCCTATCACCGACCACGATTTCGGTGACCGAGACGGCTTATCAGATGTTTATGAAAGGTACACTGGTTGACCTGGAAGACCCGCGTGGGAACGCGAGCGAAGGTATTCATGATGCCTGCGCAGGGGCCGTCTGGCAGGCAGCAGTATTGGGATTTGCAGGTCTGCGCCTGACTGAAGATGGTTTTACCACCAATGTGCATTGGCCGAACGGTTGGACGCGCCTGGCTTTTAATTGCTTCTATAAGGGCAAACAGTTTTCGATTGACCTGCGCCGAGCCGAGCAATAAAGAGGGGTGATAGATCGTATCTCGCCTCTAGCAGGTATAACAAATCGATCACAATGCTGCCGTATCAGCCAGCACCGATACAAAGATGCTGGCTGTTTCGTTAATACTCAGAAATGGATACCAACCTGGGTGATATGATAAATATGCGAAAAAGTATGGACGTGATGATGAAGTTTAACGACCAAGAGCGGTCAGGAGTTGTCACCCTGAGCGCAGCGAAGGGTCTGGCTCGATGGGCACAGAGATGCTTCGCTGCGCTCAGCATGACATTACCAGTTTTGGTTGGTAAATTTCATCATCGCGTCCCTACACAATTCATCAAAGGAGATCGTTAGTGGAGATTACATTCCTTGGGCAGGCAGGCCTGTTTATTGAGACGCGGTACGGAAGTATTCTCTGCGATCCCTGGTTTAATCCGGCATACTTTGCCTCGTGGTTCCCTTTTCCCAGCAATGAAGATGTGGACCTGGAGAAAATTTCGCACCCTACGTATCTCTATGTCTCGCACCTGCATCATGATCATTTCGATCCGCAGTTCCTTTCTGAGCATGTTTGGAAAGATGCCACCGTGCTTTTACCAGATTACCCGCTGAACCTGCTGGAGCGCCGGCTACGAGAACTGGGCTTCACAAAATTCATCGAGACGAAAAATGGGCAGGCTGTGGAGGCAGATGGGCTGCGTTTCATGATTATGGCGATGGTCGCGCCCATCGATGGTCCTCTCGGCGATTCGGGCCTGATGGTAGACGATGGTGAGACGCGTATCTTTAACCAGAACGATTCACGCCCCATTGACCTGGATGTGTTGAACAGCTTCGGTCCGTATGATGCTCACTTCTTACAGTTCTCCGGCGCGATCTGGTACCCGATGGTGTACCAGTTCCCGGAGAAGATGCTACAGGCGCTCGGGCGCAAAAAACGTGAAAATGAGATGGCCCGCGCTCTGCGCTATATCCGGGAAATCGGCGCGAGCTTTGTCGTTCCATCTGCAGGGCCGCCGTGCTTCCTCGACGATCACCTGTTTGATTTCAACGATTTCGAGCGCGACCCTGTGAACACGTTTCCTGACCAGACTGTTTTTCTGGAATACTTACAGGCCAATGGATTGGACAACGGCCGCCTGATGATTCCCGGCAGCGTTGCTACGCTCAGCAAAGATGCCTGTAGCGTGGCACACCCTTTGCCTGAAGAGCAGGTGCAGGCCATTTTCACACAGAAACGCGCCTATCTGCAGAGCTACAAAGCTCGCAAGCAGCCGCTTATTGATGCGCAGAAGGCATCATGGCCGCGCGGCCATGTGGATATTCTATCTTCGTTGCACGATTGGTTCGAGCCATTGTTAGAGCAGGCCGACCTGACCAGTGTCGGGATCAATGGGCGCGTGCTGATCGATTGCGACGTGCAGCAGATTGTGCTTGACTACCATACGCGCCGCGTGTATGCATGGAATGGCGAAGAATGGGATTACCGCTTTCACATAGACCATGCCCTGATCGAATACTGCATCCTCCATCACGAGGAGGACTGGATCAACCAGATTTTCCTCTCCTGCCGCTTCGAGGCGCAGCGCAAGGGAGCGTACAACGAATATGTTTACAATTTTTTCAAGTGCCTCTCGCCCGAACGTCTGCAATATGCCGAGGGGTACTACGCCGAGAAAACGGCAGTACAACAACTCTGGGAAAGCAACGGCTATCGCATTCAGCGGCGCTGCCCGCACCTGAAAGCCGATCTCACGCGCTTTGCAAAGATTGAGGATGGCGTGCTGACTTGCACCATGCACGGCTGGCAATTTGAGCTGGCTACGGGGCGCTGCCTCACTTCGGAGGGCCACCCGCTCTATACGCAGCTTGTTGCGGATGAGGGGACGGAGGAGGCATCCAGCGCAGCAGTGGAGGCCGGTGAGCAAGCGTCTGCAAACGGGCATGTACACTCAATCAGAACCAAGTGCAGCCACTGCTGGTATAATCCGAAAGATTTGCCTGAGTCTTCAAGGACAAGACCATAACACATGCCTGGCACTCTGTGCTTACCCCTCTATTCCCATAAAACGAGTTTTTCACGAGTAGGCGCGAGCCAGCACTTCATCCACCTGTTCGAGAAGGCGCGCCGCGTTGGCGAAGCCATAGTTCACAGCGCGGGCACGCCCTGTATCATCCAGAACCACGGTCGTAGGGAGAGTAAGTACCCTGTAGCGTTGTGTCAATTCGGGTGAACTGGGCGCGTCAATTTCCAGTACTGAAACATCATTACTGCGTGCCTGTAATACACGTTGAAGGGCCGGCATTTGCAACTGGTGGCACTGGTGGCAGTCAGCGCTGCTAAACGCTAAGATACGCACGGGAGCTGTGCTCGTGCGGAGGTACTCTTCAGATGGCACTACCGGTTCAGCGACAAGTACGCGCCGGCGCTGAACCTCCACGAAGCGCCGACCCGCCCAGATTACGAGCCAGAGCAGTATGCTTACCAGGACAAGCACACCTACGCGAACAAGGATCTCTGACATCTCAATTACACTCCCCACCAGTGGAAACCGCCCTCGTAGCGTACTCGCGGGAGCATACCCAGGCGTCCCAGGTGATAGTACACAAAGCACCCGGCGCAGAAACCTATGGTCAGATTAACAGCGGACAGCACAAAGACGATGAGGTCGAGCGTCAAACCAAGAGCTGTGGCATGCGTAAAAAAGAGCACGAGAGCCGAGGCAACAAGAAATGCTGCGCCGATGCCCTGCGCAAAGCGGTGAGGCATAGGGTCATCCTCTACAATCCTTGGACGCAACAGGTGCAACGGCAGAACAATGCCGCGATAGACCAGCCGATAAGGACTTACTGCCGGTACAAAGGCAGAAATCGCCAGGATGATAGCGGTGATCAAGATGATGATAGGTTGGTTGAAAAGGAACCCAAGGGCGGTAAGCACTACAGTAGAGGCTTGCGAGAATTTGGCCAGGTGTGTGTCTACACGCAGTGTTCCGGCTGGGGCAGGGGATGCGGACTCCATTAAATATTTCTCCTTGAAAATCGGTCGAAGGCCGTTCAGGCATAACGAAGATTAAGCCTGGTAGTATATGATACTACTCTTAGTAACAATGGAAAGAGTAATTAACTTCCAAAATTTTAGCTTGTGGAAAAGCTGGATGTCAATGCAGAGACGAGGTTGAGGATGATCTGCTACAGGGCGATGCAAGCATCCCCTCCCTTCCCCTCTCCACCCCCGCCCCTACGCGGCATGGTGGAACACGAGACTTAGGTGCCTAGCAACTCGATGCGCTTTGCGCGTAAATACTGGGCAATCTGCGTGGGGTCTTCCTTGTCGAGCGCCATACGCTTCAGATCAGAGAGCACTACACCCCACTGTTCTTTAGTCGCCAGGTAGCGGTTGTCGCGGCTGACGAGGTCTTCGAAGATGCGGCGTTCCAATTCGTGCCAGGTCGAGCGGTCGCGGCCATCGATTTCCCCACCATCGGGCACATAATCCTGGTCGCTGGTGTTGTTGTCAATGCGCACATACAAGGGCCGGAAATGGGTGCGCACTATCTCTTCCATGTACGCCTGGTCGAGCGAACCGGCATCGAAGCCCAGCGTGCCAACCAGGTGTACCTGTACGAGGGGGCGCAAGCTATCGGCCCGGTGAGCAGCTCCCTCACGCCTGCAGTAATCCTCCAGGCGTGCATAGAGGGCGTTCGGCTCGCCCAGGCCATCTACGCGCAGCTCGTGGCGCACGAATGGGCGGCGTTTGCTCACAAGATGCGCGGCGCGGTGAAAACGCGCCTGCTTATGGGAGTCGGTAATGCTTTCAGGATCATCGGTATCGATTTCAACGAAATAGTAGCCGCGATCCTCCCATGCCGCCTCTTCCGCGCCCCATGTCTCGGTCGAGCCGGGGTTGTACATCCAACCGTCGAACTCGTAGGGCTTATGTACATGACCCAGGGCCAGGTAATCGACACAGGGACGAAGCGGCTGGAACTGTGCCATTGTAGGCAATCCCTGAATACGCGGTACCACGCTGTCAACGCCGGTATGCATGACCAGCAGGCGAAACTCGATGCCCGCGGCAACTTCTTCTGCCCGCGCAGCTTCCAGCGCCTGGGACAGGCCCTCCATACTACGCGCGGTGGCTGCGCCCTGCCAGGGCAAGCCATAGATACGCAGGCGACCACCAAGCAGGTCAACGTGCGACCCCAACATCGTGCGCTGGTCCCAGAGAGTAAGCACGGGCGCACCATCGCGCATTTTGGGGGCTAGCAGCATTAAATATTCCTGGTGACACAAAAATTGGAGCCAGGAGATGCCGTCTCGATAATAGCTGCGATCGTGATTGCCCTCGATGGCAATGACCGGGATACCTTTTTCCTTGAGCTTCTTTAATCCCTCGATAGCATGAATGAGTGTTAGCGCATCGATGGCACGTTTATTAAACAGGTCACCTGCTATGATAACAAAATCGACTTCGCGATTAACCGCATCTTGCATGATGTCCCAGAAAGCGCGGCTGAAATCGTTAAAGCGCTCGCGCACGCCATATTGTTCGTAACCGAGGTGCGTATCAGCGACGTGAATAAAAGAAGCTCGCATAAATTCCTCCATCCGACCCGCTTAATGTAATCCCGTCGTCAGGGCACGCAGGGCGGCGGCCACTAAAACCAGCGCAGCAATACTTAAGATGAGGAGGTCTCGACGCTGGTTCTTGCCGCCGGTAGCGTAGGAAATTGCCACGGGAATGGCCAGGACGACGATTGCCCCATAGACATAATGCAGATAGTAAAGACCAGTACCCGTGCCTGGCTTTTGCCCCATCAGCACCAGAATGACACCGAGCAGCGCCTGCAATGCGCTCACAACAGCCGTGACGATGATCGCAATACGCCAGGGTCTATTGATGGTCTTCTTCATGAAAAAGAGGATCAATCCCCAGATACCTGAAATAGTGCCGGATGCGAGTACTAAAAACACATTGAAGAAATGAAGACTACTAATCGCGTCTGTCATGTTTACTCCATAGCCACATGTCGATGTGACATATATATCAAGCCTGTTCTTTTGCAAAGTGAGAAATACGGAAGTATTCCCGTCCGCCCTACTATAGCGCGTATGTCTGTTAAAGACAAGTGGCTCCCCCGTACACCCCTTTTTCATAGATAGTTCCACCTACTTTTGTATCTCGTCACAATCGGATGAACGGGGTAAAATAGCGATTCAGGTAGACTAACCAGTTGAAGTAGATCATTACCCCCACCAGAATCATGACAACCCCTGTAGCGACTTCGATCTTGCCTAAGTGGGGCTTAAGCCACTTCAAGATGCGGCTCGCCTGGTCCACGCCGAGACCCAGGAGTAGGAAAGGGAGGCCCATCCCCAGCGAGTAGAAAAGCAGCAGCATGACGCCCTGTCGAAGTGTCGCAGCAGTAGCGGCCAGGCCGAGAATGGAGCCGAGAAAGAGGCTGATACACGGCGTCCAGCCAATGGCAAAGATCACGCCAATCAGCAGTGAGGCCGGATAACTGGGACGAGTGGGATGAAATGCAAAGCGTTTCTGCCAATAGAGAAACGGGATTTTGACGATACCTATCAGGTGCAGCCCAATAATAATGAGGAGGATACCACCGACCTGGCGCAGCTGGAACTGGTGCACACGCAGAAAACCCCCTAAAGTACTGGCTGTCGCGCCAAGAGCCACAAAGGCCAACGTAAAGCCAAGCACAAACATCACCGCATGCAGAAAGGTCAGCAACCGCGCCGGCTGGTCGCCCTGGTCGTGCGTGGATTGATAGGTACTCTGCCCGACCAGTTGCGCAAGGAAGATAGGAACCAGCGGTAGCATGCAAGGTGAGAGGAAAGAAACCAGCCCCGCTAGAAAAGCAATACCAACGCTCAATTGTGATGGGTCCATACGCTTATAACACTCCATCTACCTCAATGCAAATGTGCCATTTGCGAAAATGAACGGCTTCTTCTGCAATAATTTCTACCTGTACGTCTTGCTTCTAGAGGCCATTCCAGGTATAGGTGGTATCGGGCTGCACCCCTGAGCTATTATACGCCAACGTAATCAGGGTATGACTTTGCAATGGAATGGTGCGAAAATTTCCACTAAACGGTTTGCCGTTCACATAAACCTGCCACCCTGTTGCAGCGGACAACTGGCTGGGATACCCCAGTTGCTGAAACCGTTGTCCCCAGATGTCAAGGAAGTTGCCGAAGGTGGCGGAAACGCCCCCCGGAGCCTCAATGTGGATGACCCCGGTATCATCGTGTGTGTGGAGCCAGTAGAGGCACGAATTGTCAGATGCAATCCCAACGTTTGCGGGAATGGGAGTCTTTACCCCACTCACGTACATCGTCACATGCGCATGAATGTGCGTGCCGGCCTGCTCTGTACTCTGACAGGAAACGTTATCTACCGCCGGGTACGCAGCGTTGGCAGGCGTTTGGCTTCGCGCTACAACGAGGTAGACGAGGCCAGCAACAGCTAGCACGCCTACCGCGATGATGCTGATGGCCGTAATACGCTTCGTTCGAGCGGAACGCCGCCGCTCTTCTTCGCGCCGTCGCTGTTCCTCGCGGCGTTGTTCTTGCCTCGTGCGGTGACGAGTGCTTTGCTTGCTCATACTTTCCACTTCCCTTTCGTCCGCGCGTTTCAGGCGTCTCTTTCGATCGTTCAGTACGTCGCTGGTCACCATGACAACTGGCTCATGGTTGCCATTTGCGGCTGCGTTGGCAGGGCCTTCACCAGGCAGACATTTCAAGACTCTCTGTACTATCTATGATAGTACCTTTGACAATTGTATCATGATGCCCTATACTCTAGTCAAGAATATGATCGAAATCACGGCATAAATGAAAGGGAAATACCCATGCAGTACATTTTGTCGCTTTTGCCTCTGTTGGCCTGTCCGGTCGGCATGGGTCTGATGATATGGTTGATGATGCGCGGAAACAAGCAGGATCAGGCGCCACAGAGAACAGACCCGCTCCCTGCCAGCGCCTACCGCACGCCCGTGGAGGCCACACACGAGTCGCCCAGGCGCAACTCACCGCTTCAGATGCTCTTCATGTGTCTAAACTGGAAGGTTGTGGCCGGGTTGGCAGTGGTGGGGGTGATCATCTGGGCTCTGGCACCACAGTTCCTGTTGGGAGCCATCCCACTGCTCATCCTGGCGGCGTGTCCGCTCTCGATGCTCTTCATGATGCGCGGCATGCAGGGCGGGGGAGATCAGACTACCCAACAACCAGCGCAGGTGCGTCAGCCTTCTGCCGCTGAGTTTACACGTGATGAGCAACTGGCTGAACTGCGCTCCCGCCAATCGGGACTTCAGCAGGAGCAGGAATTCCTCGCTCGCCAGATCAGCGAGATGGAAAGCCCGGAGACATCGATCATCTCCGAGGCGGAGTCTGTGGCCCGCGCGGCCACGAAGCGAAGCGCTCCCAGGCAGTAGTACTGCGGCGTGCGCTGCCGGGATACATTCGCAAGGCAGCGTATGTCTCCTCATGAAAGTTGTGATTCTGGATGAATAGTAGCATCTTCTTTGGCGGGTCGGTGCTGGCCGCTGTGATCGCGGGGGCCATCGCGCTGTTCGCGCCCTGCTGTATCTCGGTCATGCTGCCCGCCTACTTTGCCAGTTCGTTCCCGAACCGCCGGTTGCTGGTGGCGATGACCTTTCTCTTCGCCGCAGGTATCGCGACGATCATCCTGCCCATCGCGATGGGAGCCTCGGTGTTGCAGCGACTCCTGACGGCGCAGCACACCGCCATCTACGTCACCGGTGGACTCATCATGCTTGCGCTCGCGATCTATGTGCTGCTCGGCGGGCAGATTCACCTGCCTATGCCGGGTCGACGCGCGGGTGGCAACACCGGGGTCTTGAGCGTCTATACGCTCGGCATCTTCTCAGGCATAGCCAGTTCGTGCTGCGCGCCCGTGCTGGCCGGGGTGATCGCCCTTTCCAGCGTGGCCTCCTCGTTCTGGCTCGCGCTCGGGCTGGGTACCGCCTACGTGTTCGGCATGGTCGCTCCGCTGTTCGCGATTGCGCTCCTCTGGGAGCGCCTTGGCGGGCGAGTGAGCTGCCTCTTCCGCCCGCGCGCGTTCACCTGGCGGCTCGGTCCCCTGCGGCGCACGCTGACCGCCACGAACCTGGCCAGTGGGCTTCTGCTCGCGCTTATCGGAGGAGGCATGCTGTGGGTCGGGCTACAATACAGTTCCATGCCCCCACTAGCAGACTGGCAGGAGCAATTCGCAGTCGGCTTGCAGCACGCCGGCCGGGTGATCACGAACGCCCTCACCTGGCTCCCGAACTGGGCTGGCGCAGCCATTTTGCTCGCACTCATCGGCGGCCTTGCCTGGTATGCACTGCGACAGATCGGGGCGCATGCAGACGAAGGGGATGGGAGCGAAGGAACCGAATCAGCACGAGA
>WNFA01000770.1_pt1 | contig 25777 bp, 23 predicted proteins | sample 5400481 | NCBI WGS metagenome assembly WNFA01 (sample SAMN13153340, study PRJNA577476) | soil metagenome | isolation source: 120 cm saprolite under Douglas fir tree site 2 hole 1 replicate 2 | place: USA:California | collected 2015-04-18 | reverse complement strand
GGCGAGAGCTATTTCCGGCCTTTGAGCTCGTCAGCAGATTAGTGAAGGCTGGTCCAAACGGAACTTTGCCTCGGCCTGGGACGTATATCAGATCGTGGAAATCAGGCTCCAGACGCTCATTCGACCAGGGGTTCATTCGTTAGGGGTTCATTCGTTAGGGGTTCATTCGTTAGGGGTTCATTCGCCAGGGGTTGATTCGCTAGGAGTGGGTTCGCCGGCGGTGCGTTCGCCAGAGCTTCGTTCTTTCAAGGTGCGTTTCGATTCGTGCTTGTTAATTGGCATGACAACGGTCTCGCCAATTTTTTCCGTGATCGGCGTTCCCAGGGTTTCGAATCGCAAGCGCTTTAACTGCTCGTCGGCAAGATCGGCTAGTTCCTTGTAACGTTGCGCCCTCTCCAGAGCTTCGTGGGAAAGCTGGAGGTATTCGTTGGCCAGAGCTTGATTGCCACTACGCTCAAACCATTGGGCACGTGCGTTATAGACGGCGACACTTTCCAGCGCTTCCCGCGCGAGATCGCGGTAGACGGCAATTTGCGGATTTGTGTCTTCTACTGGACGCAGTTTGCCCATGGCATCTCTGATGGAAAATGGGTGTACTTTGGATGCCAAGACAACGACTAAAAAGCTAATTTTTTGAGTGGACCGTTTGTACGTGAACTTAAGATACATAAATAATAGAAGGTGGGCATAAATATGATCCCTGACACAATCGAGGCCAGGTTCCGCGGTTCATCCTTTTTTGTGGCGTTCGCTTTGGCGCTTATTCTGGCCGGCTGCTCGGTTTCCACCTCACATCACGGTGAAAATAATGACGCCGGCAAGGACAAGGACGTTGATATCCGCACGCCATTCGGCTCACTCAGCGTCCATCAGGGCTCCATGGAAGCCAAGGACACCGGCCTTACCGCTTACCCCGGCGCGCTGCTCAAAAAGTCTCCTGATCACGAGGGTGACGCCAACGCCAACGTCAATATTTCCAGCTCGATGTTCGGAATGAAGCTGGTGGCGATCAAGTACGTGACCAAAGACTCACCTGACAAGGTAGTTGGCTTTTATCGCAAAGAGCTGGCCAAGTACGGAAAAGTGGTGGACTGCCAGGGAGGTTTTAACATGGACTTCCGCCCACGCGAGGACAACAACAATGAGGTTACCTGCAACCACGAGAACAAGGGAAACGGGGAATACAAACAGGAGCTGAAGGTTGGCACTCAAAACAATCAGCGCGTGGTGGCCATTAAACCCGTTGCTGATGGCACGGAGTTCGCGCTGGTTTACGTCCGGTCCCACAATGACAAGGACACGATGTAAACCCTGACTTCTAAGGCAGAAATAGGCTTCAGCCAGAGTTTGCTATTACGCCATCCGCTGCGTTAACTTGGTGCTTTACTCTGGAGACCTGTGGAAAAGAATTGCTACAACTGTGGCGCATCGATGGATGAGCGCTCTCCATTCTGCCCGTCCTGCGGTACAGCACAAATCCGTGTTTCACCGAGAGAACCGTCTCCAGAAACACCCGACAATCCAGCGAACATCGCGCACGATTCATCTACATTGCGGGGTCCTGAAGGCTACTCTTCAACCATGCTGCCTGGCGCCCCGTCTAACATCCAGTGGCAACGCTATTTCAAGGCTGCCTGGCCGCTGGCGCTGGGTGCAGGCATTGCCACCGGCTTTTTTCCCCCGGGCGGATTCCTGCTGTTCCTGCCAATAGCGGTAATCCTCAGCGTTCGGCTTTATCGCAAGCATCACTTCGGCCCCATACGTACAGGCCAGGGCGCCCTGCTGGGCGCGGCCTTATCAGTCCTGAGTTTCGTGGTGGTTGTGGCTATCTTTTCCGTCTACTACTCCAGCAACAACGCCCAACTCAAAGACGCGCTGAACAAAGCAGTGAATGACGCTATCGCACGTAATCCGAATCCCGATGCAGCGCAGACCATGCATTCATTATTGGACAGCCCGGGAGGCATGCTGGCGTTGTTCAGTTTTATGACTTTCATTCTGTTCTGCATCAACACTGTATTTGCCAGCCTGGCCGGGGCCCTGGCGGCGAGCTTCGGCCAGGATAAACACAAGCTTTAAAACGCCTGGAAAGCAGTTTGGCTTGGAAGCGCTCCTTCAGATATCATTCGTTGGACTATGACAGCCGGAAGCTCCTCCCGAATGCCCAATTTACGCGAAAAAGGCAGAGTCATGTCCGCCTCAGAGATTGAACGGACGCTGATTCGCCTGGCCCATGAAATCGTGGAAAAAAACAATGGCGTGGAAAACCTCACGCTGGTCGGTATCAAACGGCGTGGCGTTCCACTGGCCGCTCGCCTGGGCAAGCTGATTCACCAAATCGAGAAAACGCCTGTAGCGGTAGGCACGCTGGACATCACACTCTATCGCGACGACCTATCCACCGTCGGCGCATCACCGGTCATTCAAAAGGCGACGCCGCTGGGCGTGGAGATCGGCGCGAAGAATGTCATCCTCGTAGATGACGTGCTCTATACCGGTCGCACCATACGCGCCGCCATGGACGCGCTCTTCGACAACGGACGGCCTCGCCGCGTGCAGCTCTGCGTACTGATCGATCGCGGCCATCGCGAACTTCCGATTGAGGCCGCCTTTGTTGGTCGCACCGTCCAGACCACCGATATGGAAATTATCGAAGTGCGCCTCAGCGAGATTGATAACGAAGAGCAGGTGGTTTTAGTGGAGCGGACAGCGTAAAGGATGCCTCGTACCCGATCCCTCCTCGACGTTGAACATCTACCGGCGGAAGAGATCACTTCGTTACTCAAGCTGGCCCGAAAAATGCACTCGGGTAAGCCCAAACCGCTGCTGCGCGGCAAGCGCATTGCTCTCCTCTTCTACGAACCTTCCACGCGGACGCGCGTTTCATTCGAATTCGCTGCAAAGCTGCTGGGCACACATACGTCGGTGATCAGCGCCGCCAGCTCCAGCATCGAAAAAGGTGAGTCCCTGGTGGACACGGGAAAAACCCTGCAAGCGCTGGGGGCCGATTGCATTGTGGTGCGCCATCCTTCATCCGGCGCGCCGCATGTTCTCGCGCGCAACTTGCACATTCCCATCATCAATGCCGGAGACGGCATGCATGAACATCCTTCACAAGGCTTGCTGGATGCCTACACCATCCTGCGTCACAAAAGAACATTGCGTGGACTGAAGATAACCATGATCGGCGATATCCAGCATTCACGCGTGGTACGGTCCAACGTTCATATCCTGTCAAAGTTCGGCGCAGAAATCGTCTTGTGCGGCCCACCTGAGTTGCTACCTGAAACCGCTACCGGCCTGGCGCCTGGTATCAGAATTAGCAGGCATGCCGAAGACGCCATCCGCAAAGCCGATGCCGTCATGATGCTGCGTGTGCAAAAGGAACGCCTCTCAGGCCTCAAGCTGAATGTGGATAAATATATAGCCCAATATCAGCTCACCGCAGAACGACTGAAGCTGGCGAAACGCGATGCCATTGTCATGCACCCAGGGCCAATGATCCGCGGCATGGAAATCCAGCCAGAAGTCGCCGACGGACCACAGTCCGTGATCGAGGAGCAGGTGCACAATGGCGTGTATGTGAGAATGGCGATCTTGAGTGCATGTCTGGGGGTAGCATGAGCGATTCGCCGCAGATAAACGCAGATGAACGCAGATACAAGCATGCGGAGCTCACCGAAGAGATCATCGGCGTCTTTTACGAGGTTTACAACGAGCTGGGACAAGGCTTTTTAGAAAAAGTCTACGAAGAAGCAATGTCGATAGTCTTAAAAGGAAAGAATATCGATTTTCAACGGCAGGTTCCCGTTCCAGTTTGGTTTCGAGGTGTAAAAATTGGCTTTTACGAAGCTGACTTGGTGATTGCTGGCCACGTGCTTGTCGAACTTAAGGCTTGCAAATCTCTAGATCCCTCGCATGAATCTCAGCTGCTTAACTATTTGCGGTCGACTGACATCGAAGTCGGTCTTCTCCTAAATTTCGGACCACGCCCTCAGGTGAGACGCTTTGCATTTGAAAATGAAAGAAAGAAGATCAGCGTTCATCAGCGTGCATCTGCGGCAAAAGGCTCTTTTTAATGAAGCTAAATAGCCTTTCAATTCGCAACGGCCTCCTCATTGATCCTTCGCAGAAGCTCGAAGGCAAGTACGATCTTCTGCTCAAAGACGGTCGCGTGGCGGAGGTTGCGCCTGCGGGCAAGCTGCGCGGCAAGGCCGATGAAACCATCAACGCACGCGGGCTGGTGGTTACTCCGGGGCTGATCGACATTCATGTGCATCTGCGTGAGCCGGGACAATCGTACAAAGAAACAATCGCCACAGGAACCATGGCCGCCGCTGCCGGTGGCTTTACCTCCGTCTGCTGCATGCCCAATACCATCCCCGTAAATGACAATGCGGAGATCACGCGGTGGATGCTCGATCCTGCTCGCGACGCGCATGTGAACGTATTTCCCATTGGCGCCGCAACTCTCGGCAGCAAGGGCGAACAGCTTACGGATTTTGCGTCGTTGAAGAAAGCCGGAGCGGTCGCCATCACAGACGATGGCAAGCCCATCCTGAATGACGCGATCATGCGGCAGGCGCTTCTGGGCGCGGGCAAATTGAATATCCCGGTAATCCAGCACGCGGAAGACACACGCATGACGCAAGGCGCAGCCATGCATGCCGGGCCCACGGCGTTTCGTCTCGGACTACGCGGGTGGTTGCCGGAAGCCGAAAGCAGCCTGGTAGAGCGCGACGTTCAGCTAGCCGCCGAAACCAAAGCGCACTATCATGTGGCGCATCTGTCGACGGCGGCCGCGTTGAAGGCCGTTCGCCGCGCCAAGCGCGAACATATGCGCGTGACGTGTGAGGTCACGCCACATCATTTTGTGCTGATTGACGAAAACGTGGGCGACTACGACACCCACTTCAAGATGAACCCGCCTCTGCGTTCGCGTTCAGACCGCGAGGCGTTGCTGGCAGGACTGGAAGACGGCTCCATTGATTGCATCGCCACCGATCATGCTCCGCACGCCTGCAACGAAAAAAACCAGGAGTTTGATCATGCGCCATTCGGCATCACCGGACTGGAGACGGCGCTGGGACTGTGCATCTCTGTGCTGCATGGCAAACGAAAGATGACATTGCGGCGGATCATTGAGCTGCTCTCCACCAATCCTGCGCGCGTGATGGGCCTGCAAGGGCGCGGAACGCTCGCCGTGGGATCACATGCTGACGTCACGATCTTCGATCCGGCAAAGAAGTGGACCTACAAAGCCGCTGACTCGCATTCCAAGTCAAAGAACTCTCCATTCGATGGCTGGCCGATGCAGGGACGAGTGGTGGCGACGGTGGTAGGTGGAGCAATTAAGTTCCACGCGAAGTAAGCAGCCCATTTTGCCGCGAATGAGCGCGAATAAGAGCTGATCACGGAACGAACTGGCCTACAACCGAGCCATGGCCAACAACATTCCATGTCTGAAAACCGGAAAATGCAATTTGCGCTAGTTCGCGTTGATTCGCGGCAACTCAGTCCGTAGGGATCCCTCGCTTTGCTCGGGATTTCAGAAAAGGCTCCGCTCGGGAAAAAACCGCAAAAGCTAAGACAAAATCCCCATCCTTTTCCCCACCTTCTTCAATACTTCCAACGCACGCGTGAGCTGGTCCTGCGTGTGGGTGGCGGACATAATAGTCCGAATGCGCGCCTTGCCCTCCGGCACGGTCGGGAATGCGATCCCGGTGGCGAAGACGCCTTCCTTGAAGAGCTCGCGGCTGAACTCCATGGTGAGCTTGCCGTCGCCGATGATGATCGGCGTGATCGGCGTCTCACTGGCGGGAGTGTTCTGTCCGCCGATGTTGAATCCCAGTCCGCCCAGTTCCTTCTTGAAGAAGCGCGTGTTGGCCCAGAGCTTGTCCATCAGCTCAGGCTCTTCCTCCAGCAGATCGAACGCAGCAATGCAGGTTGCCGCCACGGACGGCGGATGCGAGGTGGAGAACAGGAATGGACGGGCGCGATGATAGAGGAAGTCAATGAGGTCTTTTGATCCGCAGACATATCCGCCCAGCGCGCCGATAGCCTTGGAAAGTGTGCCGACCTGTATATCCACGCGGCCGTGAACGTTGAAATGATCAATAGTGCCGCGACCGTTTTGTCCCAGCACGCCGGATGAGTGCGCGTCATCCACCATCATGATGGCGCCGTACTTTTCCGCCACGTCGCACAGAGCTGGCAGCGGGCCGATGTCGCCATCCATGGAGAACACGCCATCGGTGATCAGGAGCTTATGGCCAGGCTCATCTTTGATTTCCTTGAGCAGCTCTTCCGCGTGCGCGGCGTCCTTATGGCGGAAAACTTTGATCTTGGCGCGGGAGAGGCGCGCGCCGTCAATGATGCTGGCATGGTTCAGCTCGTCAGAGATGATGAAGTCATCTTTACCCAGAATCGCCGAGACGGCGCCGGCATTCGCCGTAAATCCCGACTGAAACACTACGCAGGCTTCCACATTCTTAAAGCGCGCAATCTTCTCCTCAAGCTCCATGTGGATGCGCATTGTGCCGGCCACAGTGCGCACTGCACCGGACCCGACGCCGTACTTCTTGAGGGCATCCATCGCCGCCGCCCGCAACTTGGGATGCGTGGTCAATCCCAGATAATTATTGGACGCGATGTTGATGACATGCTTGCCGTCAATGGTGCACTCGGGCGCCTGCTCGTCCTCCAGCACACGCAGGTTGAAATGCGTGCCTTTGGCCTTGAGTTCGTTCATCTGGTCGGTGAGGAAGGAAAGCTGGGGGCGCGTGGTGGTGGTGGGCATATGCCTTGTTCCCTCTCAAAAATCTTCCTGCGTCAAAAACTTTGCCGCGAATTTCACGAATCAAAACTAAATCTTACCGCGGATTAACGCAGATGAACGCGGATCAGCAGCCTAGCGGCGAAATCTGCGGAAGGCAAAAAAGAGATTCACGTTCAATTCGCGCAATTCGCGGCCAATCTCTTGATCTGCGTTCATCCGCTCAATCTGCGGCTAACTCTTCTTCGGTACTCCATTCGGATACAACAGAATCTTGCTAGCCTCGCCAGTCCGCAGCCGGTCCATACCTTTGCTGAAGTCGGCCATGGGCATCCGATCGGTGATCACCGGATCAAGATCGAGTTTGCCGGCCTTGAGCAGTGCGTTCATCTGGTACCACGTCTTGTACATCAGGCGGCCGTTGATTCCCTGCACCTGTGCGCCTTTGAAGATGATGTCTTCGGCCAAGTTGAGTTCCATCGGCTTGGAGGGAATACCCAATAGCGACGCGCGTCCGCCAAGGCGCAGAATCTTGAAGCCCAGCCGGATCGCGTCGGGGTGGCCGGACATTTCCAGAATTACATCCACGCCTGTTCCTCCGGTGGCATTCATCACGCTCTCATAGACATTGTCTTTCGCCGGATTGATGACGTGGTCGGCTTTCATCTTTTCCGCCAGCTTGCGGCGATGTTCATTCACTTCCAGGGCAAACACCTCGCTGGCACCGCAGGCCCGGGCGACGGCGATGCAGAACAGGCCAATCGGCCCGCAGCCAATCACTGCGACGGTCTTGGCGGCGATTTCGCCTGCCAGCGTTGTGTGCACAGCGTTGCCAAGAGGATCAAGAACGCTGGCATAGTCGGCCGGGACTGCCGGGTCGATCTTCCATATGTTCGACTCAGGTATGGTCACGTACTCGGCGAAGGCGCCGTTGGCATCCACGCCAATGATCTTCACGTGCTGGCAGATGTGCGCTTCACCCGTGCGGCACTGGTAGCACTTTCCGCAGGCTACGTGCATCTCCGCGGAGACAAAATCGCCTTCCTTCACTGAGGTCACGTTTTTCCCAACGGCTTCCACGTATCCGCAGAATTCATGTCCCGGGATCAGCGGTGGTTTGATGCGGTTCTGGGCCCATTGGTCCCAGTTATATATATGCAAATCCGTGCCGCAGACTGAGGCGACTTTCACCTTGACCAGGACATCGTCCGGGCCAAATTTGGGGCGGGGCACTTGGCGTACGTCCGCCCCCGGAGCAGCCTCCGGTTTTACTACGGCAAGCATGGTTTCAGACATTCGGTTCCCTGTGTTTGCGTCGGATGAAGAAGGCAAACTCCTCATTTTAGCAAACAGCAGCTAGCTGCCTCCTGAGAAGGCCATGGCACGCAAGACGGCGCAATAAACATTGCATTTGGACCCAGCGAGGGGAATAATTAAATAACTGGTTAATTAAATGGCAACCTCAACAAAAACCGGGCGTCCGGGCTCACGCGGCGAACCGGAGAAGACCCGTGCGGCCATCCTCAAGTCGGCACTAGAAGAGTTTGCCCATGAGGGCGTAACCGGCGCGCGAACGGATGAAATCGCCCGCCGGGCCGGCGTCAACAAGGCGCTGCTTTATTACTACTTCAAGGACAAAGAAGGGCTTTACGCAGCCGCTTTGGACCAGGTTTTCACCGGCCTGCATGATCGGGTGATGTCCGTGCTGGATAATGATGCGCTATTGCCCAGGGAAAAATTATTGAAGTATGTGGAAGCACATTTTGATTACATTGCCAGCGCTCCGTTTTATCCGCGCCTGGTACAGCGCGAGTTCATGCGCACGGCGGGAAGAGCGCTCTCGCCGGTGGCCAGCAGGGTGCTTGAGCGCTACGCCAAGCCCATCTACACCAAGATCCAGACTCTGCTGCAACATGGGATACAAACCGGCGACTTCCGGCAGGTGGATCCTACACAGACCATGACGTCAATTCTGGGTACCATCGTTTTTTATTTCATTAGTCTTCCCGCGCAGCAGGCCATGTTCCCGGGCGATCCAACGTCGCCGGAGCGGATTGCTTTGCGGCGCGCCGCCATCCTGGATTTTGTCTCCGCCGCGGTTTTCAGCACCGGCGGGTTACAGCGCGAAATCAAAAACTTGAAAAAAGGATAACGTGAACCAGAGAAACAAATTTTTCGCCTTCCTGGGTTTGTTGCTGGTGATTGCTGCTGCTTATTTCTTTCTCTCAGCCGACCACTCATCTGACCTGGTTCTGATTGGCACTGTGGACGCCAATCAGGTGGTGGTGAGCCCCAAGATCATGGGCCGGATTGAGCGACTCGCCGTGGATGAAGGCAGCGTGGTCAAGACCGGAGACACTGTTGCCGTGCTGGACGCCCAGGAACTCACTGCGGACCGTCAGGCGGCAGAGGCATTGCTGGCCAGTCTTCGCTATCAGGTGGCACAGACGCGCTCGACGGAAGAGCAAATGTCAGGTGAGACCTCCAGCGGCGTGGTGAATTCGCAGGCGCGCCTGCGGGCGGCGCAGGCCACCCTGGCGCAGGCCCAGGCTGATTTGCAGCGCATTGAGAGCGATACGCACCGTTCAGTGGCGCTGGCGCAACAGGGCATCGCGTCACAGCAGGCGGCTGATCAGGCGTCGGCGCAATTGAAAGCGCAACAGGCATTCGTCCGCGCCGCTGAAGATCAGGTCAACGCCGCCAAAGCTGATCTGGTCACCGCGCAGGCGCGCACACATCAGGCCAACGCTGCACAAAGCACCGTGTCCGCAACACGCGCGCAGCAATTGAATGCCAAAGCCCAACTGGAGGCCGCGGAAACACGGCTGGGATATACCAAAGTGCTCGCGCCCGTGAGCGGCACAGTTACGGTGCGTGCGGCACGTGAGGGAGAAGTGGTGAACGTAGGAACACCCATCGTGATTATTACGGACTTGAGTGACACGTGGGTGCGCGCCGCCATTCCCGAGACCCAAGGAACCAGCATCGCCATCGGCGACCAGTTGAAAATCCGTTTACCGGACGGCGCCGAGGTAATGGGCAAAGTAATCTTCAAGGCGCCGGAAGCTGACTTCGCCACCCAGCGCGATTTTAACCGCCGCAAGCGAGACATCAAGACCATCGCGCTTAAGCTTTCAGTGGAAAACAGCAAGCAGATGCTGGTTCCGGGTATGACGGCAGAAGTTCTGGTACCAAAATCCAAACTGGGCGGCGCGTGATGACCGCAAAGAAGGCCATCCAGGTAGTGGACATAGTGAAGCGATACGGAAACTTCACTGCGGTGGATGGTGTCTCTTTTGACGTGAGTGAAGGTGAGGTCTTTGGCTTGCTGGGACCCAACGGTGCGGGCAAGTCCACGTTGATCCGCATGATGACGACGCTGCTGGAGATCACCTCCGGCGTTGCGTACATTGACGGCCATGACGTACGCAGCGAAGCCAATAAGGCCCGCCTTTGCATGGGCGTGATCCCGCAGGCCATGACCAGCGACGGCGATCTCACCGTCTGGGAAAACCTGAGCATCTATTCCAAGCTGTACAGTATTCCCTCCGGCGAACGTGAACGCTCGATTGACGAGCTGCTGGAGTTGGTGGACCTCACGCAATGGCGTGATGCTCCGGCGCGTAATCTTTCCGGAGGCATGCGGCGCCGGCTGGAAATCGCCCGCGGGCTGGTGCACCGTCCCAAGATCTTCTTCCTCGACGAGCCGACCACCGGTCTTGATCCGGTTTCGCGCGTGGCCGTGTGGGAGATGATCGGTGAGATCAAGAAGAAACGAAACCTCACCGTGCTGATCACAACGCATTACATGGATGAGGCTGACCGCCTGTGTGATCGCATCGCCATTGTGGACCATGGCAAACTTGTGGCGCTGGACTCACCGCGGGCGCTGAAGTCGAGCATCCCTGGGTCCAGCGTGATTGAAGCGCAATTTACGAATGCTCCGGCTGACTGGAAGCAGCAGTTGTCCAAATTGCCGGCTGTGAACTCTGTGCAGCCAGAAGGCTCAGAGATGTATCGCATCCTGACTGACGACGGCTCCCGCACCACCACCGATCTGGTGGAAACGTCTGTGCGCGAGGGTGTGGCCATCAAGTCATTGACCGTACAGAGCACAACGCTCGACGATGTCTTTGTGCATTACACCGGACGCCAACTGCGTGACCAGCTTGCCGATGCGCCGCTGTATCAATCGCCCGTGGCGTGGGGAAAATAAACCATGGCATTCTTCCAAAGTGAACGCATGATGGCCATTGTGGAGCGCGACCTGAGAAAGTTTTTCCGCTCGCCGGCCCTGATGATGGCGGCCATGGTCTTTCCTCTGGTACAGCTCATTGTTCTGGGCAACGCATTTGGTGGCAAGATTCGCGACGCGAAGCTGGGTATCGTCAATGAAGACGCCGGACCGCAATCCATTCGCGTGATTGAGGCGTTGCGCGCCGTGCAAAGCAATGCGCGCACCTTTCACCCGATTCTTTACACCGACGAAAAACAGATGGTCGCCGACGTCCGCAAAGGTGACATCAATGGCGGCATCGTAATCCCGCCGCAGTTCTCACGCGACGTTTATGCACATGCCAGACCCCGCCTTGGCCTGGTGCTGGACAACACTGACAATTTCCTGACTTCCACGTTTGAGCAGACGCTGGGCGATCTGGTGAATGCGCTCAATGATCCGGACGTAAAACCCCGGGTGGCGCAGCAGATGGCCCTGGAAGTGGTTGAGCTTTACCCGTACATCGAATACATGAAATATCTGCTGCCCGGATCCATTACACTCGCCATGTTCGTAAGCGTGATGATCGGCGGCGGTATTGTGTACATCGACGACAAGGCCCGTGGCGTACACGAAGGCTATCTGGTCACACCCATCACCAAGGTGGAGCTGGTTGGCGGGTTGAATGTGGCCGGCGCGCTCAAGGCCATGGGAGCAGGCGTTGTTTTGACCGTAATTGGATCTTTGATCGCCGGCGTGGGCAGCAGCTTTGTTCCGGCAAACTTCTTCTGGCTCATGCTGCTCATCATCACCACTTCGTTCGCTTTCATCGGCATGATGTTTCTGATGATGGTGCGGGTGAGCGATCCCTTGATTCCGCGCGCCATTTTCGGCATCCTGAATACGCTGCTGTACTTTCCCAGCGGCGCCATTTATCCCACACAGGCTTTTCCCAAATGGCTGCGGGCCATCGCATTCGTTGATCCCTTCACGTACTCAGTGCATGGTTTCAAGGCGGTGCTGCTGAAAGGCGTGGGATTGGCTGCAATCTGGCCGGACCTGCTGTATCTTGGAACGTTCGCGCTTGTCATGTTCGCTTTATCCACCCTGCTGTTCAAACGCACTTTGTAAGGACTCTCTATGGGACTGATGGACGCACAAGAATATGATCCACGGCCGGCGCAAAGGCGCTGGCGGATCATCGGGATCGCGGCAATCGCGGCGCTCGTGGTGGGATTAGTCTGGTGGTTTTTCCGCTACTATCCCGAAGAGCAGGTCATCAACAAGTTCTTCCAGACGCTGGAACGCAAAGATTACGATACTGCGTACGCCCTCTACAACGCGGACCCGGACTGGAAGCAGCATCCCGGCAAATATGACCGCTACACGCAACCTCAGTTTTTGCTGGACTGGGGACCGTCAGGCGATTACGGCGTTATCATCAGTCATCACATTGATTGCTCTATTGAGCCACCCAAGAAGGCATTCCGGTCGCCTAGCGGAGTGATTATCGTGGTGACCATCAATGGCCGCGCCACTCCCATGTCTATGTGGGTGGAGAAGAAATCCAAGACGATCAGCCTGTCACCCCAGGAAGCCGTTTGTAGTGCCCCCAAATAGGAGTGAGCGGGAGAGGTGATAGCAAAGAAAACGGAACGCCCATGCAAAGCAGAAATGCCAGGAAAGGCAAAATTCAGCTTAGGGCGTTCCCGATTCTTACCCGATGAGAGGTAACGCTTACTTGGTTGCGGGTGTGGCTGCCGGGGCGGCGTCGGCTTTCTTGCCTTTTTTGGCCTTTTTGGCCTTCTTGGGCTTCGCCATTCCGTCGTCCTTCTTGGTGTCGGCGGCAGCGGCAGGCGCCTTCTTGTCATCGGCCTTCTTGGTATCGCCCTGAGCAAAGCCCAAAGACGCCATCATCAAGCAAATCGCCATCAACTTAGCTGTTGTCTTCATGTCTCCCAAATCTCCTTTAGTCTCTTCTCTTTTTTAGTTACGCGGGCCTGATTAGCCCGTGCTCAAATGCCGCCGAATTATAAAGAGTTAAGGGCAAAAACTGTAGCGAAATAGATAACTTGCTTGATTCCCTGGTTAAGTGGCATAAAAACAGGGCTAAACGGCGAGTTTTTCACAGAGAAGTTGGCTGAAAAGCCGTTTTTTGGCAAAAATCCAGGCTGGAATTAGCAGCACTGGCTCGGCCAGGAACTAAGCCAGTTCCCAACAGCAAAAAGGCGGGGGAATTTGAACCCTTTAGCCCTTGGTTGGAGCAGCCAGCGAATTCATCACCTTCTGCAAGGACGCTTCATCTTCCACGTTCTGCGCGATCTGAGCGCGGTCAATCTGCCGCATCAGTCCGGTCAGGACCTTGCCTGGGCCGACTTCAATAAAAGTCCTGGCGCCCGCGTCAATCAGTTTGCGGATGCATCCCAGCCACTGCACCGCGCCGGTAACCTGGCTGATGAGCGCAGCGCGGGAGTCCGCGCCGGTGGTCTTGGGACTGGCGTCAAAGTTGGCAATTACGGGAAAGTCAGGATCGTTGAAAGTCAGAGCAACTAGGTCGTTGGCAAGAAAATCCTGGGCAGGCTGCATCATGGCACAGTGAAAAGGCGCACTCACTTGCAGCATAATGGCCTTTTTGGCTCCGCGCTCCCTGGCCAGGTCAGCAGCGCGCTGGACGGCGGCTGTAGCGCCTGAGATGACCACCTGCTCAGCGGAATTGATATTGGCGGGCGACACAACTTCGCCCATGGCAGCGTCGCCGCAGACCTTTTCCAGTTGATCAAGCGGCATGCCAAGGATCGCCGCCATTGCACCCTGGCCAGCCGGTACGGCTTCCTGCATGTATTGTCCCCGATTGCGGACCGTCCGCAAGGCATCCGCGAAATCCAGCGTACCGGCCGCCACATGGGCTGAGTACTCACCCAGGCTGTGTCCGGCCACGAATTGGGGGACAAAGCCCTTTTCCTGAAGCACCCGGCAAGCCGCCACGCTCATGGTGAGAATAGCCGGCTGGGTGATTTCGGTCATCTTCAACTTCTCGTCAGGGCCTTCAAAGCAAAGCTGGGAAATGGAAAAGCCGAGTGCGTCATCGGCTTCCTGAAAGGTATGGCGTGCCACCGGATACAGCGCGGCCAGCTCTTTTCCCATGCCGGCGGCCTGAGATCCCTGTCCTGGAAAGAGAAAAGCAGTCACGGATGGAGTCATGCGTGTGTTCGTTGTCGTCAGGGCTTACGCCTCTAGACGGGCAAGCCCTTCCTCAATGCGTGAATTGATACCGGATTCGTGATACTGCTTGGCCACGCGGATCGCGTTCTTGATGGCATTCGCATTGGACGCGCCATGGCCCACAATCGCCACGCCTTTGATGCCAAGCAGCGGAGCGCCACCGTATTCGGAGTAGTCAAGTTTTCTGCCGAAGTTGGTGAACGCCTTGCGGGCCAGCAAAGCGCCGACTTTCGAAGTGATAGTGGAAGTAAGCGAATCACGCAGTAAAGAGCGTACGGCTTCCACCAGGCCTTCTGAAATTTTCAAGGCCACGTTGCCCACAAAGCCGTCACAGGCGATGACATCAACCCGGCCGTTGTAGAGGTCGCGACCTTCCACGTTGCCCACAAAATTGATAGGCAGTTCTTTCAATAGCGCAAAAGTCTGGCGGGTAAGCTCATTGCCTTTGCCTTCTTCTTCTCCCACCGAAAGCAGGCCGACAGTGGGTTTGGCCGTGCCAAAAATAGCGCGACAGTAGATCTCACCCATGATGGCGAATTGGGCCAGGTTTTGCGGCTTGGAATCAACGTTGGCGCCCACGTCAATGAGAATCGCGGGCTTATGCTTGCCGACGGAGGTAGGAAACACATTGGCGAGAGCAGGACGGTCCACACCGGGAAGCGTTCCCAGCACCATCTTGGCGGCCGTCATGGCAGCGCCGGTGTTGCCGGCCGTAACAAAACCAACTGCCGTCTTGTCTTTCACCAGACGCAGTCCCACCAGCATGCTGGAGTCTTTCTTAGTCCGGACCGCTTGCACCGGCTTCTCATGCATGGTGATTACTTCCGTGGCATTGACCACGTCAATGTTCATGCGCGAAGCGGACGGATGGCCCGCCAGCTCCTGACGAAGCTGCGCTTCCGGCCCTACCAGCAGAACTTTTACGCCTGGATAATGCCTGGCGGCCAGTAATGCTCCCTCTATTTCGGGCTTAGGGGCACGGTCTGAACCCATTGCATCGACCGCTATGACTATTTCCACGGATATGTGTGCGCTATTTGGATTCTTTAACTTCCATCACTTCGCGGCCTTTATAGTAGCCGCATTTCGGGCAGGCGCGATGAGGTAATTTCCGTTCGTGGCAATTCGGACATTCGGAGACGGAAGTGGCAGTCAGAAAGTCATGGGCGCGGCGATTCGAAGTACGGGCCTTTGAGTGTCGCCGTTTTGGATTTGGCATGGTAATTCCCTTTCAATGAGCCGCCTTGGGCACAACCCAGGGCTCCAATACTTGAAAACTTTTATTGCTGTAATTTCTTGCGAATATCTTCCAGCGCTAACCAGCGCGGATCAGACACTACGGAAGCGCAGTCACAACTTCCTGTGTTCAGGTTGGTGCCGCATTGCGGACACAGACCTTTGCAGGCTGCATCACATACTTGCTTAACCGGCAGTGCAAGAAGAATCTGCTCTTTCAGCACATCTTCCAGCAATAACCCATCGCCCTGATAATACCCAATTTCAGTCTCAGCTTTATTGATGGAATTCTCCTCGCCTGACGCGTCCACGCCTTGCGGACGGTAAATCAAGTCGAATTCTTCGGCCACTGAGTTCTGCACCGGCTCAAGACAACGAGCGCAGAGAATCTGGACTTCCGTGGAAAACTTCCCTACCAGGCGAATGTCCTCCACAATATTCTTGCCACCGCGATTTTCCCGAATCAATTCCGCGCGTCCCACTGCCTTCAAGGGCGCAGTCTGGGTCACGTCTTCCACCAACTCAAAGGCTCCAAGTGGAAGAGCTTCATCAAATTCCAATTTCCGGAGCTCAAGATCCTTTACTTTTATAAACATACAGAACTCCGGAGCTTCGAACCTGAACTTTGCAGGGATTACGCAGGAGACTATTAAGAATAAAGGCGCTTAGGAGGGAGTGTCAAGGTTCTCCCGGCGGCGGCCGTAGGCGGCCGCCGGATCTCAATGAGGTTTACAGGTTGCGGGGATCAGTGCCGGTGGCGCCTTGTACGGCATCGGCAGCCTTATTGCCGAAACGCTCCGCATGTCCACGAATGGCTGAGACGGTGGTACGTACGTGATCTTTGCCCTGATCAACCAAATCAAGTGCGGAATCTTTCAGGTCTCCTGCGCGTTGCTGCAAGTTGTTACGGGTTTCCTCGCCACTCATGGGCGCGAAAATGATTCCAAGTCCTATTCCAATTCCTAATCCTGCCAAAAAAGATTTCATGCTTCACTCCTGGAAACGTTAATTACACAAAAATACTGTTGGTCAACAGTTATCAAGATGCGTCGTGAACGCCAGAGTTTGGCTGAGCTTTATCAACGTTAACCAGCTTACCCCGCTTACGTTGAGGAGCTGCTTAGAAGTTGGGTGGTCCCGCCTGTTTGCCGCCGGAAAGTTTGCTGGAGGCAATTTGAGCGGCGGCCGATTGCGGGTTTTCCTTTTGTATCTGCTGATACAGATTTGAGGCCTGCTGCGGGTCTGTAGCTTCAAACATCTCCGCCATCTCCAGCTGGGCTGCCGCTTTGGACACAGTTTCCGTGGGATGGTCTGCCAGATCTTTGTAAATGCGTGCCGCGTCGCCCTGCCGGTTGGTGGAACGATACAGTGAAGCCAGCGCCATCTTGGCCAACCCACCTACTTCTTTATCACTTGAATCGGAAGAAGACTTCAGTTCCTGCTCTGCCACAGCGTTGTCGCCCGCCTGCATGGCTGACACGCCTTCCAGATAGCGGGCCAGCTTTCCCGGCTTGCTCATGGAATAATTATCCGCAACATTCTTGAACGCTTTTTGCGCGGCTTTGGCCCTTTCCACGCTGCCGGCATAGCTGGTGGTATCACCCGGCATGGGCGGAGTGCCCGCTGGGCGCAAAGGAGCGTTGAAGGTGCGCATTGCTTCACCCAGCGCAAAATTGGCTTTGTCACTTTGCCGGTTCATCCATGTGAAAACTGCAACGCCCCCAAGAATCGCCACAATTGCGACGACAATTCCCACGATCAATGGGCGTTGATGACCAGCCGCCCAGTGGGCAGCTTCCTGGGCCGATTCGGCAAAACGATCTTCTTTTAATTGGCGGCGGGTGTAACCTTGCACGTGGACCTTCTTATGGTGGGATAAGTGTATGTGAAGGTTGAGTTTAGCAAGACTTCCACACAGACGTCAACGAGCGTCAGTGGTCAAAATTAATGGTTCCAGAACTAGGAAAAGAATTCATTTCCGTTCAGCTGGAGAGGCGTTACACTGATTGCAAGTCACCCCCTTTTTCTGGTGCAACTCTTTCACGCGAGGCTTGTCTTGTCTGGCAAAAAGATGGCTGGTAAAAGTGCAGATTCCAGGAAAAAAAATTCTGTGAAGCAGAATGCCGACCAGCAGAAATCGGCGGATTTGTGGATTGCGCCGAAACCGCCTTCCACCAATGGAGTGACCACTCGCAAGTGGAGCGAACCACCATCCTCACCAACCGGGTCGCGATTGCTTGAACTAGCGGATATTGCACTGGGACTGAAGAAGCCGGAGAACTTCCGCAAACGTCGTTCCGGGGTTTTAAAGCCGAAACCGTAAGTTCTTTCATCTTCACAACTTATCCGGAGTAGGCAGGTACAACCGAAGCCTCCCGGCGCGGCTTCCAACAGAATACGGGATACCCTCAAAGTAATTATCTCTGCTTTACTTTCTATTTCAGCCCCTGAGGTGTGACGATGCGAAAGCTGGCAATAGCGGCTCTGGTTCTAGTGGTTCTTCTGGTCGCGGCGATACTCATCGTACCCCACGTGATCGACATCAACCAATACCATTCGCAAATTCAGGAGCAACTGCAAAAACGGCTGGGGCGTCCGGTGACCCTGGGCGAGATGAGCCTGGGCTTGTTGCCGCCATCTTTCCAGGTCAAGAACGCCGTCATTGCAGAAGACCCGCGTTTCAAGAGCTCGCAACCATTCGCTAACGTGGAGAAACTTGCCGTCAGCGTGAAACTGCTTCCGCTTCTGCACAAGCAGGTTGAAATCAGCTCTCTGGAATTGGACCATCCGCACATTGAATTGATTCGCGATGCGCAGGGCACATGGAATTTCGCCACGCTTGGCCAGGAAGGAAAACCTTCAGGTTCGGCAACGCCTGCACCACAGCCAACTCCATCCGCGGGAGCGACTCCCGCACCGCAATCCCAACCAGCCGGTCAGCTCACGCTGGCGCAGTTGGCGATCAATGATGGTCAAGTGGCCGTTACCGATCTGCAAAAACATCAGTCTCGCGCTGTCTATGATCACATTGACGTAAACGTGACCGACTTTGCTCCCGACCAGCAGTTTTCCTTGAAGATCACCGCGCATCTTCCGAGCGATGGCAAACAGGCCGGCACTTCCAAACAGGCTGTTTATCTGCAAGGCAAAGGCGGGCCGATCAAACAGGCTGACATGATGAATACACCTTTTAACGGTGAATTGAAGTTAGACCAGGTATCGCTGTCCGCTGCTCAGAAATTTTTGAATTCACAAGGTCTCCAGGGAATTGACGGCCTTCTTTCAGGTGATGCGACGGTGAAAAATGCTTCAGGCAAAGTGGCCTCAGCAGGCAATATTAGGTTTGACAACCCGCATATCCACAGTGTGGACGTCGGGTATCCCATCACGCTGGATTATGACCTTACTGACGATCTCACGGCAGACGTGATTCAGATCAACAAAGGCAACATCAAGCTGGGAGCGACTCCCATCACCGTAGCCGGAACACTGAACACGAAACCGAATCCGGCGCAGCTTGATATGAAACTCACAGCGGCGAATGCCTCGATTCAGGAGGCAGCGCGGCTGGCATCAGCTTTTGGCCTTGCATTTGGCAAAGGCATGGACGTGCGGGGAGTGGTGAACGCCAACATTCAGGCCCGCGGTGCTTCCGACAAACCAGCGCTCAATGGCCAGCTTTCAGCCCGCGATCTGGTCATCAGTGGTGGAGAAGTCCCACAACCGGTGCGCATCTCAAACATTGACCTGGCGCTCACGCCGGACACGATTCGCTCCAACGATTTCACCGCGTCCACCGGCTCAACCAGCGTTGGCGTCAACTTCGCGCTGGCGCAATACACCGCTCCCAACAGCACGATCAATGCTGCGCTGCGGGCGGGCAACGCCAAGATCGCCGAACTATTGAGCATTGCCAAAGCCGCCGGCGTAAGTGCTGCGGATGGCATCACCGGAGATGGACTGCTCAGCCTGGACGTCCATGCGCAGGGGCCGATCAAGAATATGTCGGCACTGGTGTTCAACGGAACCGGTAAGGTTCAAAACGCATCGTTGAAGCTGCCATCGCTGACTAAGCCGATTCAGATCAAGAATTCTGACATCGCTTTCAGCCAGAACTCCGCGAATTTGAAGAACGTTGCTGTGTCGGTCGGTCAGACCAACGCCACCGGCCAGCTTACTCTCAAAGACTTTGCCGCCCCGCAGGTACAGTTCGCTTTGAATGCTGACAAGGTTGACGTGGTGGAGTTGCAGAGTCTTACGGCCACGCCGCCTGCTCCGGCCAAACGCGCGGACTCTCACAATTTCTGGCAGCTAACGCCCCAGGCGAACGCGCAGACGCGTGCTAATGCGCAGCCCAGCATCGTGACCAAGATGACCGGAAGCGGCACGGTTGCGATTGGGACGATTACGTACAACGAACTTATCCTGAGTAACACACATTCCAACGTTACCCTGGATCACGGCGTGATCAAGCTCAACCCGCTCACGGCGGATGTTTACAACGGCAAAGAGACCGGCAATATCACGATTGATCTGCGGCCTGCGCAGCCGGTGTACAACGTGAACCTGAAAACCGAAAAAGTTGACGCCAACAAGCTGATCTCTTCGGTGTCTGACGTGAAACAAACCCTGTATGGGCTGCTCTCGAGCAACGTGAATGCCAGCTTCAGTTCGACCTCCGCTGACACGATTGCCCGCAGCCTGAATGGATCGCTGGCCTTGAACTTGAGCAATGGAAAGCTCATGAAACTGGACCTGCTGCACGAACTCGCGTCGGTGGGAAAATTTCTTGGCACCGCAGTTCCGTCCGCTCCAAAGGGATTTACCAATCTGGTCGCATTGACGGGAAACTTTGACGTAAAGAATGGCTTGGCCCAAACCAACAATCTGAAAGCCGTGATCGACGGCGGCACCATGGCTGCCACGGGCCTGGTAAATCTTGCTGACCAGTCACTGAACTTGAAGGTGACGGCTGTGCTCAATAAAGCGTTGAGCCAGCAGGTTGGCGGCAATCAGATCGGTGGGTTCATGAACACCGCACTCGCTAACAATCAGGGCGAACTTGTATTGCCGGTTCTGGTCACGGGAACATTTCAGCATCCGCAGGTCGCCCCTGACGTGCAGCAGATCGCGCAGATGAAGCTGCAGAATCTGCTGCCCACATCGAAAAATCCAGGACAGTTGACGAACGGCATTCTGGGCAAGGTCCTGGGCGGCGCTCAGCCGAACACCGGCGCAAGCCAAAGTGGTGCAGGCGGCACGCAGGGCGCGATCAACGGAGTGCTCGGGGCGTTAGGCGGGAGACAACAGCAGCAGCAACAACAGCCGGCGCAAACGCAGCCACAAGGTTCCACGGCAGCGCCAACACCACAGTCTCAGCAAGATGCGGTTAGCGGTATATTGGGACAGGTCCTGAACCGCAAGAAGAAACCGACGCCGACGCCAACGCCGCAATAGTAGTTTGTAAAAAGTGCGGGACAGGCATACGTGCACGTGAGGGTGGCTGTCCCCCATATTACGGAAGAAGGTAGGGATCCCTCGCTCCGCTCGGGATTAAAAACTAATCCCCGCCCCAGCCGCCGCCACCGGGCGATGAAATGCGTACGCGCGAACCTTTCTTGAGCGCAACGCTGGTCTTGCCCGGCAACTGCCGGGTGGTTCCGTCGAGATCAATCACTTCGGTCTTTCCGGGATTGCCGTCATGGCCGCTGTTCAATCCGTAGGGGCCGCGACTACGCCGGTCGGCAAGCAGAGTTACCTCCGCGTCACTGAGCAGCTCAACCTCGCGGACAATGCCGTCACCACCGCGGAACTTCCCGGCTCCGCCGCTGGATTTTCGAATTGAATATTCGGTGATGCGCAATGGATAGGCATATTCCAGCGCTTCGGCCGGCGTATTCAGCGAATTTGTCATATGCGTGTGCACGCCGCTCACGCCTTCGCGATCAGGACGGGCGCCCATTCCGCCCGCGATGGTTTCGTAATAGGCGAAAGACTCACCCGTACGATCATCGATTCCGCCAATCGTGAGATTGTTCATGGTGCCGGAAGAGCCGGCCGGCACGCGGTCCGGCATGGCCTGGGCCAGCGCTCGCAACAACGCATCAACAATCCGCTGAGAAGTTTCAACATTGCCGCCCGCAACGGCAGCAGGTGGTCGCGAGTTCACGACGGTTCCAGAAGGAGCGATCATGCGCACCGGACGCATCAGGCCAGCCGCGGCTGGAACATCTTCCTGAAGCAGACAGCGGAAGACATAAAAGCATGCGGAGAAGGCAATGGCGTCCACGGCGTTGATGCTGCCGGCCACCTGAGGCGCGCTGCCGGTGAAATCGACAGTCACAATCGGTTTGCCTTTACCAGCCGGAGCAAAGGTGACGGCGACACCGATGCGCACCGGGCCGGAACCTGCGCCATCGTCATCGAGAAAATCTTCAGCTTCATAGCGGCCGTGCGGGACTTCACTTAGAAAGGTGCGCATCAGCTTTTCCGAGTAATCCTGCAATTCATCCATCACCTGGCGGACGCGCGCCATTCCGTAACGTTCCGCGATCTCAAGCAGCCGCGCCGCGCCGGTATGACAGGAGGCGATTTGAGCGTTCAAATCACCCTCACGCTCAGCAGGCGTACGCACATTCGTTAATAAAAGCCGGAAGATATCCTGCTGGAGTTCACCATTGGCAATCAACTTGACGGGAGGGATACGAATCCCTTCCTGATAAATTTCACGGCAGATGCCCATCGATCCAGCATAGGTCCCGCCGACATCGGCATGATGCGCACGCGAGGCAACATAGAACGCGGGCTTTTCATGTCGAGCTTTATCAGCGATGCGGCGCTTCCCTGCCATTCTTGAAGATTGAGCCGGAAGAAACACCGGCGCCACCAGCGTGATGTCAGGCAGGTGAGTGCCGCCGCAAAACGGATCATTGAGGATGGCCACGTCGCCGGGGCCAAGAGTGAGTGCGTCCACCGCCGCGCGTACTGACATGGGCATGGAACCGAGATGCACCGGCATGTGGTCGCCCATGGCCACAACTTCACCGTCGCCATCAAAGACCGCGCAGGAATAATCGCGGCGCTCCTTGATATTGGGAGAAAAGGCGGTACGCCGCAGGGCCGCGCCCATCTCCTCCGCAATGGAATGGAACAGGCTTTTGAAAATTTCCAGCTCAACCGGATCGCGCATACATGGTTAGTGTACTTGGAACGGTCACGAGCGAAAACCAGCTATTGCACTTTGAGTTTCAGCTCGTACTTTCCGTTCTGCTGTACCTGCACGGTTTCGCCCTGGGCGAGATATGGTTTGAGGACCTCAGCCTTGAGCCATTGCAGGTCCCAGCCGTTTTCGATCGCGAGTACGGTGTAGTCACCCGGCACCACGCTGGGAAGAGTGAAAGTTCCATCACTGTCACTCTGGTCGCGCCGGAACAGGACCTGGTTGTGTGCAGGATCATTGGGCACGGCAACAATCATCACCCCGGCAAGCGGCTGGCCATCACGGAGTGCAACACCGGTGATCTGCCCCTCACCTTTGGAAATTGTGATCTCCAGCTTTACGGGAGCGGTCCCTCGAATCACAACGGTTCGACCGTAGGTTTTGGCTCCGGTAGCGATGATGGAACGAATGAAAGAGCTTCCGTTGCCGTTGATGGATATTTCATAGCTGCCCGGCGGAACGGTCTGTTTGAATTCGATCTCTCCCTTTTCAGGAATCAATTCATAAATATTCCGGCGTGTCTTGAAATCATAGAGCTGAAGAAAAGACCGGCTCGCAACGGCAGCGCCAGGCTCAAACTGGAGAGTGGCCTTGATTGGCGAAAAGGACATTGCCTTGCCTTCATCCACCACATCATTTGCCAAAGCATTGATCTCGCGGGCAGAAGTGGTTTCGGTGGCAAGGGGTTTCCGGCTGCCAGGTTCCGCGGGAGTGTGGAGTTCAGTGAAGAGGGTGTACTGGCCGGGTGCAACACCCAGGATTTCCACTTCCCCGGAGGGCAGGTTCCTGGTTTCGGAAAACACCTGGCGGCTCGTACCGTCGAGCATCTTGCGTTCCAACCTGTAGTTGGCAGGCGATTCCGGGGTGCCCGTCGCCGGAAGTTTCAGATGAATGGCCTGCCTTGGCTGTAACGTGAGGTCAGCAACATATTTTTCGGCGCGCGTGAGATGGATGACGCTGGCTGACCCAGGCTCAGTTACTCCCGGGAAATACGTGAGCGGATAAGCAAGATCCAACGGGTTGGGAGCTTCGGGTTCGGTGGAAACCGCAGTGACATTGCCATTGGCATCTCTATTCCCGATGCTCGAAAAAATAAAGCCTTGAGAGGATTTCGAGTTCACCATGGTAAATCGTTGCTGGGGCCGTTGCGCATACCAGACCATGGCCTCCACGGAGATGATGTAATCTCCGGCCGGGAGATGGCCCAGGTGGTAGTTGCCCAGATCGTTGGTTGAGCCATGCGTACGGGCACGCGTGCCCTGGCTGCCGCCTGCAATGCCCGTCTGATAGAGCGTGATCGCGGCGTTGCGCACAGGTTCGCCGGCTTCGTCAGTGATCGTGCCGTCAATTGTGTTCTCTTTGTCCAGCCGAAAGACCAGTCCGCTGGCATTTGCGCTTTCGCCCACCACGATAGACGAAGCATACTGGTCATGTTGATTGAAAGACTGGAACACATAGCCGTGCGCCTGGGCAGACAACGCATATTTGCCTGCTTTCAGCCCGGTAAAGGAAAACAGCCCATCTTCGCCAGTGATGATGGTGGTAAAGGCATCACGCTGGGTAACTGGAGCAATGGCGACACGCGCGTGGGCAACCGGCTGCTGGGTTGTAGTGTCAACAAGGCGGCCATCCATCTTGAAGTCAGAGCGGGCGGGTTGCTGCGCCAGACCGCCTTGCCAGGAGCAGAGACACATGCACAAAGAAAGCAGGGTTTTGCTGAACAAGCTTTATTCTCCTGTACGGATCGGATCCACGACGAGGTTGCTGATTTTTCCCGGCGACAAAGTCACCGCCGCGGCTTTCTTCAGGTAGAGAGAGAGTTCTTCCGGATCATTGATATCAATGTCCGCCGAATCGGCAAAGGCAAAGATCCTGTAGTCACCCGGCGGCAGTGACATGTTGAGCATGCTATCGGCAGAAAAAGGCATTCTTCGGCCCTGGTCAACGTCCATGTACAGCTCTTCGTCTGAAAAAATCGCCACCATTCCGTAAGTCTTTTTGTCTGCGTTCACCAGAAGATGAATCGTGGCCATGTCGTCCCGGACCACAGCTTCAATGGTTGGGAGCTGCCCATTTTCCGGAACCACCAGTTCGTCATACAGAAGATCAAGGCCGCCGCAACGCAGTGAGGCAACATAGGCAGAGTTGGCAAATGACCCGGCACCGGCATGGACCTTGTACCTTCCCGGCTGCAATCCTCGCAGAACAAGGGTATCTTCCACAGGCGGTACCCAACTTGACCGCACTGGAATGTTGGCAGAATCCACGGGATTGAGCGACAGTTGCAAAGCCGGATAATCAGAGCAATCTGAGGTGTAGACCTTTCCATCACGGGAGCTGTAACTGCAGTTGCCGGAGTAAGTGTTCTTGCTGGTGAACTCTTTGCGGACATGGACAGGAACTTCAATACCGGGGGATATCGCCAGTCGAAGGCCGACCACATCTTTGTGCACGTTAATGCGGCGATTAAGGATCGCCTGATTCCCCGCTTCATCTGCGGCACTTAAGCGCAACGTGTGTGTTCCTGTGGGAACATTGCGGAAAGCGAAAGAGCCTGTCTGGGGATCAAATTCATCTACCCGCCTCAAAAGCGCCTGGACGCGAGGTTCAACAAAGAATGGCGGAGCAATCTTTTTCAAGTCCTCCGATGCACTCACGGTCCCAGACACTTTGTAAGCCGGGCGAGGCGTAATGGAAAAATTGATTTCAAGATGCTGGCCCGCAACCAGATTGACTGGCTGCGCGTTGGTTTCTTCATCAGCAGATGGATAGTAAACAACGGGAGGATAGGCTTCATTTTCAGAGGAAGACTGGCTGCCAAGAATACGACGACCTACATTCCCAGCCTCCACGGCGACAACATACTGTCCGGGCGGCAGTTCTGGAATGCGGAAGTTTCCGTCTTCGTCGGTGCGTCCGTCGCGCTGGGGAACGCCTCGATAGCGGCTTGAACTGCCAGCACCCGCTTTTTCGATTCGAACCGTTGCGCCCTCAACCGGCTCACCATCTTTGCCAAGTACGCGACCGAACACCACGGCTTCCGGCGTCAGTTTCATGGCCAGCCTGGTTGAATCCGGGCCAACGGTGAGCAGAATCGATCTGGGAATGA
>WNFA01001707.1_pt1 | contig 25809 bp, 22 predicted proteins | sample 5400481 | NCBI WGS metagenome assembly WNFA01 (sample SAMN13153340, study PRJNA577476) | soil metagenome | isolation source: 120 cm saprolite under Douglas fir tree site 2 hole 1 replicate 2 | place: USA:California | collected 2015-04-18 | reverse complement strand
CACGGAGCCTTCACAAACCACCGCTTCTGGCTGCACTCCAGTGACGGAACGTCCGCCGGTGGGCTGGCGCATTTTCTTGGTGCCGCCGGGTTCGACGTGTGGCTCGCCGACATGCGCCATCACGGCGAGAGCGCGCGCGAACCACGGCGCGGCGCCTGGACGTTTGAGGACTGGGTCCTCCATGACACCCCCACTCTCGTCGCGCGCGTGCGGGAAGAGACGGACGGCGCGCCGCTCGCCTGGCTGGGGCATTCCGCCGGCGGCGCCGCGGGCTTGTGCTGGCTCGCGCGAGTTGCGGCCGCGGCGCCGATTCGCGGCATCGTGACGCTCGGAACTCCTGGGCCGCGCCGGGTCGGGCCCGTACGGCGGGCCCTCGCCGCGACGACGATGGCTGTGTCGCGACTGCTCGGTCGGTTTCCTGCGCGCGCGCTGCGCTTCGGCAACGAAGACGAGGCAGCCGAGATCATCGCGGAATGGATGGAGTGGAACGTGCGCGGCAGATGGCTCGGTATGGATGGTTTCGACTATTTTGCCGGACTCGCGGCACTGAGCACACCGTATCTCGGTGTGGCGGGCGGTGCCGACTGGATCTTTGCGCCGCCGAAGGCGTGCCGGCAGGTCGTCGAGCGGGTCGGTGCCGCCCATAAGATGCTCGCGGTCGCGCCGGGATTGTCGCACCGCGGACTGGTGTTGAGCGAATATGCCAGGACCTCCTGCTGGCCGAAGGTGGTCGCCTGGTTGAAGGAGACACTCTGAGCGAAGCCGTGCTGTTCGACTTCAACGGCGTGCTGGTAGACGATGAGCCGCAGCACTGCGAGGCGCTGCAGCGCGTGCTCGCGGACGAACGCATCACACTGACACGCGAGCAGTACTACGCGCAGTACCTCGGCCTGGACGATCGCACCGGCTTCGTGCTGGCGTTCCGCAACGCGCAACGGACGTTGACGACTGAGATGCTGAAGCACCTCGTGACGAAGAAGTCGCAGATCTATCTGGAGCTCGTCAGAACGTCGCTGCGGCTGGTCCGCGGCGCGCCGGAGTTTGTGCGCGACGCGGGAAAACGATTCCGCCTGGGCATCGTGTCCGGCGCGCTACGGCGCGAGATCGATCATGTGTTGGGCCAGACCGCCCTCGGCGATAGCTTCGAAGTCATCATCGCCGCCGACGACGTGTCCCGCTCAAAGCCGGATCCCGCGTCCTATCTCGCCGCGCACGACGCATTCAACCGCCGTCGCCCCATCGCGCCCCGCGCGTGCGTCGTCATCGAGGATTCGCTGCCGGGGTTGCAGGCTGCGCGCGCCGCGGGGATGCCGTGTGTCATGCTGACGACCAGTCATGCCGCAGGAACGCTCGAGGGAAAGGGTGCCGCGTTGGTATGGGAATCGCTCGCGGGGCACTCCGCCGCCGAGTTGGCCGACTTATGAGCGACGTTTTTCCCACGGCGCCGAGCGCGACCGTCACCCGGCTCGAGCGCGACGCGGTGCCCGCCGAGATCGTCGATCAGCTGCGCGCCGGTGCCATCGTCGCACCGGCCGCTGTCGGGGTTATCGACCTGCTTGGACCCGGTGAAGGCGCGATCACGTGCTTTCAGGGCTTGCTCACCAGCGACATCGAGAAACCGGGCGACGGCGCGTTCGTGTACGGTGCGCTGCTCACACCCAAGGGGATGATCGTGGCAGACGGCTGGGCGGCGCGGCTTGGACCGCGCGTGCGTTTCACCGTGCCGGTGGAAGGCCGCGAGCGCGCTATGACGATTCTGCAGCGCTCGGTCCCGCCCCGCCTGGCGCGCTCCAGCGATCGCACCGACGACACGGCGGTCCTCCGCATCGCGGGCGCCCACGCGGTCGCCGTCATGGGCGCCGCCGGTGTCCCGCTCCCGCACGCCCCGAATCGGGTGATGGAAGCGTCGGCCGGTGGGATCGCGCTCGAAGTCGCCCGCACGAGCGATGTCGCGCCGTTTGTGTTTCAGCTGACGGTCGCGGCCGACCACGTCGCCGCTATGCAACGACGGTTGGTGGACGCCGGCGCGCACGCCGCGACGCCCGAGGCCCTGGAGCTGACACGGATCCTGGCGGGGTGGCCTCGCCTCGCGTCCGAAGTGGACGAGAAGACCATACCACAGGAAGTACGCTTCGACGAAATCGGCGGGGTGTCGTACACCAAGGGCTGCTATACCGGCCAGGAGACGGTGAGCCGCCTGCATTTCCGCGGGCACGCGAACCGGCAGTTGCGTGGCCTGCTGTTCGAGACCGATCCACCCGCCGCGCCGGCGAGCGGCTGGAGCGCCGTCACCCATGAGGAAAGTGATGTGGGGCGTGTGACCAGCATCGCCTGGCTCCCGGATGGCGGCGGGTCGGTGCTCGGCCGCTGGATCGGCCTCGCCATCGTGCGGCGGGAGGTGCCGCCTGGCGCGACCGTGCGCGCGGCGGGGCGGGAAGCGCGCCTCGTCGAGCTGCCCTTCGACGCTCCCCGCGTCACTCCCGCGTGACGGTTCTCGTCACCGGCGCCGCCGGGCTCGTCGGCACCCACGTGCTCGACGCGCTGCGGGCCCGAGGCGAGACGCCCCGGGCAATGGTGCGCGAGCACTCGGTCGCCACGGTCGAGGCGTTCGGCGCCGAGCCGATCGTCGGCGATGTCACCGACGTGATTTCCTGGCAACGCGCTGCCAAGGACGTCAGCGCGATCGTTCACGCGGCCGCACTCGTGGCCTCGCACGATTCGTTCGACGAGTTCACGCGCGTGAACGTCGGCGGCACTCGCCTCGCGCTCGACGCGGCCCGCCGCACCGGTGCGCGCCTCATTCACATCTCGACGGTCGCGGTGTACGGCCGCGCCGCCGTGTTCAAAGCAGGCGACCAGGGAATCACCGAGGACTATCCGTTTCAGCCGCTCCCCGGCAAAGACTTCTACGCCCGCAGCAAGCGAGCTGCGGAACAGTTAGCTCAGCAAGAGGCGGCGCGCGGCGGAGTCTCGGTCATCGCGATCCGGCCGAACGTCATCTACGGGGAGCGGGATCTGCTCTTCACGCGGCGCCTGATCGCAAACCTCAAACGTGGATTCCTCCCCGAGATCGGGTCCGGGACGAATCATCTGTCGTGTGTCTACGCCGGCAACGTCGCGTCGGCGATTCTCGCCGCGCTCGACGCGCCCGCCGAGCCTCGGTTCCGCGCCTACAACGTGACGCGCGACGCGCCGCCGCTGCTCACGCAACGCGAGTTCTTCGCCGCCTTCGCCGAGGCGTCAGGGGTGCGGCCGCTCCGAGTTCGGATTCCGGTGCCGTTCATTCGAATTGGTGTGGCCGCGTGGAGCGTGCTGATGCGCCTCGTGATGCCGGGCCGCTACACGGCGCTCGGAAATGCGGCCATGTCGTTCATTCTGGGAGAGAACCCGTATTCGGTGGAGCGAATCCGTGGTGAGCTGGGATGGACGCCGCTGTTCGAGACGCGAACGGCGATCAGACGTTCGGTCGCGGAAACAAAAAGCCCGGGCGGCGCCCGGGCTTGATTCCTAGCTACGACTTCGCGTCGCTACGGGCGCCGCGTCGTTGTCGGACGAGTCGCCGGCTTGCGCGCCGGTGCCGGCGGCGGCGTTGGCGCATGTGCCTTCATCGTGTCGGCCGCCATATGATGCGTCGTGTCAGCGGGCGCCATCATCTTCATCGAGTCCGCCATTTTCATCGAGTCAGCAGGCGGGGTGGCAGTATTGGTTTGCGCCGCCTTCTTGCACGCGCCTGCAGCCATGACGACGATCGCCACGGCCAATGCGATGCGCTTCATGCTAGCTCCTGTTAAGGTTCGAGGTCACGGACCGCGAAACGTACACAGGGGACCTGCACAGTCAAGCAGCGGTAAATTATAGGAATCATGCTGCGTTCTGATCGTCGTACATTCCTGGGCTTGCTCTCGTCGCTCGCCGGATCGCTGGCGAGCAAGCGGCGCGGGTCACAGCAGCCGGTCATCGAGGTCCGCCCTACCGCGCTCTTTCAACAGCCCGAAGGCCGCAAGAACCTGGTGCGCATCACCGTCTCCGGACTGAGCGCGCCGGCGGCGCGCGCGCGCGTGACGGACCGCCGGGGCGCGTTGGTCGGCACCGCGGGGCTGCTGCCGTCTGCGCAGGGGGTGGCGTTGAGCGGCGAAGTGTGGGTGCCGCTGTCGGAGCCGTCGGATTTTCAGGTCGACATCGAAGTCGGACGAGACCGCGCGGCGCGGCGGCGGCTGCGCCTCACGCCGGCGAAACGCTGGACGCTCTACTGGCTGCCCTCGATCCACACCGACGTCGGCTACACCGATCTCCAGGAGCGAGCGCTCGAGGTTCATCGCAAGAATCTGGACGCGGCGCTGGCGTGGACCGCGACGCACCGCGAATTCCATTTCACCGCGGAGTGCGCGCTGCAGGTGCTGTCGTACCTGGAGAACCGCTCGCCCGAAGCGGGCGACGCGCTGCTGCAGGCGATTCGCGACGGCAAGATCGCGTGGCAGGCGCTGTTCGCGAACATGCTCACCGGCATCCTCGATCACGAGACGTTCGCCCGGCTCGTGTGGCCCGCGGGGAAGCTGGCCCGCGAGCGAGGCCTGACGTTTCTGTCCGCCCAGATCACCGACGTCCCCGGGCAGACGCTGACCTTTCCGACGGTCCTCGCCGCAAGCGGCGTGAAGTACCTCGCCAGCGGCCCCAACCCCGAGCGTGCCGTGCCGCTGCTTCCGGCTACCGGCACCGAAGGCACAGTCTACCCACAGCTCTACTACTGGGAGGGGCCCGACGGCAGCCGCGTACTGCACTGGCGCGCGCACCACTACGGCGACGGCACGCGTTTCGGCTTCGACGTCGGCCCCGACGAGATGGGTCACCGACTCTCCGATTGGCTGCTCAATCAGCCGGCGTTTCTCGCGCAGAACTGGCCGTATGACACCGCTCTGCTGTACGGTGCCGATTGGCAGGACAATGCCCTCCTGAACGAAACGATCGTTGCCAACGTCCAGGAATTCGCCCGGCGGTTCACGTTCCCGCGCATCGTCACGGGTCGGGCGGAGGACTTCTTCCGCGACGTCGAGCGCCGCTACGGGACGAAAATTCCGGTCCGCCGTGGCGACACGGGGCTCTACTGGGAAGACGGCGCCGCGTCGACCGCCGCGGAGCTGGCGGCGTTTCGTTCCGCGCAACTCGTGGCCCGCGCGGCGGAGATCGTCGCGCTGTGGGACGCGCGCATCGAGCCGCGCGACGATGATGCGACGCAGCGCCGCCGCGGCCGTGCCGATGCGCGCACCGCCATGTGGCGTGACTTGCTGCTGTTCGGAGAGCACACCTGGGGCGCGGACGAAAGTATTTCCGCCCCTGCCTCGCGGCAGACCGTGGCGCAATGGGAGTACAAGAAGCGCTTCATCGATGCCGGAGTTGCCGCGGCGCGCGATCAGCTGCGCGATGGCTTGCTGCGCCTCGGCCGGGCGGGCCGCACCGGCCGCGGCCGCCTGGTGTTCAATGCCGGCACCTGGGAGCGGACTGACGTGGTCCGCGTTCCTGGTGGCGCCGCCAAATCTCTCACCAACGACGGGCGCGAGCTGGCGTCGGTCGACCTCGAGAATGGCGACGCGCTCGTCCTGTTCCGCGAGGTCCCCCCGCTGGGCTACCTGGCGCTGACCGAAGCGGACCGCGAAGCCCGTCCACCCGCGGCCGACGGCGAGGCCCTCGACGCCAAGGCAGGCGGATTCACGGTCCAGCTCGACCAGGCGAGCGGTGCGATCCGCTCCCTCACCGGTCCGGACGGCAAGGAGCGCGTGAAGCCATCGGACTGGTCCGGCTTGAATCAGCTCGTCTACGCGCGCGGTGGCGAGCATAGCGCGCTCTGGACCTCAGGCGACCGCGACGAGCTCAAAAACGCTGCGCAGATCGAGCTCACGCAGACCAAGCTCGTTCGCGCGCGCCGCGAGCGGCTCCCGGGTATCGGGGTGCGTCTCGTGGTCGAGCGAGCACTCGAAGGGTTCCCTGCGATCACGTCGACGATCACGCTGTACGACGAGCTGCCCTGGGTGGACATCGAGAACCGGATCGTAAAGACGCCCACGCTCGCGAAAGAGGCGCTGTACATCGCGTTTCCCTTTGCATTCCTCAAGCCCACAGTCGATGTCGAAGTCCCGCTTGGCCGCATGACCGTCGATCGCGATCAGCAGCCTGGCAGCTGCCGCGATTGGTTTTGTCACACGCATTGGGTGTGGCTACACGAAGGCAACGACGGCGTGCTCTGGAGCGGCCCCGACACCCCGCTCTTCACGCTGAACGACCTGTTCCGCGGCGCGTGGCGTCGCACGATCGTGCCCGACGGTACGCTGTTCGCCTACGCGATGAACAACTACTGGCACACGAACTATGCGGCGTCGCAGGGCGGCGCGGTGACATTCCGGTTCCGGCTCTCGCTGGTCGCGCCCGGCGATGCGGCCGAGCCGGTGCGGCGCGGGTGGGCGGCGTGCGAACCGCTCTACGTCAGCCCGGCCTACACCAACGAGACGCCCGGTCCGCTGATTGCCAAGGATCGCGCGCTGTTTTACGCCGACAAGGGCGTGATGATCGTCGGTGCGAAGCCGGCCGACGACGGCGAGGGCGTGATCGTGAAGGTTCTCGACGTGGCCGGACAGGCCCGCAGCGTCGGCGTGTGGCCCGCGGCGTACCCGTTCAAGCTCGCCCGGCGCACCAGTCTGGTCGAGCAGAATGGTGACACGATTCCTGTCGGCGGCGACGGACGGGCATCCGTCGATCTCGCGGCGTGGGGTGTCGCCGCCGTGCGGCTCTTTACGCCCGCAGAGGCTTCCGGTTAACGAACGCCGCGCCGTCGGGTTCGCTCCGAAGGACGCGCAGCTGCGGGACGACGTCCGAACGCTCGGGGCGCTGGTCGGGGACGTCATCCGCGAGCAATGTGGCGACGCGTTCTTTCAGCTCGTCGAGCGCGCCCGGCACGCCAGCATCGCAGGAGCCGACGACGAGCTGCAGGCGCTGGTGCAGGGCTTGCCGCCGCGTGATGCCGAAACGCTGGTCCGCGCCTTCTCTGCGTACTTCGAGGTCGTCAATCTCGCCGAGCGGATTCACCGGATCCGGCGGCGACGCGACTATCTCCGCAGTGCGAGCGATCCGCAGGAGGGCAGTCTCCAGGCTACCGTCGCACAACTCGCCGCCGCCGGCGTCACGCCGCCCCAGGTGGCGGCCCTGCTCCAGCGGCTGCGGGTCGAGCCCGTGTTTACTGCGCACCCCACCGAAGCGACGCGGCGCACGCTGCTCGAGAAGGAGCAGGTGATCGGCCGGCTGCTCGTGGAGCGGCTCGATCCATCGCGCACGCCCGATGAAGAGCGCGCCGCGCTGGCGCGAATTCGCGAGGAAATCACAGCCGCGTGGCAGACCGATCCGCAACCCTCGGCACGCCCCACCGTGATGGACGAGCTCGAGAATGTGCTCTTCTACCTGACGGACATCGTCTACCGCATCGTCCCGCCATTCTGGGAAGAGCTCGAGCAAGCGGTGCACAAGTCGTACGCCGTCGAAGTACCCAGTCGGCCGGTGTTGCGCTTTGGCTCCTGGGTCGGCGGCGACATGGACGGCAATCCCAACGTCGGCGCTGAGACGCTGCGCGCCGCTTTGGCCAGGCAACGCGACCTCGCGCTCGATCGGTACCGCCGGGAGGCAACCGAGCTCGCACGCCGGCTGTCGCAATCGGGAGCACTCACGGGCGTGAGCGACGCCGTGCGGGAGCGCGTGGCGACCTATGGCGCCCAGTTCCCCAAGGCGCTGGCAATGATCCCGGTGCGCTATCACGACATGCCCTACCGCGTGCTGTTCCGCCTTGTCGCGAGCCTGCGCGAGCACCGCGGCGAGCACGCGGGACTGTTCGGTGTGCTGCGGCTGCTCCGTCGCGTCGAGACGTTCGGCTTCCACCTGGCCACGATCGACCTGCGACAACACGCCCATGTCCATCGCGCGGTGCTCACGACGCTGCTCGGGGACCCCGATTGGAGCAACCGCCGCGCAGCCGACCGTCTCGCCCGGCTCCGTCGGGTGCTCGAGCAAGGAGAAGAGCCCGCGGGATCGCCTGACGCGCAAGCCACACGCACTCTAGAGGTCTTCAAGGCGATCGCCGACTGCCGCGCGCGCTTCGGGCCGGACGCCGTGGGCCCCTACATCATCAGCATGGCGCAGGGAGCGGACGACGTCCTCGCCGTTCTGCTGCTCGCCCGCTGGGGTGGGCTCGCAGCATCGGGGCACGTGCCCCTGGACATGGCGCCGCTCTTCGAGACGGTGGCCGATCTCGCCGCCGCGCCCCGCGTCGTGGGTGAGCTGCTCGCGGACCCCTACTACCGGGCGCACCTCGCCGAGCGCGGCATGCACCAGATGGTCATGATCGGATACTCCGATAGCAACAAGGATGCGGGGATCGGCGCGTCGCGCTGGGCGCTGCACCACGCGCAGGCGGCGCTCGTGGAGACAACCGAGAGATCGGGAGTCGACCTCACGTTCTTTCATGGCCGCGGCGGCACCGTGAGCCGCGGCGGCGGCAAGATCACGAGCGCCATTCTGAGCGCGCCGCCGCGCTCCGTCCATGGCCGCTTCCGGATGACGGAACAGGGCGAGGCGATCAACGCGAAGTACGGGCTGCGCGGGATCGCCCTGCGTACGCTCGAGCAGACGGTGAGCGCCGTGGCGCTCGCGACGGCCCTGCCCCGCGCGCCGGATGCCCGTGAGCCGGGCTGGACCAGCATCATGGACGCCATCGCGCAGGACAGCCGGGCGGCCTACCGTGCGCTCGTGTACGACGACCCGCGGTTCGTCGAGTACTTCCGACTGGCGACGCCCATCGACGTCATCCAGCGCATGGAAATCGGCAGCCGTCCTGCTTCACGCCCGAGCTCCGAGCAAAGCGAGATCGAGCAGCTGCGCGCGATCCCGTGGGTGTTCGCCTGGACGCAGAGCCGCCATCTGCTGCCCGGCTGGTACGGTCTGGGCACGGCACTGGACCGCGCCACCGAGCGCTCCGGCGCGGCGGCGCTGGGCGAGATGGCGCGCGAATGGCCGTTCCTGCGGACCCTGCTCGACGATGTGGAGATGGTGCTCGCCACGGCCGATTTCCTGATCGCGGCGCGCTATGCGCGCCTCGCCGGGAAGGTGGGCGAGCGCTACTTCCCGCTGATTCGGGCGGAGTTCGATCGCACGGTCGCCAACGTGCTCGCGTTGAAACACGAGACGGCGCTGCTCAACTCCGAGCCGGCGCTGCAGCGGTCGATCCTGTTACGCAATCCTTACGTAGACCCGATGAGTCTGCTGCAGATCGATCTGCTGGAACGGTGGCGCGCCGCGGGGCGGCCGGACAACGAAGTCTTCCGGGCGCTGCTGGCGAGCGTGCGCGGTATCGCGCAAGGGTTGCAGAGCACGGGCTGAGGGGTTTAACGTCGAGCCATGACACAAGTGACGACACTCGGTGAGCTGAAGAAGACAGAGTGGGCCAGCCCGGCCCGCCGCCAGCGCACCGTCAAAGCTGAAATGCGCGAGAATCTGATCTGTCTGCTCGAGAACGGCTCGCCCCTGTTCCCGGGCATCGTGGGGTACGAGGAAACAGTTCTGCCGCAGCTCGTCAACGCGATCCTCTCTCGCCACAACTTCATTCTGCTCGGCCTGCGCGGTCAGGCGAAGAGCCGCATCCTGCGCCAGCTCGTCACGCTGCTCGACGAGGAGATCCCGATCATCGCGGGCAGCGAGGTCAACGACGATCCCTTCGATCCGATCTCCAAGTACGGCCGCGAGCTGATTGCGGAACACGGCGACGGCACGCCGATCGCGTGGCTGTCGCGCGAGCTGCGGTTCGTCGAGAAGCTCGCGACCCCGGACGTCACGATCGCCGACATCATCGGCGACGTCGATCCGATCAAGGCGGCGCGCGGCGGGCATCTCCTGTCGGACGAGCTCACGATGCATTTCGGCCTGTTGCCGCGGGCCAATCGCGGCATCTTCGCGATCAACGAGCTGCCGGACCTGGCGGGCAAAATTCAGGTGGGCCTCTTCAACATCATGCAGGAGGGCGACGTCCAGATCAAAGGTTACCCCGTTCGGCTCAATCTCGACGTGGCCCTGGTCTTTACCGCGAACCCCGAGGACTACACCGCCCGCGGCAAGATCATCACGCCGCTCAAGGACCGGATCGGCTCGGAGATCACGACGCACTACCCGCTGAGCGTGGAGCTGGGGACGGCGATTACGCAGCAAGAGGCGTGGCTCGAGCGGAATGGCGCGAGATCCGTCCGCGTTCCCGATTTCATGGCCGAATTGATCGAGCGGATCGCGTTCGAGGCGCGCGAGGACAAGCGCGTGGATCGCCGCAGCGGCGTGTCGCAGCGTCTGCCGATCAGCGTGCTGGACAACGTGCTGTCGAACGCAGAGCGGCGCACGATCATCACGAAAGAGAAAACGGTCGTGCCGCGCATCTCGGACGTGTACGCGGCATTGCCCGCCATCACCGGCAAGCTCGAGCTCGAGTACGAGGGCGAGCTGCAGGGCTCGGAAACGATCGCCAAGGACCTGATTCGGCGCGCGGCCGGCCGCACGTTCGAGGGCCGCGTGGGCGGCGCCAACGTGGACGACATCGTCCACTGGTTCGATGAGGGCGGCGCCCTCAAGATCACGCCCGACGAGCGCTCCGAGGCACTCCTCAAAGGCTTCACCGTCGTCCCCGGTCTGCTCGATCTGATCGATCAGGTCGGGCTCGCCGGCAAGAAAGATCCCGCCACGATGGTCTCGGCGTGCGAGCTCGTACTCGAAGGGCTCGTGGCCGAGAAGCGGATCGCGCGCAGCGAGGAGCTCGGCTACGTCCGGGCGCGTGCAGAGCAGAAACCTCCCTTCGGAAAAGGGCCCGCCGGGGGGGGCCCAGGAGCAGGTCCCAACCTGTTCACGTAGTCTCCCTCATAGTCGGGAGTCGCCATGGACCACCCAGGGCGGCATTCCGATGCTGAACATCGGAGATCTCCGACGCAACCTTCGGCAGCCGTAAAACCGCTCGTCACGATCACGCGCCAGTACGCGTCCGGCGGGTCGGAAATCGCGCGACTGGTCGTGGGGCGTCTGGGTTGGACCCTGATCGACAACGAATTCATCGATCAAGTCGCCCGGCTGGCGGGCCTATCGACGGACGAAGTCGCCCGGCGTGAGGAGCGCGCGCCGGGACTGCTCGAACGGCTGGCGCGGACGCTCGCCGTCGCGTCGCCGGAGATGTTCATCACCACCGGGGAGACCGCGGTCCCCGTCGAAACCGAAGAGGAAACGCTCGTCCAGATGACGGAGCGCGCGATCGCCGAGGCCGCCGCGGAGGGCCGTGTCGTGCTCGTCGGCCGCGGCGCGCAGGCCGTTCTCGCCACCCGGCCGAATGCGCTGCACGTCTATGTCATCGCGTCGAAGCCGTTCCGGCGGCAAGTCGCGATCGACCGACTGGGCGTGGATCGGGCAAAGGTCGATAAGGTGATCGACGAGACCGATCACCAGCGGGATCAGTACGTGAAAACGCATTACGGACGCGACCGGCAGGATCTCACGCAGTACGATTTCGTGTTGAATGCCGAACGTCTGGGATTCGAAGGAGCAGCCGAGCTCGTCGCAGCGGAGGTGAGACGTCGTCGTTGGGTGTAGCGGCGCAGCATGCTGCGTCCCTACGTCAGGCGTTCCGGATTTCCGGTACCAGCCAGCCCACGATCGTCACCGCGAGCATCACGATGGCTCCGCCTGCCGCGAGCGTGGTGGGCACGCCGACGTGCTCGGCAACCACCCCGAAGAGAAAAGCCCCGAACGGCGCCATCCCGACGAACACGAACGAGTAGAAGCCCATGACCCGCCCCCGCAGATGATCGGGGGCGCTGGTTTGCAACAGCGTGTTGCCGAGCGAGTTGTTGACGATCATCGCGCATCCCGTGAGCGCGAGCAGCGGCATCGCGATCCAGAGCACACGGGACGCGGCAAACAGCATCAGGAGGACACCGAAGGCGGCGCCGCCCACCAGCATCAGCCGCCCGCGCCGCTTGATGTGGCCCGACGTCAGCGCAATGGCAAGCGCGCCAATGACTGCCCCGACGCCGATCGACGATGTGAGCGCGCCATACCCTCCCGCGCCACGATGCAGCACGTCGCGGGCAAACACGGGCATCATCGCGATGTAGGGAAAGCCGAAGACGCTGAAGATGGCCGTCAGCAGCATCAGCGTTCGCATTTGGCGGTCGTTCTTCAGATAGGCGAGCACCTCGCGGAAGCCGCTCCAGGAAGACGTCGCCTTCGCCGGCCGCGAGTATGGCGGGAGCCGCATCATCAACAGCCCGGCGATAACCGCGATATAGCTCAAACCGTTCACGAAGTAGCAGAACGCGATGCCCTTGGTCCCGATCAAAACCCCCGCGATCGCGGGGCCGACCACGCGCGCGGCATTGAACAGCGACGAGTTCAGCGCGATCGCGTTCATCAGGTCGTCCTTGCCGACCATCTCCACGATGAACGACTGCCGCATGGGAATGTCGAACGCGCTGGCGATGCCGAGTATCGTGGCGAGGACCAGAACCTGCCAGACCGCGATCACGCCCGTCCACACCAGAATCGAGACCGTGAACGCCTCGAGCATGAACGCGACCTGCATCAGGATGATAACGCGACGTTTGTCCGTGCGATCGGCGATCACACCGGCGTACAGACTGAACAGCAGTACGCCGACCGAACTGAGCGCGGCGGTGAGGCCGACGTAGAATGGCGAGTTGGTCAGCGTGAGGATCAGCCACCCTTCGCCGACGTTCTGCATCCACGTGCCGACGAGGGAGATGCCTTGACCGATGAAGAAGAGACGGAAGTTGCGGTGGGCGAGGGCCCCCAACCCGTAGCGTCGCGCACCCTCGGTCATTGCACTCAAATTAAGGAGTATGGAGCTCCGATGTTCTGCGTTTCTGTTCGACCTGGACGGTGTGCTGGTCGATTCCCGCGCGGTCGTGGAGCGCGTTTGTCGTCTGTGGGCCCAGCGCCACGGCCTCGATCCCGAGAAGGTCCTGCGAATTGCGCACGGCCGCCGCTCCCGCGACACGGTAAGGGCCGCTGCCCCACACCTCGAGGCCGACCTCGAAGCGGCGTGGATCGACGCCGTGGAGCTTGCCGACATCGCTGGCCTCAGTGCAGTGCCGGGCTCCAGCGCGCTTCTGGCCGCCCTCCCCAAAGCCCGCTGGGCCGTCGTGACGTCCTGTGGACGCCCTCTCGCCGAACGGCGCCTCACAGCTGTCGGACTGCCGATACCAGAGATCGTCGTAACCAGCGAAGCAGTGGCGCAGGGCAAGCCGGCCCCCGACGGCTACCAACTCGGAGCCAAGCGCCTCGGGCGGGATCCGGCGACGTGTGTCGTTTTCGAGGACGCCCCGGCAGGCATCGCAGCGGCCCGGGCGGCGGGCGCTCGTGTGATCGGTCTGACGACGATGCTCGCGGCGGGGGACCTCACGGGCGCCGACGCCACGATCCCCGATTTCACCGCCATTCGCGTGCGTCAGGATCGCGATGGCTTCGTCGTTACAACCGAGATGTGAGCAGTACTAGATTAGAAGAGCGATGAAATACACGACGTACTCCCGCTACCTCCCCGGGCTGCTCGAGACGCTCAATCTCCAGGCGCTCCTCGATCAGCTCGCCGACTTCCTGCTCCAGTCCGGCTTTGCCGGCGGACCGTACTCCCATCCGTTCTGGGGCGAATTCGGCGAGGAAGATCCCGATCGCTCACTCGACGCGCTGCGGCAGGCGATTCTCCAGGCGCTGATGGACTCGGGCCAGCTCACGCCCGACATGCTCAACGTGCTGCGGGGCGAATCGACCGGCGACGCCCAGAAGGACCAGGAGCTGCAGAAACAGCTCGCCGATCTGCTCGATCAGATCGTGCAGAAGCTGATCGACGAGGGGTATCTCAATCTCCAACAGGCGCCCAAAATGCCCGGCGCGCAGCAACCCGTCCTCGGCCCCGGCGGCATGGCGAAAGAGGCGGCGCAGCAGGTGCAGTTCAATCTCACCGACAAGGGCATCGACTTTCTCGGCTTTAGAACGCTCAAGCACTTGTTGGGGAGTATCGGGAAGTCGAGCTTCGGCGCGCACGAGACGGAGCATCTGGCGACCGGCGTCGAGGCCGAATCCGCGAGCAAGCGCTACGAGTACGGCGACACGCTCAATCTCGACGTCAACGCGACGCTGTCGCACGCGCTGAAACGCGAGGGCCTCGGCGTCCCGATCAATCTCGAATACGACGACCTGATGGTGCACCAGGCCGAGTACCGCTCGTCCTCGGCGACGGTGCTGATGCTCGACTGCTCGCACTCAATGATCCTGTACGGGGAAGATCGGTTCACGCCCGCGAAGAAAGTCGCGCTCGCGTTGACGCATTTGATCCGCACGCAGTTTCCCGGAGATACGCTGCGGGTCGTGCTGTTTCACGACACTGCGGAGGAGATCCCGCTGGCGCAGCTCGCGCACGCGCAGGTGGGGCCGTATCACACGAACACCACCGAAGGGCTCAAGCTCGCCCGCCGCATCCTGATGGGTCAGCGCAAGGACATGCGCCAGATCATCATGATCACGGATGGAAAGCCGTCCGCGCTGACGCAGCCGGACGGCCGGATCTACGTGAACTCGATGGGGCTCGACCCGCACATTTTGCAGGCGACCTATCGCGAAGTCGCGCTCTGCCGCCGCAGCGGGATCCTGATCAACACCTTCATGCTCGCGCGCGACCGCAGTCTGGTCGAGTTCGTGAAGAAGGTCTCCGCGATCTGCCGCGGCAAGGCGTATTTCACGAACACCATGACGCTGGGCCAGTTCATCCTCATGGACTTCATGAGGAGAAAGACTCGGCGCGTCAGCTAGCTTCGTCGGTGGCGCGCAACGCCGCCTGCTGCACTGCGGTGGCGTTCACCGCCGTCAGCGCGTCGTTGTTCTGCTCGCCGGTGCGGATGCGAATCACCCGCTCGATCGGGTGAACGAAGATCTTGCCGTCCCCCACCTCCCCGGTGCGGGCCGACGACAGAATCGCGTCGATGCAGGGCTGCACGAACGGCTCCGAGCAGACCATCTCGATCTTTACTTTCTCGTGGAATTCCATGACGAGGGTCGTCGCGCGGTACTGGCTCACGATTTCATGCTCACCGCCGTGGCCGCTCACACGGCTGAGCGTGATGCCCGTGATGCCGGCCCGGAACAGCGCCGCCTTGACTTCGGGGAGCACCTCCGGGCGCACGATCGTCGTGATCAATTTCATCGTCACCTCCGAGCGTCGAACACGAGCCGCGATACGTCGCGCACGAGCGCGTGGGAGTCTTCGTCCTTCTGAATCCCCCCGGTCAATACGACGAGCACGTAACGGCGCCCGCGCGCACCGACGGGTTCAACCAACGCTGCGTCGTGATAGACCACCTGCCCGATCCAACCGGTCTTGTGATAGACCCGGGTCCCCGGCGGGAGACCCGCCGGAATCCCTTCGTTGAACTGCTGCTTCGCAAGAATCGCGAGCATCTCGCGGCAGGAGGCCGCGGAGGCCGCTGTGCCGTTCGAGATCGCGGCGAGCAACAACCCGAGATCGCGCGCGGTCGTCGTGTTGTTCAGCCCCGCGCGGTAGGCTTTGCCGTCTTCGACCCCGCGTAACACCAGGATTGAATCGGCGCCGAGGGCATGCGCGGTCGCATTGGCGCGCTTCGCGTCGACCCTCGTGATCAGCAGGTTGGTCGCAAGGTTGCTCGACACCGTCTCCATCAGCTCGATCAGCGCGCGAATCGAAGCGCGCTGGCCCAGTCGCTTGTAGAGCGATGAATCGGAGTCATCCGTCACATCGAGCAGGTACGGCGAGCTGTCCACGATCGAGCGAAACGTGTTCGTGATCGTGATCGAGTCGTCGAGCGACAGCAGTCCCGCGTCGCGATCGCGGAACAGCTGAATCATCACCGGTATCTTCATCGTGCTCGCGGCGTGGAACCGCACGGCGGAGCCGACGGTTAGGGAGTCGCCGGTCGCCAGATCGCGGTAGTAGACACCGACCGCACGCGCGGGCGCCCGGGCGATGCGCGCTTCCACGCGGGATCGAAGAGCGGCATTGGGAGCTTGGGTTTGCAACAGAATCAGCGTGAGGGAGAGCAATGGCATCCTGTCACATAAGATACCTTATAGATTCCATCCCGTGAGCGAATTCGTTTTCGGCACCTACGGCGCCGCCTTCGTACAAGCCATGTACGAGGACTACCTGCGAGACCCTGCCTCCGTCGGTCCGGAGTGGCGGGAGCTGTTCGACAACGGCAAGCTGGCGGAGCTGCCGATCATCCCGTCAGAGCGTGCGCCGTCCGCCGTGAGCCGTATGCCGGAAACCACTGCGACGCCAATCGTTCCCGCGCAGGGCGCACCGCTCACGGCGCACGCAGTCCCCGCGAACGCGGTTCCAATTACCGGTCCCGCCGCGCGATTGGTTCAAAACATGACCGAGTCGCTGACGGTGCCGACCGCGACCTCGTTCCGCGACATCCCGGCCACGACGCTCGACGCGCGCCGCAAGGCGCTCAACGCCCAGCTCGCGGCGAGCGGCAAGAAGGTTTCCTTCACCCACCTGATTGGGTACGGGATCGTCCAGGCCGCCAAGCGCTTCCCGGTGATGACGCACCACTTCCAGGACATCGACGGCAAGCCCTACCGGGTGGATCCGGCCGCGATCGGCCTGGGGCTCGCGGTGGACGTCGAGAAGAAGGACGGCAGCCGGGCACTGGTCGTGCCGGTGATCAAGCACGCCGAGACGATGAATTTCGCGGCCTTCCATGCGGCCTACGAGGCGCTGGTCGAGAAGGCGCGCACCAACCGCCTGATGCCCGACGACTTTGCCGGCGGCACGATGCAGCTGACCAATCCCGGCACACTCGGCACGGTCGCCTCGGTGCCGCGCCTGATGAAGGGCCAGGGCTCGATCATCGCGACAGGCACGATTCGCGACATCGCCGGCACGAAAATCATCACCATCACCAGCACGTACGACCATCGGATTATTCAGGGAGCTGAATCCGGAATGTTCCTGCGCGCCCTCGACGCGCTCTTGCAGGGCGAAGAGCGGTTTTATGAGGGGCTCGGAGTTGGGGATTCGGGATTCGGGAATGCGCCGCCGAGGGTCGCCGCGATTCCCACTGCTCAGGTCCGAACCGCTAGCCCCGAGGTCCCAGCCCCGAGTCCCACAGGCATCGAGGACCTCAAGCACGTCGCAGCAGCGTATGCTTTGGTCCGAGCTCATAGAAACTTCGGCCATCTCGCCGCCCATCTTGATCCCCTCGGCAGCGAGCCCCCCGGCGATCCGTCACTCGACCCCGGCCGCCTCGGGCTCACGCCGGAAATCATGGCGCGGATCCCGGCGGAAGTCTTGCGCATCTATGTGCCGGGCCAGACGCTCGCTGAGGCGCTGCCGGCGCTGCGCGCGACCTATTGCGGCACCATCGCCTACGAAGTCGAGCACATCGGCAGCCATGAAGAGCGCATCTGGCTGCGCCAAGTCATCGAATCGGGACAGCACCGCCGGCCCCTTTCACACGAAGGGAAGAAGCAGCTGTTGGCGCGGCTCACGGCTGTGGACGCGCTCGAGCGTTTCCTGCACAAGGCCTACCTCGGTCAGAAGCGATTTTCGATCGAAGGACTCGACATGACCGTCCCGATGCTCGACTTCACGATCGAGCTGGCCGCCGCGCACGGGACGCGCAAGACGGTCATCGGCATGGCGCACCGCGGGCGGCTCAACGTGCTGGCGCACGTCGTGAACGTCCCGCACGAAACGATCCTCGCCGAATTCGAGGGCGGCCGCAAAGAGGAGACGCCGGAGAACGAAGGGGCGACCGCCGGGACCGGCGACGTGAAGTACCACCACGGCGCGGAAGGGGTGTACCACACCGCCACCGGCGCGGACATGGCGGTCACGCTTTCACCCAATCCGAGCCATCTCGAATCGGTGAATCCCGTTGTCGAGGGCCGCACGCGCGCCAACCAGACGGATCGGACCACCCCCGCGGCGGAACACAACATCAACATCGCGCTGCCGGTGCTGCTGCACGGCGACGCGGCGTTCGCGGGCCAGGGCGTCGTTGCCGAGACCTTCAACCTCGCACGCCTGCGCGGATACACGACCGGCGGCACGCTGCACCTGATTCTCAACAACCAGGTCGGCTTCACCACCGACCCGCGCGAGGGTCGCTCCACCGACTACTCGAGCGATCTGGCCAAGGGCTTTGATGTGCCGATCATCCACGTCAATGCCGACGATCCCGAGGCGTGCATGGCGGCGGTGCGGCTCGCGATGATGTATCGCGAGAAATTCCATGGCGACGTCGTGATCGATCTGGTCGGCTATCGCCGGTACGGTCACAACGAAGCCGACGAGCCCGCGTACACGCAGCCCACGATGTACGAGCGCATCAAGCAGACGCCGGGGGTGCGGGCGAAGTACGCCGCGCAGCTCGTACAGGAGGGCATCGTGGACGCGGCCCAGGCGGACACCGAGGCAGAAACCGCCTACCAGCGCCTCGCCGCCGTCCAACAGGCGGTCAAGTCGGGACAGCGGGCGGAAGAGCCGCAGCGCATGACGCGCCAGAGCGCGCCCGAGCCTGCCACCGCCGTCGCCGCCGATCTGCTCAAGAAGCTCAACGACCAGTTGCACGCTATTCCGGACGGCTTCGCCGTGCTTCCCAAGTTGTTGAAGCAGCTCGAGCGCCGGCGCAACGCGCTCACGTCGAGCGAGGGGATCGAATGGGCGCACGCCGAAGCGCTCGCGTTCGCTTCGTTGCTGGTGGAGGGCACGCCGATCCGCCTGACGGGCCAGGACACCGAGCGCGGCACTTTCAGCCAGCGGCATCTCGTCCTGCACGACATCCACACCGGCAACCGCTACGCGCCGATCCAGCATCTGCCCGATGCCAGGACTCCGTTCGAGCTCCATAACAGTCCGCTCTCGGAGTACGCGTGCCTGGGTTTCGAGTACGGCTACGCCGTGGAGGCGCAAAACGCGCTGGTGTTATGGGAAGCCCAGTTCGGGGATTTCGCGAACGGCGCCGAAGTGATCATCGATCAGTTCCTCATTGCCGGGCTGGCAAAATGGGGCGAGACGTCGCGGCTCGGGCTGCTGCTGCCGCACGGCTACGAAGGTCAGGGACCCGAGCACTCGAGCGCCCGCCTCGAACGTTTCCTCGCGCTCGGCGCCGAGGGCAACATCCGCGTGGCCAACTGCACGACGCCGGCGCAGTACTTCCATCTGCTGCGCCGCCAGGGGCTCCACAGCGAGATCCGGCCGCTGGTCGTGATGACGCCGAAGAGCCTGCTGCGGCTGCCCGCCGCGAACTCCCAGCTCGACGACCTGGTGCTCGGCAAGTTCCGGTCGGTGGTGTGGGACCGGGATCGGACCTGGCCCGAGAAAGTGACCCGTCTGCTGTTGTGCAGCGGGAAGATTTACTACGACATCATCGCGTCGCCCCGCCGCACGGAGACGCCGCACGTCAAGATCGGGCGCATCGAGCTGCTCTACCCATTCCCGGCGACGGAGATCGGCGAATACGTGCGCCGCTATCCGAACCTCAAGGAACTCGTCTGGGTCCAGGAGGAGCCGCGCAACATGGGCGCACGGAAGTTCGTGCTTCCGAAGATTCGCGAGGTGTTGCCGCAGGGAGTCGCGCTGCTGGACGTCTCGCGCCCCGAACGCTCGAGCCCGGCGGAGGGCTACCCCGCCGCGCACAAAGCCGAACAGGAGCGGATTGTCGCCGCAGCCTACGGCTCCTAGCACCAGCATGCTTCAGTTTCAGGCCGTTCTCCGCTACTCGATCTTCGGGCTGGTCGCGCTGTCAGCGCTCGTTGCGCTCGGCTCGTGGCTCGTGCGCACGCGTCGCGTTTCGCCGTTCGGCGCGCTTGGCCGGACGCTACGGTCGGTCACCGATCCGATCGTCCGGCCTGTCGAGCGGCGGCTGGTGCGGATGGGTGGCAACCCCACGCACGCCGGCGGCTGGCTCGTCGTCATCACGGCCGTGGCTGGAATCGTGCTGTTGTCGCTGGCCGGCTGGCTGGTCGGGACATTCCAAACGGCAGGTGCCGCGGCGAGCGGCGGCCCGCGCGGCACCTTCAGGCTGATCGTCGACCTCGCCTATCGGATCCTGCTTGCGGCGTTGATCGTCCGCGTGATCGCTGCCTGGTTCGGCATGTTCCGCTACTCACGCTGGGTGCGGCCCACCTACATCCTCACCGATTGGATCGTCGAGCCGATTCGTCGAGTCGTGCCGCCGCTCGGCGCTGTCGATCTCAGCCCGCTCGTAGCGATGATGGTCCTGAGCATCCTGCGACAAATCCTGCTGTCCATGTTGAGGGGGTAGACGAATGAGACTGCTCAAGACGCTCGTCAGCTTCATCGTCGGCACGATCGCCGGCGCGGTGGGCAGCAAACTCTTCGGCCCGTTCGGCGCCGTGCTCGGCTTTATTGCGGGGGCCCTGGCTGCGTGGTGGGTGGCGCAGCGAATGGCCTTCTTCGAATGATCAATGAACAATGATCAATGATCATTCTTTAGCGGACGTGTCTCGCTTGAAAACCCGCATCAAATAGTACAATGACGGAAACAGCACGACCGCGCCGGCGAGGACCGCAATCAGCGCGAGCTCAAGCGTGACCCGCGGCGACGCGGCGTCCCCGATCGTCAGATCAGGGGGCACGACATAGGGATACTGCGCCACAGCCCAGCCCCAGACTATGAACACCACCTCTGCTGCGGCCGCGGCGCGGGCGATCCGGTAGCGGCGCCGCCACAGACTCCAGAACGCCGCCAGGGCGGCAGCCGCCGTCAGCGCGATGATTCCCGCGTGCACCGGAGGCGCTTCGGGAAATACCGCCAAACCGATTGCCGCCAGCACAACGGCGAGCCCCGCCAGCAACGCCCGGGTTCGAAAATCCTCTTGCAGCTGCGCGTCCTTAGGCTCGAGGGTCAAATACACAGCGGCGAGAAAGGCGAAGCACGCTAGCGTGAAGACTCCGACGGCGAACGCGAAAGGCGTGAGCCAGGAACCAATGAATGACGTAACGAATGATCCATCTCGAACGCCCCGCCAGACCGTGCCCGAAGCAACCGCCCCCACGCACATCCCGAGCAAGACGGGCGTGACCAGGCTCGCCGTCGCGAAGACGCGCCCGCCACCGCCCCCGTAGCTCTGAAACACGAACGCCGAGCCCCGCAACACGATGCCGATCAGCATGAGGGTCAGGGGGATGTGGAGCCCGATCGCGATGACCGCGAATGCGCGGGGAAAGCAGGTGAACAGCAGTACGATCGCGAGAATCAGCCAGACATGGTTCGCTTCCCATACCGGGGCGATGGCTTTTGCGATGACCTCGCGCTGCTGCGCCCTGCGTGGCCCGGAGGCCAGCAGATACCACACCCCACCGCCAAAATCGGCACCACCGAACAGCACGTAGGCGGTCAGTGAGACCAGGATGATGCCGGCCAGGACGTTCGGCAGGGAGAACACTACACCCCCGGGCTCTGGATGATCTGGCGGTAGAGTACGACGCCCACGACGACCGCAAGCCCGCAGTAGAGCAGCGTGATCGCGGCAAACGGCACGATCAGACCCGGCATGGGCGTCACGGCGTCGGCGGTCTTCAGAATGCCGAAAATCACCCAGGGCTGGCGGCCGAGCTCGGTGACCATCCAGCCGGCCTCCACCGCGAGGAACCCGCAGGGCGCGGCAATCGCGAGCGCCCCGAGAAACCTGCGGCGCGTCGCGAAGTCTCGTTTCCGCAGAGCCAGCCATCCCGCCCACAGGCCGACGAGGGCCATGTAGGTCCCAAGCGCGACCATCACGTCGAATGAGAGATGCACGAGCGACACGTTCGGCCATTCGTCGCGTGGCACGTCATCGAGGCCCTGCACGACGGCGTGCGGATCGTGAAAAGCCAACAGCGACAAGGCGTACGGAATCTTGATTCCGGGACCGATGGTCATCGGCGCACCGGCGCGTGTCTCGTACAGCGCCTCCATCGCGGCGAGCTTCACCGGCTGCCGGCGCGCGACATACCGCGCCGCGACGTCACCGGAGATCGGCTGTAGCACAGCGGCGGGGGCGCCGACCAATAGACCGATGGTCAATGCCGCGCGGTGAAACGCGCTCGTGGGATTCTTGCGCAGGAGAAACGCGTGAATCCCCGCCACGCCAAGCCCCGTTGCGGCGTAGGCGGCGAGAGTCATGTGCAGCGTCTGCGGGAACGCTGCAGGCGTGGCCATCGCCGCGATCGGATCGATGTTGCTGAACGAGCCGTTGGCGAACGTGAAGCCCGTTGGCGTATTCATCCAGGCGTTTGCGATTACGACGAAAATGCCGGACGCCACGCCGCTCAGCGCGACCAGTACACCCGCAAGCAGATGGGCGCGGGGAGACACTTTCTCCCACCCGTAGAGGTAGACGCCCAGAAAGATTGCTTCGGTGAAGAAGGCAAACCCTTCCAGCGAGAACGGCATGCCGATGATCGGACCCGCAAGCTCCATGAAGCGCGGCCAGAGCAGGCCGAGCTCGAAAGACAGAAGGGTCCCCGACACCGCACCGACCGCGAACAGAATGGCGGTGCCGCGCGCCCAGCGCTTGGCGAGATCGAGGTAGACGGGATCGCGCGTCCGTCGCCAGCGACGCTCCGCGATGACCATGAGCACGGGCATCGCGATCCCGATGACGGCGAAGATGATGTGAAACGCGAGCGACACCGCCATCTGCGACCGGGCAGCGAGTACGTCAGACATGACCAATGATCAGTGAAGAATTATCAATGATCAATGATCATTGATCACTGATCATTCGCAGCCGCTCGCCGATGCGTGCCTCCATATCGGGATAAGAGCTGCGCAGCTGCTCGAGCACGACGCGCGCGGAGTCCGGTTTTCCCGCGGCGACGTACGCATCGGCCCTCAAAAAGCCAACGCGGAGCTGCAGCCGGCGATCATCCGCGCGCACCGGGAACCGCGCTAGCGCGGCCAAGGCCGCGCGACCGTTGTCCCTGTCGCGGACGAGCGATTCGATCGTAAGCAACCGGACGGTCGTATCGTTTGGGAACTCGCGCTCCAGCTGGCCGAAGAGCGCCGCCGCGCGCGCGCTGTCGTGCAGGGCCCGCGCCTGCTGCGCCGCCTGATACACGCCCGCCAGATACAACCGGTTGACGTCCGTCGTGTCACCTGAGCGAATGCCGACGCCACCGGCGTAGTCGTAGACGAGATCGCCGCCCTTGTCTGCGGCCTTCAGGATAGCCGCGAAGCCAAAGACCCCCACCACAGCCGAGCCCCACAGCGCGACGCGCGCGATCTGCACGCTGCGCTTCTTGGCCCCGAGCGCGATGATCTCGAGCAGCGCGACGACCAGGAAGACGTTGCGTGCCCAGTGCCCCGCGTCCTCATGATCCATGACCGCCTGCCGGACCCCCGGAATGCGCTCGACCGGCCCGTGCGCATCCGTTCCTGAGTGCACAGCCAAGAATGCGGCGGTGGCGCCGAGGATCAACAGCGTCGCGGCCGCTGGCCCGCTGAAGGGTGCGCGGCCCGTGAGGGAGATCCACCGGAAGATCACGCCGAGGATGAGGAACGCGATCGCGAAATGGACGATGATGGGGTGGTACGCGCCGATATTTGGCATGGGCGCAAAACTACCCAACCGTACAAACCGACGCTATCGCGGGCGGATCGCGTCCCGGATAATGTCGTCTACCGAAAACTTGATGAACTCCGCACGCTTATCGAGCCGGCGCTGCGTCTCGGCGCGCACTTCACCTAGACGCCGCTCGATATCCTTGATCTCCAGGAGACGCAGTTGGTTCTCGAAGTCAAAGTGTGCACCGATCACCTTCTCGATCTGACTCCGGATGGGCTCGCGCTGCGAGTCCGCGGCAGCGCGGTACGCGCGCTGCAGCGTGCGGGCCATGTACTCGAGGCCGAACATTTGCGTAACGAGCGCCGCTCGTGTGCTGTCTCGACGCACGAGATTCTGGACCACGTCGAACTGCACCGTGAGCTGCGCCACCTCCTGCCAGTATGCTCCCAGGTCGTTGGCTCTCAGCGACTCGAGCCAGGCGACGTTTGTTTCCGCCGAGCCCTGACCCCGCTGCATCGAAATCAGATTCAGGAACGCGCGAGCGGCAGCTTCGGCCTCCCGGGGACGCTCTTGCGCGATCCGCTGGACTTGCATCTGCATCGCTTGCGGGTTGGGCATCGGGCCCTGGTCCTGCGCGCGCACAGTGCTCGCGGCGAGCAACAGACCCGCGCCTGCGATCAATCGACTAATTGGGCACGCCATAAGACCGCTCCTGTTCCAATCGAGTGAGTTGGGCGTCGATGTCCACCATGGCGTTTCCGCCCGCGACGTAGCCCGCCGTGGCTGACCACACCTTCGTCGGATTCCAGCCGCGCCGGGCAGCATCGCTCGACGGCGCCCGCGTGAACAGCAGACCGGCGACCGCGGCGGCAGCTGCGAGCGCGCCGAGCGCAGCCCAGACGACGACCGGTCGGCGGCGTTGCGGCAGTGCCACGTCGAGCGCGACGCGCGCGCGTTCGAGCTGAGCCAGCCGGTCCGCGCACGCCGCGCACGCAGCGACATGTGACTCGATTTCGCAGACGAGCGGCTCTGCAAGCTCGCCATAGGCGAGGAGCAGGAGCTGGTCTTCGGTCGGATGATTCATCGATAGTTCTCCAATGCCGCGCTGATGCGAGCGAGCGCGGCGCGCATTTGCGTGAGCACCGTGCCGAGCGGCCTGCCGAGCCGGTCGGCAATTTCCTGGAAGGTGAGACCGCGCTTGTGGCGGAGCTCCACCACCTCACGCTGCGCGGGTGGGAGCGCGTCTACCGCGCTGCGGACGGCGACGCGGAGCTCGCGTTCCAAGAGGCGCGCGTCCGCCGCGTCAGCCAAGCGCGGCTCTCCCGATTCCAGTACGACCGCGGCGCGACGCCGCACCAGCTCACGCCGCAAGTGGTCACGCCAGACGTTTGCGGCAATGCGAAACAGGTAGCCCCTCGTGTTGCCGTTCAACGCGAGCCGCGGGGTCGCCGTCACCAGGCGCGCAGCCACTTCCTGCAGCATTTCCGCGGTCAAATCGTCGTCCCGGCAGCGCGCGCCGAGGAAGTTTCGGAGCGCCGGCGCGTGCTCCGCCAGGAGTTGTTCGGCCGCGATATGGCTCATGGTCACCTAAGAGTACGCGCGAAGGGGGTTATTATTTTCCCTTGTGACTACCACCTTCCGAGCCCTCCTGGCCGACGGCCGCGTCCACGTCTTCGACGGGGCCATGGGCACCATGCTGTACGGCAAAGGCTTCTTCCTGAACGTCTGCTACGATGAGCTGAACCTGAAGCAACCGCGGCTCGTGCAGGAAGTGCACGCGGAATACGTGCGCGCCGGCGCCGAGATCCTCGAGACCAATACCTTCGGGGCCAACCCGCTCAAGCTCAACAGCTACGGCCTGGCGGACGAGACGGAGAAGATCAACCGTACCGCCGCAGAGCTGGCGCGCGCCGCGGCGGGGGGCAAGGCGAGCGTCGTGGGCGCGATCGGGCCGCTCGGCATCCGCATCGAGCCGTTTGGTCCCACCTCGAAGCTCGAGGCCCAGGCGCTGTTCGCCCGGCAGGTTCAGGGCCTGCTCGGCGGTGGCGTCGACGGATTCATCCTCGAGACGTTCAGCGACATGGACGAAATGCACGCGGCACTGCTCGCCGTGCGCGCCGCGTCCGACCTGCCGGTCGTCTGCCAGATGACGGTCGGCACCGATGGCCTCACCTATTACGG